>Ga0210383_10000266_pt1 | contig 50996 bp, 40 predicted proteins | sample IncBWC14OmetaG_FD_160072 | JGI IMG/M metagenome (GOLD analysis project Ga0210383, IMG submission 160072) | Forest soil microbial communities from Barre Woods Harvard Forest LTER site, Petersham, Massachusetts, United States - Inc-BW-C-14-O ...
GGTGCTAATCGCCTACTCGTCTACCCCGTCGCCAGAGAACGCCCGAACTGCGGAATCCTACGGCATTCAATACGAACCCATTCGCTCCAGCCTCGAGCCCAAGAGCAAACCCGGCGAATGGCTGGAGTACAGTCCGCTGCTGACCGTTCTGGTCGCCTCGCTGCTGTGCTGGTATCTGATCGACGTGTTCCGCACCTCGCCGCAAGGCGCGCTGGCCGCGCTCGATCTTAATACTTACAACCTCATGTTCATCACGGTCGGACTTCTATTGCACTGGCGTCCGAAGCGTTTCATGCGCGCTGTGGCCGAGTGCATTCCAGCCACTGGCGGCGTGCTGATCCAGTTTCCGTTTTATGCCGTGATCTTTGGGATGATTGTGGGAACCGGAATCGCCGAGGCGCTGGCTAAGCTTTTCGCCTCGGTCAGCACCCACAACACCTATCCGTTGCTGGTCGCGATGTATTCCGCGGTGCTCGGAGTTTTCATTCCCTCGGGCGGCAGTAAGTGGGTCATCGAAGCGCCGTATGTTCTGCAGGCTGCGAATCTGCACCAGGTGCATCTCGGATGGGTGGTGCAAATCTACAACGCCTCGGAAGCCTTGCCTAATCTGGTCAATCCGTTCTGGATGCTGCCGCTATTGGGCATTCTGAAATTGAAGGCCAGAGACATCGTGGGATATGGCGTGCTGCAGTTGATGGTTCACATCCCGGTCGTGTTCTTCCTGTGCTGGCTGTTCGCGCGCTATATTCCGTACTTGCCCCCGATGAAATAGCGAGCAGAGTACCGCTCGTGAGCAAGTCTCGAGTAATTGGCAGAGTCGGACTAACTTGCCAGCGCCGTTTTGACTGCCGCTTCTTTGGCTGCGTCCTTGGCGGCGTCGGATGCGCGCTCCCTTTCTCCTACTTCGTCCAGTTGGAGGTGTTTGGTTTCCGGCGAGTACAGCAAGCTGACAAAGGTCATAACCGCGCCGATGGTCAGGATCACGGCCGGCGATAACCACATGTCGTCCTTCTCGATTGCAGCGACGAACGGAATCTTGTGTGCCCACCACACGTATACGCTGAACCATGCGCCCAGCAGCGCGCCGGAAGAGTAGCCGAAACCCACACCTGCGGCGCGCCGTTTGGTTGGGAATCGCTCGCAGAGATAGGCTGGGACCACTCCCCACGCCAGTTTTAGCATGGCTGCCATCACTGTGCCGAGTACTGCCATCCACAGATTGCGGGCAATGGCTGCATGATAAAGAACGTAGAAAACCGGTATTCCAAATAGGACCAGGAAACCGCAATACCACTGGGTCAGAATCTTTCTCCCGGTTCGATCCGAGAGCCAGCCGTAGAAGTTGTAGCCCAGGAACGCCATGAACAACGCGAAGCCGTAAATCAGGCTATAGGTGGTAGTACCGAAACCGCGTCCTTTCAGGGTCAGGAGGTTGGGCAGAAATCCGTACACCGAGTAATCGGTGAGGAACAGTCCCGTCATAAAGAAGAACACCTGCAGGAAGTCAAATAACTGCGGCGGCTTGAACAGGTTCAAGAACGGAGACTTTTCGATTTTGCCCCGCGCTTTGGCTTTCTCGAATTCCGGCGACTCGTGCAGATTGCTCCGAATATAAAGCGCCAGGAATACAGGGACGACCCCGGTCATGAAAACGATTCGCCAGCCGTAGGCCAGCATGGCTTCTTTGGTGGTCAGATAAGAAACGAGAGCAAAAACCAGGGAGCCAAAAACGTATCCCAGCGGGAACCCCGATTGGATAAAACCGCCAATAGTTCCCCGCTTCTTTTGCGGAGCATATTCGATGGCAAAGGTGTGACCCACGGCATATTCGCCACCGAAGAAGACCCCCATAAACAGGCGGAGACAACAGAAGGCGACATAGGACCAGACGCCGACTTGCGCATAGGTCGGCAGTAAGCCTCCGAGAACGGACATCACGCCCACGCCTCCGATCGTGAAGACCAGCAAAAATCTGCGTCCGATCTTGTCGGCATAGCGACCGAATATCGCTGAACCGATCGGCCTCGCGGCCATGGTAATGGAGTAGGTGAACACGATCACGATGTACTGCCAGGCGGCGCTGCCTTTGGGAGAGATGAAAACCTTGACCAGAATTGGGGCCATGACCAGCACTAATGCCATGTCGTAGGCATCAAGCATGAACCCCAGAAACTGGGAAATCATGGCCATTTTTGCATCTTTTGAAAGCTGTTGTTGCTCGGGCATAAGGGGCTCCTGAACGCGAGAACATGGCCGTGCTCGATGGACGGCGACAGAATATGTGTACGCCCGAGCGGACCGTTTGTTTGTGACGCCAGTCACGCTCCTTTGTGATCGACGGCCCCAGGCATCGTCAGTGACAACTGGCGATTGCCGGGCCTGTGCGCGCCCGGCGCGTGGCCAAACACAAGCGGCTCGGAATCGCTAGCCAACCGCAGGAAGGTGTTTGGGTCACTTAAACGAGCAGCAGTGACGCAGATCACAGCGTCTCGTGGAAAAGCCGCATATGCTGCCCCGAATCGTCGGCCGTGATTGCGCTTCGAGCCAGCGATTCGCACTGGCATCCGCTGGGTGCTGGACAGAAATGGCGGATGGCGTTACCCTGCCAGTGTTCTACGAGGGTGAGGGTAGCGGCGCTCCACTGACAACCCACAATCGGCGCGAAATCCAGTTGTAAACAGATACGAAGGCAACTACGCCCACCGGAGGAAGATATGGCAAATGCGGTGCAAGTGTCGGGAACTGGAAACGCGGAGTACAGCATCTGGCGAGTGATTATGGCCTCGTCTGTCGGCACCATGATCGAGTGGTACGACTTCTACATATTTGGAAGCCTGGCGGCGGTACTGGCGCTGAAGTTCTATCCTCCCGGAAATGACACCTTCGCCTACGTCGCGTATCTGGCGACGTTCGCGGTCGGTTTCCTGGTGCGGCCTTTCGGCGCGCTGTTCTTCGGCCGCATCGGCGACCTGGTCGGACGCAAGTATGCCTTCCTGGTGACGCTCTCAATCATGGGCTTCTCGACCTTCGCCATCGGCTTGATGCCGTCCTATACCAGCGCAGGTTGGTTCGCGCCGGTAATCCTGATTTTAATTCGCGTTTTGCAAGGACTCGCTCTCGGAGGAGAATACGGCGGCGCTGCGGTGTACGTCGGCGAACACGTTCCTGACAACAAGCGCGGGTTCTACACCAGCTTCATTCAGATCACGGCCACGCTGGGCTTGTTCGTATCCCTCATCGTGATTCTGGTCACGCAGAATGCGATGTCGAAGGAAGACTTCGCGACTTATGGTTGGCGCATTCCTTTCCTAGTGTCGATCATTCTGGTGATTATTTCGCTGTACATTCGCTTAAAGATGAAAGAGTCGCCCATCTTCGCCGGGCTCAAGAGCGCAGGAATGACCTCGACGCAACCGCTGAAGGACGCCTTCACCAAATGGCCCAATCTGAAGAACGTCCTCATCTCTCTTTTTGGGGCCACGGCCGGGCAAGGCGTGGTCTGGTATACCGGTCAGTTCTACGCGCTGTTCTATATGCAGACCATTCTCAAGATCAACGTCAAGACCGCGAACATCGTGGTCGCGATCGCGCTACTGATCGGAATGCCGTTCTTTACTGTAGTCGGTGCACTTTCCGACCGGATCGGACGCAAGAAGCTCATGATGGCGGGTTGCCTGCTCGGAGTGCTTACCTACATCCCGATTTATAAAGCCATGGAACACGCAGCGGGAAACAATGTGGTCACCGTGAAATCGACGCGCAACAAAGTGACAGGTGCGATTTCGCTTACGGCGATGACGACCGATGCAACGGGGGCGCTGGTACCGGCCAAAGAAGCGCCGAATCCGGATCGCACCATGCTGGTTCTGCTGGTGTTTGTGCAGGTTCTCTACGTATGCCTGGTCTACGGCCCGATCGCCGCCTACCTGATTGAAGCTTTTCCAGCAAAGATCCGTTACACTTCGCTCTCTTTGCCCTATCACATCGGGAACGGTGTCTTTGGCGGATTGCTGCCGTTGATCGGCCTGTCATCCGTGGCGGCAACCGGAAACATCTACGCCGGACTTTATTACCCGATGATTGTTGCCAGCATGACGTTCATCGTGGGAAGTTTGCTGTTGCGCGAAACTCACGGAGTGCGCATTTGGGATGAGGCCAGCGGAGGAGCCCCGCCGGGATTGGCATCTGCTTCGAATCGGTGAAAGCGTCTGGCTCGAATTTGAGAGTAGGGAGTGACTGATATGTCTGCACTTGTGGAGAAGAACAGAGTCGTAACGGCGACCAACGAGACCGAGATTGCGGTCCATTGGCGGGAGGAGGAATATTACTATCCTTCGCCAAAGTTCGTCGGCCAGGCGAATTTAACCGATCCCAAAATCATGGAACGCTTCAGCGAGAAGGATTTCCCGGAATGCTTCCGCGACTACGCCGACCTGCTGAGTTGGGATCAGTACTGGCACACCACTCTTGACACTAATGATCCACCGTTCTGGAAGTGGTTCGTGGGTGGCAAGATTAATGCTTCTTACAACTGCGTAGACCGGCACCTGGCCAAGTACAAAAACAAAGCAGCGCTGATTTTTGTTCCGGAGTTGGAGTCGGAAGCACCGGTATCCGTCACCTATCGCGAACTCTATGTGCGAGTAAATGAATTTGCGGCGCTGCTGCGCGATTTTTGTGGTTTGAAGGCCGGAGATCGCGTGACCATTCATATGCCAATGGTCCCCGAGTTGCCGATCAGCATGCTGGCCTGTGCTCGCCTCGGAGTGATTCACTCTGTTGTGTTTGGCGGCTTCAGCGGCGAGGCTTGCGGAATGCGAGCCGCCGATTCAGGCAGCCGCATCCTGATTACGATGGACGGTTACTATCGCAACGGCAAGATGATCGACCACAAGGCGGCGTCAGAGATCGCGCTGGCCGAAGCCAAAAAGGAAGGTCAGGTCGTCGACAAGGTTCTGGTCTGGAGACGTCACGCGGGCAAGAATGCATCCGCTTCGTCGTTTGTCAAAGATCGTGATTTCTTCGTTGACGAGATCCTTCCGAACTATGTCGGCAAGATCGTGCCTCCCGTCCCTATGGATGCGGAAGCACCACTGTTTCTCATGTACACCAGTGGCAGCACCGGAAAACCTAAAGGATGCCAACACCGCACCGGCGGCTACCTGGCCTATGTGGCCGGCACCTCCAAATATATCCAGGACATTCATCCCGAGGATGTTTACTGGTGCATGGCTGACATCGGCTGGATCACGGGGCACTCCTATATTGTTTACGGTCCACTCGCGCTGGCCGCTACCAGCGTGATGTATGAAGGCGTCCCAACCTATCCTGACGCCGGCCGAGTATGGCGAATTGCTGAACGCCTGGATGTCAACATCTTCCACACCTCGCCCACAGCCATTCGCATGCTGCGCAAGTCCGGACACGACGAACCCAAGAAATACAATTATCACTTCAAGCACATGACTTCGGTCGGAGAACCAATCGAGCCCGAGGTCTGGCGATGGTACTACGAGGAAGTCGGCAAGGGTGAAGCCGTCATCGTCGATACCTGGTGGCAGACGGAGAACGGCGGATTTCTCTGCAGCACCAAGCCAGCGCTGGATCCCATGAAACCCGGCAGCGCAGGCCCAGGCTTGCCAGGAATTTATCCTTATATTCTGGACGAAGAAGGTCACGAAGTCAGCGCGGGATCGGGCAAGGCGGGGAACATCTGCATTCGTAATCCATGGCCCGGAATCATGCAAACCATTTGGGGGGACCGCGATCGCTTCGTCAATCAGTACTACAGGAAATATTGCAAGAACCTGAACAGCAAAGAGTGGCGCGACTGGCCGTACTTCGCGGCCGACGGAGCTGTCCTCGCAAAAGACGGATACTTCCGCATTCTGGGCAGAGTAGATGACGTCATCAACGTAGCCGGACATCGCCTGGGCACTAAGGAAATTGAATCGGCATGCCTGACCGTTCCGGAAGTTGCCGAAGCTGCGGTGGTACCGGTGGTAGACGAAATCAAAGGCCGTGTGCCAGAAGTCTATATCGCGCTACAACCCGGCATTCAGCCCAGCCAGGAGATCCTCGACAAGGTCACAAAAGCCATTGAAACCATCATTGGCAAGATCGCCCGTCCGAAGAAGGTCCACATCGTTCCTGACATGCCGAAGACGCGCTCGGGCAAACTCATGCGCCGCGTGCTCGCCGCGATTTCGAACAACTTGAACACCGGCGACATTACCACGCTGGCCAATCCCGACGTAGTGGAGAAAGTCCGCGAGATGGTGCAGGGGAAAGAAGTCGTCACCCTGAAAGAAGGCCCCGAAGATCTGAAGCAGTTTGGCAGCGTGGATTGATAAGCCATCGGTTTTAGGAGCCGGGCAAGAATCCATAAGCCAGATACCGGTGCCACCTTCTGGCTGGCGTGGTTGAAGCCATTCTTTTGCTGCACATGGGACCGGGAAAACCGCCGAACCGGTTGCACCCTAACGGCACCCAGATCCAAAAGTTCCGTTTTGTAAAGCCGTTCAAGAAGAATTGGCGGGGACGACGGGACTCGAACCCGCGGCCTCTGCCGTGACAGGGCAACTACGAGATGTAGCTGAATCGATATCAAGCGGGACAGGTTTGTCTTTGACAGAGTCTTTACTCTTGCCGAGGGCCACCGCATTGGTCTTGCCTCCCCCCATTGCGATCCCCTGCGTTGACCATGGCTGGAACCGGTCGCTATACTAAAAAGAGTAACTGTTTTCCAGGGGATCGTCATGTCGCTATCGGCTGTAATCGTGGACGACGAGCAACTGGCTCGCGACGAACTCGCTTTCCTTCTCAAAAATGTTGGGGACGTAGAGGTGGTTGCTCAAGGTAAGAACGGCGTCGAAGCTGTGAGTCTGATCCGCGAGCACAATCCTGACCTGGTTTTCCTCGATGTGCAAATGCCGGGCCTCGATGGCTTTGGCGTCATCAAGAAGCTTCTGGATCGGAAAGTCCCGCTGCCGAAGATTGTCTTTTCGACCGCGTTCGACCAATATGCAGTAAAGGCATTTGAAGTAAACGCTGTCGACTACCTGCTCAAACCTTTTGACAAGAAGCGGGTGGCCCAGTCGGTAGAGAGGGCTCGGTCCAAAATCGAGGGCAGCGGCTCCTCGTCCGCGAAACTGGACACTCTGATGCGGATGCTCGACTCCCAGAAGCCCCAGACCTCTAAAATTCTGCTGAAGGCGGCCGGCCGCTTGTTCCTGGTAAATCAGAAAGACATCTGTTTCGCTTCGATTGAGGACGGCATTATCACCGTGGTGACGAGTGGTCCGAACGGGATGGAAGGGCAATCCAACTGCCGCACGCTCGAAGAACTGCTGGGCAGCCTCGATCCCAGTCTGTTCTGGCGAGCTCACCGTTCGTTCCTGGTGAATATTAACCGGATCAAGGAAGTCGTTCCCTGGTTCAAGAGTTCTTATCAATTGCGCCTGGACGACAAGAAACAAACCGAAATCCCGGTCAGCCGCGCCCAAACCAAGCGTTTGCGGGAACTCTTTGGGCTGTAAGCTTCTTTTGAAAGCAAGCTGGCCGGGCGGTTCAAATCCCGCTCCTTACCGCGTTACTTCAGGTAAGACCTGACCATCGCGATCACTTCCTCGGCGGCCGAGGTCTGTCCGGCATTGGATTTTTTTTCGCTGAGCACATGGTTGCGGATGTGGCCTTCCAAAAGCTCGGCCATCAGACTATTCATGGCTCCCCTCGCGGCGCTCATAAGCTGGAGAACCTCTGAGCAGTCGCGCTCTTCGGTGAGAGCCCGTGCCAGCGCTTCCACCTGACCTTGGATCCGCTTAGCCCGGAGGACCAGCTTTCCTTTGTCCTTGATCGTATGGCTCATTATGTATACTATACCCCGTATGGTATATGTATTCTTCCCGTAAATCACAACCCCGGAGAATTCTATGAGTATTCCACAACCCGTCGAGAAACTCGAACCAAAAGCCTCTCTGACCGCCGACGGCGAGAAACCCGCTGAAGGGATAAACCGCGACGATGCTGCGGACCATTCAGAAACCCGCGAGCACGATTTGGAATGGGCTGAACTCCTGCGGATTCTATTCGTGGCGTTGGCCGCGGCTGCGGTCTGGTTCCGCGTTTGGGAACCCTTCCCCCGCATTAGTGTCATCGGCATTCTAGCCACCCTGATTGGCGGATACCCAATATTCAAAGAAGCGTTTGAGAACATCGTCGAACGAAAAATGACGATGGAGCTCTCGATGACCATCGCCCTTCTTTCGGCTCTTGCTATCGGCGAATTCTTCACCGCTCTGGTGATCACTGCTTTCGTGCTGGCAGCTGAGGTCTTAGAGGGGCTGACGGTAGGACGAGGGCGACGTGCCATCCAGGACCTGCTGGATTTCCTGCCCAGAACCGTGTCGGTCCGACGTAATAACGAAGTGTTTGAAATACCCGCCGAGAACCTTGAACTAGGAGACTCGGTAATCGTGAAGCCGGGAGGACGTATTCCAGTCGATGGCCTCGTGCTGAGCGGGCGATCTTTTGTGGAGCAGGCAGCTATTACGGGTGAGGCAATGCCGGTTGAGAAATCGCCGGGAAGCACGGTTTATGCAGGAACCATCAATCAATCGGGAGCCTTGGAGATCAGTGCGGACAAGTTGGGACGCGACACCACGTTCGGTCGGATCATCGAGGCGGTCGAACGTGCGGAGAAATCGCGGGCTCCGATTCAGAAGACAGCCGATCGCCTGGCTGGCTACCTGGTTTACTTCGCTTTAGGTGCTGCCGTTCTAACCTTCATTATCACTCACAATGTGCGGCCAACGATTTCGGTTGTAATCGTCGCCGGTGCGTGTGGCATCGCTGCAGGAACGCCTCTCGCCATTTTGGGAGCGATCGGCCGAGCCGCCCATCAGGGTGCGATCATCAAGGGCGGACTCTATCTCGAAGCGCTAGCCGAGGTTGACACCGTGCTGCTGGACAAAACTGGCACACTGACTTTCGGGACGCCTCAGATTCGGGAGGTAGTTTCAGCCGACGGTTTTAGCGAGCGAGAGATTCTGGCGGCTGCTGGCATCGCGGAATGCAAATCTGAACATCCTCTCGCCAAAGCAATCATTGCACGAGCAGGCGATCTAGCGATACCCGTTGTCGAACCCGACCAGTTCTCTTACACACCCGGAAAAGGAATTACTGCGGCCTGCCGAGGGGAAGAGATCGTCGTCGGCAGCCGGGCGCTCCTCATAGAACGAGGTTTGAAAAGGGTTCTGCCTGCTAATGGCCATGGCCTCGGCGGGGTGTCGGAAGTCTGTGTCGCCAAAGGTGGGCAAGTGCTCGGCACAATTCGCATTGCTGATGTCTTGCGTCCCGAAGCCAAGAGCGCGGTTACAGCTATGAGAGAGATGGGTCTGAAAACAGTCTTGCTCAGCGGCGACACGCAAGAAGTGACTACGTCGGTGGGACGTGATCTCGGCGTCGACCAGGCTGTGGGTGAGCTTCTGCCAGATCAGAAAGCCAAATGGGTAACCGAACTCCGCGGGAAGAATCGCAAGGTCGCAATGGTCGGGGACGGAATCAACGATGCGCCAGCACTGGTGCAGGCCAACGTTGGAGTTGCCATGGGATCGGGAACGGATGTGGCTCGGGAGAGCGCTGACGTCATCTTGATTGGAAGCGATCTCGCCAAGTTCGTAGAAGCGTTGCGGATCGCCCGCCGCTGTCGCGGCATCATCATGCAGAACTTCGCAGGCACGCTGGTGGTGGACAGCATAGGCGTCGGAATGGCGGCTTTCGGGTTCCTGAATCCGCTGCTGGCCGCCTTTATTCACGTTACCTCGGAGTTGGCCTTTATTCTCAATTCCACCAGATTATTGCCGCGGAGTTCGGGAATCGGGCAATGAAACCACATCGAAACGGACGGAGATCTAGAAGGGGAATCATTCAGCTGCTGTTTATTATCTTGGTTTCCTTGGTGTCTGCGCTGCTGGGTCTGTACTTGGGGGTCGCTTCCTCGCACCACCACGAGCACTAACGCGCTGACGAAACACTTATGGCGTGTGTCGCAGATTCGCCTTGGGCGGCCACCCGGGACCACGGCTGAAAACTGGATTACCAGTTGTTCGGCTCTTCGTAAACAACCGCGGTAGCAGAATCAGGCATCATAATTGCATCTGCTTCCTGTTTCGGTGTAGATTCAAGTCAAGTATTCATAGCATGCGGTCGATCTCGAAGCCGATAGCTTTGGTGTGTCTAGTGCTGACGTTGTGCTCAGCATTAGCATTTGTTGCGCATCACCATTCGAGTGCGACCGAAGCGGCAAAGTGTACAGTTTGCGTCGCCGCCCATTCAGCTTCCCCCAAGGCTACTTCTACACTGCCGGACAGGACGTTCATTCCAATAGCTACCTTCCGGCCAAAGCCACTTTCCTCCAAGCAACGCGTGATAGCGTTTGCCCTTTGTGTCCGCCCGCCTCCTAGCGTCTAGGGATCAGATTTCAAACTTGACGTAGCTCGGTTCACGTACCCACGAAAACGTGGCCTTGATTTCTTAGACCAATTCTTCTGGAGGAACTTATGCTGGCTTCTTACAAGAAGTCGCTTCACGCGACCTTCATCCTGCTTTTCTATTTGGCGCTGGGTCTTCATGCCCATGCGCAGTCCAATTCTGCATCCATCGGCGGGACCGTCCTCGACCCTTCGGGCGCGGTGGTTCCGAATGCATCCGTGGAAATTCATAACCCGGTCAGCCACTTTGACCGATCAACCACCAGCGATGCCTCTGGAAGGTTCAGTTTCGCCAACGTCCCGTTCAATCCCTACCACTTAAGCGTGACCGGCGCAGGATTTTCTCCTTACGCTCAGGATGTTGAAATCCGCTCCGCCGTGCCTTTGGACATCAAGGTCACGCTCCAGGTAGGAGGATCTTCCGAAAGCGTCACGGTGCAGAGTGAGGCTGGTGAAGATCTGCTGGAAAACGATCCAACGAGTCACACTGATATTGATCGCGGACTGTTCGACAAGATCCCGCTGGAAAGTGCGTCATCTTCACTGAGTTCACTGGTAACGCTAGCGTCTCCGGGAGTTGCCGCAGACTCGAACGGGCTGTTTCATGGATTGGGAGACCACGCGCAAAACTCTTTCTCGGTTGACGGTCAAGCCATCACTGATCAGCAAAGCAAAGTCTTCTCGAATCAGATTCCCCTAGATTCGGTTGATTCGTTGGAGGTCATCCAGGGCGCACCGCCCGCTGAATATGGGGGCAAGACGAGCTTGGTGATTGTGGCTACGACACGTTCAGGCCAGGGGGTGACCACGCCGCACGGCAGCGTGAATGCCTCGTACGGTTCGTTTGGATCTTCCAACCTGGGCTTCAATCTGGCCTACGGCGGTCAAAAATGGGGAAACTTCATCTCGGCGAACGGATTAAACACCGGACGGTTCCTCGATCCCCCGGAGTTCGCGGTGATGCACGATAAAGGGAATGAAGAGAATTTGTTCGACCGTGTGGATTATCAGGTGTCAGGAGCGGATTCCCTTCACCTGAATTTCGGTTATGCCCGTTCCTGGTTTCAGAGTCCCAATTCGTTCGACCAGGAATTTCACTTCGGTGTTCCCAATCCCGTGACCGGCAATGCTCTGGAAGCAACCGACCAGCGCCAGAAAATAGGAACCTTCAATATCGCGCCGACCTGGACGCACGTTTTGAATCCCTCGGCAGTGCTTACGTTCGGTGCATACGTCCGGCGTGACGATTATAACTATTATCCGAGCGCCGATCCTTATGCGGATTTTTCTCCGGATCTTCAGGGCGAGACCGTTAGCCAGTCTCGGAGACTGACCAACGCCGGCCTTCGGGCGGATGTGACCTACGCGAAAGGTATTCACAACGTGAAGGCGGGCGTCACCTATCAGCAGACCTTTCTGACCGAGAATGAAAACATCGGCATCGTCGATCCGACGTTCTATCCGGCTGCTGCCGCGTTTTACAACTGCCTGGACGCGAGCGGCAACCCCATTCCCAATACTCCCTGCGCCGCACTCAAGCCCTACGATTTGACACAAGCCGGGGGCGTTCTATTCCCGTTTCATGGTCACACCGATGTGAAGGAACTGGCGCTCTACGTTCAGGACTCGATCACCAAGGGAAGCTGGTCGTTTAACCTGGGACTTCGCGGAGATTTGTATAACGGCTTGTCTATTGGCCGCCAGGCAGAACCGCGTCTGGGGATTGCTTACAACATCAAACCGACCAACACCATTCTTCGAGTCTCCTACGCGCGCAGCATGGAATCACCGTTCAACGAGAATCTGGTCATCGCCAGCACCGGGTGCAATATCCCGTTTCTTGCCGCCTTGGTGCCGCCCTTCGGTGTGCCCTGCAACTCGGGACCGATTGATCCCGGCTATCGCAATGAATTCCACGCCGGATTGCAGCAAGCCCTTGGAAAATATCTCGTGGTTGACGGCGAATACATCTGGAAGTACACGCACAACGGATACGACTTCGGAGTCGTGGGCGCGACCCCCATCACTTTTCCCATCCAGTGGCATAACTCAAAGATCCCCGGATTTACGCTCCGTGTTAGCGTTCCGAATTACCACGGGCTTTCCGCATTTGTGGCCATGTCGAGCGTGGCTGCGCGCTTCTTCCTGCCCCAAGTCGCGGGACTTCCCATCATTCCGCCTGCGACCGGGGTTTTCCGCATCGACCACGACGAAAAGTTTAACCAGACCACACATCTTCAGTACCAGCCGTGGAAGACCGGGCCCTGGCTCGGCTTCAACTGGAGATATGACAGTGGGCTAGTAGCGGGAGCGACGCCTTGTTATAACCCGGCAACCGCAACTTGCGCGGGCGCCTCCACCACGATCAATGGCCAACCGGCGATAAATTTGATTAACACCATCTCCGGCGCGCCTCTGACTGCCGACCAGCAATTTCAGGCCGGCTTCACCTGCAACGGCGAGCGCGCAACTATCTTTCATGCTTTGCCAAGCCCATGCCTTGCGTCGCAGTTTGGATCAACCCTCATCAATGTTCCAGCACCAGGGACGGAAAATGACGATCACAACCCGCAGCGCATCAGGGCGCGCAGCCTCTTCGATCTCTCCTTGGGCCACGACAATCTTTTTCACGGTGAAAGGTATAAGTGGAGCGCGCAACTCACGGTCATCAACCTGACCAACAACTACGTGCTGTACAACTTCCTTTCGACCTTCAGCGGCACGCACTATGTCACGCCGCGCGCTCTAACGGCTCAGATTGGATTCCATTTCTAAGGAATTTTCACAGTCACTGTAGCCCGTTAAGCTTTGTCATCCCGACCGGAGCTTCCCATTTCCGTAGGGATGGGAAGCGGAGTGGGCGGATCTGCCGCTCTGTGCAGGATACGCAAGCTCATGAAGGCGCATCAGTGAATGCAACAGGTCGGCACGTACATAATCCGGGAAAATAGCCAAGTTTCGGGGAGGCGGACGGCCAGGGAGGATATCCAGCCGTCCGCCGAGGCTGCACCCGTCATTATGCAGCCAGCGCTTCCAGCGCCGTTCGATTGCGGATCACCAGTGTGGTGCCGTCCTGGCGAATGAATTCCTTTTTCTTGAGATCACTCAGTAAGCGGGTCACCGTCTCCCGCGACGAGCCGATCATTTGTGCCATCTCTTCATGAGTCAGGGTGGCGCGGATGCGGACTTCGGAAGGCTCGATTTTCTCTCGGATCGGCGTCCATGAAAGCAGCAGTCTCGCCAGCTTGCCCGCGGAGGAACGGGTAAGCACCAGATCGTGAATATCCCGGTACGCCGACTGAAACTCCCGGCTCAGAGCTTGCGAGGCATGCAGCCCCAACTCCCCGTTCTTCTCCATCAGTCGAATCAGGGCCTCTCGTTCTACGAAGTTTATCTGGCACGGTCCAGCCGTCTCGGCGGTCAATTCAAAGGGCTCGCCTGCGATGACGGCGCTCAGTCCGAGTACCTCGCCCGCTTCGGCTATTTTTAGAATAAGCACCTTGCCCTCGCGCGACGTGGTCGATAGCTTCGCCTTCCCGGAGCAGAGCACAAAAGCCCCTCGTGGCATCTGTCCTTCGACAAACAGCACCGCGCCACCAGGATAGGTGCTCAAATGGCTTGCTGCCGTGAGTAGTCTGAGCACGTCGGGCGACAGGCCGCAGAACCAGTGATCTTTCCGCAACTTGCAGGTCAGGCAGCTCTCCACGATTTCCAGTCCATACGGCGTATTCATTTCAGCCACCTTGCTGGGTTCCTGCCCAGCGGGATGCTCCATGTCGCGTGACGCCGGCTTGCGAGCCCGGGCTCGACGCAGGTCCCGAACCAAAAGGCGTGCATCTTCCGTTTTCGCCAGCAACGCGGCTGCCATCGCCCGAGCGTCCCGGTCCGACGATCGCAAGAAGTGAACCAATTCCCAACCCGAGCTGGCATCCCGCTGTCGATGCCACTTCACGCCGCAACAAAACAAGTAAAAAGGATCGACAGCTGCACTCAACTCCTCTATATGGTTCCCTCGCTGTATAGGCCCAGCTACGTCCTTCGGTCTTGCAGAGTCGTCGTGGACCGGCATCGGAAACGGTCTGCCAGATAAGACCGGCTCGACGCCTCCGCGACCTCGCACCGCACCCAATTGGATAAGCACAGAATTCTCCTCTTGCCTTCTCGAATCCTGCGCGAACGTCTTTGGGGATAGGCGTCACACAGCCTTGCCATTCGGACTTTCCCGATTGCATCAGCCCTCGATCTGATCTTGCGCGTTCCTGTGATTTACCGGTGAAACATTCGATTCATCGACCCTCGCAGGCCACATGCCAAATGCACCCTGAGGTACAAGTCGTTGCAAGGAATCGGGCTCAGCTCAAAAGCAACACGCGAAATGCACATTTTTTGGGGCGAAAGTGACGAGGCTGCGGCAGGGTGACGGCATATCGTCAGTAAAAAGGCACTATCGGGTAGCGTGGGCATTGTCGAGATCGGTTTCGCGGTTTCCACCATGAACATGGGTCCCTCGTTCCCACTCCGGATGAACAACTCCGTTCTTGGCTGTCGCTGGATCTGAAAGCGGTTAATTGTCGTAGTCAGCACGGGTGATTCCCATTTTCTGCATTCTGGACTGGAGGGTAGTGCGTTTCATCCCCAGCCGGGCCGCGGCCCCGTGCAAACCCGCAATCACTCCGCCACTCTCGCGCAGCACTCGAAGAATGTGCTCCCGCTCCATACTCTCCAGGGTCGCATCATGGCGAGGCCCTTCGTAAACCGGGCTCAACTCCGACAGCGGAACATTGAGAATCGTGCCCTCCGAGAGAATCACAGACCTCTCTATAAAGTTCTCCAACTCCCGTACATTTCCCGGCCACGCCCACCTTGTCAAAGCATTCATCGTTTCCGCGGGGATGGTTTCAATTTGCTTCTTCATTCGGCGGGAAAACTTCTGCACGAAATAGCGCACCAGCAACTGCACATCTTTTCCCCGTTCCCGCAAAGGAGGCATGTGCAAGGGAAAGACATGGAGGCGATAATAAAGATCGCTGCGGAACTCTCGCGCCGCCACGCTCTTCGCGAGGTCACGATTGGTTGCCGCAATCAAGCGTATGTTCACCCGGATCGTCCGGATCCCGCCCAGTCTTTCAAATTCCTGATCCTGCAACACCCGCAGCAGTTTGGGCTGCAATTCGAGGGGAATATCCCCGACCTCGTCCAGAAATAGCGTACCCTTGTCAGCCAGTTCGAGACGTCCGACCTTGGCGCTGATGGCTCCGGTGAAAGCGCCTTTCTCATGCCCAAACAGTTCGCTCTCCAGCAGTCCGGTGGGAATTGCGGCGCAGTTTAGCTTGATGAAGCTGGCGTCTTTCCGCGAACTCATACGGTGAATGGCGCGAGCAATCAGTTCCTTGCCAGTCCCTGTCTCCCCCAGGATCAGTACGGTGGCATCGAGAGGCGCCACCGTGTTGACCTGGGTCAGGACGTGTTTGAGAGCCGGGCTCTCGCCCACGATTTCCTCGAAGTTGAGCACGGAACGGATTTCATCCTGCAGGTAAAGCTTTTCCTTCCTCAACTTGTCCGTAAGCTCCGCAATTTCGCGGTAGGCCCGGGCATTGTCCAGGGCAATCGCCATCTGCGCTGCTACTTGTTTCAAGAAGCTTATGTGTTGCGAAGCGAACGCATGGTCATCCACGCTGCCCAGGTTCAGGGTTCCCAGCTTGCCCTTTCGAGTGATCAACGGAATGGAGCAGAAAGATTGGATGCCCAACTCCAGCATACGCATCATGACCGGAGAACCCGCGGCCACCAGATCGGCGCGGTTGCTGACCTTGGTTTCCCCCCTCAAGAAAGCCGCGCCCGAGGCTGATTCCGCGAGAGGAACGACCGTGTCGGGACCGATCAAGTCGTCCGCCAGCGGAGAATCCAGAGCGTATACCCGCAAGCAATTGGTACCCTCTTCGTAAATTGCCAGGCTCGCGTAGTCCTGCCGGATCACCCGCCGAATGAGGCCCGAAATCGCCGGAAACAACTGCTGCACATCCAGATTGGACATCAGCGTAGTGCTAACCTTCAGCAGCATCTCCAGCCGTTCCTTCTCCTCCAGGAACGCGGCCCGGGTCATCGCATTTTCCAGCGCCAGCGCCACCAGTTCAGCAACCCGCTGCAGAAGCTGCACATCCTCGTCGCCGTAGGCGTTGGGACGGGAACTCCCCAGCCCCAACGCCCCGAACCTCTTCTGTGCGGTAGTCAGGGGCAAAGTGCAGTAGGAGCGAACTCCTTTTCTCACGAGAATACTGACCGCTTGCTGAAACCGGGTTTCCTGATGCAGATCAGGCCATACCATGGGCTCCTGCTTTTCCCATGCGATCCCGCAAGCCGATTCTTCGACCGGCAATTCGGCCGGCTCGGAAAGGCTATCACTCCCTTCCCAGAAATGGGTTCGCATCACATTTTTTTCGGGATCGTACAGAGAAAAACTGGCAATCTCAAAAGACGCGACCTCGCGCAACCGTTGCGCTAATTCCGGTAACAACTCGGGTACGCCGCGTTGATGCACCACAAGGTCCGCCATTTGCAGCAGAGCCTCGTAACGCCGCGTGTCGCCGTCTACATCGAAGTGGCCAGCAGGGTCCATTTGCACGAGTCCTCCAAGGAAGCCCCCCTCGAGCAAACCTTCCCAGAACAAAAACTAAACTGCTTAGGCCGGATCATAGGACATAATTCTTCCGCCAGCAAGGACTAAGTAGCAGGGTTGGCATCTTTCGTGCCAACTCGGCACTTTTCGTGCCCGCTTACCAGTGCAGAGACAGAAGAAGAAAAAGGGGGAGCCACCCCGGACGACGGTCCGGTAAAATACCGCAGACCGCATCGGGGATTCCCCCATTCCCGCTTGCGCCCCGAAAAGTTCGGTACCAGAGCCCGGACAAGTATAATTTCCAGGTGGCGCGAGGCTGGGAGAGCAAGTCGGTCGAGCAGCAACAGGCAGAAGTCATAGCGACACCGGGCCCGGCGAAGCCGGTCATGTCTCCCAGTCAAGTCGCGAGCGAACGCCGGAGACAAGGCCTGCTCTTTTCGCGCCAGCGCGTGCTTCAGCAACTTGAAGCTGCCCAGAACTCTCGCCACCGCCAGCAATTGCAAAGCGCTCTGGCGGACCTGGACGCGCAGCTCGCCCGAATGGTCTAAGTCGCCGGTGTACCTTGCGCGGATGAGCCTGACGTATAATGCGAATATCCCCCATGAAGGCTTATGTATATGTTTCGCTGAAGAAGAGCGTCCTCGACCCGCAGGGCAAAACCATCCATGGCGCCCTCAAGAAAATGGGATACAAGGGCCTGGAGGAGGTTCGTCAGGGTAAGTATTTCGAGCTCTCGCTGGACGGTGGACTGACCCGAACTGAAGCGGAAGCCGAAGTTGAGCGCATGGCTCGCGAAGTGCTGACCAACCCCGTCATCGAAGAATTCCGTTTCTCCCTCGAAGATTGAGTTTTCTCTTCCCCAGAGCGCGGATAGGAGCAGATCATGTGCGGCATTGTCGGCTATGTGGGTAAGAAAAGTGTTGTGCCCGTCATCATCGAAGGGCTCAGGCGTCTGGAATATCGCGGTTACGACTCCGCGGGAATTGCCGTGTGCGGCAATGGCGAAGGATTGCAAATCCGCCGTGCCGAGGGCAAGCTGCGCAATCTCGAAGAAGTCATCCGCCTCAAACCCCTGGACGGAAGCTACGGCATCGGCCACACCCGCTGGGCAACGCACGGCCGCCCCACCGAAGAGAATGCGCATCCCCATCGTGACTGCACCGGAACCATTGTCGTTGTGCACAACGGCATTATCGAGAACTATGTCGCGCTGAAAAGAAAACTCATCGAAGAAGGCCACAAGTTCACCACCGAAACCGATACCGAAGTCATCGCACACCTGGTCGAGAAGTATTACTTGAAGACCGGCAACGGGCATCGCCTTTCGCTGGAAGAAGCTGTACGCAAAACGATCGGTGAGTTGACCGGCGTGTTCGCGCTGGTTGTGATTGCCGTGGACGCGCCCAACACAATCGTCGCCGCCCGCAACGGCCCGCCCGCCGTAATCGGCCTGGGCAAGGACGAATACTTCGTAGCCTCTGACGTCCCCGCGATCTTGCATCACACCCGCGACTTATTCTTTCTAGCCGATGGCGACCTGGCAGTGATCACGCCAGAGGGTGTAAAGGTCACCGACTTCGCCGGAAAACCAATGGAGCGCAAAGTCCAGCACGTCAATTGGGATCCAATTCAAGCAGAGAAAGGCGGGTTCAAGCATTTCATGCTTAAGGAGATTTATGAGCAGCCCCGGGCCGTGCGTGACACGACGCTGGGGCGGATCTCGCAGGAAACCGGCCACATCTTTCTTGACGAGATGGAAATCAGCGACGCCGAATTCAAGGCTGCGAAAAAAATAAACATCGAAGCTTGCGGCACCAGTTGGCATGCGGGAGTGGCGGGCAAGTTCATGATCGAGAGGCTGGCGCGCATTCCAGTCGAGGTCGATTACGCCAGCGAGTGGCGCTACCGCGATCCGATCGTCGATGCCAACACCATCACGCTGGTGATTTCGCAGTCCGGAGAAACTGCCGATACGATCGCGGCGCAACGCGAAGCCAAGGCGAGGGGATCGAAGACGCTGGCTATCTGCAACGTCGTTGGCTCGATGATTACGCGCGAAGCTGCGGGAACCATTTACACTCACGCGGGTCCGGAAATTGGTGTGGCCTCTACCAAAGCATTCACGGCTCAGCTCACCGCGCTTTATCTGTTCGCGCTTTATTTGGCTCAACAGCGCGACACCACGAACGAACAACAGGCCATGAACGCGGTCTACGAACTCACTCGTCTCCCCGGCAAACTCGAGAAATTGTTAACCCATGACCAGGCTTGCGACGACTTGGCGAAACGGTATGTCCGCGCCCAGGATTTCCTGTTTCTGGGCCGCGGCATTCATTATCCCATCGCCCTCGAAGGCGCGCTGAAGCTGAAGGAAGTTTCCTACATCCACGCCGAAGGTTATCCTGCGGGCGAAATGAAACACGGCCCCAACGCCCTGATCGACGAGAACCTCCCCGTCGTAATTATTGCAACGCGCGATCCGAACAGTGAGCTTTCGATGGTGCGCTACGAGAAGACGATTTCCAATCTGAAAGAAGTAAAAGCCCGGTCGGGCATCGTGATCGCGTTGGCCACCGAGGGCGATGAAGAGATCAACGAAGCCGCCGACCACGTGCTCTACATTCCGCCCGCGCCTGAAGAGTTGTCGCCGATTCTTGAGATCGTTCCACTGCAGTTGCTGGCATACCACATCGCGGTCCGCCGAGGTTGCGACGTGGACCAACCGAGGAATCTGGCGAAGTCTGTAACGGTGGAGTAGGCCATCCTTTTGCAGAGGCATAGCTTGCCACGCCTCTACCCTACTTCACACAATTAGCCGGGTAGAGATTCCCTGCGACGGCGTTGGTTCTGCATCGGTAACGGGGTCCTCCGACTGCGTTGCCGTCCGTTTGAATCCACAGTAAATCGATGGACTATATGGTATACTCGCAACCAGTAAGTGTAGGTCGTTGCGCCGTGCAGCTTGGGAGGACAGAACTTATGATCTCGTTCTTGGCAAAAACTTGGTTTGTGTGGTGGATGTTGGCGGTCGTATTCATTCTGCGCTGGGTCCACGTTCTGTCCGCAGATCCGGAATCGGACCTTCTTGAATCGCCCAAGGATGACCAAGGTACACCAAACTTTATTTCCGGTCAGGTTGTGTCACGAGCTTGATTTCTCGAGAAAGCACCGCTCGCTCAGTGCACACAATGCTAGGGCTCGATTCAAGGCGTCAGTAGTCGAGCGAGGCAGCGTTTGGAAGGGACAATAATGAGCCAAATTCGTTCGGAAGTGCTTGCGTCGAACCGACAATACGCTGCGAGTTTCGGGGAAAAGGGAAAGCTAGCTTTGCCTCCGGCTCGCCGATTCGCAGTTCTCACCTGCATGGACGCGCGGCTTGATCCGGCAAAATTTGCGGGCCTCGCGGAAGGCGACGCCCACGTGATCCGCAACGCCGGTGGCCGCGCCAGTGACGATGCGATCCGGTCCCTTGTGATCAGTTACAAACTGCTGGGCACTCGGGAATTCTTCGTCATTCACCACACCGATTGCGGGATGGAGTTTTTCTCCAACGACATCATGCGGGGTCTACTGGCTTCGAGCCTGGAGACAGCGGAACTGACTGCGAACGGTTTTCGTGACGTCGGCCGCGGACCTGGCTCGCGCGCCGGTGAATACCTCGACTGGCTTACGATTCGCGACCAGAAGCAGGCAGTCATTGACGACGTAGAAAGAATTCGGAACCACCCACTGGTGCCTAAGTCGATCCCGATTTATGGACATATTTACGACGTGCATTCCGGAAAGTTACTCGAGGTAGAAGGCGCTCAGGCCGTCGGCAAGGCCGCCTGAAGAAGTGTTTCGCAAAGGAGTACATATATGCCATGGGGTGCGGCAGCTATAGGATTGCTGGTTGGGTTTTTGATTGGTCTGACCGGAATGGGAGGCGGAGCCATGATGACTCCGCTGTTGCTCTGGACCGGTTGGGCAGCACCAACCGTAGCCGTCGGGACTGATCTGGTCTGGAATGCTCTAACGAAAGTCGTGGGCGCGGCAGTCCACTATCGCCACAGGAATGTGAATCTGAAACTGGTCTGGCGGCTGGCGAGCGGAAGCGTTCCGGGCGCGTTGCTCGGCCTCTACTTGTTGGGCTCGCTGAAGAAGTCTGCCGGTCTGGAGTTTGTCGACCATCTGATCGTTCGTCTGCTGGGAGGAACGCTGATTCTGGTCGCGGCGGGGATTATCTTCAAAGCTTACATCCATCACTGGCTTCCGGTAACGGCTACTCGGTCCGCAACAGATGAGAACCTGAAAAGCTGGCAAGTCCCGCTGCTTGGGTTCGTTGTCGGCGTGCTCGTTTCCTTGACTTCGGTCGGAAGCGGCAGCCTCATCGTGACTACTCTCTTGCTTATGTTTCCAGGGGAGAAGTTGAACCGGTTGGTGGGCAGCGATGTATTCCATGGAGTGCTCATTGTCGGTGTGGCCGCGCTGGGCCACTGGCGCCTGGGGGATGTGAACCTGCCGCTGGTATTGGGTCTTTTGCTGGGGTCTGTTCCGGGAGTTTGTCTGGGGAGCGTTATCGCCAGTCGCATTCCAGAGGGGGCTTTGCGTCCCGCCGTGGCGGCTCTTCTATTCGTGACCGGAGTAAAATTGGTATAGATCCGAAGCAACGAATGCGGGAAATCATCGGCTAGGCCGGTTTCCGCCAATCACATTCGAGGTAAACATCAGCGATCGGTCCCACAACTGCGGAGGTCCGCTGGTATATTTGCGGCCCTGCCGGCTGCAGGCGATGGCGTTGATTCTTGCGGGATTTACCGCACTCTTCCTCTAGTAAGACACCCTGATGAAACGCCCGGGGCTGCGTGTGAATCGCCACAGCGTGATTTCTGCACTCAGCAGCTGTACTTCAACCCGAACTGCATGGTTCATCGTACCGGGGCGGCGAGCGCCGACTGTCAGATTTGCCAGTGGGAGAACGGTCCCTTCGACTGTAGGTTCAATGCTTTGCCAGGACGACTCATTCAGGGTAGCCCTATGAAAAAACAAACCGCCATTCTCGCGCTCGCCTGCTGCGGGGTCATGACAAACGTCACCTGTAACAATAACCGGGCCGATTCAACCTCGGACACCACGCAGGTGGCTCCGGCTGGTACCACGCCTGGTTTGGTAACGCCCGGTTACAACCATAAGATTCCGTCGCAAATCATGACTCCCGATTCGGTCGAAACGCGTATCGGCACGCTCAAGTTCTTCGACGGGTTTCCAACCAAAGAAACGACCCAGAAGGTCTATGACAACCTTGATTTCCAGCGGGGTATCGAGGCGTTCCTTAGCTTCGTTCCGGCGGCGTCTATCGAGGGAATGCACCGGGGCATGGTAGAGATGGGCGCAACCCAGTCCAACCAAGTAGTTCTTTTGGAGCAGTTGTTAGACTCCAGTCCGCTGTTCCTCACGGGCAACACCGACACCGTCTATGCGTCGGTTATTCTCGACCTCGAAAAAGACGGACCGACAGTCGTGGAAATACCGCCCCGATGCGGTCCGGGCACAGTAAATGATGCCTTTTTCCGCTTCGTGGTGGACATGGGCGCGCCGGGACCCGACAAGGGCAAAGGTGGTAAGTACCTGATCCTTCCTCCCGGCTATAAGGACAAGGCACCCTCGGGCTACTTCGTCGCTCAATCCCCCTCCTACGTGAACTGGTTGGTGCTGCGCGGATTCCTGGTGGATGGCAAGCCGGACGCCGCCAGTAAGAATTTCAAGGATGGTTTGAAAGTTTATCCACTCGCTCGAGCGAAGAACCCGCCAGCCATGCAATTCATCAATGGATCAGAGAAGGCCTTCAACACAATCCACGCGAACAACTACCTGTTCTACGAGGAACTCGCGACCGTGATTGCCAAGGAGCCAGTGGATTTCATCGATCCGGAGTTGCGTGGCCTCGCCACTAGCATCGGCATCCGCAAAGACAAGCCGTTCTCGCCTGATGCGCGGATGAAGGGCATCCTCAGCGAGTCCGTCGCCGTAGCCAACGCAACAGCTCGGGCTATCTCATTTCAAACCCGCGATCCGGAAGCCTATTACTACGAGAAGAGCCGATGGAAGGCCGCATTCGTTGGAGGCGACTACAAATGGCTGATCGACGGCGGTATCGGTGGCCGTAATCTGGATGCACGCACTCTTTTCTTCTATCAGGCTACAGTGAACACGCCCGCGATGGTATTAAAAATTCCGGGCGTCGGCTCGCAGTATGCCTACACCGAGCAGGACGCGGATGGAAATTACTTCGATGGATCGAAGAACTACCGATTGCGCATCCCACCTAATGTACCTGCTAAGGATTTTTGGTCCGTGGTCGTATACGACCCGCAAACGCGTTCCGAACTCCAGACCTCACAGCCGTTTCCCAGCAAGAATAACAAGCGCAACCCCCTCGTCGCGAACGCCGATGGTTCGGTAGATATTTACTTCGGTCCCAAGCCGCCAGCGGATAAAGAGCCGAACTGGATACAGTCTGTGCCGGGCAAGGGTTGGTACACGATCTTGCGCCTTTATGGCCCGCTCGAACCATGGTTCGACAAGACCTGGAGACCGGGCGAGATCGAGTTGGTGAAATGAACAAGCGCGCTGGGGACCTGTGAGTAAGAAAAAGAAACCACCCCTGGGCTGTTGCTGCCAGGCAGGATGTGGCCGGTCGGGAAATGATTATTGGCGAAAAATCCGCAATCATCAGCATGGCAAAAGCCTGAATGTGAAGTGATTGCCGAAGGGGTCGAAAACGAAGCGCAAATGACATTCCTGCGCGCGCATCAGCGTGTCGAGATTCAAGGCTACTACTTCAGCAAGCCTTTAACGGTTGACAAAGTTGCTGACAAACTGCGAGGCGGTTTTCCCGGGCCGCATGTGCGAGCACAAGCAACCGGGAAACAATCATGACAGAGGACAATATTAAGGAGTGTACTTCACCATGCGTGTCGGCCCTGCGCTTTTCTGTCCTCTGATCCGGTCACAATTCAGCGGTTCAGCCAAGCCCTAGAAGAATCGTCCATCGTTCTGAGAAACACGAGCGGCTTACCATCAGTAGTGACATGCAGCGTGGCCTTTGGGAAACAAGACCCGATTCGGGCACAGACACGTCCTTTTGAACTGACGGATTGGGGCAGAAGCTACAACCGCAGTCCAGCGCCTGCTAATAATGTTGTATGTGTGCTGGTGCAACCCGCTTGACCCGAACAGAAACCAGCCCGCCGAAAAGATCCCAATGAAGCCCATTCGCACGTTTAAGGTTCGCCCCTCGTTGCCGCCATCCTTACTTCCTCTACTAGCAATTGCATACAACCTGCGCTGGAGTTGGGACCATGGCGCCGTCGAAGTGTTTCGCAGGCTGGACCACGATCTTTGGGAAACGTCCGGTCGCAATCCCGTTCTTCTCCTGGGGAGCGTGGATCAAGGCGCGCTGGAGGCTGCGGCATCCGATGATTCTTTTCTCGCACACATGCGAGGAGTTGCCGATTCGCTGGACCTTTATGTTTCCGGTGAGGGCAGTTGGTACAAGCGAGAGCACGGCAAAGACGAACTACTGGCCGCGTATTTTTCCGCCGAGTTCGGCATTACTGAGTGTTTGTCGATCTTCGCCGGAGGACTGGGAATACTCGCTGGGGATCACCTCAAGGCGGCCAGCGATTTGGGATTGCCATTGGTGGGGGTGGGATTGCTGTATCAGCAAGGATACTTCCGGCAATTCCTCAACGGCGCGGGCTGGCAGCAGGAAGCCTACGACGACAATGACTTCCACACCTTGCCCATCCGGCTGCTGCCGGAAGTAAGGGTTCAAGTCGACTTTCCCCATGGACCCGTGACCGCGCAAATCTGGTCGGTGAATGTTGGACGGTTAAGGCTCTTTCTGCTGGATACAAATATTGCGCAGAACAACGCTGAAGATCGGAGGATCACTTACCAACTGTACGGAGGGGATCTGGAGATGCGGCTCAAACAAGAGATTCTTCTCGGCATTGGAGGTTATCGAACGCTCGAAGCGATTGGGCTGGATCCCACGGTTTATCACATGAACGAGGGGCACTCCGCTTTCCTCGGCCTGGAACGCGTAGTTCGCCTCATGGAAACGCGAAAGCTCTCATTCCAAGAAGCAAAAGTCCTTGCCTCAGCGAGTCTCATGTTCACGACTCACACTCCGGTCGCGGCGGGCCATGATTATTTCTCCGCGGAGCTGATTGAACGTTATTTCAAAACATACATTCAGCGCCTTGGAATCACTTCTTCGGAGTTTCTGGGCCTTGGACGCCAGAATCAAGCAAACGCTCAGGAGGATTTTTGCATGACCGTGCTGGCGCTGCGTCTCGCTTGCTTCAGCAACGGGGTAAGTAAGCTGCACGGGGAAGTCTCGAGGCGGATGTGGAACAACCTTTGGCAAGGGGTTCCCGAGGCAGAGGTCCCTATCCGGCATGTGACCAACGGAGTTCACTTTCGGAGCTGGGTCTCGTTCGAAATGAATCAGCTCTATGACCGTTATCTGGGGCCGAAGTGGCGCGAAGAACCCGCGGACACGGCGCTGTGGGGACGCGCCCAATCCATTCCCGCCGGAGAGTTGTGGAGAACGCACGAACGCCGCCGAGAGCGGCTTGTCGCTCACGCGCGTCAACGGCTGCGGGCACAGCTTTTGAGTCGAGGCGCAGCCAAGGCCGCTATCGATGAAGCAGACGAAGTGCTCAACCCAGATGCTCTTACCATTGGTTTTGCGCGCCGCTTTGCATCCTACAAGCGCGCCAATCTCCTGATTCGCAATCCCGAACGCCTGGGCCGCATTTTGAACAACTCGGAGCGTCCGGTCCAGATTATCTATGCCGGCAAAGCTCATCCCCACGACGACACCGGCAAGCAGTTGATACAGGCCATCATCGAGTTGGCGAGGCGCCCGGAGTTCCGCAGAAAGATCGTTTTCCTGGAGAACTACGACGTCGCCACAGCGCGATACATGGTTCAGGGCTGCGACGTCTGGTTGAATACGCCGGTTCGGCCATTTGAAGCTAGCGGAACCAGCGGGATGAAAGCCCAGGCCAACGGCGTCCTCAATCTCAGCACGCTCGACGGATGGTGGGATGAGGCATGGGAACTCGGCATTCGTAACAACGCCGAAATTGGTTGGGCCATTGGCAGGGGTGAAACCTACAGCGACTCGTCACGTCAGGACGATGTAGAAGCCGAGGCATTGTATGGCCTGCTTGAGGGCGAAATTGTGCCCGCCTTTTATGAACGCCGTGCCGATGGTTTACCCCGAAATTGGATTTCCAGGATGAAGGCGTCGATCGCGGTCCTGTGCCCCGAGTTCAATATGCATCGCATGATCAAGCAATACACCAATGAATACTATCTGGTGGCTCACAACCGCTATCGCGACCTGAGCGCGGAAGGCGGGGCCAAGGCGAAAGCCTTTACGGAATGGCTGTACAGGGTCGAGGCTGCGTGGCCTTGCCTGCGCGTCGAGTCGGTGGAGGACAGCGTTCTCGAAGTCGACTTAGGGGGGCAAGTCAAACTGTCGGCCCGCGTGTTTCTGGATTCGCTAACGCCCGAGGACGTTGTGGTCGAGAGCATGATGGGGCGAGTCAACGCGGACGGTGAATTGACCGATCTCGCCGCGACTCCGATGCAGGCGGGCGAGCAAATCTCCCCCGGCACTTACCTCTTCCAGTGTGAAATTCAGCCTAAGGCTAGGAGTGGATTGTATGGCTACGCCATACGAGTCTTGCCGAGACATCCCTCCTTGCTCAGTCCGTTCCTGCCAGGTCTGATTCTGTGGGCGGGAAATTGCCCTTCACAACGCCCGTAATCTTGCAGCGATTCAAAGTTACGGAGATCCCTAGAATTGAAGCGCCCGTGCGCCAACCAACTCGGAGTTCGAGTTCCGCCATTCCCTTCACCATAGCCCATGCCCCCTCCTCGTGGCACAGAGATTCCCCTCGATCAGAGGCGATTTGATGTAGTGTTCGTCGTAACACGATCGCATTCCACTCCGTCCACCTGCGCGTGGCGGAAAGTGCCAGCCAAATTTGATCTCGTGCCTCTGCACCATTTTGTCGAGGTGCGCGCCAAGTTTCCGACGCCTTCTAATGCGCAGGTAAGTTTTCTTTGGCCGTCCGATAGTGCGTTGATCCTGAATCGGGAATCCTGAATCGGGAAATGATGAATGAATATTCTCGAAGATGAGCATTGTCGATAAACTTCAATGTTAGCCTTTGGTCAGTAGCGGGCGCCTTGGCGGGAAAGAGAATAAATAAGGAGTTGCTTCCATGGGGAAATCTAGGATTCTACTGGTCGATGACGACGAAAATGACATCTTCCTGACGCGAAAATCTCTGGAAAGCAAAAACTATGACGTGACTTCAGTGACCAGCGTCATTGAGGCTCTCCAGCAGATCGCCACCCAAAGCTTCGATATTCTCATGACCGATCTTCACATGCCGAACCCTGGGGATGGATACGCCGTGGTAACCGCTATGCGCCACACTCAACCCAAGGTTTTGACGCTGGTAGTCAGCAGTTATCCCGACGTACAAAGAGCGATGACCGCGATTTCACTGGAGGCCGACGAAGTTATGGTGAAGCCCGTCGATATGGCGCGAGTAGCGGAATTACTAGCCGGTAGAGGGAATTCCAATGGTTCCGTACGGCCACCTAAGGAAGGCGTTGCCAGCATTCTGGATCGTGACCTCCCGGTCACGATTCAACGGTGGCTGTCACGGGTGGGCGACGTAGGAGAGTCGACCTCAATTCGGTTGGGCGGAGAAGAGCGCAGCCAGCACATCCCTGAAATGATGAAGAGCATCTCTGCACGGCTGCGTGCCGTCCGCGCCATCGAGGTGATTGACCGCCCCTGTGCCGCGGCAGTTGCGCACGGACAGCTCCGCCATCGCCAAGGCTACACCGCACCTCTGATCGTGCAGGAATCACGAATCTTGCAGGTTTGCATCTTCGAGACCATCCAGCGTAACCTGGCCACCGTGGATTTTACCTCGGTACTGCCGGACATCATGATTATCGCCGACGAGGTGGATTCTCAATTGAAACAGAGTATTGGCAGCTTTCTTGCGCTGCCTGGGGAAGTCGCCTTAGCCCACGCCTGAAAATACCTGCTTCTCGCCCTCGTTTCCAATTTGTCGCGCGTAGTTTTGTTGATCTGCTTGCGTCCGTGGATTTGGCCAAAACCGGTATCACCTTTAGTGGACGACTTTCGATGAAGCAGCATTAGCCTTCAATGGAGGACTGTTTCTACTGATGCCGGTTTCCAGCAACTTGGCGAACTACGGGGCAGGAACAGACCGGCTAAAATAGTACCCTTGCCCCTCCTCACATTGGCGGGCCTGCGTGTAGCATTCTCCTGGCCGCGATGGCGGTATCTTCCGGGTGCCTCAGGCAGCACGATGTCCACTCTCCCTTTCGCAAGATGAGTCTCGGCATCACTCATGCGCAAGAAGTGCGTCAATTCGAAGCTGTCGGCATTGTCCGTACTGAACATCTTGTGGAGCAAACGGACATCTCCCGCGTTGTCCTCGACCAGAAGAACTTGGACTGTCTTTTCGTTCGTCATTTCTCACCTCTTTTTGACAGGGCAAAGTAGAAAGTTGAGACGTGCACAGTGCCAGTTTCCCCAACCAAGGATCCCGGAGGGTACGATCCATGTCGTCCTGACTGTCTTCCACCGACGGTGTGTTCAGTCCCGCTGAATTCATAAGTAGCCTCCAGCCGTGGCCCCACGGCTTTTCGAGCCAACCGGCTCGCCCACACCGAGGGTGAAATAGAAAGCTGCACCCTTATCCAGTTCTGCTTGCGCCCACACTCGGCCCCCATGCTTGTGCACGATGCGTTGCACAGTCGCCAAGCCGATGCCGGTACCTTCGAACTCGTCTGCGCTGTGCAGACGCTGGAAGGCTCCAAACAATCTGTCGACGTATTTCATGCTGAAGCCGGCACCATTGTCTCGGACCATAAAGACCGATTGCCCTTCTTCTTCTTTGCAAGCAACTTCAATGATTGTGTGCACCGCGGACGCAGGCTCCCGCGCGCCTGCTCCACTGTCAGCACTCTTTCGGGGACGGGTAAACTTGAGTGCGTTGGCCAGCAGATTTTGAAACACCTGCCGAACCAGAACAGGATCACACTCCAAAGAGGGCAGGTCGGCAATAACCCATTCCACTTGCCGACCTTCGCTTTCCGGCTGCAGAATCGCTATCACTTCCGCGACCAGTGAGTTCAAGTCGGTTGGCCGGCAAACCAACTCCTGACGCCCGATCTGTCCCATCTTCAACAAATCGTCTATCAGTTGAGCCATGTGCTTTGCGGCGTCCTGGATCAACTTCAAGTAGTCTTGCGCCGTCGCGTCCAGGGTACTGTTGTACCGGTCGTGCAGGATTTTCGCAAAACCATTGATGTGACGCAGGGGAGCACGCAGATCATGGGCGACAGAATAGGAAAACGCTTCCTGTAAGTGGTTGGCAGCGGCAAGCTGTCCGGTGAGCGCCACCACCCGGCGCTCCAGCTCTATGTTCAACTTGTTGACCTCTTCTTCTGCCCGCATGCGTTCCCCACTTTCGTTTATGAGTTCCCGGTTAACCGCTTCCACCTGTCTTCTCCGACGCCTCGCGACGATGGCGAGGCGCCTATGGGCGGGCGTCGGAGCGAGGCGTCAACCTTCGCGCGGAACAGCTTGCGCGAGTTGATTTCCTTTTCCACTTCGAAACTCTCTCCCTGCAAATGAATCTGGTGGGGCAGCGAAACGATCTTCAGAATCCATGGTATGAGCAACGCCTACCGTGGCTGCGAAACCGGCTGCCGTGATGCTTCCGGTTTCTTCAAGGCCGAGGGGGGCTCGCCCAGGGCTTGCCGGATCCACGCCAGGAGCTCGGCATCGTCCACAGGTTTTTGGAGAAAGGTCTTGGCTCCCGCCTTGATGGCGCGCTCTCGATTTACACGAACGTCGCGAGCCGAAATGACGATGACGGGAATCACAGCGAGCGCGGGGATTTTCTTAAGTCTTTCCATCACCACGAAACCATCCCCCGCAGGCAGACCGAGGTCGAGGATAATCAAATCCGGCTCGTGCTTTCGCGCTTCAGCCACACTGGACAACGCATCCGCTGCAAAGAAAGTGTCGTAGTGATTAGCCCTGAGGCGCACATTCATGCCCAGGCGTATATCAGGATCGTCATCCACAATGAGAATTTTCTTGTTACCCATTTTCCACCGTCCTCGACGCGATTTGCTCGTTCCATAAATTCCTGAATTCTGGCGGCCACATTCTCCAGATGGTCTTCGCTGGATTCGCTCGCGTTTCGTTTGCTCACCTCAAGCGAGCGATAAGAAGTTGAGAAGATCAAGCCGGCCCGCTTGATAGGTTCGGAACTATCTAATTGTTTCCGGATGCGTTTGCTGATGGCCTCGCCGCCAATTGCGTCCGTAATAGCTACGATGAAGAAAAGCTCTACTGCTCCCGCAAAACCCATCTTGGGCAAGAGAACATCAATGTCAGAATGCAAGGACCCCCGCAGGATGTTGCGGATCTCGCGACACTGGTCCCGGCGCATCTCATCAGAAAGCCAGCCCGTCTGTGAGCCTACTTCTGTGGCCACGATGGTGATCGGAGCTTCCGTACGTCCGTCCCTTCGAAGAGCCGGGGCAATCAGACTCACTAGAGAAAAAACGGGAAATGTGACCGAAAAGACAGCGCCTTGTGCGGGGGCGCTCTTGGCCACAATGGTTCCGCCCTGTCGCGTAACCAGGTCTTTGCAGATGTACAAGCCTAAGCCCAGGCCTTTACGACCCGCCGAAGATGGATCGGAAGCCTGGAAAAGGCGTTCAAAAATTCGCTCGGTTAAGTCAGGGCTGATGCCACATCCCGAATCTGAGACTTCTACCACCACCAGACTCGGGTCTTCTTCGTGTATGCGGGCTTGAATCTTCACGACGCCGTTTGCCGGGGTGAACTTGACGGCGTTATCAAGCAGAATGATGAGGATCTGTTGAAGGCGCGTCGGGTCAGCGTAGACTGAGGGCAACTGCAATTCGACATCGGTAGACAGCGCGACTCCTTTGGCCTTAGCGGCCCCCTGGAGTGTGTTGGCCGCGTACGCGATGGCATCGGAAACCGAAGTACATTGCAGCTCGACCCTCAGTTTACCCGCCTGCACTCCACTGATTTCGAATAAGTCGTTGATCATCACCTGAAGCTGCTTGACATTCCTCAGAACGATTTCCAGGTACTGGCCCTGTTCTGCATTCAATTCGCCGGCCAACCGGTCCAGGAGAATGGTCACAAACTGACGGATTGCGGTCAATGGAGAACGAAGCTCGTGCGACACATGGGAGAAGAACTCATCCTTGAACTGCATCTGATGGGCCCGAATCAGATCAGATTCGGTTTGCATCCGGTGGCGTTCGATGGCATGGCGAAGGGCCCGGGGAAGCGCACGATTTTCGATCTGGCCCTTGATCAGATAGTCTTGCGCGCCTTCTTTCATGGCTTCGGCGGCCAGTACCTCGTCGTCCAAGCCGGTCAGAACGATCATGGGGACGCCTGGCGCGACGGCGTGCGCCCGTCGTATGGTTTCGAGACCATGCCCATCCGGCAATCCCATATCCAAAAGCATGATGTCCGTTCCCCCTTTCGCAAGGTGAGTCTCGGCATCTTTTAGGCGCAAGAGGTGGGTCAATTCGAAGCTGTCCGCCTTCTCCGTTCTGAACATCTCGCGGAGCAAACGGACATCTCCCGCGTTATCTTCGACCAGAAGAACTTGGACCGTCTTCTCGCTCACGAGCGCCCTTCGCGCGGCAACTTGACCACAGACAGCCAGAAACTGTCGATGCTCTTCACCACGTCGAGGAACCCCTCGAGGCCCACAGGCTTGGTGATGTAACAGTTCGCATGGAGCCGGTAACTGCGTAGGATATCCGCCTCGGAGGCGGAGGTAGTCAGGACTACTACGGGGATGCTCATCAGGGTGGGACTTTCCTTGATTTCCGCCAGCACCTCCCGGCCATCTTTCTTGGGCAGGTTCAGATCGAGCAGGATCAGATCCGGGCGAGGAGCATCGGCATACTTGCCCTCGTGCTCCAGGAAGGCTATGGCTTCTGCCCCATCCGACGCCACGCTCAAGTTGATATGCACTTTGGCGTCTTTAAACGCTTCCCGCGTGAGCCGGACATCTCCGGGACTATCTTCAACCAAAAGAACCTCGATAGCTTGTGCGCCCATTCCAATTGATTCCATCATTTCCCTTCTCTCTCTGGCAGGGCAAAGTAAAAGGTCGAGCCGTTTCCGGGTTGCGACTCAACCCAGATTCTCCCGCCCAGCCGCTCCACGATCTTCTTGCAAATAGACAACCCGATTCCGGTGCCCTCGAACTCTTCCCGCCCGTGCAACCGCTGGAAAAGGATGAAGATCCTTTCAAAGTACTTAGGATCAATTCCCAGGCCGTTGTCGCGAACGGAAAAAATCCATTCATTGCCACCATTTTGCGAGGCGGAAACGTGTACGGTAGGGACTCCGGCACTGCGATATTTGATTGCGTTCCCGACAAGATTCTGAAAGACCTGGGCTAATAGCTTAGCGTCGGTCGCAATCTCGGGCAGCGCGTCGTGAGTCACCACCGCACCGTTCTCCTCAATTCTTGCGCGTAAGTTTGTAAGAGCTTCTTGCAATGCATTTCCCGTGGCAGTCTTGCGCAACGTGGTTGCCTTTGCCCCGGCTCGCGAATAGGTCAGCAGATCCTGGATCAACACCTGCATGCGCTTGCACCCGTCCACCGCAAAGGCGATGAATTCATCGGCATCGGAATCCAGACGCCCTTTGTAGCGGCTGGCCAGGAGCTGCGTATAACTGGCCACCATGCGCAACGGCTCCTGGAGATCGTGGGATGAGACATAGGCAAATTGCTGCAGTTCGGCGTTCGAGCGCTTCAATTCTCCGACCGTCTTCACCAATTCCTCTTCGGATTGCTTGAGCACGCTAATGTCCCGGATGGCTGCCGTCACCAGGATTCCCTCGGGGCTTTCCAGCGGACTCAGCTTGATCTCAATGGGAAACTCGCTTCCGTCCTTCCGTCGTCCGCAGAGTTCAATCCCCGCATCGATATGCGCCGCCAGTTCGTTAGCCGCACTCCCGGTGCCGTCCGCGATCAACCCTTCCGCGAAGCCTCCGGGAATGAATTTATTCACCTTTTGTCCTAGGAGTTCATCGCCCCGGTATCCGAACTGTTTCTCCGCCTGAACATTGAATCGGACGATCTCCCCGCCCTCATTCACCACCACCATCGCGTCGGGAGCTGCTTCCAGCAAACTTCGGTAGCGGGCCTCATACTGCAGCGTGAGGGTTTGGGCTTCCAGCGCTTGCCGCGAGCGGGCCAATTCCTCGGCTTGTCGAGACGATTCCAATGCCTGCGCCACCAGAGCTTCGCCCGCCATCTTGCGCTCCGTTATGTCCGCGCGTATAGCCACGTACTGCCGAGGTTTTCCATCCGCTCCCAGGAACGGGACAATGGTGGTATCCACCCAATAAATCGAGCCGTCCTTGGCTCGATTCTTAATCTCGCCATGCCAAACCTTCCCCTTGGCGATGGTGTGGTACATCTGCTGGAAAAATTCTTTCGAGTGGTGGCCCGAATTCAAGATGCGGTGATTCTGCCCGATCAGTTCCGCTCTGGAAAATTGACTGATGGCGCAGAACTTATCGTTGACGTAGGTAATCGTGCCTTGGATGTCCGTCATCGCCACGATGGCGTGCTGATCCAGAGCGAACTTCTGATCGGAAAGCTCCTTGAGTGCAGCCTCGCTGGTGGCGAGGCTTTCCTTTACCGCTTGCTCAGCCCGCTTACTGGCGGTGATGTCGCGCGCGATCTTCGAAGCACCAACAATCGCGCCGCTGCTGTCCCTGATCGGCGAAATCGTCGCCGAAATGTTAATCTTCCGACCATCCTTTCGGACGCGGACGGTTTCGAAGTGCTCGACGCTTTCACCACGGCTAATTCGCGCCAGAATTTCGGGTTCCTCATTCGCTCGCTCCGACGGCAACAGCATCAGCATCGGTTGGCCCACGGCCTCCGCTGCCGAGTAGCCGAATACTTTCTCGGCGCCGCGATTCCAGGCGGTGATCGTCCCCTCCAGGGTCTTGCCGATAATGGCGTCATCGGATGACTCCACCACGGCCGCCAGGCGTTCTCGCCCTTCCTCAGTTCGCTTGCGTTCGCTGATATCGGCGCGGATAGCAACGTACTGGCGCGGTTTACCATCCTCACCGACGAAAGGCACGATGGTGGTATCCACCCAGTAGATCGAACCATCTTTGGCCCGGTTCTTAATCTCACCGTGCCAAACTTTCCCGTTGGCGATGGTGTGGTACATCTGCTGGAAAAACTCGATTGGGTGGTGGCCAGAGTTGAGGATGCGGTGATTCTGCCCGATCAGTTCTTCTTTGGAATATTTGCTGACGGCGCAAAATTTGTCGTTCACATAAGTGATGGTGCCTTGGACGTCGGTAACCGCCACGATGGCATGCTGATCCAGTGCAAATTTTTGATCGGCCAAGTCTTTGAGCGCAGCCTTGCTGGTAGCAAGGCTTTCCTTCACGACCTCTTCGGCCTGCTTGCGCTCCGTGATATCGGCGCGTATGGCCACGTACTGGCGAGGTTTGCCCTCCGTGCTCAATGTCGGGACGATGGTCGTGTCCACCCAGTAGATCGAACCATCCTTGGCCCGGTTCCTGATTTCGCCGTGCCACACCTTCCCCTTGGCGATGGCCTGATACATCTGCTGGAAAAACTCGATTGGGTGGTAGCCAGAGTTGAGGATGCGGTGATTCTTCCCGATCAGTTCCTCTTTGGAATATTTACTGATGGCGCAGAACTTATCGTTCACATAAGTGATGGTGCCCTGGACGTCGGTTACGGCCACAATAGCGTGTTGATCGAGAGCGAATTTTTGATCGGCCAGCTCCCGGAGCACAGTCTCGCTTGCCTTCTCGGCTCGCTTGCGTTCCGCGATCTCCGATTGCAGTGCCGCCGTGCGCTGTGCCACGCGCTGTTCCAATTCCGCGTTCAGGGTGTTGACTTGTGCGCGGGCGCGTTCGCTGACATCAATCTCCCGGTTGACCGCGAACCGGGCTAGCGACCACAAGCCGACTGCGAGAAAAGCGCCTGCGATGGCGATGATCCGCGCCAGCTGTTGTCCCGTCCCCGCTCTCTGGGTGCGCTGACCCAATAGCCGGGTTTCTTCGTCGTACATGTCTCGAGTGCTTGCCCGCACCCCGTCGAGGAGGCGCTCGGTTTCCAGAGCATCTTCGCCGCCCGGGTAGGCTTGCAATTTCCGCCGTTTGGCGATGATGCTGTCCGCGAAATCAAAAGCCGCGCGCAGTTGCGGCTCGAGCAGGTCCAACCGCGGCTGTTGACTGAGATTGTCGACGGTCAATTGGCGTAATCTGGCTTCATCCACACCCACACTCTGCCGCGCAGTCGTATAGTTTGCCAGCAACGGCTCTTGTCCGCTTAAGGCAAATGCTCGGGCGCTGGTTGCGGCCTCGATCGCATGTCTGGTGGTGCGCTGGATGGTTTCCATCACCTCATGGGTGTGCGATACCCAATAGGCATCCTGCTCTGCCCGCCGGGCACCGCGCCAGGACGAAAAGCCTATGAACAGTGTCAGCAGCACAGCCACAATGAACCCTACGGTGACCCTGCGGCGGAGTGGTGCATCAATCGGCATATCGAACCGCTTGCGCTGGGCAATTTCCTGTTCCAGCTTGCGATTGACTTCCTGCAAGTGCGCCCGTCCGGGCAGCGAAATCACTTTCGGAACCAGGGGAATAAGCATCGCCGCCGTGATGACCGATACCACGGCTGTGATCGCCTTCACCACGCCCGCCAGCAGGTAGCTGCCGTGCCAGACGTTCCAGATTTCTATCAGGTGGGTCGTACCACAAGCCAGAATGAAGATTCCAAACATCCAGAAAATCCGATTGAAGGGGATATCTCGATTCTTGCGGATGAAATAAATAAGGACGACCGGAATGCAGTAGTACGAAAGCGTGATCAGCCCGTCCGAGATGACGTGCAGCCATACCATGCGCGCATCCCACAGGTAGCAATACCCGTGCGGCATGAAATCAGGAGAAAGCAACTGTTGGAACCATCCCATAGCCATTACCCATACGGCACGCGTTTCTCACGGCACGATGACTGCATCGACCCTTCAGTGAGTCAGGCAAACTGGCCGCAGCATTTTGCTTGCATAAAGCGCTCATCGCTGAAGAACGGCGGCCCGCAGATCGACCAGCGTGCTCGACAGGCTACAATCCTCGATATATTGTGGGTAATCGGCAGGTCCGCCGAAACCATTAGAAATTTGGGAAGAAACGTGGCCGCCACCTACGGGGCTCCTCTCCAGCACACGCGTGGCCATCGGGCAACAATACGCCTGCTTTCCAACGCCACCCTTAGGCCCACGTGCTAAGGCGGTTCAGATTCGATGCGAAGCACGGCATCTTCGAGGCAGGTGGATGGCCCATGAAGGACTTTCAGATTCGCGCAATGCGGTGCACGCGCGATCGCATCGTGGTGGCCGGGACTGAGGATGCGAGATATGTATTTGACATTTCGCGGCACGAAGGCCGCGGTCCGAACGCTGATGATGACACGGATCTTGCCTCGGAGGGCCAACTGGGCTGGTCCGTGGGGGGAGTGAAAACTCTAGAATCCTTCGATCCGCAACACGAGTACCAGTGGGTTCTCTCAAATTCAACGAAAGATTCGGAAGTCACTTGCGTGGCGGAGATTCTTCAGATCGACACCCACGAAAATGATCAGCGCCGCCGCGGTGGCGCTGTGTATCGCACTACGAACCGGGATGCTACCGCGAGCGCGGCCCTAGCCATGAGTCGATTTTAGGCCAAGTGCGCTTGTTGGCGCCGCTTCCCGCCATAATTCCGATGTGTCCGCCAGGAACGCTGAAGAGCTCTTTGTCTTCACTGCCGACCTTCGACAGAATGGCTTTCGACTGGCAAGGGGGAGTGATGTGGTCGCCCTCGGCGATCACCGTCAGCAGGTTGGCTCGCAAGCGGCTCAGATCCACGCGCTCGCCGCGTATCATCATCTCTCCCCGCATTAACCGGTCGTTGCGGTAGAGGTCGACGATCAGTTGCCGGAACACGCCGCCGGCCAGCGGGATATTATCGGTCACCCAGGTGTTCATGGCTTGCCAGGCTTCGATGACGGAAGGGTTCTCGATGTTATCCCAAAGCTTCAGGTAGTTGACGATGTAATTCTCTACGGGCTTCAGGGCTTTAGCTCCGTAATCAATCATTTCTCCAGGCATGTTGCCAAACGCGCCCAGCACCTTGTCCACATCGAAATAGCGCTCGTCGGTCCAGCGGGCGAAAGTCAGTGCTTGTTTGTCCGAGAAGTCTAGAGGAGCGGTTAATAGAATTAAGTTGCGCAATCCATCGTCGGGCCGCAGAGCCGCATAAATCGTAGTGAGGATGGCGCCGATGCACCAGCCGAGCATGCTGAATTCTTCCACTCCTGCGATCGACTTCAGTTTGCGGATCGCCCGCGGCATGTATTCGAGCGTGTAGTCGTCGAACTTCAAATTCTTGTCCTCCGGGCCAGGAGCTCCCCAATCCAGCAAGTAAAGGTCATAGCCGCTATTGACCATGAACTCGACAAAGCTGTGACCGGGCCGAAGATCAAGAATGTAGGGCCGGTTCATCAGCGCGAACACCAGCAGAAGCGGAACCGGATGGCGCCGTTCCTTGGGCACGACAGGAATGTAGTGGTAGAGTTTTGCCTTGTTCAGCGTCCACACTAGCTCTTTGGGGGTTTGAGCAATCGAGCTTCGTGTCGTCAGCGCTTTGTTGAACGCAGTCAGTTTTCCCACTAGGTCGGTAAACGGGTCGGTGACAACCGCAGCTTCTGGCATTGCTACTTCGCCCCCTTGGTTCTCTTCTTGTTTTTGCTCTGGCGACTCGGTGCTGCTGGTCTCGGCTTTTTATTACCTGCTACCGGGTTGGTGAGCAACTTCTCAATCCGGTCGAGCTTGGCGTCCATATCGTCGAGCCGCATTTCAATATTGGTCGCCCGGTCTGCCAGCGCGATGAAGTCAGCCCGCGAAGGCATGCTCAACTGCTCCAGCACGCGCAACATCGCCTTCTCGACGGCCTCTCGAAACGGAGAAGACGCCGAGAGATAAGTGTCGAGAACCATCCCGGTAGTCTTGGCGTAGGCGTCCGTATTTACCGTTTCTACCATTGCCTTCGCCCAGGCATCGAGGTATGTATTCCGCATATCACGGAAAGCATCCATCGGATCGGGAGGCTTTCCGTTCACAGTTTGTTCATCGCCCATTTTGCAACTCCCTCGCTGGACAAGCCGCAACCAGAGCCACAACCGCAGCCGAAACCGAAGGTTGCGCCGTCCAGTAACCCGCATTATAACAACTTGCTTACGCGGCTTTGACGCCCTTGAACGGCTTGGCGAGAATGTCAAGCATCGTCTTCTGCGTGTCGATCAACGCATCGATGCCGCTTTGAAACGCGTCGGCAGCCGGGTTGTCCGGGATGCGAAACTGCTTCTTAGCAGTTTCGCAGGCCGCTTTGTGCTGCGTCGCATAATAATCGAGGGCTTTCTTTTGCGCCGCAACAGAATGCTCGACCGACTGCTTGAACAGTTCGGTCACGCCTTCCGCAACCTTGGCGGCAGAACCGCCACGCTCTTTGGCCATGCCGGCCACGACATGGCTCTGTTCGACGGCCAGGTCGATTGCGCCTTTTTGGGTTTCCACAAATCGGTTGAACGACTGCCCGACCAGATCGAACAGGAACGAACCTGGAGTCTCTGGAACGTAGGAAAAAGCTTTCTTGCAGGCATCGATCAACTCGGCATTCTGTTCCGCGGCGATCTCCAGCGACTTCTTCTGCAGTTCCGCTAACCGCTCTACGTTCTTCGTGTACAGGGGGATGAAAGCTTCAACCACTTCGTTTTTCTTGGCTGCTCCAGCGGTGCTTTTGGTTGACTTCTTGGGGGTGCTCATGTTCTGCTCCTTTTATTCCAGATTTAAGTGCGATGCTGCAACTTGTGCTGCACTGCAGCATGTTCTAATGTTAATCTTTTTCGGGCGGATGTCAAGCAAAAAATGAGAAACAAATGAACCGGAAAACCGTGGTTATCAAGAAGTACGGCAACCGGCGTCTCTACGACACCACACACAGCCGCTACATCAACCAGGACGAAGTGGCCGAGATGGTTCGGGCGGGCCTCGAGGTTCAGGTGGTGGACGCCGCCACCGGCGAAGACCTGACCCGTTTGGTGCTGACGCAGATTGTGGTGGAACACGCCAAAGAACCTAATTCCGCTTTTCCCCTGGATATCCTGCGCCAGATGGTAGTCGCCTGTGGCAAGGCAACCCAGGAGAACACCTTGAAGTACACGAAGGCGGTGCTGGACATGTATCAGAATGCCTACCGGGCGATGTCGCCGCCGTTGAACCCTTTCGAATTTATCCAGCAGCAGACGGCGCCAGGGGGAGGTTCAAATGAAACCACGACAGATCGCCGGAAGAAAGACGAAACCGTTGAGGTGGGCGAACTGAAGCAGCGCGTCGAAGAACTGGAATCCATGGTCGCAAGGCTCGGCGCTAGAACAACGGAGCCCAAACGTAAGAGAGATTCACGCAAAGCCCGTTGACGCAATGGGCCGAAATCTTTCGCAACCGCGCCCAACTACGCAACCATGATCTTATCGAACGGATCATCCTTATCCAGTGGGGCGCTCTTTGTCGACGGGTTCTGGTACCGTTCTTCTCTTAGAGCCTCTTGCAGCCGGACTACAAGAGTTTGCAACTTCACCGGATCATCCGCCCGGTCGTTGATGTCTCGGCAGAGCCGCCGGACTTTCTCGTGGATGCAAAAATCTGCGTTAGCCATATTTCAACCTCATCGACTGGAAGGGATCGAAGGTGCGTGGGCGTCAGCCTCGATCCGATAGGACTAGCTTACCCAGCCGCAGGCTTCTGGTGGAAACTCAAAAAGAAGGTTCCTGCTATCGAGAAAACTTATTCGTGCTCGGCGCGTTGAGAGGCTCCTGAGAAATCTTCGCGCGGGAACTTCCCGGCCCGGTGACAAGTAGCACTGACAAGAGTGACAGCCGTCACAAACTTTCTTGCGGGTTGTCGAGTAGACTCTCAACAGCCGCTGGTCACCCAGATTCACTTCACTAGCTGACGTGGTTATGTTAAAGGTGGCAGGCCGGTGGTACTCGAATTAAGAAGGGATTTATACCATGACCTACGGAAGCGCACCGAATTCATCTTTTACAAACCACAGCGTAGCCCGGCAGATCGCAGCCCGTCCGCGCGTCACGTCGTATGACTCCGGATACGAGCACAGCCTCGATCGCTACGTCGATGCAAAGCTGCTCTTGAACGCGGATGAACAGGTAATTGAGACTCCCGCAACCTTCGCGGCTGCGTCTTAGTTCAACTGTTGCGTTAGAAGTGGAAGCCGCCGCCGCAAATCAGGACCTCACCGGTCACGTAATCGGAAAGCGGCGAACAGAAGAAGAGGACTGCGCCTGCCGCCTCGGCGGGCGTACCCAGCCGCCCCAAGGGACATGCGGTCTTCACCGATTCCAGCATCTCAGCCTGTACTCCGACCCGAATCGCATGCCCGCGCATTTCGATGTTTGCGTCCTTGCCCGTAAGGGCCTGGGTCAGGCGAGTTTCGATCAGCCCGAAGCCAACCGCGTTCACGTTGACGTTGTAACGGCCCCATTCCTTCGCTAGCGTTCGCGTGAGCCCGAGCACTCCAGCTTTTCCAGATGAGTAGCCGGCTTGTCCGGGGTTGCCGTCCGTAGCTGCAATCGAGGTGATGTTAACGACCTTCCGCATGACCTGCTTGCCAGCTGCGATCTCGCGTTTGGCGGTTTCCCTAATGTACGTCGAAGCCGCTCGCAAGACACGAAATGGCACGACCAGATGGATTTCGAGCATGGCCTGGAATTGTTCATCGGTGGTTTTTTGGATGACATTATCCCAACTATACCCGGCGTTATTCACGATTATGTCGATGGAGCCGAAAGCGTCCAAAGTGCCCTGAATCAGTTTGTCGGGGAAAGTCGGTTGGGTGAGATCGCCAGCGAAGACTTCCACCCGCCGCCCGATTGAGCCCAGCAGGCATTTGGTCTCCCGCAGCGCGGCCTCGTCCAGATCGTTCACCATCACGGATGCGCCGCAATCCGCCAGTTTTTCCGCAATCGCCCGGCCAATACCACGGCCGGAGCCAGTCACCAGAGCTGTCTTGCCATCGAGGGAAAAGGACATTTTGTGATCACCAGATGCTTACTGCGCTGCACCGCAGCGAACTATTGCTGCACTGCATCATTACACCACAACTTGCCCTCAAAGAACAGTGACCCACCTCACACACGTTGGGCCGACTATCAGCCCGCTTCACATGTGATAGCCGCCGTTGACATTCAACTCCTGGCCCGTGATGTAGTCTGCGTCCGCTGCCAGGAAGCCCGCGGCCTTCGCTATTTCCTCCGGTGACGCGAACCGGCCCAATGGAATCTTGGCCTTGATTTGAGCCGCGATTTCTTCGGGAATGGCATCGACCATCTCCGTCGAGGTGAATCCTGGAGCAATCGCGTTGGCGGTGATGTTGAACTTTGCCATTTCGAGCGCGAGGGTCTTGGTGAAAGCGATGATGCCGCCCTTGCTGGCCGAATAATTGGCCTGCCCGAAAGCGCCCATTTGCCCGACCACCGAACTGATGTTGATGACTCGCCCGAACCTCTGGTTGATCATGGCCGGCAAGGCGGCGCTGGTGCAGTAGAAAGTGCCATTCAGGTTGACGTTAATCACTTCCGCCCAATCGTCCTCGGTCATCTTGCGCATCGATCGATCGCGCGTAATGCCGGCGTTGTTGACCAGGATATCGAGACGCTGCCATTTATCCAGCACCTCTTTGATGATGCGGTGAGCCTCTCCTTTCTTCGCAACGTCGCCTTGAACGATGGCGCACTCGACGCCAAGTTCCCGAATTTCAGCGGCCGTGGTGTCCGCATGCGCGGTGTCAGACCTATAGTTGAGCGCGATATTCGCGCCTCGGCGGGCGAGTTCGATAGCAATCGCCTTCCCAATGCCCCGCGAAGAGCCCGTAACCAGCGCCACCTTTCCCTTTAGCGAATTCGCCCCATTCGTTCCATTACTTCCGTTGCTTTCCATAGATTTATTCCTCTCCTCAGAATTGCAATGCACAACTGCCGGGTCTACTCGCATCACGACATAGCCGCCTACCGCTCCGGCGCCAAAACCGGGCGCGAACACTCGCATCGGCCTGTCGATTCGTTCTCCTCGTACGGCGTCATGAATAGCCAGGAGGATACTCGCGGAAGAAGTGTTCCCGACGCGTTCAATGTTGAAGTAGAGCCGGTCGGCGGCCACCCCGGCGGCTTTGGCCAGATCGAGCACCATGTTCTTGTTGGCCTGGTGTGGGACGACGAGATCGATCGTATCCATCAGCGTGCCCCCCGAACCATCCGGATTCGGCAGTGCCTTGAGTTCACCGATCATTTGCACCAGGTAACGCTTGGCGAGCAACTTCACTTCGGGCCCGTACACGGTGATGTTGTTATCAAACTCCGGATTCGGCCAGATGATGGAGGTCACCTCGGACCACGGGCCGCTGGCATAAGTCTGGAACACTTCGATGTCGCTCGCAACACCGGCGGGCGCAGGGCCCACCACCATGGCCGCCGCTCCGTCGCCGAAGATCATCCGCGAGGTGCGCACTGTCCCGATTTTGTCTGAGAACTTTTCCGCGCACACCACGATTACCGGCCGCTTGACCTCCTGCAGCAGGCGCACAGCCTCAGCCAGTCCGTAGGACATGCCTGCGCACGCCGCTACGATGTCGCAGGAATTGTGGGTCTGTCGGAGCCCCAACTCTCCCGACAACCATGTTGCAATCGACGGGATGAGCGTGGTGCTGGTGCAACTGCAGAACAGCACGGCACCGATCTCCGCAGGTTTGCGCCCCGACTTGGCCAATGCCGCTCGCACCGCCAGCAACGACATGTCTTCGAGGCTCAACTCGCTGTAGCAGCGCGACTCGATACCTGTTTTTCCTGAAATATCCTCTTCGGTCATCCGCGACCAGCAGTACGCGTGGTTGCTGATGAGGTCCTTATTCGTGCAGGGTACTTCGCCTTCATAGACAGCAATGGCCTCAATCCTGGGCAGAACCGCAAAGGTGTCGCGCACCACCACGGGAGGATACGGCGTTTCGGGCTCACTCAACGCCAAGGTCTCGGGTCGCCGGGGAGGCTGAGGCCGATATGCGGAGTGTCCGTTCCGATGTGCCGTCTGCCCATTCCGTTTCGCCCGTTGCAGGAAGTGCAGCACATCGCTGTTGCGCGGATAGTAAGCTACGACGTAATCCTCGTCACGCAGCTTGCCCACTTCCACGCTGCTGCTCGTCTTCGGATCCCAACGGTACTGGTTGTGCAGGATCATGGACTGCCGCGTGAGCGCTTCGAGCTCAGGGACTGAATGGACGCAGTCGATGATGTCGTCGTAATCGTAGCCGGGATAGTCGCGGTCGTAAGCTGACAGTCGGTAGGTGAGATTCCTGGGATCGGACAAAATTTCCTCTACCGTAGGTTTGATCCCCTTAAACTCTCCTCCAGCACCCTGCTTATTGCGAAACACATCCAGTAGGATTCGGAAACTCTTGTCCTCTGTCTCTTCATCCCACAGCGGTGGCAGGCTGAGGTAACCGGCTTCGATGGCTGTGGTCAACCCAGTCGCATTCCGCGGCTTGTACACCGGCAGGAAGATATCGGTTCTGTGCCTGGGCAGATCTGCCCAGCGTGTGGGGCGTTTTTCGTACATCGTCAAAACGTAGCGCTGCGCCCAGAAAAGGCTCAAGGCCAAATCGCGGCAGATTTCGTAGCGGCTCTTGTAATCTCCAGCTTGCACCCGCGCGACAATTTCCGCTTCCCCAGGCGCTTTCTCTCCAAAATCCCGCCGAATGACGGCGTTGAACTGATTGAGCGTCTGGAAGACGGAAAAATCCAGCTCCGGGAAAAAATTGCAGGGAAAGACCATACGGCCATAACGATTAATGACAAACGGTTTGAGTAACATAAGCTTCTTCCTTCCAGCCGGCGGTCTCAGCTATTCGAATTCAACCAGGACCTGGTTAAGCTTGACTGCTTCCCCCGGCGCTACCTTCACAGACTTCACTCTTCCCGCAATCGGGGCAGTAACACTGGTTTCCATCTTCATGGCTTCCAGAACGACGATCAAATCGTCCAACTGCAGTTGTTGTCCAGGTTCTACGCATACTCGCGCCACAATTCCAGCCACGGGACTACGGCACACTCTCGACTCATCGCCGTCTACTTCCGACGGAGAGTGTGGTCGAGGAGCCGTGGGCACCTGCATGGACTGAATCGGCGCGGCCCCGGATGAAACCTGGCCCGGTATTCCGAGCAGGTCATCCTCGCCTTCGACGTCGACCTCAACTTCGTACGCCTTCCCGGCAATCGTGATCTGGATTTTCAAGGTCGGCCCCCTCGGAGTCCCGGATCATCCGACGTACCGATCTCACGCCGCTCCGTCATTATTCCCGTCCCCGCTGGGCGATGTTGTGCGAAGCCTGCACTACTACCCGCCCCTGTTGTGCCCACGAACTTGAATTTACGTTGTGCGTGTGCAGTATCTTCACCGAACGAATGCGAACCTTCCTGCCGAGCAGAGCTGTAATAGTTTCCGCGATCCTCGCTAAGGCTTCTGGTGTAATTTCTTCGGATACTTGCGGGGAGGTTGTGTCCGCCGGCGGCCTCATCGTCCCCGTCGCCAGGACTGCAGAAGGTGCAGCGGCAGTCTGCCCGTCGACGGTCCGCTCGACAGCTGTCAGCTTTGCGGACAGTGCATCGATTTGCCCCTTGAACTCAACCCGAAGCTCTGCGCAGGTTCGCTTCAATACGCGTCGCGAGTCGAGCCGCACCAACAGGCATCCGGCAACGACCAGCACGACGATAAGGATGTACATTTCTGCCATCGCAGTTCCCTAGAGCGGAATCAAGCCATGCTTCTTCGGCGGACGAAGTTCTCGCTTCGAGCTTGATGCGGCGAGAGCCTGTGCCAGATACTTCGTAGTCTCGGCGGGCTCGATGACGTCATCGACGAGCCGACGGCCAGCCGCGACATACGGATTGGCAAAAGTATTCCGATAGCGCTCAATCAGTTCTTTACGGCGATGCGCCTTGTTCTCCGCCGCGTCGATCTCATGGCGGAAGACAATTTCCGCCGCGCCTTCCGCGCCCATGACCGCGATTTCAGCCGTCGGCCACGCCACCACGCGATCGGCCCCCAGCTCTTTGCTGCACATCGCGATGTAAGCTCCGCCGTACGCCTTGCGTAGCACCACCGTTATTTTGGGAACTGTCGCAGCCGAGTAAGCGAACAGCATTTTCGCCCCGTGTCGAATAATGCCTCCGTACTCCTGTTCGATGCCCGGTAGGAAGCCGGGCGTGTCCACGAAAGTCACCAGAGGCAAATTGAAGGCGTTGCAGAAGCGCACGAACCGGGCAACCTTATCCGATGCATCAATATCCAGGACTCCCGCCAACACCTTGGGTTGGTTCGCGACAATTCCCACTGAGCGTCCCTGGATGCGCCCGAAACCAATCACAACATTCGCCGCGAAACCCGGCTGGATTTCGAAAAAGTCCTGATAATCCAGCACGCGAGTGATCACTGCACGCACGTCGTAAGCGACCTTCGGGTCGGCCGGGACTGCGTGATTTAGCTCGGGATCGATCTGCGGCGCAAGATTGTAGGGCAGCCGGGGCGCTTCTTCCAGGTTATTCGAAGGCAGGAAGCCCAACAGACGACGGCACAGAGCCAGTGCGCCTGCGTCGTCTTCGGCAATCAAGTGAACCACACCCGATCGGTTCATTTGCGCCGCGGGCCCGCCCAGTTCTTCGGCCGTTACCACTTCTCCTGTCACCTGCTTGATGACCGACGGACCGGTGATGAACATCCGCCCCAGCTTGGTCTGAATGATGAAATCTGTCAGCGCCGGACTATAAGCGGCGCCGCCCGCGCAAGGACCGCAAATAACAGAAATCTGCGGCACCGTTCCGGATAGCAAGGTGTTGTTGTAAAACACACTCGCGTAGCCGGCCAGGCTGTCGATTCCTTCCTGGACCCGCGCCCCACCAGAATCGTTGATGAAGACGAAAGGGCTCCCGGTCTTCAACGAACCCTGCATCATTTCCGTGATCTTGGCGCAGTGCACTTCGCCAGCCGCGCCGCCTGCAACCGTGAAGTCCTGGCTGGCAAGATGCACAAGCCGGCCATCGACCGTCGCGCATCCTGTGACCACTCCATCCGCGGGCAGGTCCTTGTCAGCCATGTCGAAGTAAGTCGAACGGTGTTTCGCGAAGAGGCCTACTTCCTGGAAGCTTCCTTGGTCGACGAGATGGTCCACGCGCTCGCGAGCCGTGAGCTTGCCGTCCGCGTGATGCTTATCGATCCGTTTCTTGCCGCCTCCCAGTGCGACCTGCGCTCGCTTTTGGCGTAGTTCGGCGATCTTTTCCTCGATCGTTTTCTGCTCCGCAACCAATTTCAATGCGGGCGTAAGTACGGGATTCGCGGCCATAACAGATCTCCTGAATGCTGAAGTTGCCTGGGGTCTCGCCGTGACAGGATCTGACGATGTTTGGTGTCAGTCCCGCGATTCGTGCAAGTTCATTTTGAGCGAGGGGCGCCGCCGTCACTGTGATGTAAGTCACACGTCCTTGTGACCCGCAGCAAACGACACCGATATGCGTCCAGTGCCGAGAGTGATTCTCTTAACAATTGCCGAGCGGTCTGCGTATCAGCCGGGGCACAATCGCTATATCTGTCCCGCCGGCCAGATTTTCAACTACGGTGGCCGCAAGCAGCGGAACCATACTTATGCCTACATCGGGACTCGCAAACGTTGCGGTGCGAGCGCGCTAAAACCCAAATACACCAGCGGACTGTATCGCTTTCTTGCCACCCACATGGATGAACCATCTCGGCAACGCGCCCGGGAGTTAGCGCACACGCCAGAGTTTGCTAACGCACAGCGGCAAAGAAAGTAAGGTGGAAGCCTTGTTCGCGGAACTGAAGAATCAGATCGGACTGCGTCGCTTGCACCTGCGGAGATTGAAGTTTGCGCAGGAGCAGTTCTTTAGCGGCGGTGACCCAGAACATCAAGCGACTCGTGCGGTTCCTTAGTCACGGCCAACGGTCCATCCTGTGGGCGACCGCGTAGTTGAACTCCCCGCAGAAAAAAGCACACCATCCAGCACCCGAAAAGACGTAAAGAATACTTTCCGGACTTACTTTTTCAACACCCACTCCCCGATTACGCTCACTGAAAAGGTCCTGAGTGTAATGGCTGTTTTCGACAGTTACCACTGCAAGCCTCAAGGTTCCTGACTCGACGGTGATGCGCCCGGCCCGGACACTTTGAGGCTGAAATCGGGGCGACGCAAAAAACAGAAAGGCCAAAAAAGTGATTCCCTGAGAGTGTTCCCGAGCGCCGGACATCCATCCCACTTCATTCAAGCCGAAATTGGGTTGCGGAAACAGCGTGCTTGAAACGTGCGGAGAATCTTGTTCCCATTCCGTTGGTTTGTCAATTGGCGATAAATCTCGATTACGCTCAAAACCCCAAGCTCAGGCGAACAGACGGCGCAAACTTGCTAAGGCCTCGCGGGCCGGCGCTGGCACTGGAGAGAAAATACCTAATCCACGTATTGATTTTCGTTTCGGACTGATGGAGTATTGTAGTCCGCGCGGAGGACTGTCTCATGAAAGCTTCACCCCTGTCCCGTAAGACCGCTCGTATTTCCGATTCACTTCACCGACAACTCAATATGTACGCGCTGGCGGCAAGCGCAGCGGGAGTGAGCCTGCTGGCGTTAGCACCCCCCAGCGAGGCAGAGATCGTTTACACCAAGGCCCACGTGGTCCTCGGTGCGCGCAGCGATATGTATTACCCGTTAGACCTCAACCATGACAGGATCGTGGATTTCTTCCTCGACCACCGCCTCACGTATGCCCAGAGCGGTAATACAATGCTTTTCTCCTCGCAGGTCTTTGTGCCTTACTACAGTCTGGCGAATAAGTTGAACCGGGTTGCCTTTAACACGAGCAAGAACGAGGCCTTGGCGTTCCGAGCGGGTGACAAAATTGGGCCTTCGGCCTTCTTCTGGTTGTCGGGTTCGATGGCGAGCGCAGGAGGCATCGTTGGCAAACTGCCGTTCCGGTATCTAGGCGAGTGGGGAAACGATGGTAAGGGTCTGAAGAACCGGTATCTTGGATTCAGGTTCGCCATCAAGAATAAGGCTCACTATGGCTGGGCCCGCGTCAGCGTTTCGGAATATCCATTTGCGGCCACTCTGACCGGTTACGCCTACGAGACGATCCCGAACAAGCCAATTATCGCGGGCAAGACCGCGGGGCGCGATGTAATCACAATGCGATCGGATGGCGCACCTGCCACGCTTGGCAGCTTGGCGGTGGGGAGAAAGTAGGGATGCACTGATATGATAGCCTCCGGTTGCGCCTGCCAGCATTGCTCAACGAGAGATAAATCCCGATTACGCTCAAAACCCCTCGATGAGCGATGCGAAAAAAATTCCGATAGCGCTCATTGACCAAGGAAGCCGTGTGCGCCGGTCGAGGCCGCCGCAAAAGATTTATTCTCGAACCCCAAGGCAGCCACGCTGGGAGACGCTACAAAGTGGCTGACTGGCACTGAACCAGGTGAACTCCCAGAGGCAATCGGACAGACGCTCACCAGGCTCCATGCGTCGACGGATCGCTATGGCCTGTTCACGGCAGTTGACTTCCGGTTTGCCCCTGGTACGCCCCCGATCAAATTCAGGACGTGTAAAAGCCTCGCATGTTACCCAAGTGGTTCCATAAGAGAGATTGAGCGTTTCCCTCGATTTGTCTAATGTGGTTCAGATCATGGTAGACCCACTCATGCAGCAGTTCACGAACACGAATTAGGCCAATTCTGGGGTGCATCCCCCCACGGTGCAGATCTGTCGCTGACAACTGCTCAACAAATCTAACGCTAGCAGCTCGTATTATGGTGAATTCGTCGAGTAGCTCGTGAATGTCCTTGCCACAGTCGTGGCGCTCTCGAGCTACTTCGTTCTGGTCGTTCAGGTTGAGACACGGTTCCGATTCATGAAGCATCATTTCGATGCGTCCCACAAAATCTCTCTTATCCTCTTCCGACAGGTGCCCCAGCACTTCCTTGATGCACCACTTTCTCGAACCTGGATGATGCGCAACGGCATGGTCAGGCAATGCCGAGATCAATTCTCGCAATACAATGGGCGTTCGCCGCAGTGACTCGGCTAATTGTTGCTGGGTGAAACAGGGGCTGGTTGTGAGATTTATCTTTTCGATGGACGAATTCTTCGCATCTTGTTCCTGCACTGCCTCATCTTGCTGCCACCCTGCCTCAAGCAAGCTCTCAATTTGCTTAACGTGATTGATGTCGTGTGCCGCCATGTGGCGGACAAGGTCCGCCACGGTTAACCTGCCGCGCTCGGCATGCTCTCCTGAGTGTTCCCATTGCTCAGGCGACAAGGAAGCCAGCATTCGCAGGTTTGCCTCACGCAACAATCGGAATAGTTCGAGAGCTTCAGAGGCACTCCAAGTCCCATACTTTCCCAACTGTGCCCAGAGGTCCTGGTCAAACCCATAGAGATGCCCACCATCATGCTCGATCATCCGGCGGTATCGCCAACTCGTGGCCATCTCGTCTTCCGCCAAGTGGGCAACAATTTCGACGACCGACCACTTCCCCGGGGAGGGGCGGCATGTGAGTTGTTGCACAGAAGCCCCGCCAATAAGCGTACTTATTTGGGTTGCCGTCTGCCTTTGAATCGTGAGTGGATCTTTGCCTTCGACATACCCAGCGAGCCGCTGGCGATATTGTTCGGCCGTTTCGGACATGCTTGTTCCTAATCGTCGAATTCTACGACTGCAATCTGTCGTGCAGACTATAAGACTTTGGATTCTGCGTAAATGGAAAATCAAAGGTAGAATGGCTTGATATTCGACAAATCGAAGGATAATAGAGAAATGGTATTCAGAAACGAAAGGCCGCTTGACGAATTCGATTGGAAGATCATCGAAGCCCTTCAGGAAGATGCCCGGCTGTCAATGGCCGCTCTGGGGCGGGAGATCGGGCTTTCTGCGCCTGCGACTGCGGAGCGCGTTCGACGGCTTGAGGAACGAAAAGTAATACGTGCCTATCGCGCCGAGATCGAATTGGAGCGCGTAGGACTCGAAGTCCAAGCTATCGTCAGGATCAAGGCTCCCGCTCAGGACCTTGATAAAACAACACGCGCACTCTGTGCTCTTCCTGAAGTGTTCGAATGCTACCGTGCGACAGGCGGGGACTGTTTTGTCTTGAGAATTGCTCTTTCTGATATTAAAGGATTACAGAAATTCCTCGACCGGATCGCGCCATTCGGGGACCTCACGACGTCAGTCATTTTGTCCACCCCCCTCAAGCAGAGAACGGTGTGCAAGCGACCATCAAACACGCCGTTGACGAGAAGTCGTCAGTTGTCGGCTCGTGACAAACCGTGATCAGAATTATTGTGCGCCCCGCTGTCGCCTCCAAGTAGCCCTGAATGATTTTACGCGCCGCAGCGAGGATGGTTGGTGTGTTGCCGGCTTACAGGAAGTAATCCAAGCCGCCACCTGCCAGGCAATCGTCTCAACTGGCGATAAATTCCAATTACTCTTATTGAGGCGTTTTGAGCGCTACGGCCCGACTCTCG
>Ga0210383_10000268_pt1 | contig 50842 bp, 41 predicted proteins | sample IncBWC14OmetaG_FD_160072 | JGI IMG/M metagenome (GOLD analysis project Ga0210383, IMG submission 160072) | Forest soil microbial communities from Barre Woods Harvard Forest LTER site, Petersham, Massachusetts, United States - Inc-BW-C-14-O ...
CTCGTCGGGTCGTACAGGGTCGAGACTCCGGTGAAATCGTACGCGCCTGCATTGGCGGTTCCCATACCCCGCTCCGCCAGCGTGGGAACAGTGCCTAACGTGGCGCTTGCAGCGCCGTTGTTGTAAATCTTGTCCACGGCAAAGAAGACGAACACCTTGTTCTTTATGACGGGCCCGCCGATCGTCCCACCATACTCGTCGTACCGTAGATAGCCCACTTGTTGGGGTGTAAATCCGCCACTGCTATTCGGAATCCCGAAGAAGGGCTTCGCGTTCAGAACGGAGTTCTGCCAATACTCGTAGGCGGAGCCATGGAAAGAATTCGTTCCACTCTTTGTAATTTGATTGAATACCGCGCCGCCAATACCGTACTGCGCGGAAAATGACGAGGTCGTAATTTGAACTTCCTGGACCGCCGAGAACAAGGTGTTATCAACGTTGTTGCTCACCGGCAATTGCACCACGCCGCCATCTTGGAGGTAGTTCGCATAGTTGGGAAGGTTGCCGTTGATTGAAACCGCGTCGCCCGCGTTATAGGCGCCGCTACCTTCTGAGGCAGGTGCCGTGGGAGAACCCGCAGCTCCCGGCAGGAGGATATTGAAGTTGGCCCAGTCGTTCCCCGTAATGCCCGAACCTATCTGCGGCAGCTTCTCCAATACTTCTGATTCCTGAATCGCTCCTATGTGTGACGTCTCAGTCTGCAGGAGCGGAGCGCCGGTATCCTCGACGGTTACTACTTCCGATACTTGGCCGACGTCAAGAGTTCCATCCACTGCGATTACAGAGACCTGCAGGACAACCGGACCGTGGGTGACTTTCTTGAAACCTGGCTTCGAGAAAGTAACCGTATAATTTCCTGGACGTAGGGAAACGGTGTCATAGATTCCACTTTCGTTAGTGGTGAATTCCCTCGTCTCACCCGTATCCACGTTCGTCACCGTAACCGTTACGCCGGGCACGGCAGCCCCGGTCGTATCCCGCACGGCGCCGCGAATATCGCCAGAGTTCGTACTCTGCGCAAGCGCACCTCTGGTCATGCCAAATACCACAAGAAGCAATACCGCAAAGCGAAATACGCTTTTCATATTGTTGAGTTCCTCCAACCTTCGAGTTCAAATGCGCTCGCCGAGCACCACCCAAAGCGAGGTTCCCCAGAAACGACCGAACAATCCACAACCCTTGTGGCTGCAAAGCTTTGCACCTTTTACAGCCACCGGCCCTCGACAGGCAAACGGTTGTCTTAGTTACTTCCTAATGGATTTGCACTAATCTGAAGGCATTACAGACCCTCTCCCCGGTGGTTGTCAAGCGGAAAATGCGATTATTGGCATCGGGTTAATCGTTTGCCTACAAGACTCCCGTCAAAAACGACAGTTCCGCTCATTAGCCCCTTCTTCGCAGTTGCCAAATTGGTCTATTAGTGATTAATCTTACGACAATCGTTTGTCTTGGCCTCTTGGTATGTACGCTGGAACAATCGTGTTAGTCGAGAGGGGACGCTATGTCACACAGGACGCGGAGGGAATTTCTTAAGATCACCGCCGGTGGCTCGCTGGCTGCTTGCAATACTTCACTACTTTGGGGAAACGTCGCCGTTAACGTTAACGTTAACAAGGTCCGTGCCTGGACCACTTCCAAGGACCGCAAATTCGAGGAACTCAAGGCCCCCGAATGGCGCTCCACCCCCAGCGACGGCGTGGCGGGCATCCAAATCGATCCCTCCCAACAGTATCAGGACATCCTTGGCTTCGGCGCCGCGTTTACCGACGCCTCTTGCTATCTATTTTCCCAGATGCCCACAAAGTCGCGACAGGCGTTGTATTCCGAATTATTTGGAAACTCCGGCCTGCGGCTTTCCGTCGGCCGAACCTGCATCGGTGCAAGCGACTATTCCATAAACGCCTACAACTTTGATGAGAGCCTGGACCCCGATCCTGATTTGACAAAATTCAGCATCGATCACGATCGCGGTTACATCCTTCCAATGCTCCGCGCCGCGCGCGAAACGAATCCGGAAATGTTTCTTTTTTCCACGCCCTGGAGCCCTCCAGGATGGATGAAGGCCAACGGCTCCATGCTCGGCGGGTCCATGCGCAAGAAATATCTCCCCAGCTATGCGGAGTATTTTGTGCGATTCCTGCACGGTTATCTCGCCGAAGGCGTAAAAATCAACGCCGTCACCATTCAAAATGAAGTCGACACCGACCAGGACGGAAGAATGCCGGCGGCCTTGTGGGGACAGGAATACGAGATCGAATTCATCTCAAAATACCTCGGGCCTGCGTTGGACCGTAGTCTTTTGGATACCAAGATTTGGATACTCGACCACAATTACAATCTGATGGGCCGCGCTATCGACGAGCTAAGCGACCCCCTGGTAAACAAATATATCGAAGGCATCGCCTGGCACGGTTACATGGGAACTCCGGACGTGATGACCCGTGTCCACGATTTATTCCCCACCAAGAACGCGTATTGGACCGAAGGCGGGCCGGACATCACTAGCGTGGACTATCTTACGGACTGGGCCAAATGGTCGCAGAAATTCACTGGCATCCTGCGCAACTGGTCGCGCTGCATCGTGGGATGGAACTTTGTGTTGGACGAAAAAGGCCGCCCGAATATTGGTCCTTTTCCGTGCGGTGGCATGGTCACGCTGGATTCGAAAACGCAGGAAATCTCCCGCAGCGGACAGTATTGGGCCATGTCCCACTATTCCAAACTAATCCGCAGGGGAGCCCGCGTGATTGCCTCTACCGGAGATTTGCCGAACGTCGATCACATCGCTCTTCAGAACCCGGATGGAGGTTTTGTACTGGTGGTGACGAATCGCGGAGACCAGCAACAAATCCGCTGTCAGGCTTCCGGGCAGGCGCTGGATTTGACGCTAGACGCGGGCTCCGTTACAACCGTGACCTGGTAACCGCTCCCCACCACGGCTGCCTATTATGACCGTTGAAATAATTCAATCGCGCAGTCAGCTCGGTTAGTGTATTCGCGGGCATACCAAAGCAATCTCCTTTGCGCTAGGATAGCTTGCCTTATGCATCCCTGATTTCGTTCGGCCGTCTCGCGCGCCCCGTGAATGGTGACTCGATAACTCGGCCAAAAACGAGCTCATGAAAAAAAAATCATCTTCTCCGCGCGAACCTATCGGTCTGAAAAAACTGGCGGAACATCTCGGTCTCAATCCCGCGACAATTTCCGTAGTGCTCAATGAGGTTCCCGGGCGCTCCATTCCCCAAGCCACTCGCGACCGCATCAAAGCCGCTGCCAAGGAATTCAACTATCAACCCAGCCTTCTAGCCCGTTCACTGCGCAATCGCCGCACGTTGACCATCGGAATCCTGGTGCCTGAGCTCGGCGACGGTTATCACACTCAGGTGATGAGCGGCATCGGCGATCATTTGATGGAGGCCGGATATTTTTACTTCACGGCGCATCACCGCCATCGAAAGGATCTGGTGGAAGAGTACGGGCAGATGCTTCTGGGTCGAGGGGCCGAAGCCCTGATCGCCATTGATACTCTTCTCGAGCATTCGTACTCCGTGCCAGTCGTCGCTGTTGCCGGCCACCGCACCGTCCCGGGAATCACCAACATTGTTCTCGATCACCGCTTTGCTGCGGAACTCGCCCTGGCCCATCTGCATTCCTTGGGGCACCGGCGCATCGCCTTCATTCGTGGGCAAGTATTCAGTTCCGATTCCGACGAGCGCTGGAGCAATCTCATGCAAGTCGCAAACGAAATAGGCATATCTGTTAAACCGGAGCTGATTGTGCAGCTGGATCAGGACGTGAGCTCCCCGGAGTTGGGATACCCCGCGATGCAGCGGCTTCTTGCCACCAGAGAACGCTTTACCGCGCTCGTTTCTTTCAACGATATGGCCGCTCTCGGTGCGATGCGCGCTCTGGAGGACTTCGGGCTGCATGTTCCCGAGGATGTCTCCGTAATTGGCTTCGACGATATTAAGGTAGCAGCGTTTAGCAGTCCCCGGCTCACCACCATCCGTCAACCGATGTCCAACATAGGCAGAATCGCCGCGCAATGCGTCCTCAATCAGCTCAAAGGCCTGGAACGTTTTCGCAAACAAATCACAGTCGAACCCGAACTCGTAGTCCGCGAATCCACCCGCGCCCTCGCCAGCCGCTCCAACCCCACCAAATAAACCGACGTCGCACGTCAACCTGCCGTCTCCGCGGGGTCCGCCTCACCGTGATACGTGCTGCTACGGAATTCGCGGCGCTCGAGGCGTGGCAATACTGCGCAACTTCTCCAGAACCGTGGCGCGAGCACGCGAATACGCCTGCCGGTCGTCCAGCAATTGATGGGCCCAGTGCGCGCCCATGGCAATGCCATGGATTTCATACACCAGCCGGGTGGGGTTCACTTCGGCGCGGATATGGCCAGCTTTCTGCGCCTGCTCCACGGCCCGGGCGAGAACGCCGATCCACTCACGCATAATTGCGGCGATGCGATCGCGCACCACGCCGCGTTTACTGTCAAACTCGAACGAAGCGGCGCTGAAGAAACATCCGCCGCTGAAAATGCGCTTTTCCACCAGCACCAGCCACTGATTGATCAAGCTCCACAGGCGCGGCAGACCCCTCGGCGCAGTGATGGCCGGGCGCGTCACTTTGTCGATAAAGATTTGCCGAGCTACTTCGATGGTGGCCAACTGCAGGTCTTCCTTGGAACCAAAGTGCGCAAATAGGCCGCTTTTGCTCATGCGCAGTTGCGTGGCGAGTGTGCCGACAGTGAGGCCTTCCAGTCCGTCCACGGAGGCAATATTAACGGCGCTGGCGAGAATGGCTTCGCGAGTGCGAACTCCGCGGGCCTGACGGCGAGGAGCACGTTGCTTACCAGAGGAACGGACGGCTGACGGCATGAAAAGATTCTAACACATCGAAATAAATAGCACGAACGTTCGTATTATGTGATATATTCCAACGCGATTCGAGGTGGGCCATGGCAACCCGCTCCTTCTCCCGTCTGCTACCGATGTTCGCTTTGGCGCTCACGCCACCCTCGGCGGCCACGCAGGAAATCCCCCTGAAACATTGCGACACCTTGCCCGTCATTGACGTGGGCGTGGGAGGCCAGTCCATGCTTTTCCTGGTGGACACCGCCGCTACTTCCCTTCTGAATCTCCAATCCTTCACCGAAGGAAAAACGCGCGACGTTGAAGTCACTTCGTGGACCGGCACGCTGGCCACCAGCGCCAAGGAAGTGACGCTCAAGGAAGTCCACATCGGCAACACCAAGCTGATGAATTTGCAGTTGCCGGCTGTCGACCTTTCCGCGGTGGGAAAAGCTTGCGGACGGAAAATCGATGGCATCCTCGGCGTGGATTTGCTCGCCAAGCTCGGCGCAACCATCGACATGAAGCGGCAGATAGTGCACGTGGCAACGGCCAGCGAAGCCCGTGTCGACACCCTGACCGCCGATATGCAACGCGAGATGCACCGCTGCCTGCAGGCGTTCAATGATTCCGACGAAAAAACCTTCGCCGACTGCCTCGACCCGAAGATCGTTCTCTTCTCCGCCGACGTGGAGCTTTATGGGCGCGAGCAAGCCGTCGGGTATTTCCGCGAGCGCTACTTTCACCAACAGCCGGCGGCACGGCTCGAAATTCACGAGAGCGCGTTTCACCCCATCGGCGAGGCTGTCTGGTACGAATACGAATTCACCATCAACTCCACACGCGGAGTACTGCGAGGCCGCGGCATGGCCATGTGCAAGAAGTCCGACGGCCGCTGGCGCATGGCCAGCATGCACCACAGCATCCTCGAAAAGGATCCAGTCGCGGCGGCGAACTAAATACCTCTATCTTTCAGCGAGCCAAAGCCGAATACGCCAAGATCCGCAAGAGCAACTAGCCCGATGATTCCCTAGATACCCTGGCACTCCGGATTCAAGCTCGAGCCACCTTGCAATATTGAGCTCCAGGCTTACTCCCTCAGATCCACGAACCTGGCCCAAATCAAACTCTGAATCACCGCAAAAATCATCGCCGTCGAGAGGCCAAACATCAGCATTCCATCCGCCGCTTCCAAAGGGCCCAGCAATCTCCACGAGGGCGACATAACAAGGTCTCCATAACCCAATGTCGTGTAGTTGACGGCTGAATGATAGTAGGCGGTACCAAGCTCGGAAAATTCTCCGCAGATTACAAACAACAATGCCCAGCACCCGATTTCAATCAGGTGCGCCACAAGCGCATAACCGATCACCCGCGCAACGATTGCGATGTCGATCCAGAAGCCCTTACCTACCCTGCCGAGCCTTTTCTCGCGCCGTATAAAGCTCACGGTTGCGCCTAAGGGCAGTGCGTGGATGAGGATCGTGCATGCCACCATAATCACGCTGACCGCCAGCGGAAGCAGGATGGCGATTCGATAAGTCTGTGTCATCCTCCCTCGAAGATCCTTCCTCGACGGTCATCGCGAAGCCGGCGAACGACAAACCGCGGTAGACATCTCTCCCCGTGGCGAGCTTGTTTGGTGACACAACGGCATACTTACGGTTTACGCCCGTTGCCGGCGCCAACCCCAAACAATCGCGCCGATGGCTGTGATCAGCGGTCCTGGAAGACCGAAGTCGCCGTGGGATGCTCGCACTTGTAGCAAAGGGCGACCATTCCTGCAAGTACGACCAATATCAAAAACACCAAAGGCACCAATCGTGTCCATGTGGGCTTCGAATCGATGTACGCCGGTCCAGCTTGGGCCCTGCTTTTGTCGTTGGTTTCCAGGTTTGCGCTCATACGCCGCGTCAGTCCCTCAGCGAACGAGGGCACTTTGCGGGCCGTTGGGAGGAAGAGACAGCCGCGTTATCAAACGCTTGAAATGAAAAGTGATGTTCAAATCTTCAAAGCTTGAACGAACTCCCCGCTTCGCTTTCTGGTGCTCCCAAGTTATTGCGTTGGCAATAGCGTGAAAGGTTTGGCACAGGCGGATAGCCTGCGGCGATCAAATTTCCTCCTGGAAGCGGGACCGCCCATGCCGTCACGTGTTCTGTAGTCGATTCCAAAGCGCATCCCGAGAGCACCGGCAGGGAGTTTCCATTTGAAAAAGGGGAACATACTCGCTTGAACGAGTGATTCGAGATGTATTGCCCGCATGACAACCACACCCGTATGATTGCGAACTAGCATGGCTCGGTCTACTCCACGAGATGTTCGGCCGCACACGCAGTCTACCGGGAGGACCAATGGCAGAGACGTTTGAAGCATACCGAACTCGAGTCCTAAGCTATCTTGGCGATGAGGAGCCCATCGGTGTACAACAAGCCACCCCATCGCAACTCGATCGGCGTCTGCGCGATGTCGCGCCCGAGGATTTGATCCGGCGTCCTGCACCTGAAAAGTGGTCAATCGCCGAGATCGTAGCGCACTTGGCGGACGCGGAACTGGCGATGGGCTGGCGATTGCGAAACATGCTGGCGAATCCGGGCGTGGCCTTAACGTGGTGGGATCAGGCAGTATGGGCGGAGCGCTTGGGTTACGCGCAGCAAGATGCGAGCCTTTCGGCGGGGGTCTTTCGGGCGCTGCGCGAGAGCAATCTGCGACTGTTGGAGTCGGTCCCGCGCGCACGGTGGGTGGAGTGCTATGGGGTCCACCACGTACGCGGACGGCAAACGGTCGAGGAGTTCGTCCGCTTGGAAGCGGCCCACGACTTGAACCATCTTCGGCAGATCGACCGCATCTTGGGTGGGCGTATGTAGTGGTAGCCGTTTGGCTGCCGACGCCTCGGCGAGCGCACTTAGTCGAGTATCCGACGAGAATCTCACGATCGAATTGAGGCAGGTGAAGATCCCGCCAACGTTTCTCAAGACCCGTAGGACGCCACCGGTTGGCGATGTCGATTAGCCTGAGAACGGCCCCATTCTGCGCATCGCGCGTTCTAACCCTTGTCCATGGCGAACCGGGGCATACTGCGGTAGGAATCCGCGACGACCCAGGCACTAGCCGTGAGCGCCGCAGAGACGAAAGTCTCGCTCCATTGGAAGGCGTCCCGGGAGCCTGCCGCTACGATAGGTACCCACACCAGTAGCGTGAACATACCCATCTGCAACGCCGAGAGTGCGGCTGCCAGCCGTGCATACACGCCGATGAGCACCGCCAAGCCTGCCACAACGAAAGCACCGCCAGTGAAGTAGGCCCAGGCCACATGCCATGGCAACCAGCCTGGCACCAGTGAGACTGTATCCTTGAGATCGAAGAAATGAGCAAAACCAAAGAAGATCAGGGCCGCGCCGTACAGCACTCTCGCGAGGCGGAGGCCCTTTTTCCCGGTGGCGAAACCGAAGCGCCGACTGTCCCAGTCGGCAGCGAACCAGGCATACAGGATCCAGGAACCCGCCACCATTTCCGCAATCTCAAAGCCGGGCCAGAAAACTCCGAAAGTGGGCGAGAGGACGATGCTGGGCACTCTGAGCAGCAGCAACCAGAGCAGGAGACTGGCGAACAGTCCGCGGGCAGCGGCGGCGGCCGTGCGCTGCCAGAGCAGGCCGATGCCAGTTGTTAGAGAGATGAAAGAGCAAAGATAGGCCAAAGCGTGCGAATCCTGGGGTATGGGATCCCACACTGGGGTGAAATCGCCTTTGATCAGGCCAACGACTCCAATGGCAATCATAATCGCCGCAAAAACCGCATGACTCACGCTCGCGACGCGCATCGACCTATCCTCCGTCGGTGTTCCAGTTCACCAGGTACAAGCATCAGCATCTCTTGTATCCCAGATGCCGACCAGGGGCGAGGTAATATCATCGAAAAATCGAAAAGGAAGCTGGTGCCAAATGTAAAGTCTGACGCGGAATCGGTTAGGTCAAGTACTGCAAGGCACTTTTCCGGTAACTCGACTTTTCGGGACTCGGGCGGCTTGGTCTAGGAGCGCGCGACCTTGAATTCGAAGCTTATTGGGCAGGTTTGACGGATTTTTCATTCGGCTGGTTTTGCTTGTTTCCGCACCCATAGTAGCCACGGGTCATCGGATGAATGAAGCTGCTCGTTCACTGGGCCTAATGCGTACCAGTAGACCGTGAGTTCTCCGTCAGAGTTTTTCTTGAACATTAGAAGAAACTGCCCGCCGGAACGATAGGAGGTGGCGAAACAGTTGCCATGGCGGCCATCGGGGCGAACAAATGTGTACGGGGAAGCCTGGTCGTTGAAATCGTCAGTTGCAACCAGAAGTCCCGGAAGGACCAGATACTCAGAGGAAAGCTTCCCTCGAATCACCTCAAGTATTCTAAAGCGAATCAGTGAGTCCGGTTTAAGGCCGTACGAGGAGCCCGGATTTTTTGGCGTAATCACGTAGTTGCCCGGTCGGCCGCGGGTACGCAGCAGGTACACGGGAAAACGTAGCGTCCCAATTGATTGAATCAAAAGCTGCTTGGTTTGGTAGGGGCGGTGGGGATCGAACCCACGACCTTCGGCTTAAAAGGCCGCTGCTCTACCACTGAGCTACGCCCCTATGGTCAATCTTTCTATTTTACATGAAAAGAACATCTCGCACAGCGACGCCCGATCACAAATTCAATTCATCGCGTGGAGTTATCAACCGACGTCATCGAGTCGAAGGCCATACGGGCACCCGCAATAGCACCGGCAATCGACGCCCGCTGGGTGATGCATCGCACTCAATCCGCAACTTGCTAGCCCACCCACGTATCTACAACCCGCACAAGTAACGCGAAATCGCCAAATCATGGTAGAAAAGAAACCCCAATCTTAAACGAGGGGGCGATCCCTTGAGATTTACCTACAGTCTTCACCGCAACTTCATCCTGTTCGCGTTCTTCGCGTTATGCGGCTCGGCAACTCTAGCGCAAACTACTACCACAACAACCCCAGCAAGCACCCCGGGTCAAGCCATCCCCGGCACCTTGGGCGTCAGTCCGTTCGCCGGAAGCACCCCCACCAAACTCGTGCCGGGAAATTTACCTCTTTCGCTGCAAGAGGCCATCGACCGCGGCTTGAAGCAAAACCTCGGCCTCCTTCTTTCCGACGCAAATATTCGTTCCGCTCGCGGACAGCGTTGGGAGCAACTAAGCGCTCTCCTCCCGCACGTAACCGCGTCGCCTTACGTAGCGGACTCGCAGGTGAATCTTGCTGAAATCGGCTTCACCAGTTTCGGTGGAGCCAGTCTTCCGGCGTCCATCGGTCCTTTTTCTTATTTCGACGCACGTCTAAACTTCACCCAATCGCTCTTCGACGCGAAACTGATCAACAACTCCCGCTCAGCCGGCCAGAGCCTCAAATCCGCCGAATACACTTTCAAAGACGCGCGCGACCTCGTCGTCCTGGCTGTCGGCTACGTTTATTTGCAAGCAATCGCCGACGAAGCCCGCATCCAGACAGCCGAAGCCCAAGTCGCAACCGCGAAGGCGCTCTTCGATCAGGCCACCGACCAAGTCAATGCGGGCACTTCGCCGGCCATCGACGGCCTGCGCGCCAAAGTCGAACTGCAAACCCGCCAGCAGCAATTGATTCAAGCAAAAAACAATTTCGCCATCCAAAAACTGACCGTCGCACGCGTGATCGGCCTGGCTCCCGGACAGGAATTCGAATTCTCCGACAAATCGCCCTTCCGCCCCTTCGACGGCATCACCATCGAGGAAGCCCTGAAACGCGCTTATGCTTCGCGCTCCGATTACCTCGCAGCGATGACCGATGTGCGCGCGGCAGAATTCTCTCGAAAGGCCGCCGTGGCGGGCTATTTTCCGTCGCTCGCCTTTAACGCCGACTACGGAACGGGCGGCTCGCACCCTTCCACCGCCACGCAAGTTTTCGATGTGCGCGGAACGCTCTCGATCCCCATTTTCCAGGGCAACAGCGTTCACGCCGACATTCTGCAAGCCGATGCCAAGCTTCAGCAGTCTCGCGAACGTCTGGACAATCTCCGCGCGCAGATCGACGCGGACATTCGCACCGCGCTGCTCAATCTTCAGTCCTCGGCGGACCAAGTGAACGTCGCGCGAAGCAATATTGACCTGGCCGAGGAGACCCTGGTCCAGTCTAAGGATCGTTTCACTGCCGGCGTCACCGACACAGTGGAGGTAGTGCAGTCGCAGGAAGCGGTGGCCAGCGCCCACGAGCAGTACATCTCCAGCCTCTATAACTTTAATTTCGCGAAGATTTCCCTGGCCCGCGCTTTGGGCATCGCGGAAGCCGGAGTTAAGGAGTACTTCAAGGAAAAATAAATATGGCGGACGAGAACCCAGACCGTTTGGCACCTCCAACGGGCAGCGAGCCCCCGAGCGATCCGTCGCCCTTGACGGACACGAAGTATGGGACGCGGCCGCACAAAAATGCGAAACGCCGCAGAAACGTCATCATTTTCGCCGTCGTCTTGGTATTGGTTGTCGGCGGCCTGTTCTTGTGGCGCTATCTCAGCACTTATGAATCGACCGACGATGCCCAGGCCGACGTTCACCTCTATCCGGTCAGCGCTCGCATTTCCGGCTATGTGATACGCGTCAATGTCGACGACAACCAGTGGGTACAGCAAGGCACCGTATTGGTGGAGATCGACCCGACAGACTACCAAGTCGCGGTCACGCAGGCACAAGCAGCTCTACAGAGTGCCGAAGCAACCGCTCAATCCTTGAATATCACCGTGCCGATCACGTCGGTGAACACTACCAGCCAACTAAGTTCCACTGCATCCGACATCACCAGCGCCGACGCTGGAATCATTGCCGCACAGAAGCAGCTCAGCGCCGCCCATTCCCAACTGGAAGAATCCGAAGCCAACGATGTAAAAGTGCAAGACGACCTCCACCGCTACAAACTGCTGGTGGACAAGCGCGAAGTGGCTGAGCAGGTTTACGACCAGGCAGTAGCAGCCGCTAGAGCCAGCACCGCGGCGGTTGCGGCGGCCCGCGCCAATGAATCCGCCGCGCAACAATTCGTTGAACAAGCGCAGAGCCGTCTCGTACAAGCGCAAGCCAACCACAAGTCCGCGGAAACCGGCCCGCAGCAAGTGTCCTCCACCCGAGCTCGCGTCCGTGCCGCCATCGCCGACGTGGAAGAGAAGCGCGCATTGCTCGCGCAAGCCCAGCTGAACCTGCAATACACAAAAATCATTGCGCCGGTCAGCGGTGAAGTGAACAAAACGGTCGTGGTTGGTCTGAACGTCCAGCCCGGCCAGCAACTGCTTACCGTCGTGCCGCTCGAAGAAGTCTGGGTTACCGCGAATTTCAAAGAAACCCAGCTCAAGCACATGCGCGTCGGACAAAAGGCCGAGATCCATGTCGATTCGACTGGTCGCACCCTGAAAGGCCATGTCGACAGCATTGCTGGCGCCACCGGCCCTCTTTTCAGCCTGCTTCCACCCGAAAACGCTACCGGCAACTACGTAAAAATTGTTCAAAGAATCCCGGTAAAAATTGTTCTGGAGCCCGGCGAGAATCGCGACCGTCAACTTCGCCCCGGCATGAACGTGGTGCCCGACGTCTACCTTAAATGAGCACCGCCGCCCTCACTCTCGATCAGGACGTTTGGCGGCCCAAATATAATCCGTGGCTGATCGCGGTTGTCGTGGCTCTCGCGGCCTTCATGGAAGTCCTCGACACCAGCATCGCCAACGTGGCCCTGCCATATATGGCCGGGAATCTGGGAGCCAGCAACGACCAGAGTACTTGGGTGCTGACGTCCTATCTCGTCTCGAACGCCATCATTCTCCCGATCAGCGGCTGGCTCGCCGGGACCTTGGGCCGCAAACGCTTTTTCATGACCTGTCTCAGTATCTTTACGGTGAGTTCTCTGCTTTGCGGCATTGCGCCAAGCCTCGGTTTTCTCCTTATGTTCCGCGTGCTACAGGGCGCCGGTGGTGGTGGCCTCCAACCGATGGCTCAGGCCATTCTGGCAGACACTTTCCCTCCGCATCAACGAGGTTTGGCCTTTGCGCTCTATGGCATTACCGCCATCACGGCACCGACCATCGGCCCGACGCTGGGCGGGTGGATCACCTTCAACTATTCCTGGCGCTGGATTTTTTTCATCAATCTTCCGGTGGGTATAGCCACCTGGTTTCTGGTGCGCCGCTTCGTCGAAGATCCCCCCTATTTAGCTCGGATCAAGAAGGCCGGCGTAAAGCTGGACTATATAGGTATCGCTCTGCTGGCTCTGGGCATCGGAGCCTTGCAGATCATGCTCGACAGGGGTCAGGAAGATGATTGGTTTGGCTCGCAGTTCATTACCACTCTGGCAATCACTGCTGCTGTCTGCTTAACGGGGCTGGTCGTCTGGGAATGGTTTCAGAAGGCTCCGGTCGTCGACGTAAGAATGTTCAAGAGTTTCAATTTTGCCGGCGCAAGTTTGATGACCTTCATGTTGGGAATTCTGTTGTTCAGCAGCCTGGTGCTGATGCCCCAATTTCTGCAAACTCTTGTCGGCTACACTTCGCAATTGGCTGGATTCGCGCTTTCCGCGGGAGGCCTCGTCTTGCTCTTCGAAATGCCCATCATGGGCCAACTAACTACGAAGATTCAGGCGCGATACTTGATCGCCATTGGCTGGTTGGCGCTATCCATCGCCATGTACTACTCCACCCAACGCATCGACCTGCAGATCAGCTTTAGCGCCGCGGTGTGGCTGCGCATCACGCAGGTTATTGGTTTGGGATTTCTGTTTGTGCCCATCAATCTGGTGGCCTACGTTGGAATTGCGCCAGAAAAAAACAATTCTGTCGCTGGCCTCGTCAATTTCATGCGCAATATGGGTAGCAGCGTGGGAACCTCTCTGGTCACCACTCTGATCGCGCGGCGCTCGCAATTTCATCAACAAATTCTGGTCGATTACGCCAGGGTCGATAATCCCAACTTCCAGAACACCGTGAATGGATTGACCCAGCGCCTGGGGCACTCCGGATTTGCTCCGCACGATGCACAACTGGAGGCCTACGCCAGGATCTACCAGGGTCTGCAGGCGCAAGCAGCCAGTTTGGCTTACATCGATACCTTCATGGTTCTGTGTGTGGGGGCGGCAATCATGTTTTTCCTCAGCTTTGCCCTGAAGAAGAATGACCCGGGGGCGGGCGGCGTAAGGCTCGCGGAGTAAACGAATCTGATGTAAAACGGTAGAGTACGAGGGCCAGAAACAAATGATAAAAATCCTGACCATTGAACGCGAATACGGAAGCGGCGGCGGCGAAATCGCTCACTTGCTTGCGGATCGCCTGGGCTGGAAGCTTTGGGATCAGTTGCTGACGGAAGAAATCGCCAAACTTGCGAACTGCCCCAAGGCTGTCGTCGAAGTTCGCGAGGAACGCACCGATCCCATCTACTACCGGCTGTTTAAATCCTTTTTGCGCGGGAGTTATGAAGGAAGCCTCAATGCCCATACGCTCAAGCTGGTGGACTGCGAAGCCATCTTGAAGCTTACCGAACGTGTCGTCCAGAATGTGGCGAAAACCGGGAATTCCGTGATCGTCGGCAGAGGCTCGCAGCATTTCCTCAGAAACCGCCAGGACACTCTGCGCGTATTTCTTTATGCTCCGAGAGATGCGAAAGTGCGGCGCTTGCGGGCTCGCGGCAAGAGTGAAAACGAAGCAGAAGAGCTTGTGGATTCTATCGATCGCGACCGCGCCGATTTTATCCTGAAATATTTCGGCGTCGAATGGCCTGACCGCTCCGTGTATCACACCATGGTTAACACGGCGATCGGTGACGAGGCTGTCGTCCAGACGATCCTCGATTTCATGAAAAGAATGGACGCCAAGCCCACCGCCTGACCGACGAGCCTTTGTAGCAGCCGCATTTTTACCCTGAGCGGAGCAAAGGGCTGAGGCGGGCGCCTTTTGATCATGTACACGCACCATCGTCGAACTGTCATTCTGGAGCCCATCCAACGAGGATGGGCGAAGAACCTCAAACAAAGAATTAAGTACAGACTGCCCGTTCATATCCGTAGGGCGCGGGAGCCGCGGTTCTCACAATGACACTTCGACTTTGATTTCAATGAAGACAAAATTGAGCGGTTATCAGGGACCCGGGCGGTTGATCCCGTTGATGCTTCGCCGGCGCCCTACAGCGGCTCCAATTCCGGCCGTTTGCGTTTCCATTCATGTTCGTGCCGCAGCAACGATTGATGTTTCTTCAGTTGCGCTTCGATTTCGCTGAAGGCCTTCTTGCAAGCTGCCAGCATATTTTTTCCGCTTCCCGTAGCGTGCAATTTCCCCGTCGGCAGCGACAAAGTCAGTGCCAGTGATTGCTCGTCCGTGTGCGGATTCTTCGAAAACATGCCTTTCAACTGCACCAGGTCCGGCTGGTAGCTTTTCAGCAATTTCTCCATTTTGCTGCACCGCCGAGTCAGTTCCGCCGCCACCGCTTGCTGCGTTTCCACCTGCTTGTAACTGAAGGATACGTTCATGGTTGCACCCCTAAAGGATGGACCGGGGAGCGGAAGGATGCCAGGCAGTCCACGTTCTGCGTCGCAACAAGCAAAGCATAGCAGCCGCCTCTTCGTGCCGCAATCCGCGCAACCACGCATTTGGCGTTCACAATCTTCGCGACCAGCCCTCGCTCCGTTACACTATTCCCGCACGTCCTGCATCTGAACAGATGGACCCCGCGCAATTTGACGATGACCGGCGCCACCAATAAACCGACTTCCCTCGCTCGCCTCCGCATCGGCCCGGCTGGCTGGTCCTACTCGGATTGGGCCGGCTACGTCTATCCACAGCCTCGACCCAAAGACTTCCACGAGGCCACCTATCTCGCCGAATTTTTCGACACTATCGAAATCAATACTTCGTTCTACCAGCCCTTGCGCCCGGAGCTGGCCGCGCAATGGTTGGAGCGCGTCGCCCCTAATCCCGCATTCCTCTTCACCGCAAAACTCTGGCAACAATTCACGCACGAACTCACCGCCACGCTCGACGAAGAAAAAGCCGTCCGCGCGGGCTTCGATGTGCTGCGCAAAGCGGAAAAACTCGGCGCAGTCCTCGTGCAGTTCCCTTTTTCCTTTCACTACTCTCGCGAAACCGTCGAACATCTCACCAAATTGCTGAAGCGCTTCGCCGACTACCCTCTCGTCGTCGAACTCCGCCACGCCTCCTGGCAATCCGAAGAAACCTTCACTCTGCTTCGCGCGCACAACGCAGGATTCTGCAATATCGATCAGCCCATCATAGGAAAATCAATCGAGCCTTCCGCCGAATTCACTTCGCCCATTGGCTACGCCCGCTTTCATGGTCGCCGTTACGACACCTGGTTCAGCGACGACCCCACCATTCCGGCGTTCGAACGTTACAACTACCTTTACCAACCCAGCGAACTCGAACCTTGGGCGTCGCGTATTCGCTCGATCGCCGAACACACCCAGCGCACCTTCGTGGTCGCCAATAACCACTACCAGGGCAAAGGCGTCGTTAACGCTCTGCAGTTGATCAGTATGTTGAAGGGAACAAAAGTAAAAGTGCCGGAACCACTCCGTCAGCACTACCCGCAACTCGAAGAAATCGCCAGCGAAATGCCGGGCGCGCCCACGCTTTTCGCACTGGGTTCACCGCAACCGAAAAAACGCAAACGTTCTACTTCTTGAAGAGATTTTCGAAGGCTTGCCGCGCATCCATTGGCCGCGCGGGCGCAGGAGCTTCAACCGGGACTTGAGCGGGCTGCATATACGAGGTGGGAGCCGTATCCTTTTCTACCGTGGTGCGAAACTCGTAAAAAGTGCAATCATTCCGCGCATCTTTGGGAGTGATTCGCGCGGGTATCGGCTGCGTGCATTCAAACTGTGCGCCGCTATCGAAGAAGCGGCACTGCTTGCAACAATGCAGCTCAAATCCGCACTTCGGACATTTTCCTTTCGCGTCGAATCCCGCCACCAGCACCGCTCCGCAATTCGAGCAACGCGCCCGCGTTACCGTACCAACCATGCGCGGCGTGCGAGGCCCAAGGTGGTCGGTCGCTCCACGCGGTCCACCCTGCGGCGGCTTCCTGTCCACTCTCTCTCTTTTTTCGTGTTTTTCTTGTTTTTCCGCGTCGCGATAGCCGCGGTGGCCATACTTACGATCCACAAACGCCTCCGTCCGTCAGTCTCAACGGACTGCAACTCCACACTGCTACACCTCAGAGGTAAACCGGTCTACTCTATGGCTTGTATCCGATCGGATTGCCGCCGACGCCCTGCAAACCAGCGTTCCCTGCTGAAGTTATCCTGGAATGCCGCTTGGCGTGGGCAGAAGATGGGACATCTATGTTTGTAATCCTCTGGGAGTTCGAAGTCAAGCCCGGTTCCGAAGACCGCTTTCAAGTAGTCCATGGTACCGATGGTCCCTGGGAACGGCTCTTTCGCCGCGATCCGCGTTACCGCCAGACTCTTTTATTGCGGGATCCCACCCGCCCCCTTTTCTTTTTCACCCTCGATTTCTGGGAATCCGAAAGCGCCTACGACGATTTCCTGCTCAACAACAAATCCAGCTATGAAGCCTTGGATCGCGCCACCGACGGTCTCACCGATGCTGAGCGACTAATCGGACGCTTCAACCAGCTCCCCAGTCCGCCTCCCGCATCCTAACAGCCCGCGAGTTCCAAAACGGGGTAACGGCACCGGGGGTCGGACCTTTAGGTCCGACATAATCCTTGCTGATTTACGGCTTTAGCCCCTGAAGAACTGCTCCTTCAGCTGTATTTTTCTCCGCAGGCTGCGTCTACTTCCAGCGTAACGTTTCATTCGCCTGTGTAGCCCCCGCCTTTTTACCCAGAGCGGAGTGAAGGGCTGAGGCAGGCGCCTTTCCCGCTAAGCGAACAGCGCCACCAGTCCATCTGGCGCCAAATCCGGTTGCAAGAAAATCCGCGGCGTTCCCGCCTTTCGCAAAACCGCTTCCGCCGCCAGATACCCGCTGCGCACCGCGCCTTCCATCGTCGCTGGCCACCCGGTCGCCGTCCAATCGCCCGCTACGAACATCCCCTGCACGTTTGTCTCTTGCTTTGGACGCCAGCGGTCCACTCCAGGTTGCGGGGAAAATGTGGCTGCCGCTTCTTTTATCACCGTGGCTTTCACCAATTTGGCTTCTTTCGCCATGGGTAGCGCATGACAAACCTCCGCCAGGCAAACGTCGATGATTTCCTGGCGGCTCTTTTGTAGAAACTCATACGATGCGCTGATCACCAATTGCAGGTATTGCCCCTGCGTTTTTCCGGACCCGTTTGAATTTCCATACAACTGCGTCTTGTTAAAAATCCACTGCGTCTTCGTTTCCAGCAGGGTTACAAACGGCTCGGTCATCACCGTGCGATCGAACCAGAAGTGCACTCCAGTGATGGGAGAAACCTTTATTTTGTCCAGATTTGCCAGACTTGGCTCTGCGCGGCGCATCTCGTCGGTCAGAAATTTCGCGAGGGTTTCGTGCGGAACGGCAAATACATACGCGTCGGCAGTTTCCTTCCCTCTTCCATCGAACTCAACGCCTTCTACCGCGCCGTTCGCCAACACGATTCTGCGCAGTGGCGTCCGCAGATTCACTTCTCCGCCGCGCCGTTCGATCTCCTGCTTGCAGCCATCGTAAAGCTGCGCCAGCGGCACCGCCGGCACGCCCATGCGGTATCCAGTGCTGTTGGACAAGAACGATTTCCAGAAAACGTCGATACCAAATTGCGCATCTGTTTTGTCCAGTTCCTCATCCAGCGCGCTGACCAGCACCACATGCCAGAAGCGTTCCATCGCACCGCGTGTTTGCCGGCGTTTTTGCAGCCAGTCCTGCATCGACATTCCGGCATCGGTGCCAAGATCCTTGGGATGTCCTTTGGTGCGCAGAATCTCCAGCATGACCCGGGCAATCGACCGCTTGTCCGCCGAAGTGAGTGGCGCAAATTTCGCGAAAGAACCCGTCATATGAAAGGGCGCCGGCAACATTCCGGCTTGCATCTTTCCGGTGCGCCCTTGTGGATCCTGAAAAAGCAGCCGGTCAAAATATTTGATTTTTGCCCCAGCCCCGACACGGCGGTAAAAATCGTCCAGATTCGTGCAACAGCCAAGGGTAACGTGCTGGCAATTGTCCACGTGCTCGCCGTCGGGCAGCACGTACGACGTTGCCCGGCCGCCAAGAAAGGGTCTTTGTTCGAACAAGCGAACCCGCCAGCCGGCTTCAGCTAGCGAAATGCCCGCCGACAGCCCCGCCAGCCCCCCGCCGATCACGATCACGTTTTGCAAGAATATTCTCTTCCGTGTGACGCCCGAAGCGCGCCTTGGCCATCAACATCATCTTTTCCGCTTTGGAAAGCCGTACGCGCCCTCCAAAAACGGCAAAATCCACCGACTCGATCCGCGCCAGCAACGCGCTGTAGGTGTGCACCAGCAACCAAAGCGTTCCGCGGCTGTCTTCGTCGATCAAACTGATCAGCGAAGCACCTTCTTCGTACAACTTCCAGGCCCGCTCGGCCTCGAAACGCAGCAATTCCCGCGTGCCCAACGTCGCTTCACGCCGCGCCAGGTCGTCGTGCGTCACGCCATAACGCAGCAGGTCGTCTTCCGGCAGATACACGCGTGCAAGCGTGAAGTCCTCGCGCACATCACGAATAATATTCGTCAGTTGAAAAGCAAGCCCCAGTTTCTCGGAAAGCTCCAGCGCTTTTGGGTCGCGAAAACCGAAGATGTGCGTGCAGGTCAGCCCCACAGTGCCGGCTACGCGATAACAATATTCCTCCAGCCGTGCAAAGGTCGGATACGTTTGGATAGTCAGATCCATCTCCGCGCCGCTGATCAAATCGTGCAGGTAGCGTGCCGGCATGTTGTACCGCTGCATCGTATCTACCAGCGCGGGCAGCACTTCCCTCTCGCCAAACATTCGCTCCGATGGCAACGTCCTCGCAACATTCCGCTCGAACGTTTCCGAGTGCCCCGTCACCGCTTCATCCAGCGCCGCGCGCCACTTCGCCAGTCCGCGTTGTTTCTCCGCAACGCTCTCGCCTTCATCCGAAACGTCGTCAATCAGCCGCATGAAGGCATACAGTGCCACGATTCCATCGCGCTTCGGTTTAGGCAAAAGAAAAAACGCGGGGTAGAAATTGCTGTGCGCTTGACGCGCAATGCTATGACACTCACCGTAGGAAGCGGCCACGTCGCGCGCAGAAAACTGTCCTTTCACCGCCCGGCCTTTCCCTTCCTTAAAGCCGCTGTTGTGGTTAGCACCCCCGCTACCAAGCACGTAAGTTACCGCCGCACGGCCCAGCAGCCGCGCCTGCTTGCCCTTGCTCACTTCTGGCCGCCGGGTCAATGTATCGTACCCGACCCGTTCGATGGCCTCTAGAACCGCAAGCCCGCCTTGGCTGAACATCTCCAGGTCAATGCTTAGTTTTCCGGCCACCATTTTCGAAAGCGGCAAACCTTTCTTGAATAACTCCCGCGTGTACTCGATCAATTCCTTCATCAACGCCACATAGCGCTGATCGAATTTCCTGGCAACAATATCTTGTTCGTTCATTCCATGTGCCGCAGCGCGGTCCAGCGGAATGTATATCCGTCCAATCTTCAAATCGCGCGAAACGTCCTGCCAAAAATTCGCCAGTTGCAGCGCAGTGCAGGTCGCGTCCGAAAGCCGCTGGCGCTCCTCATCGCGATAGCCGCAAAGATACAGCACCAAACGTCCCACCGGATTCGCCGAATACACGCAATAATCCAGCACGGCATCCCACGTCGCGTACCGCTTAAGCACTTGATCCCGCCGGAACGCCTTCAGTAAATCCGCGAACGGCTTTTGGGGGATATCCTTGTCAACGATCGTTTCCCGCAGCGCGACGAACACCGGATGCGACGGCCGACCCCCATAACACGCATCCAACTCCGTCTCCCACCAATCCAACAACTCCAGCGCGCGTTCTTTCGACGGAATCTCATCGCCTAAATCGTCCGCCCACCGGCAGTACGCGTAGACGTTATAAAAATGTTGGTGCAATTCCTTCGGCAGGAGCCACGAAACCACGTTGAAATTTTCGTAATGATGTGTCGCCAGCCAGTGGGTATAGTTCTGCGCTTCCGCCAATGAACAACCGTTCGGCGGCAACTCCCGTGTGATTTCCAGTTCCCCGGGCTTAAGCATCAGGAAGAGACAACCTCATTCTCATTTCTAAGGTTTTAGGGGGTCGGCGCTTTTAGCTCCGACATTAGGTGCTCGGCTTTCAATGGGCTTTAGCGTTTTAAGCCTTTTCAAGCGTCGGCCTACGGCCGCACGGCAAGCTTGATCTCTCCGCTTCGCGTCTTCATCCGCGCAAAAGCCTGCGGCAGATCTTCCAATCGAATCTCTTCCGTCACAAATTCATGCGCCGATACGTCGCCGCGCCGCACCGCTTCCAGCGCTTCCCGGATAAATCGCGGCGTATGGTGAAAGGTCGAAATAATCTTTATCTCTGAATAGTGAATCGTAGCCGGCTCGATTTCCACGCGCGTTCCTGTCGGCAAGCCACTGAAGAAATTCACCACTCCGCCGCGACGCACCATCGATAGCGCCAAATCCCACGCCGCAGGATTGCCGGCAGCCTCCACCACCGAATCAGGCCCGCGTCGCTCGTCCGTCAGATCCTTCACCGCGCCGGCGACATCCGGAACTTCAGTCACGTTAATCGTCGCCGAAGCGCCCAGCTTCCGCGCAACCGCCAGCGGCGCATCTCGCCGGGCCAAGGCAATCACGCGCACTCCGCGCCGCGACAACATGCGCACAAATTTCAATCCGATCGGTCCGCAACCAATCACCACTGCGGTATCGCCGGTTCGCACTTCCATCTCGTGGATCCCGCGCAGCACGCAGGCCAGCGGCTCCGCTAACGCCGCGCTGTGATCATCCACCGAGTGCGGTACTTCCAGCATATTTTCTCGCACGATCCGGCCCGGAATGCGCATGTATTCCGCATAGGCCCCGTTGTTGAACAACAAATCATCGCAAAGGTTTTCCTGCCCGCGCCGGCAATGGTAACAACGGAAGCACGGCGCCGAATTCGCCGCAATCACGCGCATGCCCTGGCGCCACTTCGAATCCACGCGCTTCCCTGCCGCAACAATCTCGCCTACCACTTCATGCCCGAACACCGCAGGCGGCTGAATCATCTTCGCGTGGTACCCGCGCTTCCAGACCTTCAAATCCGTTCCATCCGTCAGCGCCAGCCGCACGCGCAACAAGACCTCATCCGCGGCCAGCGTGGGCACTTCGATTTGCTCGATACGCAAATCCTCGCTGCCGTACAGCACCGCGGCCGTCATCAGCGGTGGTACGACAATCCGCGCCGGAAGAATTTTTTCTTCCAGTCCGTAATCGCTCTTCTTTGGGGACGCTGCTCTCATTCGTGTACAACCAGAACCTTCAACGAGTCCTCTGTAGGATGCGCCGCCAGCTCTAAACCTTCCTGAATCTTAGCGAGTGGAAACCGATGAGTGACTATATCCATGACTGGGAGTTTCTTTCCCAGCACCAGCGCCGCCGCTTGCTCTTGGATGTCCACGGCTGCACTATAGCTACCCAGAATTTCCTTCTCGTCGACCCCCACCGCCGAGGCTGGAAACTCAATCTTTGTCACGGGATCATTTGCGGCAAAAAGGAGTACCCTGCCCCCAGGCCGCGCCGCCGCCAGTGCTTCCACAACTACCGCCGGATGCGCTACTGCAACCAGAACTGCGTCGGCACCCCTGCCGCCGGTCCGGGCCTTTACCTCTTCCACCAGTCTACCACCGCTGGGGTCGAAAGATTCATCGGCCCCTAGTTGGATGCTCTTTGCCCGCCGCGTGGCTACCGGGTCGCTGGTTAAGATCCGGGCACCCTCGATTTTGGCCACCATCAGGAGTTGCAGCCCAATCGGCCCGCAACCCGTGATCAGGACCGTCTCGCCCGGTGCCACCCGCGCTTTCTGCACCGCCTTCACAATCGTGTTGATTGGCTCAATAAACGTAGCCTCTTCGAAGCTCACATTGTCCGGTAGTGCCACGATTCCGCGTTCAGCTACCCACGGCATCGCCTTAGCATATTGCGCGAACCCGCCTCCGTTAGGCGTAAACCCGCCTGTCAGCCCAGTAGTTTTGTACTGTCTGCATTGAGAGAAAGATCGTTTCTCACAGAAAAAGCACGTTCCGCAAGGAATGTGATGGAAACTCATCACCCGGTCGCCCAGCCTCCATTTTGTCACTCCGCGACCCACTGCGACCACCGTACCAGCCACTTCGTGTCCAAGAATCTGGGGCGGTTCGACGTACCCGCAAAAAATCTTTTTAATGTCCGTCCCGCAAACCCCGCAAGCCGCCACCTTGATCAGCACTTCGCCGTCGCCGACCTCTGGCACCGGCACTTCCTCCACGCGCACAACTCCCTTGCCGCGATAAACCCCTGCGCGCATCGACTTCGGTATCGGCCCCAACGTCCGTACCTGCTCCACAACTATCCCCGCTTCGTTCATCGGGCCGCCACCTGCTCCGCCTTTTGCTGCAGCGTCGCCGCTCCCAACGCTTCACAATATCCATCCAGAAAACTCGCTAGCCCAGCTGCCGCACGCTGGCTCTGCCGTCCAAAACGTATCAGCGGAAACAGCGCCAAAGGATTTCTTGCCAGTTGCGCCAACACCTTTCCCACGCTGGGCCGATTGTCAGCCAACAGAATGCGATTGAAGTCGATGGGAAGGTCCTCGTTCGCGCCGTCGCTGATGGCTCGCACCACCACGCACCGTGCGCCCCATGCGAGGGCCTGCTTCACGATTTCAAAACTTTCCATGTCCACCGACTGTGCCCGTGAAGCGCACTCCCTCTTCTGACTGGCCTTCACCAGCACGCGATCCGTTGTAAACAAGCAATCGGAGGATTTCGCTCCTTGTTCCAGCGCACGGCTACGCAGCACATCATCTACTTCCAGACGGTCTCCCTCCGCACCCGCATTCTTCGGCTCAAGGGCCAGTGCACGCGGAGCGATGATGTCCCCCGGTTGGATGCATTCCTGCAAGGCCCCCGCTAGTCCGCTCGACACGCACACGTCGAAATGAACATTCTCGTCCGCCATCCTCATCATTAAATCCATAGCCCGCGCTGCCGAAGACATCCCCACTCCCGTAATGAGAACAGTCAGCTGCAAGTCGCCCGTATCCCGCCGCCACAATTGAAGATCGTCGTACTGGAAGGATCGAAACGACCGCAGTTTTCGCCAAGGTGCGAATTCTGCATCCACCGCAAAGGTCACTAACACTCTCACCGTCTTCTCCGAATCCTTGCTTTGTTACTTCCTTAGTTCCTTACCTCGTTAACTCCTTACTTCCTTACTTTCGTTACTTCCTCTCAGCCTCATCTTCTTCACCCGCCCCGGCTTCACATATCCATTCGCCTGATACCACCGCACCGCCCGCTCGAGCGCCGCCCTCACCGGCCCCGGCTGAAATCCCAATTCCCGCTTCGCTCGCGACGCATCCACAAACATCATATGCTGCGCAATCTTCACGCCTTCCACCGGAATTTGCGGCTCCTTGCCCAACATCCGGGAGAAAGTACTCTCTAAGTAGGCTACACCCAACGCTATCCCGTGCGGTATTTTCAACTTCGGTGCTTGCAATCCCGTGAGATCCGCCAGCAAATCCAGCAACCCCTTCAGCGTCAGATTCTCCGCGCCCAGCAGGTAGCGTTCTCCAATCTTCCCCTTCTCCGCCACTAGAAGATGCCCGCTAGCGCACTCTTCCACGCTCACAAAGTTCAGGCCCGTCTCTACATAACCTGGCATTTTCCCGTTCAGAAAATCCAGAATAATCTTCCCCGTGGGCGTCGGTTTCCAATCCCAAGGGCCCACCGGAGTCGTCGGCATCACCACAATCACTGGCAATCCATTTTTCGCCGCTTGCAAAACCTCCTGCTCCGCCAACCATTTCGACCGCTTGTAATGCCCGATCATCTCTTCCAGCTTTGAGTCCGTAAATTCGTTCGGCAATTCCGGCCGGTCCACCGCGATCGTCGCCACCGTGCTGGTGTAAATCAGTTGCTCGACTCCGGCGCTTCTCGCCGCATCCAGCAAATTCTTCGTGCCGCCCACGTTCGAATCGTAAATATCCTGGGACCGCTTTGCCCACAACCGGTAATCGGCCGCCACATGAAACACGCGGTTGGCGCCATTCATCGCCCGCTGCAAAGAAGCCGCATCGCGCAAATCCCCGGTCACATATTCCAGCGGCAAATCGCTGATCGCCCGGTTAGTGCTTGTCGCCCGCATCAGCACGCGTACCGTTTCCCCGCGTGCCACCAACTGCCGCGTCACATGACTCCCCAGGAATCCGGCAGCGCCCGTAACCAGCGTGGTCACCAGCTCAGCGCTCCGCCGCAGTTCCTCACGCGCGCCAAACGAAACACTGACACCAAAGGGTTCCACGTGTTGCCCGCTTCTGCGGAATCAAACACCTGTCCAAAGGCATACCTCATCGTCTTGTCAGGAAGCGCGCCGTTCTTGCGTGGAGTACAGCCCGCCGCTGCGCAGCCGGAAATCGCTCGGCCGAAATTTATACGCGCAGTATTCTTCGTTGCGCCGCGCCTGATTCTGGTACCGCGCCAACGCATACACCGGGAATGAATTTTTATAAAGGTGGTATTTCAGATAGAAAACCGAAGGAAACCCTGTGCCGGTGAAGTCGTCTTCGCTCCACGATCCATCGGCATTTTGTTGTTGCACCAGGTATGAAGCCGCGCGCGCAATCGCCGGATCGGTGGGATCCGCTCCCGCCAGTAAACCAATCAACCCCCACGCTGTCTGCGAAGGCGTACTATTTCCCTGCCCCTTCGTCGACGCCACCTGGTAACTCGCCAGCGACTCGCCAAAACTGCCGTCGGCCTTCTGCACCTGCCGCAGCCACGAGACTGCTCGTGTACAATAATCCTGCGCCGTCAGCGAAACTGTCTCCAGCGCCCGCAAAACTCCGCTCGTGCCGTAAACGTAGTTCACGCCCCAACGCCCGAACCACGAACCGTCCTTGGACTGGTCCTTCATCAGGAAGTCCACAGCCTTCTTCACCACCACATTATTCGCCGGCCACCCAAATCTGCCCAGACACTCCAGCACACGCGCAGTCACATCCGCAGTAGACGGATCGATCATCGCATTGTGGTCCGCGAACGGAATGTGGCACAAAATCTGCCGGTTGTTGTCGCGATCGAACGCGCCCCAGCCGCCATCGCGGTTCTGCATGCTTAGCATCCACTGGATCCCGCGGCGCAGCGCGCCTTCCATCCGCCGCCGATCGGGAAACTTCACGCGTTGCAGCGACATCAGCACAAACGCGGTGTCATCCACATCCGGATAAAAATCGTTGCGAAACTCGAACGCCCATCCGCCCGGCTCGGCATCCTTATTTTTTATCTGCCAGTCGCCGCCGCCCAGTATCTGCTTCGACAAAATCCAGTCCGCCGCCTTCACTAGCGCTGGATGATCCGCCGGCAATCCCGCCTCTTCCAGCGCTACCATCGCGATGCACGTATCCCATACCGGCGAAACGCACGGCTGCAGCCGGATCGTGTCGTGCTCTTCAATCTCGAACCGTGAAAGTTCCTTGATCTCTCGCCACGTCAGCGGATCGTCCGGTCCGTGACCCAGCGCCATCAGCGCGAAAATCGAATTCATCATCGACGGATAAATCGCCGCCAAACCCTCCGACCGCTCCACATGCGCCAGCATCCATTGCTTCGCTTCCTTCAGCGCCCTCTGCCGCAGCGGCTTCCACGGCAGCCTTTCGTAGAGTTTCAATCCGCGATCGATCGCCAGAAACAAATTCTTCCAGGACAGCAGTTGCTTGTCCCAATTAAACGCCGCTGTCTTCTGCGTGGGATCGTTGAACAATTCGTCCACGCGCGCACTTTCCGGCAGACGCCATTCCGGCCGTATCGCAGACAGAATCGACATCGGAATCACGATTCCGCGCGTCCACGAAGACATCTCGTAAATGTTCAGGTAGAACCAGTTCGGAAGAAGCATCAACTCCGGGGGAATTGAGGGAACGAGCTCCCATCCAACTGCGCCAACCAACGCCAGATAAAATCGTACGTAAGAATTCGTGTGCTCCAGGCCGCCCAGCTTGTGCACAATGGCCCGCGCCATCGCCATGTGTGGCGTCTCGGGTGAATCCCCGGCCAACTTCAATGCAAAATATGCCTTGCACGTTGCGTTCAGTTCGCAGGGACCGCCGGGATAGATCGGCCAGCCGCCCTCGGGCAGCTGTTTGCTACGCACGTAGTTCGCCAGCTTGGCAATGCGTTCTGGTTCCGCCTTCCCTAGCACGTGCAAATAGTAGATGTAGTCGGATTCGAGAGTGGTGTCGGCTTCCAGCTCGCCTAGCCAGTAGCCTTCTTCAGACTGTACCGAAAGCAAATAGTCCGCACCGTTCTTTACGGCCGTCTCAACCTGCTCTGCCCAGTTCTCCTGACGCCAGGGCGTCGGAGCCGGTGCTACAGGCAGGTTTTCTCCAACCCTTACAAACGAAGCCATCGCTGCTCCTCCTCGGAGCAATGAACCAGGGCACGCTTAAGGCTATATCGCGGGCTAGATGGGCTAAACCCACCCCAGATACACCTCAAGCGAACCCCTTAAAAGCCGCTGATTCCGTTTTTGCGTTGCACATCTCTTCAGATGCCCTCAGATGTGTCGCAGATTCCCGGGTACCCCTAGTACTCTTTTATTATCCCCATCACTTCCATTAGGGTCAATCACTAAGATGCCAACTCCCAACCCCTGAGTTGTTAAAAACTTACGCCCCGAGTCGATGAGTCCGCCTTGCCTGTGTAGCGGCCGCTTTCCGAAGCGGGTGCCTTTGGGGTAGCTTCCGTTTTCTCTTAACTGAGCCCAACCACGCGCCCCCAACCACCGCACGTTGTCATCCTGAGAACCGCGTCTTCTGCGGTTCGAAGGACCTCAACCGACCAATCATCGCAATCACGACTCACGAGCCGCCAACGCTACAACCTAATCCCTGGCTCGTTCTCCGTCATTCGATGCACCAATGCCCATAACGGTTCAGGCAGAGGCTCACCCTCGCGTTGTAACACAGACGGCCGCTCCTGCAGCAGCTTCGCCGGCAGTTTCATCCAAAGTGGCGCTGGCGGCGCATCCCCGCCGACACGGCCTCTCAGCACGAGCGCTTGCGCCCGGTCCAGCGCCATCTGCGCCGACTCCTTGAAATCATCCCGGCTCGGATCAATCACCGCAAAATACAGCGAGGGCTTCACAAACTGCATCAGCGAGTTGCTCTCCAGAATCAGCGCCGTTTCGCGCAGAGGATCAGCTTCAGCAGCCGCCTTCTCCAGCGCCACCCTCAATAACGGCAGCCCCTCGGCAAGATAGCCCTGCTTCGTGCGCAGCCAGAACGAACGCTTCGCGCCCGCGGCCAGAAATCGCGCGCTGTCTGTCCCCGTGTCCGCGCGCGCTTCCCAGTCAATCGCGCAAACATGATCATCCGGCGCGCAATCGCAGTTCTCTCCATTCTGCGCACACACCCCATGCCCATATTGCGTAATCTTTCCCGCTGTCCACTCGATCCTCGGAAACGCCGCAATAATGTCGCACACCAACTGCGTCTTCCCAATGCTCCGCGTGTGCCCGCCCACCACCACCACACGCCACAACATCCTCTCCTTCGTCTCTGTCGCCACGATCGCTCCGTTAACTCTGCCTCTCCGTTAACTCTGCGGCTCCTCTGCTACCTCTGTGGTGAACTCTTCTCTTCGATCATTTTCTTTAGGAGGCCGGGGCTTCAGCCGCGGCGTTAGTCGCCTCTTCGCAATGGCTTTAGCCCCTGAAGAAAGCTTTCGCTTTTTCACTCCGCTACCTCTTCTCTTCGATCCTTTTAATCCGTTCCGCCAACTCCGGCAACCTCGCAAACCAAGCATACGCTTCCTTAAACTTATCCAACGGCCGCGCCGGCGTTCCCCAAACCGGTTGCCCCTTGCGAATCGTTTTCCCCGTAGGTATGCCCGCCTGCGCCCCGGCAATGGCGCCATCCTCCAGCGTACAGTGATCTGCGATCCCCACCTGCCCTCCCACCACCACGCGCTTGCCGAGCGTGCTCGATCCGGAAATGCCAGTCTGCGCCGCGATCACCGTGTGCTCGCCAATCTGTACGTTGTGTCCCACATGCACTAGATTATCCAGCTTCACGCCGTCCGCAATTCTCGTGTCATCCAGCGACCCGCGATCAATCGTCGTGTTCGCTCCAATCTCCACATCGTCGCCAATTTCCACAATACCCGCCTGCGGAAATTTCCAATACCGTTCCCCATCGAACGCAAATCCAAATCCGTCCGCGCCCAGCACTGCCCCCGCATGAATCTCCACACGATGCCCAACGCGCGCGCCCGCGTAAAACGTAACGTGCGGATGGATCCGGCAATTCTCTCCAATCCAGCAACCCGCTCCTACCACGGTGTGTGCCCCGATCTGCGTTCCCGCTCCAATATGCGCATCTTCGCCAACCACCGCAAACGGCCCAATACTCACGTCCGCTCCAAGACGCGCCAGTTTCGCCACCACAGCAGTTGGATGTATTCCCACCGCAATCGGAGCACGTTCCAAAAGCATCGTCGCCGCCTTCGCGAATGCCACCTTAGGCATCGCGCTGCGCAACACGGTTTTTCCCGGAAGCGACACGCCCTCACCAGCCACGATGCAAAGCGCCTTGGACTCGACCGCTCGCTCCAGATGTTTCAGCCCGTCCACATAAATCAAATCCTCGGCCCCAGCTCGCTCCGGCGCCGCCACGCCCACAATTTCCGCCATCGCTTCGCCTTCCACCCGCGCGCCAACCGCCAACCCCAATTCCCCCGCCGTAACCTTCATGACTCTCCTCGCAATCTCTATCCCCTATGGTTTTTCGAGCGACCTCTCTGCGTAGTTCTCGGTGCCCTCTGTGTGCTTCCCTCCGTGCCCTCTGTGTTACCGATCCCTCTTCTCTGCAGTCTTCCTGATTCCTGGTCTCTAGCCGCTGATCCCTGATCGCTTCTTACTCCAGAAACTCATACAACGCCGCCTCACCCTTCGGCCGCGTCTTCCACCGCGCGTGAATCCATACCCACTGTTCCGGATGCTTCCGCACAATTCCCTCAATCACCTTCGCGAATTTCTGAGTGTTCTCCAGCACATCGCGCTCGGTGTCTCCCGTTCGCACCAACTCCACCGGTGGCTCAAACCGCAATCGATACTTTCCTGTACTCTCATCCCAATACGCATACCCCGGTACCACAGCTGCATCCGTATGCAACGCCACGCGTGCAATTCCGGTGGTCGTGCAGGCCGGCGTCCCGAAAAAATCCACGAATGCGCCCTCGCCCGGCATAGTGTTCTGGTCCGCCAGAATTCCCACCGTCCCCGCTTCTTTCAACACCCGCAGCATCACGCGCGCAGATTCATTCTTGAATATCGGCTCGTTTCCCGAAAGCCCGCGGTAGTGATTCACCATCGCGTCCAGCGGCTTATTGTCCAACGGCCGCGCCATATACCGCAGCGGAAACCCATACAATCCATGCGCGAACGAAGACAGTTCCCACGCCCCTATGTGCCCGGTCAGAAACAACACGCCCTTCCCGCGATTCTTCCCCGCCAGAAAATTCTCCTGCCCGTCCAGCACTACGCTCTGCTGAATATTCTCCTTCGAATATTTCGGGAATCGCGCGAACTCCGCCGCCATCCATCCCAGATTGCGCGTCATGCCGCTCATCACCGCACGCCGCTGCTGCTCGGTCCATTCCGGAAATGCCATCCGCAAATTGGCTTCCGCAGTCTTTCGTAATTTCGGCAGCAGTAACAGCAGCAAAGACGCTCCCGCCGACGCCAGTCCACGCGCCATCGGCCGTGGCAGCACCGCGAGCGTCTTTACAAAGGTCCACGCCAACGCATACTCCAACCATTCCTTCATCAGTCTCCTATGGAGTGCGGGCGGCTTGCCGCCGTTTTACGGTGCAAGCCAACCCAACAAAACCGGGCGTTCGCCACTGCTGTCGGGCCCCACATCGCCCATCAGTAGGAGCGGGGCTTGCCCCGCCCTCTTGGGTCTCTCTCGCTTTTCGGTCTTCTCCCGCTCCTCGGTTTGGTCTCTCTTTACGCCGCCCTCTCGGGTGTCTTGATCTTGCGTGGCGGCCGCCACTGAGGCGGGCGCTTTTCCGATCAACCGTAGGCGCACCCGCCACCTTGCCCCAACCCAAGATACACGTAAAATGCTAGTCTCAACTTCCCGTGACGCAAAGCGACAACGACGCAACCTCAACGCACCCGCAATCCCTAATCGCGCGCATCGCCTGGACCGTCCTCATCCTCACCACTCTTTACCTTTGCTACTTCCACAACCTCGGCGCCATCGGCCTCGTCGGCCCCGACGAACCGCGCTACGCATGGATCGCCCGCGACATGGCCGAAACCGGCGACTGGATCACGCCCCGCCTCTACGGCAAGCCCTGGTTCGAGAAGCCGCCACTCTATTATTGGAGCGCCGCGCTGAGTTTCAAACTCTTCGGCGTCAGCGAAACCACCGCGCGACTTCCCAGCGCCATTTACGCGCTGCTCGCCACCCTGGCGATGGCCTGGCTAGCGTTGCGTATCTACGGCCCCGAAGCCGCTCGCTGGCTCTTACTCCTTCTCCCCACCACCGTCGCCATGATCGCCTTCTCGCACGCTGCCGCGACCGACATGCCCTTCGCCGCCACACTAACCATAGCCATGGTCTTCGCAGCCAATCTCCTTCGCCTAGTCACTTCTTCTGGAGGGCGCGACTTCATCAACGGTGGAAAATTTCTTTTCCTTAGGAGGCTGGGGCTTCAGCCCCAGCGTAAGCCTGATGCTCACGGTCGGGCTTTAGCCCCTGAAGCCTCCGAATCTCGCACCAATTCAACTCCGCTCAACGCTCTCCTCTTCGGTCTCTTCCTGGGCCTCGCCGTCCTCGCCAAAGGGCCAGCCGCAATCATCCTCTTCGGCGGCTCCGTTCTTCTCTGGGCCATCTTTACCAAACGCTGGCGCGACGCCCTCCGCTGCCTTCATCCCCTCGCCATCACCGCCTTCTGCGTAACCGCGCTCCCCTGGTACATCCTGTGCGCTCGTCGCAATCCTGATTTCCTCCGCATCTTCATCATCGAACACAACTTCAACCGCTTCCTCACTCCCGAATTCCAGCACATTCAACCCTTCTGGTATTACGCGGTCATTTTGCTAGTCGCGTTCCTGCCGTGGACTCTCTTGCTTCTCTACTCCGCCATTCGCGGCTCGCTCGACCTCTGGCGGACTCGAGCAATTTCTCCCGCTACTCTTCTACTGCTCTGCTGGTCGCTCTTCGTCGTCATCTTCTTCTCCATCTCCAAATCTAAGCTCCCCGGATACGTCCTCCCGGCGATCCCAGCGATTGCGCTTCTGATGGTGCAAGGCTATTTACGCACAATAAATCACAACGAAAAGTCAGTTCGCTGGCTGCTTGTCTCGGCGGCTTCCTTGATTCTGACCGCCTCCTTAGTCATGGTGTTGCTACATTTCGGCGACCAAGTCTTTACACAGTCGGCGGCTCGAGCGGTCGCCTTGGCACTTTCGTTGTTTGCGATCGCAAACCTGCTTCTCGGCCTGCCTCCGGCCCGCTCACATTCCGTTGCTCCGCTTTCCGCCTTTAGCGTCGTACCAATCCTGGTGCTGCTATGTTTCTTCCCACGGCTGCAATCCGCGTTGCCGTTCGATCCCTCCGGCAAGACTCTGGCGGCCGACCTCACGCTCCACAACATCACGCCGGAAAATCTCTTCGCCGGCCACATGCCGCGCGGCCAGCAATACAGTCTCAGTTTCTATCTTCATAGGGAGATTGGTGCTTGGATTACAGATCCTAAAGAGGGCTACTTGCTATCGACTCGGCGGAATTGCAAAGAACTAGTGGGAACGCAGTGGAGCTGTTCGACCGAACCTCTGTACCTGGAACGCAGCGGCTATTTGCTCTACCACGTTACTGCATCTCAGTAACCTTTGAGTGCGGCAGCTTGCTTGCCCTCAGCTTAGAGGGCCACTGCTTTACGGTCTCAACTCAACCACCCAATTCATCCAAGCACTACTTCTTCACGGCGCTGGCAACCTTGGTAGGAGCGGCAGCCACGGGAATCTCCGAAACCGGCAACCGCGTCAAAAAGAACGTCACCACGCGATTCTCATACGTCCGCTTCTCATCATCCGGCAAATTAACAAAATTTCCATGCGCAATAATCGCTTGCTCGCGGGGTTCCTGCGCCTTCAAAAACATATTCCGCGTAATCGCCGACAATTCCGGATCATCCGCCGCGCTGATAAACAAAATCGGCACGCCCGACAAGTTCTTCAACTTCAACGATAACGCTGAATCGCCTTTATACGCGTAGTTCAACCACTCAAAACAAGTCTGCGCGGACGTCACCATCAACGGGAACCCGCCCACCCCAGTTTTCTCCACGCCGATCTTCACCATCTGCTTCGGATAGTCGTAAACGGAATCCAGGACCATGGCACGCACCCGCGGGTCCGATTCTGCCTCGCGCAATCCCGCGTACGCCCCCATGTTGTAGCCCCACAGGCCAAAACGCTTCGGGTCCACATCATTACGCTGCGCCAATGTGTCAATTGCCGCCTTCACTTCATCCGATTCTTTGTAACCGAATGTCGTCGTACCCTTATTGGCCCCATGCGCCGTGAAATCAAATACGAACACGTTGTATTGATGATCCTGCAGCGCCGAAACCAGCGTCAGCAATTCCCCGCGGCTGGACTCATACCCATGACACAAAATAATCGTTGGCGCGCCACGCAACCCAGGGAAGAACCACCCCTTCCGCGCGGGAAATCCCGGAACGGTAAATTCCACCTCGTCGGGCCGGCCCGGGAAGCTGGCCATGTTAATTTCGGAACTGGTGCGTTGCGGCTTCACAATCCAATAAGTCAGCACCGCCGAAATCGCCAGGGTCGCCAGCACCGCAAAAAAGAGAAGCGCTAGAACGACCGTCAGCAGCTTCGTGTACCAGCGTCTCGGGTATCGCAGTTCGTCAATGATGGACATGGGCAGTAGCTTCGAGTTTCCCCGCACTCCCGCCGCGACCGCGGCTTGCAGAGTGACTAGGAATACTATAGCCGCATCCTAACACGCCCCTTTTCCGCTCATTTGTGCGTTCTCACCTCAATGTGCTCGATATGTATCCTCCATTCCGCTGCCTGTACAACCGCTTTCCCGGAATCGGATATCATATTTAAGCGCAGGGCATTAGGCGCTTCTACACGTCCCATGAATATCATCGACCTCCGACAGGCCACCGTCCGCCAGCTCGAGCCGCTGTTGCTCGAAGAGGCCCATCACTGGCGTGACGAACTCCATTGGGACTATCGCGGCGCGCTGGACCTCATCAAGCGCTTCCTCGACGCCCACGCGCTTTCCGGCTGTGTAGCTTTTCAGAACGGTACCGCGATCGGCTATTCCTTCTACGTGCTGGAAGAACACAAAGGTCTGATCGGCGGTCTCTACGTATCGCCGGGTCGCGAACAGGAACCCATCGGCCGTCGCCTGCTCGATGAAATGCTTTTCAGCATGCGCTCGCTTCCCCACTTGAATCGCATCGAAGCGCAGCTCATGCCTTTCGGCGGTCCCGTCGACGAAGCCCTCCGCGAGCAAGGTTTCCGCCTCTACACGCGTCAGTTCATGTCCTTTGATCTCGCAAAAAAAGCGGAATCCGCTCCCAGCGCCAATTCTGGCCTACGTATTGACCGCTGGAATGACCGCTACTTCGAACCCTGCGCCAAGCTCATCTACCTGGCGTATTCCAATCATGTGGACGGCGACATCAACGACCAATACCGCTCGCGCAACGGCGCCTTGCGCTTTCTGAAGAACATTATCCTGCTGCCGGGCTGCGGCCAGTTTCTCCCCCAAGCATCATTCGTCCTTCGTCATCCTGGCAGCGACGATCTCGCGGGAGCCGTCCTCACCAGCGAAGTGTCGCCCGCCATCGGCCACACCACGCAGATTTGCGTGCAACCCGGCTTCCAGGGTCACGGCCTGGGGCGCCTTTTGATGCTCGCGGCCACCGACGCTCTCCGTGCTCAAAAATTCAAAGAACTCACTCTTACAGTAACCTCCGAAAATAAAGCCGCCGTCCACCTCTACGAACGACTCGGCTTCTCCACCATAAAATCCTTCACCGCCGGCGTCTGGCCCCGCTAGGAACCCAGCAATCATCGGTCACTTTCCACCGGCCTTCTCGAATTCATCGCCGGGTAACCAACGAACCGGTTCCGGCGCAACCGCCGCAGCCCCTCCCAACGCATATCCAAACTCCACCATCTTCGCCAACCCGGCGAAATCCCAATCCTCCCGAAACATATCTGCGGGCTTGTGATATCGGTTATCCACATAATCCTTCGCCTGCGCATCGCCCCACGCCAGATCGTGCCCCTTGAACTTCAACCCCTCGCTGATTGAAAACGATGGAATTCCAACGCGCGACAAACTGAAATGATCGGAGCGGTAATAATGTCCCGCTTCCTGATGCGCATCGGGCTTGATCGCTAAACCAAACTCCTTCGCAATCTTCTCCACGGCCGGATAGAACGTAGTACGTTCCGCCCCGCTCACTTCCACTTCTTCCGGAATCCCAAGCGGCGCCAACGCGTCATAGTTCAAATCCAGGATCGGCCGAACCGGAAGCGCAGCCGCATGTTTGCCCAAGTACTCCGACCCCAGCAATCCCTGCTCTTCCGCGGTCACCGCGGCAAACAAAATGGAGCGCGGCGGCGCAGGCTTGCTTCCAGCCCAAAGCCGCGCCATTTCTAACAGAATTCCGCAACCCGTGCCGTTATCGATCGCGCCATGATAAATGTTGTTCCCGCCGGGCTTTGACTTATCGATTCCAAAATGATCGTAGTGCGCCGTGTACAACACCGCTTCGGCGTTCCGCCCTTTAGCGTCCGAACCCTCCGCCATCGCCAGCACATTACGCGAGGAAAACGGACGCACCGAACTCACCACATGCGCCTTCAGCCTCACCGGCAACTCGATCGGTCGAAACTCCCGCGATTGCGCCTGCTGAAACAACTTGTCCAGATCCTGCCCGCCCATCGCCGCCAACTTCTTCGCGACGTCCAACTGAATCCACGAAGCCGCCTCCAATTTTGGCGTACCGTCCAGCTTCAACCGCGACGCTTCCCCGCCCCACGAATTTCGCACCACTTCCCAGCCATAGCTCGCCAAGTCTGTCCGGTGAATAATCAGCGTGGCCACCGCCCCACGCCGTGCCGTCTCTTCAAACTTGTACGTCCAACGGCCGTAATACGTCAGCGCTTTCCCTTTGAAAAATTTCGGGTCTTCCGAAATCGGTTCATTTACAAACAACAGCGCGACCTTCCCCTTCAGGTCGTAGCCCTTGTAATCGTCCCACTGATATTCCGGCGCGGTGATTCCGTATCCAACAAAGACAATCGGAGCGTCGATATCAACCGACGGCACCTGCGTGCCGTTGCTGGTCACAAAATCATCGAATAGTTTCAACGCGACAGACTGGCCATCCTTCGGGACAAAATTGAACGTCGTCTCCGGTTGAGTCTTGATCCCCACCATCGGCACATCCTGAAAATAGGTTCCGTTTTCTCCCGCTGGCTTCAATCCGTAGCTCTTGAATTGCCCGGCAATATAGTCCGCCGCGTCGTCGCCCCCCTTCTGCCCGGTGCCGCGCCCCTCCAGCAAATCGCTCGAAAGATACTTCACATGTTCTCGAATCTTGGCCGCATCCGCTTTGGGCGCAACCTGCTTTTGCCCCAGCAAAAATGCCGCCCCAAGCAACACCACCAGCAAAACTCCTACGTGCTTTCGCATTTATTCTCCGTATACCGAGCTTTTTACCCAGAGTGTGGCACAGCCTTCCAGGCCGTGCTCTTGAGTAGCCTTTGCGCTTTCCAGCAGCGGGTGGCTCTTACGATCCGTACGCTAGAACTTTCTTCAGTTCTAATCTTTCAGTGTCCCATAGTAAGCGGCAACCGATTCCCCATATAGTCCGCGACACGCTGCGCAGCTGGCGGATCCATATTTGCCAACACGGCGATCACATACCCCGATTCCGGGCAAATCCTCAAATCTCCATTCATCCCCGGAGCCCCGCCGCCATGACCAAAACACCGCATCCCGCCTTGCTCGACCATAAATCCGTACGCATATTGCGAACCGCGCGGCGTATCCACTTTTCCGGCAGTCAGAAGTTTAGTGTGTTCCGCGTCCAACAGTTTATGGCTTTCCAGCGCGTTGGCAAAACGCAAGAAATCCTCCACCGTGGAATAACCTCCGCCGGCCGAAGTACCGCGAAACGGCAACGTGTCGGTGTTCGGTGTCCAGGCGGAGTTCGCATTCTCTTTCATATAACCAATCGAGCGGCCCGCCACAGCTTCATTCTCCGGCAACGAATCCGTGGAATTCATTCCGGCAGGCTTGAAAATGTGTTCACGAACATAATCGTAATAACTTTGCCCGCTCACCTTCTCCACCACCACGCCCAGCAGCAGGAATCCGTAATTGCTGTATTCCCACTTGCTACCAGGTTCGAATTCCACCCCGCGTTTCTCGTATAACTTCACGTAGTCGTTCAACGTCTTCAGCTCCAGCCGGTGCGCGTCAAACTCGGGCCCGAAAAAATCGCCCGTTCCACCGCTATGCGTCAGCAGCTGATGAATCGTAACTTTGGACGCAAGATCCTTGTTCGAGTAATCGGGAAGGAATTTGCCCAACGTATCAGTAAGCTGCAGTTTGCCCGCCTGTGCAAGCTGCAAAATTGCCACCGCCGTAAACATCTTGTTCATCGACCCGATTCGAAATTGCGTGTTCAGTTTGTTGGGAATTTTCTTCTCGCGGTCGGCCATTCCATAGGCCTGCGCGAAAATCGCTTTGCCATCATGCGCCACCAGCGCGGCCCCTGAGAACTGGTCCGCGGCCGTCGCCTTATCCAGCATCGCTCGTAATCCGGCAATCGCATCCGCTTCGCTCAATCGTGGCGACGCAAATTCCGCCGGAGTCGGAATCGCCTGCAAACCAAACTTAGTGATCAGATGCGGTGGCTCCGCCTCGACTTCCACGTCTATCCTCGCAAACTGATCGCTGTCCCGCTCCTTCAGAATCGCCGTCGCCTTGGTTGCCGCACTCTCTTCCATTTTCTTGAACTCGAATCCCCCGGTACGACTCCGAAAATCCATCTCCTGATCAATCTGTGGAACAGACGAAGGCCTGCTCTTCTCGAGAAAATGCAGCAACGCGTCACGGTTCCCGGAGTTGAACGCCGCCAGCCAACCCTGCATCTGCTGCACCGCGGCGGAATCCTGCGGCGCAGCCTGCGCCTGCGCCAACCACGAAAAACTCAGAACCAACAGCAACGCCGCCACAATTTTCCTCATGGGTAGAATCCTCATCTGATTCAGACGCGCCAGGCCGCCCTTAGTCAACGAGTATCTTCGTCGAACCGGGCACCGCATCCTCTCGCCTTATTCCCGCGAAGCGCTAGCTTTCAGGGCACAGGTTTTCTCCATGTATACTTTCCCCCATGCAAAATGGCGGCATCCAGCAAGTGGAACTCGTCTTCTTGCTCCTGCTCCTGTTTGTTGCGCTCTTCGGCTATCTCGCCCAGAAGCTTAAACTCCCCTACCCAATCGTTCTGGTCATTGCCGGAACGCTACTCGGCTTTGTTCCCGGCATTCCAATGATCAGCTTGAACCCGGACCTTATCTTCCTGGTGGTCCTCCCTCCCCTGCTCTATTCCGCCGCGTGGCTCACCTCCTGGCGAGAGTTTTTCTACAACTTCATCAGCATCCTGTTCCTCGCATTTGGCCTCGTTGCGTTCACCGTCTTCGGCGTCGCGGCGGGCACCCGTTGGCTGTTGCCTGGATTCGACTGGCGCGTAGGCTTCGTCCTCGGCGCCGTAATCGCGCCCACCGACGCCCTGGCGGCAACTTCCATCGCCAAAAACATCGGTATGCCACGCGCCATCGTGGATGTCCTCGAAGGGGAAAGCCTCATCAACGACGCCAGCGGTCTACTCGCTCTCGAATTCGGCATCGCCATGGTCGTCCGCAATCAGCAGCCAATCGTTTCCGAAGGCTTGTTTCGACTCGCTTACCTGATCGTAGTCGGAATCGTCGTTGGTCTGATCGTTGGGTGGCTGGTCTCTCGCGTCGAAAAACACATCGAAAACGCGCCGGTCGAAATCGCATTGAGCATCTTCATCCCCTACGCTGTATACCTCACGGCCAATAAAGTGCACGCCTCTGGCGTACTGGCGGTCATCGCCTGCGGCCTCTATGTAAGTCGCAGAAGCTCCGAATTCTTCTCGCCCACGGTGCGCCTGCAAGCCTTCGCGGTTTGGGACTCGCTCACCTTCATCCTGAATGGTCTCGTGTTCGTGCTGATCGGCTTGCAACTTCCCTACGTCCTGGCGGGAATCCACGAATACACCATGCGCCAGTTGCTCTTCTACGGCGCGCTTTTCAGCATCTTCGTAATTCTCTTGCGTATCGTCTGGGTCTTTCCAGGCGCCTACGCTGCGCGTTTAGTCCGCTCCACGATTCTCCACCAAAAACGTTTCTTCCCCAAAGCGCGTGGCATCCTGGTTGTTGCCTGGACCGGAATGCGCGGCGTAATCTCCCTCGCTGCGGCCATCGCGCTTCCGCAGACGCTCCATAACGGTCAGCCCTTTGCGCAACGGAACCTGATCATCTTTCTCACCTTCAGTGTAATTTTTGTCACCCTGGTCCTGCAGGGACTCACATTGCCCTCGCTGGTCCGTGCCTTGGGACTCGCATCCACTCCCCAACGAAACGAAGAGGAGGAATCCGCGCGCCGCGAAATGCTTAGTGCGGCGCTAGCGCACCTCCGCACCTCCAGAAAAAGTCAGGACGAAAAGTTTTCCGTGGTTTACGATGACCTGGAAAATCACTACGAGCATAGACTCCACGCGGTCTCCGAAGAGGAAAGCGAGCAACACGCCGATTCGGAAAAGCACCGAAAACACACCGATCTCGTCCGTGAATTGCTGGCAGTTGAACGTCAAACCGCTCTACGTCTCCGCGACCAAGGGCGCATCAACGACGACACCCTCCGCCAACTCGAACACGAACTGGACCTACGTGAATCCAGCCCCGACCAAGCCGTCTCAGCCGGCAATCTCCTGTCGCCGCTCGTCGAACCGCTATCTCCCGCACCCGACCTCGAAAGCAACCGGTAATAGGACCTACAGGACGAACGGACTCTTGACCCTTGGCCCATGTCTGATAGGCTTAGGGGTGTTCAGGTCATGCGGCGCGATACCCCTACCTTCGCCCGCTGGTAATCCCGATGTCCATAGAACGCCGACAACTCGAGCGCTTTCGTACACGCATCCCTTTGCGCTTCCGCACGCTTGGACTGGCCGGCGACCGCAGCGAGCATTTTTCCGAGGCCATCAACGTTTCGCGTGGCGGATTCTTCTTTGTGACTTCCGCGCCGCTTCAGGTCGGAATGCCTATCGAAGCGACCATACGGATGCCTGCGGAAGTGACTGGTTCAAATCCTGAAGAGACTCATTGCAAGGCGCGCGTTGTGCATGCGCGACCAGATTCTTACAGCGATGGGCGGATGGGATTCGGCGCGGAAATTGAAGGGTACATAGCGGCGGAGAAGCCGAAGAGTTTTCCGGAAGCGATGAAGACGCCACTGCCGGCAGCGAACCTGGGACCTGGAAAGACCCGCTAAGAATTCCAAAGACAATTTGGATAAGAAAAAACCCGCACCCTGAAAACGCAGGGTGCACCACCCCTTATTTGATGGTGACCGTGGTTTTGGCGGAGCCTACGTTGTCGAAGCGGTCGTACGCTCGGACGGCTATGGTGTGTTCTCCGGGAGCGAGGCCGGAGACGGTGAAGGAATACGCTTCGTTTCTGCTGTCGTTGATTCCGTTCGTGGGGGACACAAGAATCCATTCTGCTCCATCTACGCTGTATTGCGCGCGCTCGATGCTGCTATTGGAATCAGCGGCGGCGAATTTCACCATCACGGACGCGACTGCGGGACTGCCGCCCCGCGTTACGGCTGGCGCGGTCTCGATGCGCTCGATGGTCGGCGGAGTGTTGTCGACTTCAAAGCGTTCGCTTTCACGTTCGGTCTTCAGCGCCAGGTTCGGTGGATTCGATGCACCGTCCGTGGCGACGATCTTAAGGTAGTAAGCCCCGTCGGGCATGGAAGTGGCATCCCAGGAATAGAATTTCTGGTCGAGTTTGTCCTTCAGCAGCAGCCACTCACTGGAATTCTCGCTGCGAAAATAAACCGCGTACTGAAGTTCATCCTCGTTGTCGTCGTGCGCGGACCACAGAACCGATTCATAGCCTTTTTGCAGCGTTCCTTGCGGAGGTTGCTCGAATTTTGCGGGGGTCGTGGTGATGACCAACCCGGACGGATTCGGACTCGGAGGTTGGCGGAGCGCAACAGACGTGGGCGTGCCGCTGATGAGTTGCTGGGCTTGCGCGCGAACGCCGGGGTCCTGGACGGCGATGCCGTCAATCACGGGCGCGACGTTTTTCGGTTGATACGAGATGCTGACCCAGTCAATCCCGTCGCCTGCGCGGCCGTCGTGGATCACCGCTTTCCATTGCACGAAGCGCGCGGAGGGCGCTTCGATTTGCGGGGGCGCGGACGTGTACGGCCCGAACCAGCGCGACCATTCCTTTCCGGGATCTTCTGTGTTGCCGGTACGCACGAAAAATTCCAGGCGCGGGCTTTTGCTGTCTTTCACGGACTTTGCTTGCGCGGCGGAAGCAGGCGGTCCCCACCAATCCAGGCGTCCCCAATCGGAGAAGAGTTTGGCGTCAAAGGATTGCGACTCGAAAGTGCCTTCGGTTTCGTAGTCGGGACCTAGAGAGAAAACCTTGCCAGGATTCGCGGTGCACAAAAAAACTTTGCTCGCGGAATTTTTGGCGATGCCGGTGATTTGCGCGGAACCCGATTTGGCCAGTTGCGCGTAGATGCCGCGGCCATCAATCACCAGCAGCGAGCCGTTGTTGCCGGTGCCGGCAAGGAGACGGCCGTCGGAATTGAGACCGAGGGCATAAACGACTTCATCGCGCGAGGTCCAGATTTCTTCAGGCACGCCCTCGGGCGAGATGCGGTAGATACTGCTGGAAATCGCCGTGGGAAAAGCGGTAAAAGGGACCGCGTTTTGCGCTTGCGCGGGATTCATTTGCGTAATTGTGGTGGTGCCTTGCGTGGTGGAAATGACCGCGCTGGGGGCATTGATATTCGTGTGGGCCTTTTCGCCGATGGCAGCAACGAAGATCGTTCCGTCGGGGGCGACGCTGAGGGAAGTGACTTCGCGTTTTGCGGTTTCGTAAATCACGAAACCCTCGGCAGCGGAATTTTCCACGCCGTTCTTCTTACCGGTGGGGTTGCCGGAAGAGCGCGTGATGCGCAGCACACGGCCGTTTGGCTCGGTGCCCGCGAGAAGATTGGCTTTGGAGTCGAAGGTCAGGACTTTGATGTGAGCTTCATCGCTGGAGTACAGCACTTCACCCCTGCCGTCGGATGAGACAGCAAACACTTGCCCCTTATCGCCGGTCGCGACGTACAGCGTGCCGTCCGCGCCGAACGCCAGATCCCAGATGTATTTCGTCTTTGGGTCGAAGAAAAGAGTTTTTTCACCGCTGGCGGAGACTTTGTAAATTTTGCCGTCGGGTGAAGTTGCGACGTACAGAGTGCCTTTGGCGTCAAAGGCGATGGCTTGAGCGAGGAGATCGGTGGACTCGAAAACAGTCTTGGGTTTGCTGCCGGCCTCGAAACGGAAGACTTTCGCTGGCGAACCGCCTGCGGCGTAGAGCGCGCCAGCAGGATCGGTACGTAGGGACCAGAGATACGAAGCGTCCGCATCGGACACCAGCGTGAATTTCGGCGCGAGTTCCAGATGGCCGTCGCTGCGAACGGCAACGCCCTTTGCCGTGCCCTTCAGAAATTCATCGTAGGTAGATTGCCTCCAGCGGCGCGTGTGGTCAGCATGCAAAGAGAGCGCCACCAGCAGAAGAAGCGAAGAGGCGCAGAGGACGCGTTGAAATAGTTTCGACATTTTATAGGTCACCGGATTTGCAAATTCAAGGAGATCAGGCCAGACACCGGCCCGCCGAGCGACACTGTGTCTTCGCTGGCAAGCGATTCACGCAGGACCTGGACGGTGCCCGGAGCAGGGCGTCCATCGATGATGTTGATCTGCGACAGCGGCACGTTGGGCAGTTCTTTGTCGTCCCACACCAGCGTTGGAGCCGGAACGAACAGGCCAACATAAAGGCGATCGTTGTGGCGCTCGCGATTAATTAGAGTAATAAGCTGGTCCAGCCCTTCGGGGCCGGATGCGCCCGGCATGCCCGGGAAGTTGAATCCGCGCGAGGCGCGATTCATCCAGTCCGCGTCGCTGACCAGGATGCGCAGCATTGTGCCGCGCGCGATTTGATCGGGGATATGCACGGTGGTTTCTTCGATGCGCGACGCACCGCGATAGGGGCGAAGGAGAACGCGCACTTTCAGGTTGTCGCCAGGAGACGCTTCGCCGCGTTCGAGCCAGGCGCTGTCAATGGTGTAGGACTTTCTTCCGGGCAGGCTTTCGACACGAAGAGAAATGTGATCCACCGTGGGGATTTCATAGTTGTTGGTGAACAGGCGGCCAAAGGCACTTTGCACCGCGATCGCGATTGGCAGGGCATCCGGAGACATCGAATCGCCGGGAGCGAAACTGCTTTCGATCTGCACCGGTACGTGGCCTGCCAGGCGAATTTCGCCGGTCATGTGCAGCGTGGTGCCTTCACCGTACAGGGAGTTCTGGTTGACGCCGCTGAAGGTGGTGATAGCCACGAGGAGCGGCGTGAGTTTTGGATGATTCACCATTTCAAAATGCAATTTCTTCTCGGCGGTGGGCGTAACGAAGGTGATGTCGAGTGGGATCAAGCGCGGCGCCTCGCCCAGCTTGCCGGTGACGGCGGTGAGATGGTCGCCGGTGATGGTACCGATAGAGCCGCCAATGTTGACGATTTTGGTGGAAGCTAGGCTGGACGACAGAGTAGTCACCACGCGGCTGCGCGACATGGGAATCTGCACGTCGCCGAAATTCAGGAAGGGATGCCCGCAGAGGTACACGTTGTCGCCGCGAACGGCGGTAACGGTGCACGCGGAGTTGATGGAAGCATCGCCTTGAACCAGAACCATGCCCGCCATGTCGCCTGCGGCGAGATGCTTATCCTCGGGTGTTGCGGGCGCGGTGCCGCCTTGCGTGGCGACGAAGCCGTAGGATTGCAGTTGCGAGGAAAATTGCTGTACCGCGGAGGGTTGGAAGCCGGAAAAAATCAGCGGAGTCTCAATGGGTTCCATCGCGGCAGAGGCAAGGCCACCCTGGGAGAGCGCGTTCGCGGGCAATGGAAATTGCTGTTGCGAGGAAAGCGAGGCGGATTGCGCGGGCGGGTGGATAACGTCTTCGATCGGAGTGACACCGGCAATGGCTTCCTTCGTGAAGATGCCGAGTTTCAGCGACAGAGCGCCTGCGAGTTTGCCGTCGAAATAGACCGGGCTGCCGCTCATGCCGGCGACCACGCCAGTGTGCTCGACTTTAGGACCTTTTAGCTCTACGAGAATGATGGATTGCTGGGGCCCGAGGAAATTGGGCAGGATGCCGATGACTTCCAGGTCAAACTTTTCGACCTGGTCGCCGACGAAGATGGTGTACGCATAGCCCTTCATGCCGACTTGGATCTGTGAGAGCGGGATGATTTCCGTGGATTGCTGTGGCGCGGCGGCGAAGGGCAGCGCTCCACAGAAAAGGAGGAAGATTGCAAACTTGAGAAACGGGGACGTGCCGAGCAAGCGAGTCATGGGTTCTGAGATGAGTGCCTCAATGGAAAGGTCGTATGATACCGGGTGGAGTAATAGGAGGCAATTGGACGGGCGGAGCAGTAGGACTAGAGCGGACGGCTTGAGCGTCCTAGGACTGCTCTGGCGTGAAACTGGGGGATTGTGGAAGGATTAGACCGGATTGGACGAGGAGAGAACATGAGCGAGCCGACAAAAGAAGAATTGCTGGCGAAAATAGCGGAGCTGGAGAAGAAGGCGGAGGGGCGGAAAAAAGGGGCGCTGGAGTTTCGCGTGGGTGAGAAGGGTGGAGTGAGCGTGTATGGGTTGGGGCGATTCCCGGTGACGTTGTATTACGAACAGTGGGTGCGGTTGTTGGACATGGCGAAGGATTTGCGAGAATTTTTGGAAGAGAATAAATCGAAGTTGAAGTTGAAGGAGTAGTAGCGTGGGCGAAGACGAGCTGATTGCGCGGGTCCCTTTTAATTGGAACGACCGGCATCTTCAGCGCCGTAGGTGCGCCAGATGTTAGCCCAGTGCGTAAGCGCTGGGTTCCAGAACCGGCGGACGGAGCGCCGTAGGTGCGGCACCCGACGCTCGAAGCGCTAATCGTGGTGGTGCATAGCGAAGATTTTTGGGGTCGAATCTTCGTAAGGGTAGACGTGGGTCATCCAACCAAAAATTACCGGTGAGAAGTTTCCACCTGCGGCGTCGCAGGCCTCCTTGGTGGTAATCGAACCACGCAAACCAAATTTGGTCCAATCCGCGCCTTGGCGCTGGCCCAGCGGAGGCCTGCAGAGATTGGTGTGCAAATGCCAGCTTGCGATGCTGAGGGGCACGCGCTCGTTAAGTTGCTCCTCGGTGGCGCGCTTGGGCATGGTGTACATGGCACCAACGAGCTCGTAGCTGTCGGCCGTTTTCTTGTACAGCAGAGAAGTCGGGCGCGAGGGGTCAAAAGTGAAGGCTTCAAGGAAACCGTTCTTGTAGCTGGTGAAGTGATACTCCTTCTGCGGCACGTTGGGCAGGAAGATGTGGAAGCCTTCGTTCAACGCTGCGTGATAATCCCTGTATTTTTCGATGCCGGCGCGAAGCTGCTCAGCGATTTCCTTGGCGCGTTGGAGATCGGCCGGAGTTTGCGGACGCATCGCGGTCATGTGCATGTGCGCAGAATCGCCGTGGTGCATGTCGGCCATATCGTTCACTGCAGCTTGTTCGTTGGACTTGGCGTCGGCCATGTCCATTTTCATGTCCGGACTCATATCGGGCATGCTTGTGTGCGGATCTTGTGCGGCCGGCGCTTGAGGTTGCTGCGCGGGCTCCGTACCGAAGGCCACGACTGGCGTGCGATGGTTGGGAATAGCGGCGAGCAGGACGCCGACCAGAAACAGAGCGCAAAGGCCGATCGCGGCTTTGCCGGCGAGATGGATTAGCGTGCTTCGGGCGAACATGAAACTTCTCCTGAGTTAAGTTAGAGCTATGCGTACGTGAATTCGTTGTCCTTGGCTCTTGTTTGCTCCTTCTATGATACGAAGCCGCAGGGAAGAAACTTTCAGGGATTGCAACGAGGGTTCGCGAGGAAAAACTGACCGACGGTACAGGGACGCGGTTGGCGTTTGATTTGGACCCTCGTGGTTTTCCTACTTTGTAGGGACGGCTTTAGGCCACCCTCTTGGGTTTGCTTATCGGCGAATGACTAAAGGTCAGAGAAAAGACGCCCCGCCTCAGGAGGCGGCCGCTACACAAGAAAGAGAAGTCCAGGAAAAACCTGCACCTGAAAACCGGAGGGCGCACCCGAGCGGAAGTTGACGGGGCGGAGCGGACCGAGCTTGGCGGCGTGTTAAACTTTTTTGGGGAAGCATCTCGTGACCACGGAAAAAATTCGGGCGGTGAAGGGATTGATTGGCGGGCTGGAACTTCCGGGGGATAAGTCTATTTCGCACCGGTACGCGATGCTGGCGGCCCTGGCGGAAGGGACCAGCGAACTGAAGAATTTTGCGGCGGCGCGCGATTGCCACAGCACGCTCGGGTGCGTGAAAGCGCTGGGAGCGGACGTCAAGGTGGACGGCACCACCGTCAAAGTTACCGGACGCGGATTGCGTGGTTTGAAAAGCAGTTGGCGGACGCTGGATGCCGAGAACTCAGGGACGACCATACGGCTGCTTTCCGGAATTTTGAGCGGGCAGGAATTTACTACCAAGATTACCGGAGACAGTTCATTGCAAATGCGGCCCATGAAGCGGGTAGTCGGACCGCTGCGGCAGATGGGCGCGGATATCCGGGCGAAAGACGACAATTTTCCTCCACTGGAGATTCGTGGCGGGAAATTGCGCGCGATTCAATATCAAATGCCGATGGCCAGCGCGCAGGTGAAATCCGCGGTTTTGCTGGCGGGACTTTATGCCGACGGCGAGACGCAGGTGACGGAGCCGGCGAAGACGCGCGATCACACGGAACTGGCGCTTGCGGAGTTTGGGGCGCCTGTCGAGACACGCGGACGGACAGTGGCGATTCGCGGGATGGCTGGAAAAAATGGCGGTGCGGCGCTGAAGGCGCAGGCGCTGGATGTGCCGGGAGATTTGTCTTCGGCGGTGTTTTTCATTGCCGCGGCATCGCTACTGCCGGAATCGAATTTATATATTGGCAATGTGGGGTTGAATCCGACGCGTTCCGCAATATTGGATTTTTTCAAGGGCATGGGCGCGGCCCTCAGCGTATTGAATTTGAGTGGCAAACAAGGCGAATTGGTCGGCGATCTGGCGGTGAAAGGCGCGACGTTGAAGGGTGGCGTGATCTCGGGGGAGCTAGTCCCACTCCTGATTGATGAGTTGCCGATGCTGGCGGCGCTGGGGCCGTTTACGGAGCAAGGTATCGAAATTCGAGACGCCGACGAACTTCGCGTGAAGGAGAGCGACCGGATTGCGGCGCTAGCGGAAAATTTGAAGCGCATGGGAGCGACGGTGGAAGAGCGGCCGGACGGTTTGCGCGTGGAAGGACAGAGCGCGGGGAAGTTGCACGGAGCGGAGATCGAGCCACACGGGGATCATCGCATTGCGATGGCCTTTGCGGTGGCGGGACTCGCGGCCGAGGGCGAGACGCTGATTCGAGACGCGGATTGCGCTGGGGTTTCGTATCCGAGGTTTTTTGAAGAGTTGCGGCGGTTGGGGGAGAAGTAGGAATTCGTTACTGGTTTTTGGTTTTAAGTTTTAAGTCAGAAAAAAACTGAGAATTTACAACTTCGCACTAACGCAGAGGCCGCTGAGGAAAGCGGAGTTCGCTGAGAAGAATAGCCCGCCGACTTATTGCTCGGTGGCTTCTGGCGGCGCGGGCGGAGCTGGCGCGGCCGGCACCTTCGGCACGTGCGGTACCGGGACGGCCGGAACAGCCGGCATTTCCGGCATGGCTGGTGGACGCTGCGGCAAAGCCATCGAGGTGCGGCGTAGATTGATGTTGCCGTAGCTGGTTTTCAACGTAATTTTTGGGCCGCGGCCGGTCCCATATTTCCCCGCCAAATGTGAGTCGCCCGATTCCGACTTGCTCGGCTCCAATCCTGAAAATTCCGATGAAATATCGCACTCGCGGCAGTCCCCCTGAATGTCGAAACTGGACGAGCCCGGCAGCGTGAGCGAAATTTCCGCCGACGAATTATTGATCTGGATGTCTTCGCGAGGTATGGACGAAAAGCGGACACTCACTTCCGCGTTGCGATTATCGATATTCACCTTACCGCCGGCATTCTCCACGGAGATCTCGGCATCGCGTGTGCGCAGAGCAAGATTCCCGGGCGCATCCACGATATCCAGATTGCCAGAGCCCGCTTCCATGTGGCCGGAAAGCGCGGAAAGCGTCATATCGGTTTTGGGAGACAGCAGGCGGACGCCCTTGGCCAAATGATCCGCGCGAATCGGCCCGTAAAAATCGCCATCGACGGTTAGGCTTCCGGTGGCTTCGTTGACGTCGATTTCGCCGCCTTTGCCGGAGACCTTGATATCGCCATGCGTGTCGGAAACCTTGGCGTCGCCTTTGTGCAGTTCGACGGAAATGTCCCCAACGGTGTTGTGCACCTCCACGTCGCCGTTCTGATCGAAAATATTCAGGTCGGAGAGAAAGTCGGAGATGGAGACGTTGCCGCCTTGCGTTTTCACGATCAGTGGAGATTTCTTCGGCACATCAATATCCATGTTGAGGCTGATGTGGGAATCGGAGAGATCGTAACCCTTAGGGCGGATTTCAAACGCGTCGCCATTCTTGACGATTTCGACGGCTACCGATTTTGACCTGTGTTGCGCGTCGTTTTCGTTCCAGCCGCGGATGACGGTATGCGCGGAAACGTTGATGGTGTTTTCGTCAGACGCTCGAATATTCATGTCGCCTTTGCCGTTGTTGATCAAGACGCGGGCGTTCGCGGGGACATCTTTTGGAGCCACGTTGATATCGAAGGAGTAGTTCTCACCCATGTCCATGATGCCGGGAGGCAATTTTTCTCTACCAATGTCGTAGAGAACCACGACTCCGAGCAAAGCAAACATGCCGAGGACGAGGAGTACTTCACCCGAAGTGACGCCGCCGCTGCCGAAGCTGCGGCCCAGGGTGCGTTCATAAAGCTTTACAATTCCCCAGAAAATAATGAGCAGCGGCCACCAGCGGGTAAAAAAGGTATGCAGTTCCAGGCGGCCGAAATTGTGCAACAGCAGCAGCACGCCGACCGAAACCAGGACGATGCCCGAAAAGAGGCCGCTGCTGCGCGGCTGGGAGGTGGCCATTGGGAGTTAGCGTCCCTCCGGCGACATAGGGGTCGAGGTGTTCGCTGGCGGAGGAGCTGCGGGTGGCACCGTTGGCTGAACGACGAGCGGAGGAGGCTGTACATGGCCGTCGCGAGAAGCCACAGAAGAAGCCAACTGGATTATGCCCATGACAACAAGGACGACTGGCCAGGTGTGGCCGAAGCTGAAGGGGCCGATATGCGAGCGATCGAGGAGAAACAGAACGCCAATGGTGATTAGCACCGCGGGCCACATCAGGCCTCGGATGGTGCAGCTTTGGCAGTGACAATGAACGCCGTTGCTCATTGGTTGACCTCGTTCCGTTGCAAAGCAGCAACCTTTCTCCAGAGCCTAAGCCCAAAATCTCGAATCGTCTTAGGCAGGGCTCCTCCTCAACCAGTTCCTCAGCGGCTAAAGCCGTAAAAGCGACGCCGGGCATTTATGTCGAACCTGAAGGTCCGACCCCCGCCGCCCGCACAAATTCTAAACCCTAGCTCTGGCTGCCCAGACGGTTCCGCAGCATTAAGAGCCCCGCGCCGATCAGAATCACGGGCCAGAAAAATTCGCGTACCCGGAAAAAGTCGAAGAAGCCAAAATTCTTCATGAGAAAGAACGCGCCGAGGGCGATCAGAATCATTGGACCTATCGGGCGGTTCTTGCTCCAGCTCTCCAGGGGATCGGGAGTCGGCGCGCCGTCCAGACGCGCGCGTGCAGTGCGCATCGCGTCGATGGCCATATAGAAGACAAACCCAGCGAGCAGCAGCGCGAGCGTAACCGCTACTCCGTTGTCCGGATCGCTGCTGAGGCCTACGATGAGTGCGGCGAAGACCACGATATGAATCAGAGCTTTGTTATATTCCCCGTTGTAGATGGCCCCGAGGCCTGGAATAAATCCCAGGAAGAACGCGACCGTAGGACTGCTGGAGCCTTTCGGGAGAGGTGCGGGAGGAAGCGGCAAGGGAGTTGACGGCAAAGCTCCAACCCCTGCGGCGGGTTGAACCGGCGCGAGACCCATGACGCCCGCGAGGCAGTCTTCACAATAGAGAACGTCGCGCACCTGTCGGGTACACGCCGGACACATGGCCTTTCCGCAATTCCGGCAATAGCCGGTGGCCTCCACGCTGGGATGGACGGCACAATTCATCGAACGCTCCATTGATAAGACACCGACGTAGCGGCCGCGAGCAATTCCACCTGATGCTTCAGTTCATCGGCGCGATTCTGCTGGCTGGGCTGCGATGGCTTCTGGTCGTTGGTTTGACCGGGATTTTTCTCCGGCGCGCTCTTGGGCAGG
>Ga0210383_10000269_pt1 | contig 50496 bp, 30 predicted proteins | sample IncBWC14OmetaG_FD_160072 | JGI IMG/M metagenome (GOLD analysis project Ga0210383, IMG submission 160072) | Forest soil microbial communities from Barre Woods Harvard Forest LTER site, Petersham, Massachusetts, United States - Inc-BW-C-14-O ...
GATCTCGCCGCTCCCGGTGGTTTCGCGGTAGTCCTCGTCATCGATCACGTTGTAGTGGACCCGGTACCGACCATCCGCTTTGGATATCTTCTGCACCTCATGCAGCGGTCTGATCTCCGCGCCGTGCGAGACCGCCGCGGGCAGGTAGTTGAGCAGCAGGGACCGCTTCGCGTCGAAGCGGCAGCCGGCCATCATCCAGTTGCAGTTGGTGCAGAGCGAGGTGTCGATCGCGACGTTGGGTAGGTTGGCGGTCCGCCCGGCGTGATCGCACGCGGCGGCCCACAGGCCACCCGGGTAAGGGACCTGCTCCCAGGTCTGATGGCTGATCGGCAGAGCCTCGCTCACCCGGTCGTACCAGGGGTCCAGGGTGTCACGGTTGATGGCCGACGGCCACATCCGCCTGCCTATGCTGCCCTGGCGCTCGAACACGAACCCCGGCGCGCGCGGCATCGTGGCGAAGTACACGACGCTGCCGCCGCCCACGCAGTTGCCGCCGAGGACGCTCATGCCGTCGCCCGCGACGAAGTCGAAGATCCGCGTGCTGGACGTGCCAAGCTCGAAGCCGTGGTCAAATTCGTCACTCGGCACCCACGGCCCGCGCTCCAGAACCACCACCTTGGCCCCGCCCGCGGCCAGATGATAAGCCGTGATCGCGCCGCCGAAGCCGCTGCCGATCACCACGATATCGGTGCGCTCAGCGCTTGTGCTGTAGGCTGCCCTGGCGTTCGTCATGCCGGGTCTCCGTTCGGTGTCGTGGCCGGGTGCGCGTGGGCGAGCTGACGGCCGTAGCTGAAATCGGGAAACCGCCACAGGCCGTCGGGATCGGGTTTCGCGAAACCCATCGTCATCAGTCCGGGATGGCCGCTTTCCAACGCGCGCACCGTGTTCATATGGGCAGCCGTATCGAAAGCCATGAAGCAGAACAGCGCGGTAAGGACCCAGAATTCTTTCTCCGGATGATCGGGTGCGGTCAGGATCCGCATCAGTGCCGAGCGGTGCTCGTAATCAAGCGCGACGAACGGCGGTACGGCGGCATCGAGCGTTATGCCATGCTCGGCCGCGTAATCGCTCGCATGGTCATTCAGGGTGCTGACGATGTCGTCCAGACCGGAACTAACACCGGTCGCGGGCATCTCAAGAAGCTCGATGGCGCCGGCCGCGACCGCTCCCGGGCCGGGCGCGGCACCTGCGATCGCTACATCGTCAGGCGAACGCTTCTCCCCCGGAACAAACGTGTCAGCGAATGCCTCCAGGGTCATGGTCCTGCTGGCTGTTTCTGCCGAGGTATCCAACCTTTCCTCCCTTCGGGCCGGTACCACCTGTCCTTAAGAATTGTGCTGCGCCCGGGGCCGGATAACTTCTCTTGTTCTGTCTTATCCCGGACCTTATCGACGGAGAGCAAGCAGCGAGAAGAACGCCGGATCAGCGGTGGCCTGGCCAGCCGCACGCGCCGCGGCGCAGGCTCCCGATATCAGGCCTCGAAGTGCGCGCGTATCCGCTGCCGCCACAGCTCATATGCGGGCTCAGATCCCGCATCCGCCGCTGTCGGGGCGGTACCGTCGGCGAGCGAGACAGCCTTATCCACGGAGATACCCGCCAGTGCCGAGCAGGTGGCCTGCGTGTGATCCGGCACGAGACCGGAGTAAGCGCGTGCCTTCGCGGCGAACACCGAACCGAGAGCGAGCTGCGACCAGTCATCGCCTGCCGCCCGCCGCAGCGCGGCCAAGCCTTCCTCGTCACATCCGCCGGCGAACGCCGCGGCCAGTCCGATGCCACTCCACAGGTCCGGCTGCCGGTGACTGGCGAAACGTCCGGCCGCGGCCGCGACATCCGGTGCGTGAGCACCGCAGATGAACCACAAAGCACGCCCGATACCCTGATCAACCGCGCGGAGAAAATAGTCCGGAGAACCCTCCCAGCAGTAAGGTGCGGGAACTCTCTGCGCGTCCACCCAGCGCCGGGTGTCAAAGTAGGCACGGTCGAAGGCAAAGCCATCGACCGCGAGCCAGCTCATCGTCGGGTAATAGGGATCGGGGGTCAGGTCCGGGACGACCTTCTTCCACAACGGCCTGGGCAACCTAGCCATCGCAAAACCCATCCCGATGTACGCGAGGAATATATGCCGGCCTCCCGGGCCGGCCAGCAGGTCACGAGTGCGGTGCCCACGTCCCATCGCGTCGAGGACGGTGAACGCCATCGTCACGCCTTCGTAGGCAAAGCCGCGCTGTTCGCCGTCCACCAGGTCCAGTCGCCGCTCCACCTCCCATTGGTCACGCGCGTCAATCCCCCACTCGAAGCCGCAGATCACAGCCTCCGGGATGGCCTCGAGCCGCTGGGTAGCGGCTGACGGGGTGGCCGGGAAGCCACGCTTGGCAAACGTAACGTCCCTGAGCTGGGGCGTGAGCAGCCGTCTGCGTACCGATCCGAGGCTGGTAGGCATGTATTCTCCCGTCGTTGAGCCCTCGATGAATACGCGGCGGACCGCGTATTCATCATGGTGTGACGACCGGGAAGCCGCACCACCTCACGGTTGCGGTGTTCTACGGCCAGCGTGGCTGGCTACGGCAGCCAGCCCGCCTCACGGGCGGCCCGAATGGCGTCCACCCGATTCCGCGCATTCATCTTGGTCACGATGTTGGTGAGGTAGTTTCGCACCGTTCCCACCGACAGGTGCAGGACGGTCGCGATCTCGGTAGGGTCGGCGCCTTGTGCGGCGCCCCGGAGAACCTCGAGCTCCCGGGCGGACAGGGGATTCTCGCCATCCTCCCAGGTGGACACCGCCAGATGGGGGTCGATGACCCGCCGACCCGCGACGACACTGCGGATCGCCCACGCGAGTTGCTCGGGCGGGGCATCCTTGAGCAGGAAGCCGGACACGTGGGCGGCCAGCGCACGTCGCAGATTGCCCGCCCGGCCGAGGTTGGTCAGGATGAGGGTCGGGCAGGACGGAAGCTCAGCGTGCAGCCGAGTGGCTGCGGTCAGCCCATCGAGGCCAGGCAGGTCGATGTCGATGATCGCGACGTCCGGGTGGTGAGCCAGCGTCTCCGAAACGATATAGTCCCCGCGCTCGATGGCGGCAACTACCTTCATATCGGGTTCCAGTTCGATAAGTGCCACGAGCGCACCGCGTACCATGGCGACATCTTCGGCGAGCAGTATCCTCAGCGAGCGCATGCAAGCCGCCGAAACCACGTCAACCTGCTGGCAATGTCACGCACTGGCAATCTCCTCTCGCACATGTCCTCTTTCGCGCTGCGCAGGTCGTGCGGGCCCGCCATGGGGATGTCAGCACATGAGGCCAGACGGCGTTATACGCCAGAGGTTTCGAGGCGAGGCAAGCGCATTAGCGGACACAGGTCCTATACCGGACACGCCGCACTTGACCATAAGCGACCCGCTGCGATCAACACGACACGCCGGGGACCGGCAAAGATCCGCCAAGCGGCTTCTACCGGGAGCTCGGCGTCTCCCCCATGATCTCCGTCAACGTCCGCTCGCCCGCCTCGACGTATCGCTACGCACCCGTCAGGCGAGTTGACCCTTGACGAGGAACCTCGTTGCATAACAGCGAAATTCGAAAAGTCCCACCCGGCTTTATGGAGACATTATTAGTCTATGAAAAATAAAGCGGCCATCAGTTCCCAGGAGCCCGGGGCCTGGGTCGCCCACGAGCACCGACTGAGAGAACTGGGGGTAGCGATATGCCTCGCCGCCAGCACCGGCCTGGCTGGCTGTGGAGTAGGCCCACGTCAGGGTCAAAAGGTCAAATCGGCGGCGAAGCCGCGGCCGGCGCCGGACCTGATACACCCGTATCGTCGGACGACAGGCCGCCGGGCAGTATATGGACGCCGCGGGCAAGCTCGTATCTGGTCCTGTGCGGCCTGTTCGCGATGCAGCTCGCAGGAATCTTCACAGCACGGATCCCGCGAAACCGATTCGCCATCGGGCTTGCCCTGGTAACCGCGGGGGTGCTGTTCGGCTTGCAGCTCTGTATTGCCCGGCGGGGAGCCGCGCGCTGGCCACGACGGCGGCGGCTGGGGGGGCTACTGGCCCTGGGAGCCCTCACCTACCTGCCGCTGGCGGCCCTACGCGTGGTATGGCCGGGTATGGCGGGGTTCTTCGCCGGCTCGATCCTCATACTCAGGCCGGCCAGGACTTCCTGGGTTCTGTTCGCGTTCGTCGTGGCTAGCATGCTTGTGGCACCGCTCGGGCTGGGGATGGACGCCCGCGACGCCACCTATCTGATGACCGCCAGCCTGAGCAGCGGGCTGACGGTCTTCGCCGTCTACCAGCTGCGTCTGGTGGCCAAGCGTGCGCAGGGGGCAAGCGCGCAGATCGCGCAACTCACGTCAGTGCGGGAGCGCGAGCGCTTCTCCATGGACTTGCACGACATCCTCGGATACAGCCTGTCAGCCATCACGCTGAAGGCCGAGCTCACCAGGAAGCTGGTCGACAGCGATCCCGCTCTGGCCCAGGACGAGCTGGCGGAGGTAGTCGAACTCGCACGGCAGGCGTCGGTGGACGTACGACTGATGGCTAGCGGATACAGCAGCATCTCGCTGGCGCGGGAGGCTGGATCGGCCGCCTCCTTGCTTTCCGCGGCGTGCATCACACCCCAGGTCGCGATCGACTGTGGGGTGCTTGACGATGAGGTCGACGCCGTGCTGGCGATAGTGCTCCGGGAGGCGGTCACCAACGTCTTGCGACACAGCGCGGCGCGGAACTGCGCGATCCTGGCGAACCAGGAAGACAAGACGATCATGCTGAAGGTGATCAACGACGGCGTATCGCAGCCGGTGAAGCCCGGTGGTCACGGCCTGCATAACCTGGCCCGGAGGCTGGAGGTCATCGGTGGCGAGCTGAGCACCGGGGGCAGCCACGATGATCAGTTCAGCCTGTTGGCCACAGTGCCCGCGCAGGGTAAACCGGTTTCCGCGGTCGGCCCCGATGAGTCGCGCCTCAGCGGACCGCATCCGCCATGACCTAGGCGGATCTCAGTAGCTGCGCGGCGGCAGGTCCGGGCTGAGCCGGCGTAACATCGGCTGACTCAGGTTCAAGATCGGGTAGGGCGAGGAGAATCGGCAAGTCCGTCGGTCGTCTGGTGCGCAGCTCGATCCCGGCGGAGATGACCGTGTCGCCGGCGATCGTCACCGGGCCAGCCCCGCCGACGAGCAGCGTCCTGCGGGTCCACGGCTCGGGGTCCGTGTCGTCCGCTACCGCTACCGCACGGAGGAACCATGTACCGTGGGGCACTCCCGTCAGCTCAAATGAGCAGGGTGAAGCCGTGGCTGGTAGCTTGATGATGACGGCAGCGGCAGGTCGTCGCTGCACGATGGGCGTATCGAAAGTCCCCACGTACACCTGCCCGACGGAATAACCCTGCGGAAATACGATCGTGCCCGTTACTGTCGCATCCGGAACCGATGATGCTCGCCGCAGGCGCGGCAGCCCGATTCCTCCGCGCTGCGATATGCGGCGGAATCGACCCGGCGCGAGGCCGACGCTGTCGGTAAAGTGATTACTGAATGAGCCGAGGCTGTTGTATCCGACGGCGAACGCGATGTCAGTTACGTTCATCCGCGTATTCAGTAGCATACGCTTGGCTTGGTAGATGCGGATCGCGGAAAGATATCGGCCGGGGGTGACGCCGATAGCGTCCTTGAAGGTACGGCAGAAGTGGAACCGGCTTACTATCGCACTGTTGGCGATATCTGCAAGAGACAAAGGTTCGCTATACTTCTCATATATGAACCTGATCGCGCGTTCGTGGGCGCTATTCATGTACCTGCTCTCTCGGGTTGCACAGGTTTCTGTGGTTCGGATGCCGTGCGAGCGAGTTACCGGTTAGTGTTTTTTTGTTACCAACTCTAACGATTACGATGCATCATGCCCCTCGCATGCCGGTCGTGCCCGTCTTGCTTGCCGCTAGATTCTGCCTTGACCGCGCCTTTAGGGGCTCAATAAAGCAATAATTAATATGTTTGGGCCGGCCGCCATAGGGTAGACACGCCGAGAGATATACCTGGTATCACAGCGCCTCGTGGTTTCGATTCCAGGCGAGAAGGTCAGCCGCCGCCGCGTCCCATTCGGCGACACGCCCCCGCCGCCGTTGTAATGCTAGCCAGCAGTGGGCTACGCCGGCGGATTCCCGTGCTTGCGTGGCGCCAATTCCGGGCGCTTCTGGCTAAGCACCTCCAGCGCCCACGAGATCACGGCGCGCGTGTCCGCCGGATCGATCACGTCGTCGACGAGGCCACGCTCAGCCGCGTATAGAGGGTGCATGAGCTGCTCTTTGTACTCCGCCGCACGCTGCTCCCTGAGCTGATCGGGGTCGTCGGCGGCGATGAGCTCCCTACGGTGCAGGACGCCCACCGCTGCCTCGGCCCCCATAACCGCGATCTCGTTCGTGGGCCACGCGAAGGACAGGTCCGCGCCGACGGACCGGGAATCCATCACGATGTAGGCGCCGCCGTAAGCCTTGCGAAGGATTACCTGGACCCGTGGCACGGTCGCGTCACAGTACGCGTAGAGCAGTCTGGCGCCGTGCCGGATAATGCCATGGTGCTCCTGCCCCACGCCAGGGAGGAATCCCGGCACGTCGACGAGCGTGACTAGCGGGATGTTGAACGCGTCACAGAACTGAACGAACCTGGCCGCCTTCTGCGACGCGTCGATGTCAAGAACGCCCGCGCGGACCAGCGGCTGGCTGGCCACGATTCCCGCGGTTCGGCCACCGAAACGGCCGAGCGCGCACACGATGCTGCGCGCCCATTCGGCGTGCAGTTCCAGGACCTCGTGGTGGTCGGTGATCTCGGTGATCACGGCGCGCATGTCGTAGGGCTTTCGTGGTGACGCAGGCACGATGTCAAGCAAGCGCGGGCACTTGCGATCCGGGGCATCATCTGCCGCGACCGCGGCCGGGAGATCGTGACTGCTGGCGGGCAGCAGCGAGACGAGATACCGGACGTCCCGCAGGCACGACGCCTCGTCATCGTAGGTGAACGTGGCCACACCTGACTGCCTCGCGTGCACCCTGGCCCCGCCCAGATCCTCGTGCGTAATCGACTCGCCAGTCACTGCCCTGACCACATCGGGACCCGTGATGAACATGTACGAGGTACCGCGGACCATAAACACGAAGTCGGTCAGGGCCGGCGAGTAGGCAGCACCGCCGGCGCACGGACCCAGGATGACGCTGATCTGCGGTATCACCCCTGATGCGCGCACGTTGCGGCGGAAGATGCCGCCATACCCGGCGAGCGCCGTGACCCCTTCCTGGATCCGCGCACCACCGCTGTCATTGAGCGCGATCAGCGGCGCGCCAGCAGCGAGCGCAAGATCCATGACCTTGTGGATCTTCTCGGCATGGGCTTCACCCAGGGAGCCGCCGAGGATACGGAAATCCTGAGCGTAGACGAATACCCGGTGACCGTACACGGTGCCGGCCCCGGTCACGACGCCGTCCGTTCGCGCCGTCCCGTCGCCCCGCCGGAAGAGATCAAGCTCGACGAACGAACCCTCGTCGAGCAGCCCCCCCAGCCGTTCCCTGGCCGTCAGCTTCCCCTTGGCATGCTGCCGTCCGGTCGCGAGCTCATCGCCCCGCAGCACCGTCTCGCGCTCCTGCTTGATGCCGTGCAGAAGATCGTCCGCGACGTCCTCGGCCGGTGGCGGAGTCACCTCGGTGGGTCGTGGAGTCGCCTCGGTGGGTCGCGGAGTCGCCTCGGCGGTCACGCGCGGCACACTCTAACCGGGAGTCCCCCGCGCACCCGGAGCGACAACATGGCTTCGGGCGCCGGGCGAGCGTCGGCGGCGAGCTCGAACCGGAACTCGCGCGCCACCATGGCCGCGATCAGGGTCGCCTCCATCATGCCGAGGTGGCTCCCGACGCAGACACGCGGACCGGCACCGAAGGGGATATACGCATACCTGTGCGTAGTTACCGCGGCCGAGCTAGCGAACCGCTCCGGCCGGAACTGATCAGGGTCCGGCCAGAAGCCGGGGTGCCGGTGCAGGGTGTACGGGGAGATCATGACGTCGGCGCCCGCCGGGACCCGGTAGCCGCCGACCTCATCGGCGGCGAGCGACCTGCGCGTCAGCCCCCAGACCGGAGGGTACAGCCGCATGGCCTCCTGGATCACCGTCGTCGTATACGGCAGGCGGACCAGGTCCTCATGACCGGGCGTCCGGCCGCCAAGCACCTCGACCGCCTCGGCGTGCAGGGCCGCCTCTGCCTCCGGATGACCGCTGAGCAGGTACCAGGTCCATGACAGCGTGCTCGCCGTCGTCTCGTGCCCGGCCAGCAGGATCGTGACGAGCTCGTCCCGCATTACGCTCCACCGCTTGCGCGCATTGCGCTCGCCGGAGTAGGCGCCCGCCAGTATCGAGAGCAGGTCGGTCCCGTCCCCTCCGCGGGCGTGCGCCCGGCCCGCCACCAGGACCTCGATCGCGTCCTCGAGCTGGCGCTTGGCTCGCCAGAACCGGTGGTTGCGCGGCAGCGGCAGCCACACCGGAACAGCTCCGAGCGACACCATCTCGAACATGGCCCGGTCCTGCGCGACCTCGAACGCCGGCCCCAGCATGCGCAGCGGTGATAGATCGGCGTCGAGCAGCGACTTGCCCAGGACGCTCATCGTCAGCCGCGTCATCTCCTCGGACATGTCGACGGTATCGCCCACCCGCGCACTTAGCCTGGCGGTCAGCGCTTGGCCCGCATCGGTGACCGCGCTGGCGAAACCGGCGAGGCGATCGCGCCGGAACGCTGGCTGGATGATCCGGCGCTGGTGCTTCCACACCTCATCCTCGCTGGTGAGCAAGCCATCACCGAGTATGAGACGGCGGGCTTCGGCCAGGCCAATGCCCTTGTGGTAGTTAGCCGCGTTGTCCGCCAGGACGTGCTTGGCGTGATCGGGGTGGTTGAAGAAGTAGAGGGTCTTGGGACCCATGGCGAACTTGACCACATCACCGAACTCGCTGGCCGCGTCGGTGAGCATGGCTATCCGGTCGAACCAGAGCTTGCGCAGCAGGCCCGGCACCGCGAGCGGCGACGGCCCGGGGTAGTCACGCCGGCCGCCGTCTGACGACTTCGCCCGGGCAGGCTCGGTAACGGTCACGCGGACTCCTCGATAGTCCCGGGCTTGCTGAGCCGCGGCTGATGGAAGCCACCGCAGAAGAAGACCAGTGCGTCTTCCGCCGGCCCGAAACCACTGGCCTGGACGGAGCCGATAAAGATCTCGTGGTCTCCGCCGTCATAGGAGTTAACGAGGGTACAGTCCAGCCAGGCAAGTGCTCCGTGCAAGATGGGCGCTCCGGTGCTCGGCCCGGGCGACCACTCGATCGCGGCGAACTCCTCGGCACCCCGCGGTCTGGAGTGATCGGCGAAGTACCGGGCCACGCGCTCCTGGCCCGCGGAGAGCATCGAGACGCTGAAGCTGCCAGCGGCGAGCACGGTCTTGTACACGGCGGCACTGCGGTCCACGCAGACCAGGATGAGCGGCGGGTCGAGTGATACCGATGTGAACGCGTTCGCCGTCATGCCGCACGGCGTCCCCCGGCCGGCGGCGACGACGATCACGCCGGTCGCGAACCGTCCCAGGACCGATCGCAGCGCGGTCCTGCCCGAGGCTGTTCTGCTCATGGTCGGCACGCTCACGCCCTGCCCCCGGTGCCGGCGACGGACGCGCGTCGCGGTGCCCTGATCACGTAGCCCTCCAGCGCGCGCCGCAGCGGCTCAGGTACCCGCGCCGGGCCGGTAGCTCCGTTGGCCTCCCGCATGCACGCCACCCGCTGCCGGCCTCTGGCGACGAGTTCCTCCCTGCCGTCCCGGATGCGTACGTAGTCGAAGGCGAAAACGATCTGAGTCTGGGTCAGTTCTTCCAGGCGCATCCTGATCGCCAGCTCGTCGAAGGCCGTGGCCTCGGACAGGTACTCGCACTCCACGGTGATGGTGAAGAGCTTCAGGCCATCGCGGAGCTCATCGAGCACGGTGGGCGCGTGCTCGAGCAGGAACATCTCACGACATCGTCCCTGCCAGCGCACGTAGTTGACGTAATACACATTGCCGACGAGGTTCGTCTCTTCGAAGCTCACCACGTGCCGGTACTCGTAATACTGTTCCATTTCCGTCCTCTTCTGTCAGAATCGTGAAGACCACAGGGTCCGGCTGATCCAGCACAGACGTGACGAATGTGGCGATCCTCGCTGCCCCGGACTGGAGCAGTACCCAGCCGGCCCGGCCGCCCGCAGCGAGGGTGATAGGTCCGGTGAGCGTCCGGCCGGCCTTGCGGAGGCATTCCACGGCGCTCCACACCCTGGTAGCGGCGGCGGCCGGCTCCTCCCCTCGCTCGCGGCGGATCAGCTCGGCCAGCGCGAACTGCTCGGCGGTCAGCAGGGCCTGCCAGTCCTCCGCCGTCCGTTCCTCGATTCTTTCGACGTCACACCCCACGCGCTCGCTGCCTGCTACGGCTAGCGTCACGCCGGCACCATGCGAGGCCGAGATAGCGATGCCTTCGTCAGCGATCTGGGGTTTCCCGTCACCGCGGTGGGTGACCACCGTCGGCCGGTCCAGCATCCGCCCGACGGCGGCCTTCGTCTGCCTGCGCCTGGCGTCACGGCCGACCGCGCCCGATGGGGGGTCCGGTTCTACGACGCACCGCACTGTGCTCCGGGTGAGCTCCGCCGCCTGCCGTTCCAGGAAGGGCCCGAGCAGCGCGGGAATCCACGGCCCGCGGCCATCGGTCTTGCGCACGGCCTGCAGGCGCAGCCCCTCCCAGCGCTCCAGGATCCGGCCGTCTTCGGTGCAGACGTCCAGGTCGTAGGTGTACGTGTCACCGTCCCGGTTCCGTTCCGCCGCGTGCAAGACGACCTGCCCGGTGAGCTCGTCCGGGTGCGCCGGATAGATCCGCTCGACGCCGGCTGGAAGCAGCGTCGCGTCCGGAACGCAGCATTGGATGCCGTGCATGAATGCGTCGCGAGCACCTGGGTCGCCGAGGACTATGGCCCGGGAGAAGTAGGAACCGAACCATTCGTCACCGGATCCGGCCGAGATATCGACGACGCACGACGTGGCGGCCAGCCTCCGGTAACCGAGGACACGCTGGAAGCGCTTGCCTTGGAAGAAGACGCCGCCGTACAGGTCGGCCGCCGCGTCGAGCGGGACCCGTGACGTACGGACAGCCGGCACCGGCCGATCAGCGTCGAAGGGACGCGTGCCGCTGTGCCGGAGCGTCGCACGGAAATGATCGGACTGGAAACCGGTATCGCTGCTGCGGATGGCGACGTCGACTCCGTCGCCGCGGTTGAGCGCCGCTATCCGGATCGTCACGGTACCGTCCGGCGGTACCACGATCGGGCGAAGGAACTCCACGTTCTCCAGTACGACCGGACGGGCGGGGCCTGCCAGCACCGCCGCCGCCTGAGCCATGGCCTCCATGCCTAGCACCGCGGGAAACAACAGGTCGCCGTCGAGCAGGTGATCGACGAGGTACGGGTCGCGGTCCGCGGACAGGTCAGCGTCTGCGATCAGCTCGATGCGGGGGTAGTAGACCCGCGGCCGGTCGATGAACCGGGTGAGCGGAAGCTCGCTCGGTTCGAGCGTGATGGTCGGCAGGTCGCCGGAGCGGCTCATCACCACCAGGCTGGACGGCGCCGACGGGGTGGCGAGCACCCGGCGCAGCATCTCGATGCCGGCATCGAGTGAGATAGGGCTGATGCCCTCCCTGATCAGCGACTCCAAGACGCCGAGTTTCTCGCCCATCCCGGCGCCGGACCAGACCGACCACTCGAGTGCCACGCACCGGCACTGCGGGCTGCCCTGCTCAATCAACTGGGCCTGGAGCCGCCTGGTCATATCGGTAAGCCAGTCGTTGGCGGTGGCATAGTCTGCCTGGCCGCGCAGCCCGGCTCGCCCGATGATGCTGCCGAACGTGATCACGAGCTTGAGCGAGGCCGGGTCCACCGCGGCCAGCAGTGCCTCCAGCCCGCCGATCTTGGGTGCTAGCGTCGCGTGAAAGGCCGTCTCGTCCAGGATGGCCAGCGGGACTGGCGCGTTGCGCCCGGCACCGTGCAGGATCGCCGTGACGGGTCCCAGGTCGGCGCTGATCTGCGCCACTGCCGCCGCCACCTCACTAGCAGCGGTTACGTCGGCTCGGACGTAGGCATACCTCGCTCCGGCCGCGTCCATCCGGCCCAGGTTGGCGGCGAGTTCCGCGTCCGTCGCGGGATCGGATCGCCCGAGGAGGGCGATAGCCGCGCCGGTGTCGCGGGCCAGCGTCAGCGCGCATTCGGCAGTAATGCCCTTCCCCCCGCCGCTGACCAGGAGCACGTCACCGGGCCCGAGCGGGAGTTCGGCGCTATGGTCGGCCAGGTCCAGTACGGGCCTCAGCAGGGGCACCCGGCGGCTGCCCGCCGCGTCATAATGCACCTCACTGAAGCCCGCGGTCGCGGCGACATCGGCCACGATCGCGTCCGCGAGTTCCGCGGCTCGCGTCGCGGGAATCGGAGCGGCCAGCGGGAGGGTGATGACGGTGACTGGCACGGCGGGCGCTTCCAGGTGGAGCGTCTTGGCCAGTCCGGCGGCACCGCGCCGGTCCTGAACGGCTAGGAAACGGCACGGCCCGGTGTGCGACAGCGCGGCCCGGGCAGCGGCGAGCATGAGGCCGGCGTGTTCCGCACCGCACTCCGGCGGCAGCAGGAGCGCGACGCCGTCGCCGAGTCTGGCAACACCGAGCGCGTGGCTGAGTGCCCTGTGCAGCGGATGACCGGGCGGGGAGAATATCTCCCAGTTCCCGTCCGCCTGCGCGGCCACGCGGGCCGACCGCTCGTTTTCGATGAACTCCACCGAGAACGCCCGGACCCAGGGCCCGATGCCTTCGGGCGGCAGGTCCGCATCGGCGTCACCTGCCAGTGCGGTATCTGAGAGCTCGTCGAGGGCCTGCGCCAGGTCGACCAGCGTCGCGGTAGCAAAGGCGGACGTCACCATGGGCGCGGACACACCGAGCTCGCGCGCGGCCTGGTTCATGATCTGCCCGACGGTTATCGAGGACATGTGCAGCTCATCTAGCGGATGGCTGTCGGGCTGCACCGAATCGATCGGCAGTTCAGCCCGCTCGGCGGCCAGGCGGCGCAGGATCTGCAGGCTGTCGCGTGGCTCATCGCCGTCATTTTCACCGAACGGGCCGTGGTGGCCAGTTCCGGAATCTGCGTGGAATCCGGTGGGCAGCGCCCCGGCCACCGAGTCCGCGGTCACCGCGTGCGCGGTCACCGAGTCCGCGGGCGCGGATTCGCATGGGCTGGCGAAGAACCGGAACTGCTTGTCCAGTGGCAGCGGCCTGGTAAAGCGGTCGGCGAACAGGACATCGGTTCTGACGGGGGCGCCGAGCACGTAAGCAGCCGCAGCCGCGGACAGCACGCCGGCCAGCGAAGCGCCGTCGGTATCCAGCGGGATCACCGGAACGTCCGGCGCGATCCCGGCGGCCAGGCCGGAGAGCACCCGCCCGGGCCCGACCTCGATAAGCAGGTCCGCGGTCGCGGCCATCTGGCCCGCCGCCGCGCTGAAACGGACCGGTTCGCGCACCTGCCGCACCAGCAGTTCCCCCAAGTCCGCATCGACCGGCAGCTCGCCACCGGTGACGGTGGACAGGACGCGCCGGGTCAGCGGCTTGAACTCGCGGCCGGTCAGGTAGCGCGCAAGCCCCTCCGCGGCCGGCGCCACCATTGGTGAGTGGAAGGCATGCGAGACCGGGATCCGGCTCGTGACCAGATCGGCCGCCGCGGCCACGCGGCACACCCGCTCGACCGCCTCGGCCGGACCGGAGATGACGGTCTGAGCCGGGCCGTTGTAGCCGGCGATGACGACCTCCGCGTCATCTTTACCGCCCGCGCCGTCCGCGCCGAGCAGCAGCGGCTCGACCTGGTCCGGGCTGGCCGCGATGCTAGCCATGGCGCCGCCGCCTTCGCTGGCCTGCGCCATGACCCGGCCCCGTTCGGTAGCCAGGTCCAGCAGCTCCGCTTCGTCCATGGCGCCCGCCCAGTGCAGGGCGGTCAGCTCTCCGAGGCTGTGCCCCACGGCGGCCTCGGCCTCGATGCCAAGCAGGGCGAGCACCCGCAGGCCCTCGATGGAGGAGCTCACGATGCGGGGCTGCGCGACGGCGGTGGCGACCAGGTCGCCGTCCGCGGGAACGCTGAACGTCTGGCCAAGGTCACGGACCACCGCGAACCGCCGCCGCAGCGCGCCCTCGGTTCCCTGGCCGGAGCCCTGGCCAGGGAAGAGGTACCGGATCCGGGGGGCGTCGACCGCACGGCCAAGGAACAGCCCGCCCGGGACGTCGATCGCTTCGCTGGCGCCGCTGTCGAGCAGCTGGACCAGCGTGGCGAGGCGGTCCGCGGCCTGGTCCGGTGTCGCGGCGACGACAGCCGCGCGCACCGGCCCGCCGCCGAGTTCGCGGGCGAGCGTCGCGGCCAGATCACCTAGCTCGGCGAAGGCGAGACGGCTGCACAAGCAGGCCAGGCTGGCCACGCGACCGCTCAGGTCAGCGGTACTCCCGGCGTCGAGCAGCAGCAGCTCGCTGTCCTGACGAGAGCCGACCAGCCGGATCGTGCGCGAGTCGAGGCTGGTGCGGCGCATGGCCTGCGCGTCGCTGTGCGCGGCGAGGACCACATGCGCGTTGATCCCGCCGAACCCCATGGACGATATGCCCGCGCGGATGGGCTGCTCCCGCGGCCACAGCTCTGCAGTCAGCGGCACCCGCAACGCCGGGGAGTCCCCGGTCAGGATGGGATGAGGATCGGCATGGCCGGTGGCCGGCGGGATGATCTGGTGATGCACGGCCATGGTGGCCTTGATCAGCCCGGCGACGCCCGCGGCTGCCTTCGTGTGTCCGATGTTGCCCTTGATGGTGCTGATGGCAGCGGTCGGCCCGGCGGGACTGGCGGCGCGGCGGGCCTCGCTGAAGGCCCGCAGCTCGGTAGCGTCACCGACCGCGGTCCCGGTCCCGTGCCCCTCCAGGTACCCGACGGTGCCGATGTCGAATCCCGCTAGCTGATAGGCCCGGCTGAGCGCGAGCTGGTGCCCGGCCGCCTCCGGCCGCGTGATGCCGCCCTTGCCGTCCGAGGAATACCCCCACCCGGCGATCGTCGCGTAGATCCGCAGTCCCCGCGCTTCCGCGTCGTCCTGCCGCATCAGCACGAGCATGCCGCAGCCCTCCCCCGGCCAGAAGCCGTTGGAGTGCCGGTCGTAGACTCGCATCTCGTCGGTGGCGAGCGCGCCCGTCTTGGCGAACCCGATGATCTCGAACGGGTCGATGCTCAGGTCGACGCCGCCGGCCACCGCCGCGTCCGCTGCCTCGTCGCTGAGTGCGGCGCACGCGGTCACCACCGACAGCAGCGATGACGAGCAGGCACCGTCCACGGTGAACCCGCCGCCGCCGAGGTCGAAGTGATTGCAGATCCGCCCGGCGATCGTGTTAGACAAGCCGCCGGCCAGCGTGTCCTCGTCGACCGGCGGGAACGCGCTCTTGTAGCGCTGCTCGAGGCCGACCAGGAAGCCGGCCAGCTTGTCGTCATCCCAGCCGAGCTCGGTGAGCGCGGAGCTCAGCGTGCGCCGGACGTAGGGCCAGCGCAGCCGCATCAGGTTAGCCCGTGTGAACTCCCCGGCCAGGCTGTTCCCCACGATCACGATCGTGCTGGCCCTGGGCAGCCCGTCGCCGTCGGCGAAGCCCACGTCGTCAAGGGCCCGGGCCGCGGTGTCCAGCGCCAGCCAGTGCGTCATGTCGGTGGTGCGGAACGTGCTGCCGGCGATCTTGTACTTCACCCGGTCGAACTCGAAGCCCTCGATGACCGCGGCCTTGCGGGTGTAGAACCTGTCCGGCGCGGCCGGATCCGGCGACCAGTAATCCTCGAGCCTGAGCCGCTCGTCCGGGATCTGGCGGAACGCCCGGCGCCCGGCGAGCACGTTCTCCCACAGGTCCGCGGGAGAACTGGCGTCGGGGTACCGGCAGGCGATACCGACGATGGCGATGGGCGTGTTCATGCGGTGACCGTTTCTCCCGCCACTGCCTTCCCGCCAGCGCCGTTGCTGGCGGGAGCTTCAGTCGCGGCGCCCGGGTCGACCATGGTCGCGCTCGTGGGTCCGGCGCCCACGGATCGGCGCCTCTTGATCAAGTAGGCGGCCCACCAGCCCATGCCTCGGCAGGCGCAGACGATCGCGGTCGCGAAGAACAGCCCATAGACGATGTTGAACCCCATCAGCACTGCGTAGACGAAGGCGACGCTGCTGCCGAATATGAACTGAGCACGCGGCCGCGACGGGGTGGTGCCGGGGTCGGTGATCATGTAGTTGGTGAACAGCACGAACGCGATGCCGGTCATCACGGTGAGCGCGGTGTTCAGCTGGACACCAAACAGCCAGTGCCGGATGAACGCCTGGATGAAGAAGGCGCCCATAAAGCCGACGATCAGCGCGACCCGCTTGGTGAGCATGGTGTTGAGCACCGTCCCTGAGACCAGGATGACGATCACGATGAACAGCTTGAAGTAGGAGCTCGCCCACTCGGAGAACATGTACGGCGGCGAGATGCTGATCCAGCGGGCGAACAGCAGCAGGCAGGCGCAGATGCCGAGGTTGGACGGGTTCATGAAGTGGCGCATCTTGCCCTTGATCGGCGCCTGCAGGACGTGCTTCGCGCTGACCGCCAGGATCACGCCGAACATGATTGGCCAGAACTGGTTGTTGGCGTATAGGAGCATGTTGACGGCGAGCGAGGTGATGTACGCGGGCAGCAGGAACTCGTAGATGCCGCGTGGCCCGTTGCCGAGGAACCGCGGGCGGCGCTGGTAGGCCCACGCGCTGATCAGCTCGAAGACGATCTCCGTGGTGAGCCCGGTGATGACCGCGAGCAGGGGCCACAGCCAGGGCTGCTCGAAACCGAGCAAGGTGTAGCCGAAGATGGTGAGCGCGCTGATCGACATCGCGAAGTTGCGAAGCGCGAGGTAGTGGGGGTCAGCCGGCTTTTTCGCCTTCGCGGGCGGCGGTGTGGCAAGCGCGCCGTCCTGTGACTGGATCGTGGCGGTCATGAGCTAGCTACCTCCGTTGCGCTGCTGGTGAGCATCAGGTTGTGGGTCCCGGGGGTGAGGGTGATGGTCTGCTGGTGCTGCTGGCCGCTGGTGTCGACCCAGTGCAGGTTCACCGTCACGGGGCCGTTGTAGGAGCCGAGCCCGAAGGAGACCTCGAAGCTGCGCTTGCCCGCACTGCCGCTGCCGCCGTCGAGCTGAGAGATCTGAGTGTGTCCAGGAGTGTCGATCGTGACCGTCGTCCCGTACGCGGGGGCGCCGAGGCCATCGAGGCCCTGGCCCGGCGTGCCGCCGCCCACGGCCGGCCGGTAGAGGTCAAGGCCGAGGTAGTTGCCGAGGTCCGGCGACTCGTTGGCGTAGAAGGCGGGCGGCCCCCACTGACGAGCTAGCGCAAAGTCCAGCCGGCCGTTGCCTTGGGTGTCCGCCGTCGCGACGCCCCTGGTCGGAGTCTGGTCGGCCGTGGTGCACAGGCCGAGCTGCTTGCTGATGTTGACGTACTGGTCGTTGCCGCCGTCGGCGTAGAAGGCAGGGCACTGGTGGCCGGCGATGTCGTCTCCGGGCTCCACCAGCGGCCAGTTCGCCGGGTTGCTGAGCAGGTCGTCGTTGGTCATGGCCAGCTCCTGCAGCCAGTTCCAGCGGTCGATCGTCCCCTTCACGAAACCGTCGGTCTGGACGACATCAAGGTTCCCGTTGTTGAGGAAGTCGCCGAACTTGACATCCCAGGCCCAGCCGGTCCAGGCCATGCCCATCTGCTCGGCGTCCTGATTGAAGGGCGCGACGCTTCGCGCCAGGTCCTGCTGCATCTGCTTGCCGCTGGTCGCCTGGTTCATGAACACGAGGTTGCTTTCCTGCAGGCCCCAGGGGGTGGTGATGTCGCTGATCATCAGGTCGAACCGGCCATTGCCGGCTAGGTCGCCGAAGTCCGCGCCCATGCCCTTGAACGATCCCCTGCCGAGCACGAACGACTTGGGCGTGATCGCCCCGCGCTGTCCCCACGCGAGGCCAAACTTGAGGTGTCCCGGGGTGGACTCGTTGTACAGCAGGTGGCCGGGCCCGAAGTCGTTCGCGATATACAGGTCGGGCAGCCCGTCACCGGTCAGGTCCGCGGTGGCCGCGCCCAGCGTCCACCCGGTCGAGTCGGCATACGGGATCGCGTTCTTAACTATCTGGTAGCTCACGGTCGGATTGGGTCCCGCGGTGCCGCCGAGCCACTGGAACATGTAGTCGCCACCGCCGTTCTGCGCGTCGGACAGCGACGACGGCATCTGTACGTTGTTGATGCCGTTGGGGTCGAGCACCGCGGAGTCCGGGAAGTAGTTCCCGACGAACAGATCGGGATGGCCGTTGCCCTCGAAGTCGGCGACGGCTACCGCGTTGGTGTTCCAGTCCGGCCCGTCATACTGCCCGTTCGCGTCGCCCGGCATCAGCTCCACCGGCTTGTAGGCACTGGCCGAAGGAGCGGTCGCGTTCGACCGCGCCAGGAAGATGATCGGGGTGCGGCCCCAGTAGTAGACCAGGAAGTCCATCCGGCCGTCGCCGTTGTAGTCGCCGGGCACGCAGCCCATAGGAGCCATGGTCGAGTTGTAGGGCAGTGGCGCCGGGTTGAGCACGAACGGCGTGAACCGGTCTGCCGCCGGCGCCGTCGGCGCGTACGTGATAATCACGTCGTCGGTCCGCGGATCGACGATGCACATGCCGTCGCTGCGGCCATGACCGGTTACGTCGGTGATCGCGATGCCGGCGCCCACCGACGAGATCCACGACACCAGGTGCTGGTAGGCGGGGTTTACTTGGCGGATCGTCTGGGTCGGGTGGTAGCCCGGCGGCATCGCGATCGGCATCTCCTGGAACTTGTACGCCGACGCGGCCTTGTTGGCATTAACCGATGACGCAACGGCCATGTTCGCGCCGACGAGAAGTACTGCCAGCATCGCGATAGCAACTATTGCGGGCACGAGGCGGCGCAGCCTGGTACGCGGAGTTGACATATTCTCCCTCACAGCTGACAAGAAGCGTTGCCTGGCTCATGGCGGCAGATCCATGAGTGCATACGCCCCAATGTGCGTCGACCGACGTCCCGCTCCCATCTCGGACCTTGCTCATTGCGCGAGAATCCCTAGTTGGGTGAGCAATCCGCGAGAAGCCCGAAACGGTATCGCGTCGTATAACGTCCATGAAGGAGAGTGCATGGCCGAACAGCTCCGCCGTGAACGTCTTCGCAGGGAAATGATCGATGAGATCATAGGCACCGCGCGGCTGCTCCTGGAAAAGGACGGCCCCAGCGCGATCTCGGTGCGGGCTATCGCGCGTCAGGTGGGTGTGACCGCTCCCGCGATCTACCGTTATTACCCGAGCCTTGACGCGCTTATGAGCGCATTGAGCGAGTCCGTGATCAGCGAATTGTGCGCCGCGGTTGAATCGGCTCGCGATCAGTCCGGCGGCATGGCCTTCCAGTTCCGCGGCTGGGCCCTCGATCACCCCGCCAGCTTCAGGTTCGCACTGGGACTGGGTGGCTACCGCGCCGGAGGCCAGACGTTGATGAGCCGGCTACCGCGCCTGTCCGTTCCCCCGGCCTCCATGCTCGGCTGGGCCACGCTCTGCGGCCTCGTGCTCCTGGAGCTGAGCTGTGACCGGGAGGACCAGCCAGAAGATATCGGCAAGCTCTACGCCGCGGCCGGGCTGCGCGGCTTGACAGGACCGCGGGAGTAACCGATGCTCCGCGGTGAGCATCCGTACCGCCGACTCAAGGGAGCCCGTCTTGGCGCACATCACTCTTAACTCAGATGAACCAGGCATCCGAGGCCTGTTCCGGTTCAGGCCGGAGACGGCAGGGCCGCTGAATGAGTTGGTGGAAGTCCTGCTGTGCGCGCCGAACAGCCTGACCAGGGGTGAGCGGGAGCTGATCGCGTCCTACGTGTCGTCACTAAACCAGTGCAAGTACTGCTGCTCGTCGCATTCGGCCTACGCGGCGGCGCAGCTTCCCGAAGGGATGCCGCTCGTGCGGCAGGTCTGTACCGATGTCTCGAACGCTCCGGTGTCGCCCAAGCTCAGGGCGCTGCTGGACATTGCGGCCGCGGCGGCGAAGGGCGGGCTGTCGGTGACACAGGAACTGGTGGACGCGGCACGTACCGAGGGAGCTACCGATACCGAGATCCATGACTGCGTGCTGATCGCCGCCGCCTTTTGCATGTTCAATCGGTACGTCGACGGGCTGGGCACGTTCGCCCCGGACGATCAGGAGCTGTATGCGTCCCGCGCCCAGCGGATAGTGGACATCGGCTACGTAGGGCTCCTCGCCGAGTCGCAGGCTAAATGAAGAACGTGTTCGGTTCCAGGCCGCACAGGACCCTGCCGTAGAGCTCATAGTTCTTGACCGGCATGTTGACGGCGTGCAGGCTGATCGCCTGGAGATCGCGCTGGATGCGCTGGATGGGCATCGAGCTGTAAATGCCGCTCGCGCCGTTGGCCATGTTGTAGATATTGGCCGCGTCGCAGCACAGTTGCGACACCCGGCCGACCGCGACCCGGCAGTACGCGCGCTCGCGCATCGTGTACGGCTCGTTGCTGAGGTTCTTGTGATCCACCAGGGCCGCGAGCCTGCGGGCGTGGTACTCGGCCTCGTCGATCTTCAGGTCCGCCTCGGCCACCTGAAGGTGGGTGACCGGCCACTCGGCCTGCGTCGCGTAGTTGGTGTGCTGGATGGTGCGTCTGTGGATCCGCTCGAGGAACGCCTCCCTGGCGGCCTGGGCCAGCCCGACCTGCTTGCCGGTGTTGATGTTCGAGAGCACCCCGATGATCGGACCGCGGTAACAGGGCGAGTCGGCGTTCCGCTCGGAGTCGTATTCCTGCCGTGCGACCTGGCTCATCCACTGGAAGCGCTCCCGCGGAACGAACACGTCCCTGGCGATCAGCGTGATGCTGCCGGTGCCGCGCAGGCCCGCTACATCCCAGTCGTCGACGATCTCCAGGTCGCTCATCGGCACGACGCACGCGATCGGCTCGATCTCACCGGCCGGGTTGAGCGCCAGCGTGGAGAAGAACTTCCACTGGCTATGCCAGGCGCCGCTATTGAACCCCCACTCGCCGGATACCAGGACGCCGTCCTTGGTGATCTCACCCTTGCCGTTCGGCACCAGGGTGCCGCAGATCCGCACGTCCGGGCTGTCTGAAAAGATCTCATCCTGGACCGGGTCGGGAAAGTGCGCGACCGCCCAGCACTGCGCCCACCAGGCGGTCGCGCAGAAGGCCGGCGACCCGTCTGCCCGGCCGAGCTGGATGCCCACGTCGACGACCGTCTGCATGTCGCTCTCGTAACCGCCGTATTGCGTGGGAACCAGCATGCGCAAGACACCGGCGCCGATCATCGCGTCGACCACCTCGTCGGCCAGGCGCCGGTTCTGCTCACTCCACAGCGCATTCGCCCGCAGCACGGGCGCGATGTCCGCGACACGCTGAACAAGCTCGGCTCGCGACGGGATCTTCACGACTTCCACAGACTTCTCCCTGGTAACCCGATCTGCGGCACCTAACTCACTCACCTTGCGGCGATGCCGCATAGCCGCACATCTTCGAGATTGCCCGCGGCCCGTGGCCGGTCCTTGGGCCGCATCCGCTGAATTTCTTTGCGGCGCCGATGCGACGCAAGGAAGGAGATGCGCTGGCAGGGGCTGGGTGTCACCGTCGGGAATTGACGACCGTCGAAAGACACGACGCCAAATGGAGGAAACAGGACATGAGCGGCGGCGGATGGTCGAAATCGCGGCTTGCGCGCATGCGCGACGTCATGACGGGCTACGTCGAGCGCGGCGAGGTACCCGGGCTCGTCCTGGCGGTGAGCCGGCGAGGCGAGGCGGTAATCGAGCCGATTGGCGCGGCCGACCTGGATGGCACGCCCATCCACAATGACACCATCTTCCGTATCTCCTCGATGACCAAGCCGATCACGGCCGCCGCGGCGATGATCTGCGTGGAGGAGTGCAAGCTGCGCCTAGACGAACCGGTGGACCGGCTGCTGCCTGAACTCGCCGACCGCGTGGTACTGCGGCACCTGGATGGCTCGCTGGACGACACGGTGCCGGCCAGCCGGCCGGTCACCGTGCGCGACCTGCTCACGTTCGTCTGGGGCCTCGGCATGGTCATCGCACCGCCCGACACCTATCCCATCCAGCAGGCGATGGACGAACTGCAACTGGGCCAGGGTCCGCCAGACCCGGAGCTGCCGCCTCCGCCCGATGAGTGGATCCACCGCCTCGGCACGCTGCCGCTGATGCATCAACCCGGCGCTGGCTGGATGTACAACACCGGCTCGGACGTGCTTGGCGTGCTGGTCGCGCGCGCCGCGGGCCAGCCGTTCGATGAATTCCTGCGCGAGCGGATATTCGAGCCGCTGAAGATGGCTGACACCGGCTTCAGCGTGCCGGCGGCGAGCCTGGCTCGGCTCGCCATCGGCTACCGAGACAACGGGGTTGATGTCTACGACGCAGTCGCCGACAGCAAGTGGCGCCAGCCGCCGGCGTTCCCGTCGGGTTCGGCCGGGCTGGTCTCGACCGTGCAGGACTACCTGGTCTTCGGGGAAATGATGCTGCGTCAGGGCAGGTATGACGGCGGCCGGCTGTTGTGCAGAGCGTCGGTCGAGATGATGACCACCGACCAGCTCACGGCCGAGCAGAAGCAGGAGTCCGGCCCGTTCGCGCCTTATTTCGCGAACCACGGCTGGGGACTCGGCATGTCGGTCGTCACCAAACGGGACGGCTTCGGCGAGCCTGCCGGGCGGTTCGGCTGGAACGGCGGGCTCGGCTCGGTCTGGTACGCCGACCCCCGCGAGGAATTGGACATGATCCTGATGACCGGCTGCGCGAAGTTCGTCTTCACACCGCCGAATATCTACCGCGACTTCTGGACCCTGGCCTATCAGGCCATCGACGACTGACCTAGCCGGACCCACGCACAAGGGCCCGGGCTGGCCCGCAAGCGCCAGCCCGGGGCCCCTTTGTCGCTCAGCCGAGCTGGAGCGGTGCGTCGGGCAAGGACAGGGCCTGTCGCAGCACCTGCAAGAACTCCTCCGCCATCCCGCCAATAGTGGCATCGCTGAAGATATTGCGCTTGAACGTGATCACCCCGATCATGTCGCCCGACGGGGCGGTGCTCAGCGTCCACAGCATCCCGTCCGGCATGGCCGAGGTTCGCTCCTGGCCCCGTGGCTCCCGCGATATCTCGACGACTTTCAGGTCTCCGGGGATGTTATCGGCGAGCATGACGGGGTCGGGGAATACCTGAAACACCGCGGCGGCCGCGTTATCGGTCATGGCGGGCCCCATCAGCTCAGGTGCCAGCCCGAAGATGTGGATGCTCGGGATGTCACGAGAGTAGGCGTCCAGGCAGGTCCGGCGGGTCCGATCAAGCACTTCACGGAACGTCGCGCATCCGGTGAGCTCGGTACGCAGCGGGATGAAGTTGAAGAACGACCCGACGGTATCCTCGAACAGCCGGCCACCGCGGCCAGGGGTAAAGGTCGCCACGATCACGTCCTTGGATCCCAGCTTTCGCTGGACGACCACCTGATACGCGGCGAGCAGCACGATGGCCGTCGTGCTCCGGCTCTCAGCGGCCATCTTCGTGGCGGCCGAGGCCAGGTCGGCAGGGATCGAGAAGCGGTACGCACCGGTCGAATGCGGCACGCCGGCCGACCGGGCGAAGTCGGTGGGCAGCGCGCTGATCAGGGCGCCTGACAAGGTTTTGCGCCAGTACTCGATGGCGGCCGCCGGCTGGGCGTCGGGTGCCTCGCGGCTCCAGGCGGCAAACTCCCGGTACTGCGGTGCCTCCGGCAACTCGGGTATATCCAAGCCCAGCTGGGCTGCGTAGCGGTTGACCAGGTCGCGGATGATCACCCGCACCGACCAGCCGTCGGTGGCGATGTGATGCGTAATCAGGGCGAGCACCGAGTCCTGGTCGTCGAACCTGGCGAGCACTGCCTTGATGAGCGGCGGCTGATCCGCTTCGATCTCGCCGTTCTCGAGCTCCCTGATTAGCTCCTCGGCCTGCTGATCGCGTGACTTCCCCGGCTCGGGGGTTATGTCGCGGACCGACAGTTCAGGCGTCGAAGCCGGATATATCTCCTGGTATTTGTCGTCGCCGTCGCGCACGATCACGGTGCGCAGCGCCTCGTGCCGCTCCACTACATTGCGCAGCGCACGCCGCATCGCGACGGCATCGACCTGCCCGCTGACACGCCAGGCCTCGACGATGTGGTAGTGCGGACCGAACGGCCCGTCCTCACCGCCGGAGTCGAAGAGGCAGACGAACTCCTGGTTCAGCGACAGCGGGACCCGCTCGGTCTGCGTCGCTACTGGCTGTCCGGCACTGGTGGTACTCATGGTTAACGCTCCTTCTCGCGGATCGTTGGTGAGGTATTTGGCGACCACGTCGGGCACGACCTTGCAGTCAAGCAGGTAGGTGCCGTGACAGCCCGCCTCGCGCCAGGCGCGTAGGCCAGCCAGGTCAGCGACGGTGCGCACCGTCGCCGCCTGGGCGCCGAACGACCGCGCCACGGCGGCGAAATCAGTATCGACGAAGGTCGCGGGGCTGGTATCGATGCGGAGCGGGCGGTACATGTGGATCTCCGCGCCGTATGCGGAGTCGTTGAAGATCACCACGAGCGCCGAGCGCGAAACACGGATGAGGGTCTCAAGCTCAGGCAGGCCCATCAGCGCGCCGCCGTCGCCCAGAGCCACGACCGTCGTCCGGTCCTTCCTGCCGACTGCCGCGCCTACCGCGCCCGCGAAGCCAAGACCGATGGTCTGGAACGCCGCGCCGGTGAACACAAGCGCGGACGGATCTGCGGCCGGCCAGTACATGGCCGGCCATCCAACGAAATGGCCGCCGTCCATGACCAGCGTCCTTTTCGCCGGCAGCAGGCCGACCAGCGCCAGCGACAAGCTCCTCGGGTCGATCTGGCTGGCCGTGCTGGCGTCGTCGTACGGCTCGTGCTCCCAGCCGGCCAGCCCGATATCGGCTGTCACCTGGTCACGCCAGCTAGACGCCATCAGGCCGCGGGCGCGCACGCCTTCCAGCAGGACACCGGCGACCCGGGACGCGTCCCCCGTAACGCACAGATCGACCCGGCTCACAGTCGGCGCGCCTTCCAGGTCGACCTGCACGAGCGTGGCGCCCGGATCGAGCAACCTGCCCCCGTGCAGCGTGAAGTCGTTCAGACTCGCGCCGAACGCGACGATCACGTCGGCGTCGCCCATGATCCGGGCCGCCCGCGGGGAGGCGAAGCCTCCACAGATCCCGAGGCACCACGGGCTGTCGCGGTAGAGGCCATCCACCATTACGGTGGTGGTGAGCAGCGCGCCGAGCAGGTCAGCGAGCGCGGCGATCGGCTGCGCGGCGCCGGAACGGTACGCCCCGAGCCCGGCGAGCAGCAGCGGGCGGCGAGCGCTGGCCAGGACGTCGAGCGCCGCGTCGACCTGGCGGGCCGCTGGCGCCCGGCGAAGGCCAGGACGGGGCCTGATCTGGGCCACATCAGGACATGGAGGCTGGCCGGGCTGGTCCGGCACGTCGGCGCCGAGCAGGTCGGCGGCCAGGCTGAGCACGACGAGGCGCGGGCCATCGCGCGCGAGCTCGAGCGCGCGGGCCACCGTGTCGCGGACGGTCGCCGGGTCGGTGACGCGAATGGTCCTGGCGCCGAGTGCTGCGGCGAACGCGCCCTGGTCGATGTCGATCGGCCGCGGTCCGCTCGTCGGCTGGTCCCCGCTGAGCAGCAGTACGCCGCTGCGGTGCTTGACCGCCTCAGCTAGCCCAGTCGCGGCGTTGGTCAGGCCGGGCCCGTACGTGGTCGTGCAGACCGCCACGTCTCCGGTCGCCCGGTAGTAGGCGTCCGCCATCGCGATAGCCCCGCCTTCATGCCGGGCGGCCACATATCTGACGCCCCCTGCCATGAGCCCGGCCACGGCGAGGAAGTTCCCGTTGCCGACGACGCCGAAGGCGACCCTGACACCTTCATCGGCAAGAACCTGCCCCGCCAGGGTCGCGAGCTTCGTCATAACCTGACCAACTGCGCGGCCGGCTCGGCTACCGACGCGGACAGCACCTGGCAGTACTGCGCTGCGATCTTGGCCATGGCGCCTTCGTCGAACCGGTCCCGGCTGAACCTGATGAGGGCGGCCAGCTCTCCGGACCGGAGGTGGTCAAGCGCCCATAGGATGCCCTTTGGCGTACTCGCCCCCACCGGCCTGGACCTGCGCCCGCTGCGGAGCTCTGAATACCTGACGTCACCGGCCCGCTCGATGCCAGCCAGAGCAGGCGGCGGGAACATCTCGAACGCGCTGACCGCCAGGTGGTCATCGCCGCACGAACCCATCAGGTCATCGGCTTGCGCTTGGATCAGCAGGAACGGGATGTCGTTCGCGTATGCCTGCAGGCAGCTGGCCCTAGTCCGCGCAATGACGTCGACGAAGCTGTCGCAGCCGCCCAGGTCGGTCCTGATCGGCAGGAAGTTGTACAGCGGTCCCACCACGCTGGCGAAGCGCCGCTCATTGCGCCCGGCCGTGAAGATCGGCACGGCCAGATCGGATTCCCCGGTCAGTTGGCTGGCCAGCACGTTGTAGGCCGCGAGCAGCACGACGAACAGGGAGCTGCGGGTCGACCTGGCGACCCGGGCCGCCGCCTCGGTCAGCTCCCTGCCGATGACGAACCGGTGCACCGAGTACGGATCGGCGGCACCTTCAGACAGCGCCCGGTCGGCTGGCAGCGCGTGCAGGCGAGCGCCGAGCAGGCGCTCGCGCCAGTGCCCGCTGGCAGCGCCAGTCCAGGACTTCTCGGTGGCCCGCTGCCACGCGGCGAACTCGCGATACTGGCACGCGCCGGGCAGGTCAGGCACCCGCCCTGCGGTCCGGGCCGCATAGCAGGCGGCGAGGTCGGTGATGATCACCTGCATGGACCACGCGTCGGACGCGATGTGATGCGTCGTCAGGGCGAGCACATGATCGTCCGCGCCGAGCCTGCCGAGCACCGCCCGCAGCAGCGGCACCTCACGGTGGCTGAATGGCTCGGCCTCGACGTCGTCCAGCAGGTCGTACGCGGCGCGGTCGGCTGAGTCCGCCAGGTCAGCCGAGCCGACGCCGCGTACCTCCAGGCTGACCGGGCCTGGCGGGTACAGGTGCTGATACCACCCGTCGTCGTCCTTGCGCAGGATCGTGTGGAGGATCTCGTGCCTGGCCACGACGTCATCAAGCGCTGCAGAAAGCGCGCCGACGTCGAGGTTGCCGCGCAGCCGCAGCCCGGAGGTGATCGCGTACCACTGGCTGAGCGCTCCCGCAGTCTCACCGTGGTCCAGTGAGCACAAGAACTTCTGGTTCAGCGAGAGCGCTGGCCGTTCGTCGGTCATCTTGCCCGTCTCCCGGCTTCAGGCCTGCAACTTGTGCAGGGCCTTCGCTAGCTGCTGGTCGAGCTCGGCAACGGTGGGCGCGTCGAAGATGTCAGAGACCAGCAGCTCTATACTCAAACGGTCCTGGATCGAGCTGACCAGCCGCATCGCCATGAGCGACTCTCCGTGCAGGTCGAAGAAGCTGTCATCGAGTCCGACCCTGGGCACGCCGAGCACCTCGGCGAACAGCGAGCAAAGGATCTCCTGCCGCGCGGTCTGCGGTGCGCGGTAGTTCGCCGAGGCTTCCACGACAGGCTCGGGCAGGGCCTTACGATCCACCTTCCCGTTCGGGGTCAGCGGCAGCGAATCGAGCGTGACAAAGGCCGACGGCACCATGTACTCGGGCAGCAGCTCGGTCGCGTGTGCCCGCAGCTCATCCACGTCGACCTGGCCCGCCTGGGCGACCACGTAAGCGATCAGGCGCTTCTCGCCGTCCTCGACTTCACGGGCGACCACGACCACGTGCGCCAGCCCGTGGTATCTCGCGAGCACGCTTTCGACCTCGGCCAGTTCGACCCGGTATCCGCGGATCTTGACCTGGTCACCTGAGCGTCCGACGAATTCGATCAGCCCGTCATGCCGCATCCGCACCTGGTCCCCCGTGCGGTACATGCGCTGGCCAGTCCTGGCGAACGGATCGGCGACGAACCGCTCGGCCGTGACGCCGGACCGCCGGTAGTATCCACGCGCGAGGCGGTCTCCGGCGACGTAGAGGTCACCGACCTCGCCCGCCGGCAGCGGCCTGAGGTGCTCGTCGAGCACGTGCAGCCGGGTGTTGTCCATTCCGCGACCCACCGGGACGGTCAGGCCCATGGAGTATGGTGCCCGCATCGGCGAATGGGTGATGAACGCCGCCATCTCGCTCGCGCCATAGGTTGCGCGGACCACAGTGTCAGGGCACGCCTGGAGTACGTGCTGCACTGCCTTGGCGGAGATCACGTCCCCGCCGGTCAGCACCTCGCGCACGCCGGCGAAGCACTCCGGTGCCTCGTCGGCCACCACCCGGAACAGGCCGGCCGTCACGTGCACGGCAGAGATCTGGTACTCAGTGATCAGCCTGCGCAACGTGCCTACGTCGAGGCGACCTGGCGGTGCAAGGACCAGGTGGCCGCCGCGCAGCAGCGGCACCCACAGCTCGTAGGTGGAAACGGCGAACGCGTACGGCGCCAGCATCAAGATCTGCTCCTGGCCCCCGCCGTCCCAGCAGGAGTCGAGCGCCAGCCCGAGAACGCCGCGGTGGGTGACGGCGACCCCCATCGGGTCGCCGGTCGAGCCCGAGGTGTAGATCACGTGCACCAGGTGATCAAGCCCGGTCCGAACGCTGGGGTCGGTGCCGGGCAGCGAGCGCTGCTCCGCGTCCGAGTCGACGAAGACAGCCGTGGGAACCTCGGGCAGGCCGCGCTCGCGCATGGTCGCGTCCGCTAGCAGCACGGGCCTGCCTACGCTGTCGGCAATCCACTGCAACCGCGCCAACGGATACGCGCTGTGCAGCGGCAGGTACAGGGCCCCGGCTTTCACGATGCCCAGGATCGAGGCAACCATCTCGACGGACCGCTCCTGCAGCACCATGACCGGGTCTTCGGGCCTTACGCCCAGGCCGAGCAGCCGGCGGGCAATGCGATTGGCCCGCTCGTCGAGCTCGGCGTAGGTCACGGCCTCCGCGGGCGACGACACCGCGATCGCGTCTGGCGTCCGCGCCATTACCTGAGCAAAGCGCTCCTGAACGGAACTGGAATCCACCATGTTGCCCCGATCCGCCTTTTCGTGACAGCCGTCGCGCAGCCCGAGCTGCGCGGATCCGGTCCAACTCGCATCGCGTATTTCTATGGCGACGATGACAGTGAGGCGCTACCCGCCGCATCTCCGGGATTGCCCTCGGCGCTCGCGCCGCGCAATCCGGAAGGTGCGCCCCATGGGGCCGGATGCCACCGTCGGAATGCAGCGCCGGCCCCGCTTCAGCGTGCAGCGCGCCAGACAAGCAGGAGGCAACCGTGATGCATGACCAGCAAGGAAACCGCGCAGTTGTGCTCGGCGGCGGCATGGCTGGCCTACTGGCCGCCCGTGTCCTATCCGAGAAGTATGCCGACGTCGTCGTTGTGGACCGCGACGAGCTGACCGGTGTGACCGGCGCCCGTAAGGGCGTGCCGCACGGCCGCCACGCGCACTGCCTGGTCGCCAGAGGCCAGCAGATCTATGAGGAACTGCTCCCCGGGCTTACCCAGGGTATGAGCGATGCCGGAGTGACGCTCGGCGACTTCAACGGGCAGATCCAGTGGTACTTCAACGGCCACAAGCTAGCGGCCTCCGACTCGGGCCTGATCTGCGTGTCATCCGGGCGCCCGATACTCGAGGAACACGTCCGCAAGCACGTCCAGTCCATTCCCAGCGTGCGCTTCCTCGAGCAGTACGACATCGTGGGCCTGGAGACGACGCCGGACAAAACGCGGGTCACCGGGGCGCAGATCCAGCGCCGCGAGCAGGGCAGTGAATCCGAGGTGCTGTCCGCCGACCTGGTGATCGACATCACCGGCCGGGGCTCGCGGATGCCGGCCTGGCTGGCCGAGCTCGGCTACCCGGCGCCGCCGGAGGACAAGATCAAGGTGGACCTCGCGTACACCACGCGGCACTACCGATTCAAGAGCAATCCGTTCACCAAGGACATCGCGATCAACCAGGCTGGGACGCCCGTGTTTCCCCGCGGCGTGTTCTGCTACCTGCTGCCCGATGGCGAGACCGTCGAACTGTCGCTCACCGGCGTACTCGGTGACCACGCGCCGACCGATTCGGAAGGCTTCACCGACTACATCAAGTCGCTGCCGCTTCCAATCCACTACGAGTGGGTCCGCGACGCGGAGCCGGTCGACGAGCCGGTGCGGTTCAAGTTCCCGGCCAGTGTCTGGCGCCACTACGAGGCGCTGGCCCGCTTCCCAGACGGCCTGCTGGTGATGGGCGACGCCGTATGCAGCTTCAACCCGGTCTACGCCCAGGGCATGACCGTCGCCGGGATGGAGGCGCTGACCCTGCGTAAGCATCTGCAGATCCCCGGGCCGCTGAACCCGATGGCGTTCTTCGGCGAGATAGCGGGTCAGATCGCCGGGCCGTGGCAGTTCTCCGCCATCGCCGACCTCGGCTATGCGGGCGTCGAAGGCGAGCGGACCGACCAGATCCGCCTGGTCAACCAGTACGTCCCGGCGGTGCTGGCTGCCGCGACGCAAGACCCGGTGGTCACCGACGCATTCCTCCGTGTGGCCGGGCTGGTCGAGGATCCGACGTCGCTGATGCGGCCGGACATCGCGGTGCGAGTCGGGCGAGTGATGCAGCATATGGGGCGCCAGCCGGCTGCCACCTCGACGGCACGAGACTGAAGAGGTGCACGATGCGTGAGTTCAAGATCGACGTCCCGCAGTCGCAGCTCGATGACCTGAAGCAAAGAATCGCGGCCACCCGCTGGCCCGACGAGATGCCCGGCGTCGGCTGGAGCCGCGGCGCTCCGCTGAGCTACATCAAGGAGCTCGCCGAGTACTGGCGCACCAGCTTCGACTGGCGCGCCGCCGAGGCGCGGATGAACCAGTTCCCTCACTTCCTGACCGAGATCGACGGCGTGCAGGTGCATTTCCTGCACGCCCGCTCACCTGAACCGAACGCGATGCCGCTGATCATCACCCACGGCTGGCCCGGATCCTTCGTGGAGTTCCTTGACGTCATCGATCCGCTGGTCAACCCGGCTGCGCATGGCGGCGACCCGGCCGACGCGTTCCATGTGATCATCCCGTCAATGCCCGGCTACGGTTTCTCCGGCGCGACTCATCAGCTCGGCTGGGACACCGAGCGGGTGGCGCTGGCCTGGAAGGAGCTGATGCGTCGCCTCGGGTACACCCGCTACATCGCGCAGGGCGGCGACTGGGGCTCGCCGATCTCGCTGCGGGTCGGCCTCGCCGATCCTGAGCACGTCGCCGGCGTGCACATCAACATGTGCGTGACGCTTCCGCCACCCGATCCCGCCGCCATGGCTCAGCTCATGGCTGAGCTGACCGAGCCGGACATGGAGCGGCTGCAATTCGGCGGTTACTTCTTCCAGGACGGCTTCGGATGGATGAAGATCCAGGCCACCCGTCCGCAGACGCTTTCCTACGGCCTGACCGACTCACCCGTCGGGCAGCTCGCCTGGATCGCGGAGAAATTCAAGGAGTGGACGGACTCGACGGACCGGCCCGAAGACGCGGTAAGCCGTGACCAGATGCTGACCAACGTGTCGCTCTACTGGCTGACCGCGACCGCGGGATCGAGCGCGCAGCTGTACTACGAATCCGAGCACCTCGACGCTGACTTCGGCCGCACCTGGGCCGGGCCGTGGCCGCTGGCGATGCCGGTCGGCGTGGCGGTCTTCCCCAAGGACGCGTCGCGGCCGATCCGCAGTTGGGCGGAGAACATCCTGCCCACGCTGACCCGCTGGACCGAATTCGACCGGGGCGGTCACTTTGCCGCCATGGAGCAACCGGAACTCTTCGTAGGAGACGTGCGGGCGTTCGCCCGCTCCCTGCATGAGTGACCGGCGCCCCGGGGAGCAGCACAAGGGCCTGGCCGACATAACGGCCAGGCCCTTTCTCGTGGTCCTGCTCGGGCGCGTCCTGAGCCTCGGCCGCCAGGCTGAAACGCGGAGCGGGCGGCCTGCACGCAGGCCGCCCGCTCGTTGGCTGGTCAGATGTAGAGCGTGTCGGGCTCGAGCCCGCACAGGACCCGCCCGTGGAGCTCGGAGTTGGTGTCCGGATGCATCAGCGCGTGCATGGTGACCGCGTTGATGTCACGTGCGATCCGCTGGATCGGCTGGTCACTGTAGATGGATGAGCCGCCGCTGGCCGCAGCCAGGATGTCCACGGCTTCCTTGGCCAGGCGGCACACCGCGCCGAGGTCAGCGCGTGCGCTGACCCGCTCCGCGACGGTCCACGGGGCGTTCTGCACGCCCTTGGTGTCAACCAGCGCGGCCAGGCGGTGAGCGTGGAACTCCGCCTCGTCGATCTTCATGACCGCCGCGTCGACCTGCAGATGGGTCAGCGGCGCCAGGGCTTGCCTGCTGTATCCCGTATACGTGATCTTGCGTTCGGGCAGCCGTGCGAAGAATGCTTCCTTCGCGGCCTTGGCCAGTCCGAGGACGCAGCCTACCGAGGACGCGGAGGCGACCGGAAGCATGGGCGCCCGGTAGATCTCCGCGGCGGCGTTCTGCGGCGAGGCGGAGAGACCCTGCAGGATCGCTCCGATCGGCAGCACACGCTCCTGCGGGACGAACAGGTTCGTCGCGAGCGTGCTGACGCTGCCGCTGCCCTTCATGCCCGACGTGTACCAGTCGTCGATGATCTGCAGTTCCGACATCGGCGCCAGCGCGACGACCGGCATCGGCTCGCCCTCGCCGCCGACCATGATCGCGACGATCTCCTGCCAGTGGCTATGCAGCGCCCCGCTGACGAATCCCCACTTGCCGTTGACGACGATGCCGCCATCGGCCGGCAAGGCCAGGGCGCTCGGGCTCAGCGTCCCGCACACCCGGACGTCCGGGGTCGAGAACACCTCGTCCTGAACCTGGTCGGGGAACATGCACGCCATCCAGCCCGGAATCCAGTACACCGACGCGGTCCACGCGGCGGAGCCGTCGCCGCGGCCGAGCTCGGTGGCCACGTCGACCAGGGTTCGCGTGTCGGACTCGAATCCGCCGTAGCGCGCGGGTACCCGCATACGGAAGATGCCAGCGTCGGCCAGGGCCTCGATCGACTCCTCATGAAGACGCCGATTCTCTTCCGACCAGGCCGCGTGCTTCTGCAGCACCGGCACAAGCCCGGACGCGCGCTCAACAAGCTGCTCTCGCGCCGGAACATCGGTCTTCTGCACCATACCCTCCCATAGCAGCGCTAACGAGATTTACTGTCGACGATCGCACCTGCTGGCCGGCTCCCGCATATTGCGGATTGCGGATAACCGGTGAAAGCCGAGGACTCCTGAGCATCTGGCCGCGCGACGCCTGATCTGCGTTTCTGTGTTGTTTCCGCCGGGCGCGGTCCTTCGCAAAAGAAATGCAAGGTATCGGCCATGTAGAGCGGCCGAATGATGGCGAGGATGCTGAGCCCGTTGCCGCTTCGGCGGCCCTCCGGGCGCTGCGGCCAGGGCCCGGAGACGGTGCTGTGGCTAAGCCCATGCCTGGCCACCAGCGGCTTCATCTGGGCCGGCCAGCTCGCCAATCACGGCAGCGTACTCAGGAAACGCCTGATCAGCATGGCAATCCAGGAGGTGCGTGCGCACCTGGAGGCAGGCCTACTGGGTGGTGCGGTGGACGCTGGTCCGTACGCAAGCCCGTATCACTGCCCGAATCGGAGGAATTGGCATGTCACATGCAGGAAAACGGTCCGCAGCAGCCATAGCTGGGCTGCTGCGCAAAGCCAATCCCGCGCGCGGGTGGCGACGCTACGCCATCGGCGGCCTTGTGGTGGCGCTGGGGGTGTCCGGCGCGGTCGCGGCGATCGATGCCCTGCCCGCGCAGGCGGCGCACGGACTACCCGCGCAGGCGGCGTCTAACAAGTCCGGCGTCTGCGTGCCTCCCGCGAGTCCCACGCTGGCCGGATTCCAGCAGGGAATGGTCGCGGTCCCCGGCGATTCGCTTCATTACGTCATCGGCGGGTCGGGACCAGTCCTCGTGCTCCTGCACGGCTGGCCTATGACCTGGTGGGAGTGGCACACGGTGATGCCGGGCCTAGCCAAGACCCACACGGTGATCGCATTCGACCTGCCGGGGCTGGGCAATTCAGCCATCCCCACCAACTTCGGATATACCACGGCCGACACCGCGACGCTGCTGCACGACGCAGTCGCGGCGCTGGGATTCGGGAACGTCTCGATCCTCGCGCATGACCTCGGGGTGGGGATCGGATACGCGTACGCCCGGCTCTATCCGCAGTCGGTAGACCGGCTGATGGTGCTCGACTCTGAGCTCAACGGGTTCGGCCTGGAGGCCAACTACGGCTTCAGCTTCCATTTCGACCTGAACATGGCCGCCCCGCCGACCCCAGAGGACATCATCAATGACCGAGAGGCAGAGGTGGCGTACCTGAACTACCTGTACAGCTTCGCCAACAAGGCGGCGGCGATCACCAGCCAGGACAAGGACATATGGTACGGCGCTTACAACTGCCCGGCGAACCGCGAGGCCGGCTACAACTACTATCGAGCATTTTCGCAGGACGAAACCTGGGACCTCAATACTGCCAAGCCGAAGCTGACCATACCGGTGGTGGCGATGGGCGGCGCGGACAGCTTCGGGACCGCGGTGGCCACCTCCATGATGGGTGTGGACTCGGACGTGCACACGATCGTGGCGCCCGACTCGGGGCACTACATTCCCGAGGAGGATCCGGGATTCGTGGCTGAATGCGCGGGCCTGTTCTTCAGCCAGAACCCGAACCAAAAAGCGCCGAAGGGCTTCGCGGCCTGTCTTCCTTCTTAGCGCTGTCTTTCCTGACGCTGCCGTGGCCGGGTAGATGTAACACCCCCCGCAGCAGTGACGTGACCGTCGCCGCCAGCACCGACAGGCGGCGGCGGTCACGAACATCATGGTCAAGACTTCTAGATGGAAGCCGCACCGACCCAGCGGTGATAGGCGTCTAGGTCGACGTTGCTACCGCACACGATGGTGACTACGTGCCGACCGTCGAAGCGGTCACGATCTTCGAGGATCGCCGCGATGCCGAGCGCAGCCGACGGCTCGACGACGAGGCCAGCGTGGTCCAGAAGCATCCGCATGCCGGCGATTATCGAGGCCTCCTGGACCAGGACGGCGTCGTCAGCGACCAGCAGGAGGTCGTCCAAGACGGCCGGGATGGGACACCGCCCGGCGACGCCGTCAGCGATGGTGCAGGCCGGGCCGGTGGTGACGACGCGCCGTTGGCGCCAGGAGTGTGTCATCGCTGGTGCGCCTGCCGGCTGGACGCAGATCACCTCGACTTGGGGTGCCCGGGCCTTGATCACATGACCCACACCGGTGGCCAGTGCCCCGCCGCCCAGAGCAATAAGGACGGCGTCGAACGACGGCGCGATGTCCGCCAGTTCTAGGCCGATGGTTGCCGCGCCCTCGCACGTCTCGATGTCCAGGCTGTCTTCGACCAGCCGGATGCCGTCGCCGCGCGCGAGGGTCGCCGCCCGCTCGCGAGCCATGTCGAAGTCGCCGTCCACCAGCTCCAGCCTGGCGTCCAGTGCGCGGATGCGATCAAGCTTGGCCGCGAGCCGCCCGGATCCGGGCCATGTCCAGGCGTGTCTGCTGCACGGCACAGCAGCCTAGCGCCGTCGGCGCTCACCCAGGACCTGCACATCCGCGACCCTGACCCAGGTTCACGGTGTCCTCGATCTCTTCAGAGATCACAGAGCGGAGGGCGTGGGATTCGAACCCACGAGGACACTCTCGTATCCTGGCGGCCTCAAAGGCCGCCGCCATCGGCCACTAGGCGAACCCTCCTTGCCGCCAGGCGGTCCAGCCGGCCTGGCGAACGCACCTTGCTATCAGCTAACCGGGTCGCGCGGGCAGTTCTGATAGACCGCTAGCCGCCACGTGCCGTCGTCCTTGACGAGGATCCAGGACGCGCGGATCGCCTGCTTGGTCGACACTTCCTGCTCGCCAGGCTCGAGCACTCCACCCACGGTCACCAGTGCGACGGCGTCGGCGCCAAGCGGCTTGATCTCGAGCGGCGTTCCGGTAACGCTGGTTCCCTTGTACGGCCCGGCGTATCCAGCCTCCATGAATTGCCGAATCTCGTCGCGGCCCTTCTTGTACACGCCTGGCAGGATTAGCGTACCGTCCTGAATGAATAGCTGGGAGAAAGCCTCAGCGTCCTGCGCGGCCCAAGCCGAGACCAAACGGCCCGGCACGGCACCGATCTCCGCCATTAGCGCGTCGGGTATCTTTGGCATGCTTTCTTCTCACTTCCCGTGGAGTACCCGGAATCATCCAAGGTAAATTGGGGTTAGCGACTCGATACAAATGTATTTGCCTGGGAGCTCTTTTTCCTCTCTCACGATGCTGTACACGGGAGGCGCTCCCTTGGGCTTACTGGCTCAGCCTGCCTGGCCTACTGATCTAGGTATCTGTCGATGGCCCGGACCGTCGGGTTACCCATGAAGCCCTTCAGGCTGATCTTGATTCCCATCTGCTCCATCAGCCTGGCCACCATCACGGCCGCGAGCAGGGAGTGGCCGCCCAGGTCGAAGAAGCTGTCTTCGACCCCGACCTGGTCGATGCCAAGGACCTGGGCGAACAGCTCGCACAGGGCCCGTTCCCTGGTGGTGGTCGGCGCCTGGAAGGCTCCGGCGCCCGCCGCATAGTCGGGGGTGGGCAGGGCGCGGCGGTCCAGTTTGCCGCTCGTGTTCAGCGGCAGCTTGTCCAGCACCACGACCGCCGCAGGCACCATGTAGCCGGGCAGCACCCGGGCCGAGGCGTCTCGCAGTGCAGCCGGGTCCAGCGCCACCCCGGCCGCCGGGACCACGTACCCGGCTAGCCGCTTGTCACCCGGCCTGTCCTCGCGCAGCACGACCCGGGCCTGCGTCACCCCCGGCTGGGCGGCCAGCACGGCCTCGATCTCGCCCAGCTCCACCCGGAACCCGCGGATCTTCACTTGGTCATCAACCCGGCCCAGGTACTCAAGCTGGCCGGCCGCGTTCCACCGGGCCAGGTCCCCGGTTCGGTACATCCGCTCACCCGCCGCCCCGAACGGGCACGCCACGAACCGCTCCGCGGTCAGGCCCGGCTGCTTCAGATACCCCCGCGCCAGGCCGCCCGCCAGGTACAACTCCCCGACCACCCCCGGCGGCACCAGCCGCAGCTTCTCGTCCAGCACGAACGCCCGCCTGTTCCAGATCAGTCGCCCGATCGGCGGCGAACCCGCCGCCCCGTCGGTGCAGTCGACGTCGTACGTCGTCACGTAGACGGTCGTTTCGGTCGGGCCGTAGAGGTTGACGATCCGCGCCCCCGGCACCGCCGCTTTGATCGCCGCCACGACTTGCTCGGTCACTGCCTCCCCGCATAGAGCCACGACCGCGGCTCGGGCGGCCGTTCCCGGCGACGCCAGTACATGCGTCAGCGCGGTCGGCACCGCGCTGATCATGCTCCCGCGCCACGGTCTAGATGTGAGCGTCAGCAGGTTCGGCACGATCTCGATGCTGCCCCCCGCCGTCAGCGTCCCGATGATCTCGAACACCGACACGTCGAACGTCAGTGAGGTAGAGGCCAGGACGTGTGACAGTTCTTCGGCGGAAAACTGGACAGCGACCCAGGACGCCAGGTCGGTCAGGCTGTGGTGCTCGATCACGACGCCCTTAGGGCGGCCGGTCGAGCCGGAGGTATAGATCACGTATGCCGCATTCCGCGGGCTCGCTGCGGCCGGCACGTTATTCCCGTCCAGCCCGGCCAGGTCCTGCACGGTCGCCGGGTCATCGAGCACCAGCAGCGGCAATCTGGCTGGCAGGGTGGCGGCTGCCGCGGCCGTGGTTAGCACGGTGACCGGGCTGGTCTCGCTGAACATGTAGGCGATGCGGTCGGGCGGGTAGGCGGGGTCGACCGGGACGTAGGCGGCACCTGCCTTGAGCACGGCCAGGACGGCGACGATCATGTCCGGGGAGCGGGGCATCGCGATGGCGACGAAGCGGTCGGGCCCCGCGCCTCGGCTGATCAGCAGCCGGGCCAGGCGGTTGGCGCGCTGGTTGAGTTCGGCGTAGGACAGGTGCTCGTCTTCGACGATGACGGCGGGAGCGTCGGGGGTGAAGGCGACCTGCGCCTGGAATAGCTCAGGCCAGACGGCGGCGGGGATGTCCCGGGCGGTGTCGTTCCATTCCGCCAGGACCCGCCGCTCGGCGGTGGTGAGCAGGTCGAGGTCGCTGACCGGCCGGTCCGGGCCGGCCGCGACCTGACGCAGCAGCCGGGTCAGCCGGGTGGCGAGCGCCTCCACGGTGGCCTGGTCGAACAGGTCCTCGGGGTATTCGAAGGAGGCGTCGATCCCGGCCGGGGCGCCGTCGGCGTCGCGGTTCTGCTGGAAGGCCAGGGTCAGGTCGAACTTGGCTGCCACGTCGGGCACCGGCTCGGTCTGGACGCGCAGCCCGGGTAGCTGCCAGTCGACCGCGCCGACGTCCTGATCGGCGAGCATGACCTGGAACAGCGGGTGCCGGGCGGGGGAACGAGCCGGGTTGAGCACCTCGACCAGCCGCTCGAAGGGGACGTCCTGCCGGCCCTGGGCGGCCAGCACGGTCTCCCGGACCCGGTCCAGCAGCTGGGCGAAGCTAGGCTCGCCGGACAGGTCGGCCCGCAGCACCAGCGTGTTCACGAAGAACCCGACCAGGTCGTGCACCGCCTCATCGGTCCGCCCCGCCACCGGAGCGCCCAGCGGGATGTCGGTCCCGGCACCCATCCGGGACAGCAGCGCGGCCAGCCCCGCGTGCAGCACCATGAACACGGTCGCCTGATGCTCGCGCGCTAGGTCGGTCAGTATCGCGTGCAGGCCCGCGTCCGCCAGCTGCCACCGGATTACCGCGCCGCGCTGGGACTGCTCAGCCGGCCGCAGCCGGTCGAACGGCAACGCCAGCTCATCAGGCAGCCCGGCCAGGGCCCGTTGCCAGTACTGGATCTGCCCGGCCAGCGCCCCGCCGTCCGCCACGTCCCCGCCGGCACCGCCGGCGCTGCCGAGCAGGTCCCGCTGCCACAGCGCGTAGTCGGCGTACTGTACCGCCAGCGGCGCCCAGCCGGGCGCCCGGCCGTCGCGGCGTGCCTGGTACGCCGCGGCCAGGTCCGACATCAGCACCTGCATGGACCAGCCGTCACTGGCGATGTGATGGCACAGCAGGAGCAGCACATATTCCTGCTCCGCGAGGGTGAACAGCCATGCCCGGATAGGCAGCTCGCTGGCCAGGTCGAACTCGTGCCGGGCCGCCGTGTCGATCAGCCCGGCCAGTTCGTCAGAACGGGCCGTGGTGATTGTGACCGGGACGGTGGCTTCCCCCGGGGGGATGATGTGCTGGTATGGCTGGCCGCCGTCGATGGAGAACATGGTGCGGAGCGATTCATGCCTGTCTGCCACGTCGCTGAGCGCGGCGGTCAGCGCTGCGGCATCGAGCTCGCCGGTCAGCCGCCACGCGAACGGCAGGTTGTAGGCCGTGCCGGGCCCGTGGAACTGCTCCAGGAACCACAGCCGTTGCTGCGCGAACGAGAGCGGCAGCCGTTCCGGCCGCGCCGCCGCCCGGGTCAGCGGCGGCCTGGCTGCTTGCGCCCCTTCCAGCACCGCGGCCAGCGCCGCCGGTGTCGGATGCTCGAACACTGCCCGGATCGGCAGTTCGGCGCCCAGCACCGCGCGGATCCGCGACACCAGCCGCGTGGCCAGCAGCGAATGCCCGCCCAGGTCGAAGAAACTATCCTCGACCCCGACCCTGTCCAGGCCCAGTACCTGCGCGAACACCGCACACAGCGCCCGTTCCCGCGCGGTAGCTGGGGCTGTCCTTCCCGGTGTCGTGGCGTAATCGGGGGCGGGGAGGGCGCGGCGGTCGAGTTTTCCGTTGGCGTTCAGCGGCATCCGGTCCAAGAGGACGATCGCGGCGGGCACCATGTACCCGGGCAGGGCAGCGGCAGCCGCGGCACGCAGCCCGCCAGGATTAAGCTGACCGCCCGCCGCCGGCACAGCATAGGCCACCAGCGTGCCGTCACCGGGCCGGTCCTGCCGGACTACCACCGCGGCCTGCGCGACCCCGGGCTGGGCGGCGAGCAGGGCCTCGATCTCGCCGGGCTCGATCCGGTAGCCGCGGATCTTGACCTGGTCATCGGTCCGGCCCAGGTACTCGATCTGGCCGTCTGCGTTCCACCGGGCCAGGTCCCCGGTCCGGTACATCCGCTCCCCCGGCGCACCGAACGGGCACGCCACGAACCGCTCCCCGGTCAGCTCCGGCCGGTTCAGGTACCCCCGGGCCAGCTGCCCGCCCGCCAGGTACAGCTCCCCCGCCACACCGATCGGCACCAGTTGCAACGCAGCGTCAAGCACCAGCGCCCGCGTATTCCACACCGGCCGCCCGATCGGAGGATTCCCGCTCAGGGGGGGCCCGTCCGCCCGGCACGCGCGCCAGGCGGTGGCGTAGACGGTCGCCTCGGTCGGACCATAAATATTGCGGATCTCGGCGCCGGGCAATGCGGCACCGACAGCCGTGACGGCACGCGCAGTGAGCGCCTCACCGGCCAGTACCACCGTCCGCGCACTGGCCGTCGCGCCGTGCACGGACAGCACCTCCGACAATGCCGACGGCACTGCGCTGATCAGACTCCCGTCCCAGGCTCCCCCGCCGCGGTCAGCCAATGCCAGCAGGTCTCGGACAACCTCGATGCTCCCGCCCGAGACGAGTGGGGTGAAGATCTCGAACACCGACACATCGAAACTCAGCGACGTCGACACCAGCACCTTGGCCAGCTCACCGGCCGTGAACTCAGCCCGCGCCCAGCACAGCAGGCCAGCCACGTTGCGGTGCTCGATGATCACGCCCTTGGGGCGACCGGTCGACCCAGACGTGTAGATCACGTACGCCGGGCTGGTCATGGTCAGCGGCGTGCTCAGGTCATCGCCGTCCAGATCCGCGACCACGGCCTTGGTGGCGGGATCATCGAGGACGATCCGGCGGATGCCGACGGGCAGGTCCAGCCCCGCCAGACCCGTGGTGGTCAGCACGGCGACCGGGGCGGCGTCGGCCAGCATGAACGCGATCCGGTCCGCCGGATACGCCGGGTCCACCGGGACGTACGCCGCCCCGGCTTTCAGCACCGCCAGCACCGCGACGATCATCTCCGCTGACCGCGGCATGGCGATCGCCACCAACCGCTCAGGACCGGCGCCCAGCCAGACCAGATACCGGGCGAGCTGGTTGGCGCGGGCGTTGAGCTCGGCGTAGGTCAGCTGGGTACCGTCATAGATCACGGCGGTAGCCTCCGGCGTCCGCGCCACCTGCTCCCCGAACAACTCCGGCAGCGCTGCTGGCGGCACGGTCCGGCTGGCACCGTTCCACCAAATCAGGATCTGGTCACGCTCGCCGGGACTGAGGATCTCCAACGAGGCCACCGGGTCTTGCGGGTGAACCGCGGCCTGGCGTAGCAGCCGGGTCAGGCGGCTGGCTAGCGCCTGCACGGTGGCCCGGTCGAACAGGTCCTCGGCATAATCGAAGGAGGCACTGATCCCGGCCGGGGCACCGCTGGCGTCGCGGTCTTGCCGGAATCCGAGCGTGAGGTCGAACTTGGCGGCCACGTCAGGGACCGGCTCAGCCTCGATGTGCAGGCCGGGCAGCCGCCAGTCCACCGCGCCGACGTCCTCGTCGGCGATCATCACCTGGAACAGCGGATGCCTGCTCGGGGACCGCGCCGGGTTCAGCACCTCGACCAAGTGCTCGAACGGCACGTCCTGGTGGGCCTGGGCCGCCAGCACCGTCTCCCGGACCCGGTCCAGCACCTCACCGAAGCCCGGGTCACCGGACAGGTCCGCCCGCAGCACCAGGGTGTTCACGAAGAACCCGACCAGGTCATGCATGCTCTCATCGGTCCGCCCGGCCGCCGGGGCACCCAGCGCGATATCGGTCCCGGCGCCCATCCGGGACAGCAGCGCGGCCAACCCCGCGTGCAACACCATGAACACCGTCGCCTGATGCTCTCGCGCCAGCTCAGTCAGCACCCCGTGCAGGCCCGCATCAGCCAGCTGCCACCGCACCACACCACCCCGCTGAGACGGTTCAGCGGGCCGCGGCCGGCCCGACGGCAACACCAGCTCATCAGGCAGCCCGGCCAGCGCTTGCCGCCAGTACTCGACCTGCCCGGCCAGCACACCGCTGCCCGCCGCGTCCCCGCCAAGCAGCTCCCGCTGCCACAAGGCATAATCGGCGTACTGCACCGGCAGATCGCGCCAGTCCGGCGCCCGCCCGTCCCGGCGAGCGGCATAGGCCGTGCCCAGGTCCGCCATCAGCACCTGCATGGACCACCCGTCGCTGGCGATGTGATGACACACCAGAACCAGCACGTGCTCCTCATCGGCCAAGCCGAACAGCCACGCCCGCACCGGCAATTCCGCGGCCAGGTCGAACTCATACCGCGCCGCCGCCTCCACCAGCCCGCCCAGATCAGCATGAGAAGCGGCCGCCACCGTAACCGGGACCCTGACCTGCCCGGCCGGGATGATGCGCTGGTACGGCTCACCGTTTTCCACCGTGAACACGGTCCGCAGCGACTCATGCCGGCCCACCACATCACCCAGCGCCGCGACCAGCGTGCCGGCATCCAGACGGCCCCGCAGCCGCCACGCGAACGGCAGGTTATACGCCGTGCCCGGCCCGTGGAACTGCTCCAGGAACCACAACCGCTGCTGCGCGAACGAGAGCGGCAGCCGCCCCGGCCGCGCCGCCGCCCGGGTCAGCGGCGGCCGGGCCGCCCCCGCCCCCTCCACCACCCTGGCCAGCAACCCCGGCGTCGGATGCTCGAACACCGCCCGGATCGCCAGCTCCACCCCCAGCACCGCCCGGACCCGCGACACCAGCCGCGTCGCCAGCAGCGAATGCCCGCCCAGGTCAAAGAAACTATCCTCCACCCCGACCCGGTCCAAGCCCAGCACCTGCGCGAACACCGCACACAAGGCCTGCTCCCCGGCAGTAGCCGGGGCCCGGCCCCCGCCCGCGGCCGCATACTCCGGAACCGGCAGCACCCGTCGGTCCAGCTTCCCCGCCGCCGACAACGGCAGCGCCTCCAGCACCACCACCGCCGACGGCACCATATACCCAGGCAGCACCCACCCCACCGCCGCCCGCAACCCCGCCGGATCAAGCACCGCCCCCGCCACCGGGACCACATACCCGACCAGCCGCCTATCCCCCGGCTGGTCCTCCCGCACCACCACCGCCGCCTGCGCCACGCCATCCTGGGCGGCCAGGACGGCCTCGACCTCACCCAGCTCGATCCGGAACCCCCGCACCTTCACCTGATCATCAACCCGGCCCAGGTACTCCAGCTCACCCGCCGCATTCCACCGGGCCAGATCCCCCGTCCGGTACATCCGCTCCCCCGCCGCCCCGAACGGACACGCCACAAACCGCTCCCCGGTCAGCCCTGGCCGCCCCAGATACCCCCGCGCCACCCCCGCCCCCGCCACGTACAACTCCCCCGCCACCCCCGGGGGCACCGGCCCCAACCGCCCATCCAATACAAACGCCCGAAGGTCCGGGATGGGCATCCCGATCACGCTCGCCGCGCTCTGCGCCGCGGCGTCCATGACATACCCGGTCACGTGCACCGTTGTCTCGGTAATCCCGTACATGTTCACCATGACCGGGGCATCGGGAACGGCCCGCTGCCAGCGCGCCATCCGAGCGCAGTCCAGCGCCTCGCCACCGAAGATCACATAACGCAGCGCAAGCTCAGCACCCTCCCCCCAGAAGTCCATGAGCTGGTAGAAGGCCACGGGCGTCTGGTTGAGCACGGTCACCCGCTCCGCTGCCAGCAGCTTCCGGAACTCCGCGGCTGACCGGCTGACCAGATACGGAACCACGACCAGCCGGCCCCCGGTCGCCAGCGCCCCCCACATCTCCCACACCGAGAAATCAAACGCGTAGGAATGGAACAACGTCCACACATCACCCGGCCCGAAATCGAACCAGTCGCCGGTCATCGCCACCAGACGCATCACATTGTGATGCGGAACTACTACTCCCTTGGGCCGACCGGTCGACCCCGAGGTGTAAATCACATAGGCAGGATGCGCCGACAACAGCCGCGCGATACGCTCCCCGTCATCCAGCCGGGCGGAAGGAAACGCCGCCACCGCCGCGGCGCAGATCTCATCATCAACGACCACGCGCGGGATATCCCCGGCCGGCACCCTCGCGGCCATAGCCTGATCGCAGACCAGCAGCATCGCCCGGGCGTCGCCGAGCATGTAGGCGATCCGCTCGGTCGGGTACTCCGGATCCACCGGAAGGTAGGCCGACCCGGACTTGAGCACCGCCAGCAGCGCGACCACCAGCCCGGCGGATCGCTCCACCGCCACCGCCACGAGCCGCTCAGGCCCCGCACCCAGCGAAACGAGGTACCGCGCGAGCCGGTTAGCACGCGCATCGAGTTCGGCATAGCTAAGCCCACGACCCTCACACACCACCGCTACCGCATCCGGGGCCCGCGCGACCTGCTGCTCGAACAACTCCGGCAACGTCAGCTCCGGCACCACCCCCGCCGCTTCCACCCCCTGGCCGGACGGGTCTCGACGAGGGAGTTTGGCCATGTGATCCTCATTCCGATAGGCGATTCAGTCGCATCCGGAGCAGGCCGAAAAGGGCTTGCGTCGCTTCGACGGACGGCAGCAGGTCAGCCGCCCTGAGCCTTGATCAGGCTCTTTGGGCGCATGTCGGTCCAGTTCTTCTCGATGTACTCGAGGCAGCTGGCCCGAGAGTCCATGTCGTGCGCGACGCTCCAACCATGGGGCACGGGCTGGGATGCCGGCCACAGGCTGTGCTGACCCTCGTGGTTCACCAGGACCCGGTAGGAAGCGTCTGGGTCTTCGAAGGGATTCGTCATGGTGATCCTCATTCCGATGGGCGATGCCAGAGGCGCCTAACCTTCCGAGTTGGTCCGCAGCGACCGCTCCCCCATAGGTCCAGCCGACCGCCCAGATGAGCCTCCCGTCTCGGCAGCCTCGCAGGTCCGGCCGCACGTCGGCACCTTCGACATTGCGCACGAACCGGCTCGGGCGTCGGCGACGCCGCGCCAATCAGGCCGCGCAATCGGGAAGGTGCGGTGGCTTTTTACGCCATGCGACCGTAAGGGCGCGGCCAGCAGCTAATCCGCGCGTACAAACAAACGGAAGGTGAGCCGTTGATGACCCCTGAGAGCATCGGTGAGGTCAAAGCAGCCTTGGCGGCCTTTCGCGGGCTCGCCGACGTCACGGTCATTGAGCACGGCGTCGGCCAGGCCGACCAGTGCCTGATCGCCTACGTGGTCCCGTCCGGCCCCGGGCTGGACGTAGCTGAGCTGCATGCTTACGCCAGGAAGACGCTGACCAACGGCAGCATGCCGGCGGCGATCGTGGTTGTCGACGAGATCCCCGTGGCGGCGGCGGGAGCGGTCAATGTCGCCGCGCTGCCGGTGCCCGAACTGAGCGGCCTGCTGCCCTACCAGGCGCCGGCCACGCCCCGCCAGGAAGTCCTGTGCGAGTTGTTCGCCCAGGTGCTGGGGGTGGCCAGGTGCGGCACCGGCGGCGACTTCTTCGACCTCGGCGGTCGCTCGGTCGAGGCGATGGTGCTGGCCGGGCGCATCAGCTCCGCCCTTGGCGTCCGGGTATCGATGGCCGACCTGTTCAAGGCGCCCACGGTCGGCGACCTGGACCGCCAGCTCGACCTCATGGCTGACGCGCGGAAGTAGGCAAAGGAATGGCGGCAACGACGGAACCCTCGCCAGCGGCGGACCAGCAAGGGCAGCGGTACCCGCTTTCTTTTACGCAGGAATGGTTCGTCACGCTTGACCAGGGCGACGACGGTGGAGCGTTCGGCCGCCGGTTCATCCTGGTCTGCCCGATCCGCATCACCGGCCACGTGGATCTCGCGGTGCTGCAGGGCGCGCTCGACGACGTCGTGGAGCGCCACGAGCTGCTTCGCACCCTGGTGGTCAGGAACGCCGACCCGCCTTACCAGATGGTGCGCCCGCCGTGTCCGGTGCCGCTGGAGGTCAGGGATCCGCCGCCGGTCACCGGCAAGTCCCGGGACATGATCGTCCAGGAGCTGATCGTCGAGGTCGAGGCGGGCACGATGACCGCACGGGAAGTGCCGATGCTGCGGGCGCTGCTGTGTAAGTTCGATGACCGGGACAGCGTCCTGTTCCTGACGGTGCATCACTCGGTATCTGATGCCTGGTCGGTGCAGGTGATCATGCGCGACCTCGGGGCTTTTTACGCGGCCCGGCGCAGCGGCATCCCGGCCGAGCTGCCGGAGGTCCGGCAATACCGTGAGTACGCGGCGTGGCAGCGAGCCAACGCCTCCAACGCAGCGGAGGATGGCGCGCCGAAATACTGGCTGGAGAAACTTCACGGCGCGCGTGAATTCACCATACCGAATGACCATGCGCACCCGGAGAGCTACTCCAGGCCATATTCGTTGTACGTCCACGTCATCGAGGCCGACGTCATAGCCGCAGCCTCCGCTCTTGCCACGGATTCCCGCACCACCGTGTTCACGGTCATGCTCTCGGCCTTCTACGTCCTAGCTCACAAGATCACCGGTATCACCGACCTGACGATCCGGGCATTCACCGCCGGCCGTAACGAGTTGCAGTTCCAGAACACCATGGGATTGTTCCTCAACGTGGTACCCTTCCGGACCAATCTGGCTGACTGCACGAGCTTCCGCGATATCGTCGCGCGCACGAAGGAAACCCTCATCGACGCCATCGGATACGAGCTCCCGGTCAACGTGATCGAGCAGACATTTCCCGATTTCATAAGGTCGCGCGAAGACACGCGGACGTCACAGTTCATCATCTCCGACAGCGTGTCGCAGTTCGGCGATCCCACCCTCCCCATCGCCGAGGGCGCCCGCGAGGTAAACGAGCGCCTGCTGCAGGAGCCTGTGCACCACGATATCCCGAGCGGCATGGTGTGGAATCTGTCCGTTGATCCGACTGGCAGCCTCTATGGCAGCGTGCTGTTCAACCTCGACGAATTCGACGAGAGCACCGTAGCGGGCTGGGCCGCCGACCTGCTGCGCATCTTGACCAGCGCCGTCGGCGAGCCTGACCGGGACTGGAAGCTCCTATAACGTCGATCATTTGTTGGGGTCTCCTCCCACTTCGAGCATCCACCGAGAAGCGATCCACGACCACGGGCAATAAGGTCACAAACCAGAAGTCGACGGGCGTTGGCGCCTGGTCAGTCATGGCGGTGACAGCCTCACGCCACGCTCGCTGATTTCGCACCCGACGAAGGGACTAGCTCCAGTGGCACCGAACCTGACCCGCGAGGAGGCCAGGGAGCGCTCGGCTCTCATCAAGGTCACCTCCTACCAGGTCGACCTCAACCTGACCCAAGGAGACGAAACCTTCGGATCACAGTGCGTGATCAGGTTCAGCTGTGCCGCGCCGGGTGCCGGGACGTTCGTCAACCTGACCGCCCCGGCCGTGAGCAAGATCACGCTGAACGGCGAGCCGGTCGCGCCAGCCGCGTTCGACGGGGAGCGGATCGCGTTGGCCGGCCTGACCGCCGAGAACGTGGTGGTCGTCGACGCCGAGTGCGCGTACTCGCGCAGCGGCGAGGGGCTGCACCGGTTCGTGGACCCAGCGGACGGCAATGTGTACCTGTACTCGGACCTGGAGACGTTCAAGGCGCACCGGATCTACGCGTGCTTCGACCAGCCTGACATGAAGGCGTCGTACCAGCTGTCCGTCACCGCGCCTACGGGGTGGGATGTCGTATCCAACATGGCGCCGCGCTCCGACGAAGCGGTTGCCGGGCCAGCGGGGTCCGGAGCCGCGCGCCGGTGGCGGTTCCCCGCCACTCCCCCGATGCCCACGTACATCACCCACGTCTCGGCCGGCCCCTACCACGTGGTGCGGGATGAACACGACGGGATCCCGCTGGGCATCTACTGCCGCCAGTCGCTGGCCGAGTACCTGGATCCGGATGAGCTCTTCACCATCACCAAGCAGGGCTTCGACTTCTTCCACTCCTCGTTCGGCAGCAAGTACCCGTTCAGCAAGTACGACCAGCTCTTCGTGCCGGAGTTCAAGGCGGGCGCGATGGAGAACGCCGGCGCGGTGACGATTCTCGAGGACTACGTGTTCCGGTCGCGGGTGACGGACGTCGCCCGGGAGGTGCGCGGCGTGACGATCCTGCACGAGATGGCGCACATGTGGTTCGGCGACCTGGTCACCATGCGCTGGTGGGACGACCTGTGGCTGAACGAGTCGTTCGCCACTTGGGCCGGCACGCAGGCGGCGGCCGAGGCCACCCGCTGGACCTCGGCGTGGACCACATTCACCCAGGGGTTCAAGGCGTGGGCCTACCGGCAGGACCAGCTGCCCTCGACCCACCCGATCGCGGCCGACATCCCGGACATTCACGCGGTCGAGGTGAACTTCGACGGCATTACGTACGCCAAGGGCGCCTCGGTGCTCAAGCAGCTGGTGGCCTACGTGGGTGGGGAGAACTTCCTGGCCGGAGTGCGCAAGTACTTCGCCGCGCATGCCTGGGAAAACGCGGCGCTGGCCGACCTGCTCGCCGCGCTCGAAGAGACCTCGGGCCGCGACCTGGCTGCCTGGTCGCGTGAGTGGCTGCAGACCGCAGGCGTGAACACGCTGCGGCCCGCGTATACGCTCGACGACTCGGGCCGGTTTACCTCCTTCGAGGTGCGGCAGGAGGCCGCCGCCACGCACCCGGTGCTGCGCTCGCACCGGATCGCGATCGGGCTGTACTCACTCACCGACGGTGGGCTGACGAGGACGAAACGGATCGAGGCCGACATCGCCGGGGCCGCGACGGCGATCCCGGACCTCATCGGCGCGTCGCGACCCGACCTGGTACTGGTCAACGACGACGACCTGTCGTACGCGAAGATCCGGCTGGACGACCACTCGCTGAGAACCCTGGTTTCTTCGATCGGGACGTTCGGCCAATCCTTGCCAGCGGCATTGTGCTGGGCTGCTGCGTGGGATATGTGCCGGGACGGCGAGATGGCGGCCCGTGACTACGTTCAGCTGGTGATGTCCGGGGTGTCCTCGGTGGCCGACGTCAGCGTGGTGCAGATACTGCTGCGGCTGGCGGGGCTGGCGGCGCGTAAGTTCGCGGACCCCGCGTGGCGGGCCGCCGGGCTAGAGCTGATGGCGCGGTCGCTGCGCAAGCTGGCCGAGTCGGCACCAGCGGGGTCGGACAGCCAGCTGGCCTACGTCCAGGCGTTCAGCGGGACCGCCACCTCCGCCCACGACCTGGCGTTCCTAGCGGCGCTGCTCGACGGGTCGGCGGTGCTGGAAGGGCTTTCCGTGGACACAGACCTGAGGTGGTCGTTGCTCGGGCGGCTGGTGTCCCGCGGGATGGCGGGTGAGGCCGAGATCGCGGCCGAGCTGGCCAGGGACGGCACCGATGTCGGCGAGCGCAACGCCGCGTCCTGCCGGGCCGCGGTGCCGAGCGCTGACGCGAAGCTGGCCGCCTGGCAGTCACTCGCGGGCGGGGAGCTGACGCTGGCCACGTTCCGTGCCGTGCGCGGCGGGTTCACCGACGTGGACCAGCCGGAACTGACGGGGCCGTACCGCGAGCGGTACTTCGGCATGGTGGGCGACGCGTGGCGGGACTGGTCCTCGGCGATGGCGCAGGACTTTGTGTCCGGCCTGTACGCGAGCTTCGACCAGTCGGAAGAGACGGTGGCGGCGACCGACGCGTACATCGCCTCGGCCGAGCCGCCGGCGGCGCTGAACCGCCTGCTCAGCGAGGGCCGGGACGATGTGGTGCGCGCCCTGCGCTGCCAGGAACGTGACCGCCAGGCGGGATAGGGTTCGCGCCTGTAGTCAGCTTCCTCTCCTATCCCTGGGTGCTTGATCCTTGGTCATGCCGTCGTAGGCGATGATCCTCAGTTCGGAGCTGTAGTGCTGGCCGTGGCGGTCGGTGAGCCAGAGCTGGCCGAGGTCGGGGAGCATCTCGGTGACGGTGTACTGGGCGTGCCCGGCGACGTGGGTCTGGCGGATGTGCTTGGCGAGCAGGTTGACCAAGACGATGCTGCGGAAGTCGGCGGCGGCGGGCTTGAGCTCGACCGGGACGCGGTAGAACACCCGCTCGGGCAGCTGATGGTCCTGCCGCCAGCGCCGGGCCAGGTAGTAGCGTTCCTGCTCGTCCTTGGCGAACGCCCAGGCCGAGTCCGCGACCTGGAAGACCCACTGCTCGCGGCTCAGCACGAACCGGTCGATCGTGATCCGCGGCCGGTGCGCGGCCGGAGCGGCCGGCTGGAACGCGTCG
>Ga0210383_10000270_pt1 | contig 50452 bp, 52 predicted proteins | sample IncBWC14OmetaG_FD_160072 | JGI IMG/M metagenome (GOLD analysis project Ga0210383, IMG submission 160072) | Forest soil microbial communities from Barre Woods Harvard Forest LTER site, Petersham, Massachusetts, United States - Inc-BW-C-14-O ...
GTGGATCATTCGCTTTTCGAAGTCTCACTTTGACCCAAATGCGACATCAACTCCGCGGGTTTCTCCGAGAAAGGTTTCGGCCGGGTGCCTTTTGTCGTTGGACTGCCCGCCCGCATTCAGCTAAGCATCCCTTGAGCGAGCAGACGTACGCCGGTTCGAGGCAACTTTTGTTGTGGAGGGGACCGGTGCACGGCTCCAAGGTGATTCCGAGGCGTCGCTTCCAGCTTGTCCTGATCAAGCCGTCACACTATGGCGATGACGGCTATGTGATCCGGTGGTGGCGTTCGATGGTCCCGTCGAATTCGCTCGCCAGCATCTACGGCATTGCAGCCGACAGTGCGGCACGCGGAGCGTTGGGTGCAGATATCGATATCGACATCGAGGCGATCGATGAGTTCAATACCCATGTCGATATTCCCAAGCTCCTGCGGAAATTTTTGAACAACAAGAACTTCGGCCTCGTAGCTCTGGTCGGCGTGCAGTCCAATCAGTATCCACGAGCTCTGGACATCGCTCGCTGGTTTCGCAAGGCCAATATCCCGGTTGCCATCGGCGGCTTTCACGTTTCTGGCTGCCTGTCGATGCTCGATGGGAAAGCCGTCGGCCTGGATGCCTGCCGCGAGATCGGGGTTTCGATATTCGCTGGCGAGGCTGAAGGACGGTTCGATATGTTGCTGCAAGATACGGCCGGTGGTCGTCTGCAGCCAATTTACAACTACCTCAAGGATTTGCCGGGTATCGAGCAAACTCCGGTGCCGCTTCTGCCCCTCGTGAATGTCAAGCGGACACTCGGTTTGAGCACCAGTTTCGATGCCGGCCGTGGTTGCCCTTACCAGTGTTCGTTCTGCACCATCATAAACGTGCAGGGTCGCAAATCTCGTTTCCGTTCGCCTGACGACATTGAGTCGCTCGTACGTACTAACTGGGCGCAGGGCATCAGCAGATTTTTCATCACCGATGATAATTTTGCGCGCAACAAGAATTGGGAAGCCGTCCTCGATCGGTTGATCTGGCTACGGGAAACCCAGGGCATTCCATTGGGACTGTTGGTCCAGGTAGACACACTCTGCCACAAGATCCCGAACTTCATCGAAAAGTGCAAACGCGCCGGCGTAACGCGGGTATTTATTGGGCTCGAGAATATCAATCCCGATAACCTGTTGGCAGCTAAGAAGCGGCAAAACAAGATCACCGAATATCGCAAGATGCTACTGGCCTGGAAGGACTATGGCATCATGACGCTTGCGGGCTACATTCTTGGTTTCCCTGGCGACACGGTGGAATCTATCCGCCGGGATATAGCGATTCTCAAGCGCGAATTGCCGCTCGATATTGTCGAATTCTTTTGCCTCACTCCGTTGCCGGGTTCGGAGGATCATCAGGTTTTATGGAAATCCGGCATCGCGATGGATCCTGACCTCAACTGTTACGACCTCGAACATGTCTGCACGGCGCATTCTCGTATGACGATCAGCGAATGGGCGGGCATCTATAACGAAGCCTGGTCGACCTACTATTCGCCAGATCATATGGAGGTATTGTTGCGGCGCGCCGGTGCTACCGGCATTAGAATGAGCAGTTTGGTCAAACTTCTCTATCAGTTCTCGACCATGCACCTGTTGGAAGGCGTTCACCCGCTGCAAAGCGGCATATTTCGGCTTCGCCATTCCGATGAGCGGCGGCCTGGGCTGCCGCGCGAAAATCCATTCATTTTCAGGATTAGATTGGGCACAGATCTCATTCGTAAGACCTGGTTCGCGCTCTCGACGCTAACGCGTCTCAGCTTTTCGGCTGTCCGTATCAGCTCCGATCCCAAGCGTCTTGAATACACGGATGAGGCGATGGCTCGCGTGACCGACGATGACGAGCTTAACCTCGACCTGCTCAACCAGACGCCGGGTGCGAAGGAAGCTGTCGCCCACGAGAAGAAAGTCTTCGAGCTGACGCACGGCAAGGCTTGAATAGGCCGCCTCTGTTGTTGGCGTTTTATTTCGTACACGTGTGCGAGTGTGGCCCTTGGTGCATGTCTGCTTCTGAGGTTAGAGCGGATGAGGGCGGGGCGCTTCTCGACTTCCGCTTTTGACCCGAAGCTGACTTCGTGTCCGATAGTCGTGATGTCCGCCTCCTGGTGAGGCCGGCGGCGCGCCTGGGTCTCCAAACGAGAGGCCACTTTGTGACCCAGTTCACACCGTTCATCAGTGAATTCGGGTATCAAGGAGCGGCCCTTTCTGGCGAAAGGGGGACCAAGCACCGCGCTGACAAGGAACGGTGGGGATGAATGCACAAGGCAGCATCATCCGTTACATCACCACGATGGTGATAGTCGGGCTTGTCATACTAACGGCGGCGACTTTCCGCAGTGCTCGGAAAGAGATCGGCCAAGCCTCGCTCGCCGACGCAAAGACAGCAGCTTACTTCGAACAGCATTCCGAACCTGACTGTAGATTTAAAGGGGCCTGGCATGACTGGGAACGCGACGAATGGATGACGCTTGGCTGCCTCGAAGTCAAAGTCCAGCATCGCGAGGGCACATACAGCCTTGCAACAGGACCCCGGGCGACTTTGCAGGTCTCAATGCAAGGCATCTACTGGATCGACGGAGGCGGCATTCTCCATGTCGCTCGCCAGGACAGTGAAGGGAAAAATCACGATTTCAGCGTGCCGATTTCGGTCGAAAATGCCGAGTACCCGACGCAGATATGTTTCGCGGAGACCACCGAAGGGATTGCATGCATTGCGTTCTTCATTTGGAAGAAGGATGACTAAGTTCTTCACAACGGCTCTCAACACGGTCTCTCCGTCGTCCCGGACGTCTCAGACAATTGAGTGAAGACAGGTTGCCGACAGTTCCAGAAGTTGACGCCTAAGCCGCCACGCCCTAGCGGCAACTTGCCGAAGCTGATGCGGCGCCTTCTGGCCCGTAGCCGACGCGGTCAGCCTTCGTTCGGAGCGTCCGCACCCAGGGTGAAAGCAGTCTTGCACCCGGCAGCCCGCATAGTTCGGCTTGTGAGCCTGAACGGACCTCGGTGCTGACGCCGTTAGGCGGGCCGCGTGATGCTGACTATGCTGCCTGCTGCATGGGCGGCGTTGCGAACTCATGCTTTCGCTCCTTCGCGTGAGCTAGAGCTCTATTCAGGGTCAGATCAAGTTCGCCGGTAAAGCCAGAGGGCCATACGATGTTCGTCCGTAGCCGCTGAGTTCCGACTGTGTCGGTGGAAGGCGCTTCCCGTCGAATTGCCGCAGCGAGAGCATTCCGATCGGGAAGGCCAAATAGCTCGGCGAGGCTTTGACCGACAGTGACTTTCAGACCTTTGGAGGCGAGAGAGGCGCGAAGTGTGTACATTCGCCGTTGGAACGATCTTAAAAAATGCCTGTTAATACCTCTCTAGCGAGGAGATCGAAGTGATGAGGATAATCACTATCGCCACCCTAGCGCTTGGGGCTTTGGCGCTCTTTACTGTGGACCGCGCCGCAAACGCTCAACCCAGGAAAGTCTGGATCATCCGTGACCCCCGCGGATCATGCGGACCCCCCGACTACTATGTCGTTCCCCGTTATTGCTATGACCCGAGGGATGATCGGGTAGATACTAGTCCATATGCAAAACCGGTAGCGCCAGTATACGGACTAGTGTACGGGCCTAACTAGCGGTTGGTGATCACGCGGGTGCGGCGAACACATTTGGGACGATTAAGGCCGCCTCACCTGGTAGCCTCTTCCTTTTCAATGATGTCGCCGATTGGCACTTAACCGAAATGATCGATCTCGTCCGCGATGTCCGCTCTCCCCGGGGGTGCTGTGGTCGGTGTATTGAAGGCCGAGGCATCTTTTGATGACGGCCTTCTCATCAACGTCTGGATAATCTGCCTTGGTTTGGAATACCCCATGGATAAAGCCCTGTATTGCCAGAGGCTGAGCATACAGAAATTCTGCCGCGTTCATTGCAAACTCTGTTTGAGTTGAGGCCACCTCAGTAGGCGGCCTCTTTCATAGCAGGCCAAAGCTAGCACGTCGCCTATTGGCCCGAAGCCGACATCGCCGATCCAGCCGATGACGTGCGCTAGTGAACGTCAAGCTGACATTCCCGCAACACGGGTCGGCGTCTGGAAATGACCCGTTGCAGACTTTGAAGGGGTGGCCGAGATGCCCTGGCCGAGCCCAGGCACATCTGCTTTCCACATATCGGTCATCAGTTGCTCCAGTTTTTGCTGATGTCGGCTTTGACTTTCTCCGGCAGGGGCACGAATTGCAAAGACCGGGCCGCATCGTCGCCATGCGCAAAGGCCCACTTGAAAAACTGGAGAGTGGCGTTCGACGTCGCGGTTTTGCTTGCGCCTCTCGGTACCAGGACGAACGTGGCGGTGACGATCGGCCAGCTTTGTTCTCCCGGCATGTCGGTCAGATCCACTGCATAGTTCGGCACGGTCCAATCCGCGCTTTCGGCGGCGGCGGCGAACGTATCTCCGTTCGGCAGCACGAATCGGCCGGCCCTGTTTTGGATTTGGATGGTCGAGAGCTGGTTGGCGACCACGTAGGAGAGTTCGGCATAACCGATGCCGCCCACCGTCATAGGTATGGTCGAAGCCGCACCGTAACTGCCTTTGACGCCCGCGCCGGTCGGCCAGTTCAGCGTCATGCCGACTCCCATCTTGTCACGCCAGACGTCGCTGTGCTTCGCGAGATACCGGGATATTGCGTAGGTCCCTCCCGACCCTCCCGCATGATAGAGAAGCGAGATAGCGAGCTTCGGCAGAGAGATACCCGGGTTGAGGTTCGCGATCCGTGCATCATCCCAAAGTTTGATGTCACCCATGAAGATGTCGGCGAGCACTGGACCATTGAGCCGTAATTGGCCGGAGGCAATACCGGGTAGATTGACGACCACTGCATACCCGCCGATGACCGTGGGAAATTGCAGGATATCCGCCTCCTTGAGTTTGCGATCATCCATGGGAACGTCGGAGGCGCCGAAGTCCGTGAGGCCTTTCAACACCTGGATCTGACCAACGGACGATCCCGACGGTTGGTAGTTGATCGCGATGCCGGCACTAGGTTTTTCCTGCTCGGCCCATTTGGTGTAGATCGGCGCTGCGAAAGCCGAGCCGGTTCCGACTACCGCCGTCTCGGCATTCCCCGCCCGCAAGCACGTGGCGGTCATCGCGAGCGCCATCAAACTCATTCGATTTACGCGCATGTGTACGGTCCTATCACTGGAATGGTCCGGATGGAGCCCAAGGGAGCCCAAGGGTTCATTCGACGCCGTTCAGGGCGAAGTCGAAGATGTCGTAGTTGCGCAGCACGTCCGTTTCCGCTGGCTCCCGGTACTCGCGCATAAGGGGGCGGGAGACAAAGAATGGCACGCGCGGCCCTGCCTGTTAACCACGAAACAAACATGCGGATGAAAAAAGAAAAAATTTAAGATAAATTAAAACTAATCGGAGAGTTCACCGACGCGCTGCGTCTCGTGAGCAAGTGAGAACTAACTTTTTCTCCTTCGTGCTTCCGTCGGCGGACGGCTGGAATTTTTTATCCTACCAGCGCGGCGGAGAATCTTCATGAAGCGGCTTTTGTCGGCTGCCATCGTTGCGATGGCGGCGAGCGAGCCTGCATGGGCTCAATCATCGACGGCGACGGGGACGGCCGTCGGCGTTGGCAGATCAACATCGACGTCGCAGGCGGTCTCGGGCCAAGCGACGATCACCAGCAACAGCACTGTGCCGGCCGATCAGACGGTCAAGAACGTGCCGAGTGTTGTCGCGCCGGGCCTGGCCGCGGCCGGGCTCGAAACCTGCCTCGGGTCAGTTTCCGGCGGCGGCGCGGTTCTCGGGACCGGATTGAGCTTCGGCACCACCATCCCTGATCCCGGCTGCGCGGCGCGGCTCGATGCGCGGACGCTGTGGAGCATGGGCTTGAAGAAGGCCGCGGTGGCGCGGCTTTGTCTCAACCCCGAAATCTACCGCGCGATGCCGGAGGTTTGCCGCCAGTACCTGCCGCAGCCCGCGCCGGTGTTGAGCCGCTACGCGCAGGCCACCGAGGATCCCTCCACCGTCGGCAACATCTGGCTGGTGGAAGGGACGACAGCCAAGAGCCGTCTTTGCAAGGACTACGATGTGACCCAGCAGCGCTGCCGCGTCTGGGCTCGCACCGTTCACCATTCGGCACCGAAGAAGAAGCCGGTGCCGGGCGGTGAAGCTGTTCACGCGGCAGTACCACCCGCCCCGGCATCCGCCGTGGCGGAAACCGAAAAGGAGGAGTCACAATGAAGAAGCTATTGATGAGTCTTGCGTTCATGGCTCTGGTGGGAAGCATTGCGCCGGCTTATGCCGGCTCCACGCTCGCCATCGGCGGCGGATTCAATCTTGGTAATGTGACCACGATCACCGGCGCTGGAACGTTGGGCAATGCAGGGGCAGCCTCGGCGGCCCAAGGTATCAATACCTCGGTGGGGAGCGGTGTTGCCGTTGCGACGCCTGCGGGAAGCCTCAGTGCGGGCATTGGCAGTTCCATCGGCCAGTCGATCGGTCAGTCCAGTGCAGTGGCCGGTCCGGGCGGTGGCGCGGCGTTGAGCGGCGCCTTCTCCAACAACGGCGGTGTCGGTGTCGGTGGCGGTTTCACCAACGTGCTGCCCTAACGTAAACGACAGCAGCATGGTGGTGAATCTTCATCACCATGCTGCTGTTCGGGCCGGCCGCGCGACGTTTGATCCCTCAGAGATGCAAAGGGGAGAGAAGCTGCTTTTAGCAGCGCCGCCACAGGTCCTGGTCCGCCCCAACGAGGCGAAGGAGAGTTCAGCCACTTCCGGTTCTGGGCCCTTTTTCGACGTGGTCAGTTTAATTGACGATGTCGGTTCGCGGGGGGGTAAAGCGGACTCGCAGCCGACAACGCAAAAACGACGCGATTGACCCAAACCGGGCATCGAGCGGCGCACGGCTATTCGTCGAAACGTGAACCCCTTCACACTCGTAGTCCGCCGGTCATCCTATACTCCCTTAGCTAACGCTGGGGCTGTTCACGAAGATTGGAGGACGCTGCTGCGTGAACCAAACCTTGAAAAAGCTGAACGCGCTGGTCGGCGACCTCGGTATCTCACTTGAGGGCGCAAGCATACTGCCCGGCGATCGCCTCGGGGTCTACAAGGCGATGGCGGACGGCGGTAAAGCCGACATCCCGTCGCTGTGTCGGCTTTTGACCCCGACTGAGACATTCGGCCCTAGCGACACCCCGATAAAATGGGCATAATTACGTTCGAGAGCTGCCCAGAAAACGGAGACACGCTTCTACAGTTTCATGGATTGATAGTTGGATCCCTACGCAGCGTTTTGCAGTGCAAGGAGACCGATCTGAGCCATGGCTGAAATTCGTGACATCAAGTTCGGCCGGAGCAATGAGCGACCACGCGATGCGACACCGCGTCGCCTTGCTGCGATTGTCGCTGGCGATATCTCAGGCTACAGCCGCCTAATGGAACTCGATGAAGAAGGGACGCACGCTCGCGTCAAGCGGATCGAGCGAGACCTCATTGAGCCCAGTATTGCGGAGCACCACGGAAGACTAGTCAAGACTACCGGCGACGGCTTCATTGCGATCTTTGATAGTCCTGTCGAAGCCGTAAGATTCGGAATTGTCATTCAACAGAACATGGTTGGACGCAACGCATCGCTACCGAAGCATCATTGGATCGAATTTCGGATTGGTGTCAATCTCGGCGATGTTATTATCGAAGCAGACGATATTTACGGTGACGGTGTCAATATTGCTTCGCGTCTTGAGGGCATTGCCAATCCCGGCCAGGTTTATATTTCAAGCGGCATTTATGAGCAGGTAAAAAACAAGCTAGTTTGTGGGTATGAGTCGCTCGGAGATCGCAAAGTCAAGAACATCACCGAACCCGTGAGAGTCTACCGCGTGCTTGCGGATCCTGCGGTGTTTTACGAGAACCGTAAGCGACGCGAGAATATTCTAATTTTTTTACTTAGCCTCACTTTGCTGGTCATTGCCAGTGGAGCGCTCTGGTACGTGCTCACGCAATCGTATGGCAAACACGAGAAGCAGGCGTCAGCCCCTGTTTCGCCTCCGGTCGAGATGCTCAACGTGCCCTCATCGCCGGCACCTGCAGCGAAACAAGCTGCGCCGCAAGCCGCCCCTCCAGTAACTCCCGCCGTTAAGCAAGCAACGCCGCAACCTCAATCCGCTTCTGCGGCCGCGTCCCCCGCTCAGCCGGTGTCGTCGGTCCGAGAGCCCGAGATGACTCCAATTCGTGGCGGTAGTTTCATGATGGGTAGCAATGACGATGCCACAGAGAAGCCAACTCACCAGGTCACGATCAAACCGTTTGCGATCAGCAAGTACCCCGTGTCTGTTCGCGAATGGAACGAATGTGCGGCGGCGAAGGCGTGCGGGTTCATAGCTGCCGGCAAAGATGATGCGCCGGTCACGAACGTAAGCTGGAGCGATGCCAAACAATTCGTCGCCTGGCTCGCGGGCGCGGCGCGAAAGGCCTATCGACTCCCGAGCGAAGCCGAATGGGAATATGCTGCGCGCGGAGGAACGCAAACAAAGTACTGGTGGGGCGACCAGTTTGAACCTGGCATGTCCAATTGCAAGAATTGCACCGACATCGCACCCACCGAGCAGCCGATGAAGGTAGGGAGCTTTAAGCCAAATCCGTTTGGGTTGTATGAGATGGGGGGCGGCGTCGATCAGTGGGTCGAGGACTGCTGGCACAAAAATTTTCTGGGCGCTCCAGTGGACGGTTCACCGTGGGTCGAGGGCGACTGCGTTGCTCACGTTATTCGATCCGGTTCCTGGAAAAATGATGCGCGGTATGTGCGACCATCGAACCGCGACAGTTACGACACAAACGTTCGATATCCAACACACGGATTTAGAGTAGCTCTTTCTCCTTAAATCTTTCAGAGGAGCATCTTTATGAGGATCGCGCGGCTTGTCCTGCTATCGGCGGCGCTGGCGTCCGTGTCGTGCGCTGCCCACGCTCAGGGAAAGCCCGCACCAAAAGATGCCCTTGTCTACTTCGTGTGGCCGCAAGACGGAGCGACAATCAAGGGCGCATTTTGGTGTCGTTTCGGTCTGCGCAACATGGGCGTTACTCATGCTGGCGACGATTTTCAGAACAGCGGTCATCATCATTTGCTAGTTGATGTGAATGAACCTATCGATCTCAATGAACCGATCCCACAAGACAAGACCCATCTTCATTACGGAGCGGGTCAAACCGAGGCACGTATCGATCTGCCGCCTGGCAAACACACTCTCCAATTGGTGTTGGGCGATGCTAAGCATTATCCGTTCAACCCACCGATCGTTTCGGACAAAATTACCGTCAGGATAAAGTAGAATTTGTTTGGTTGAGTTCTCTTCTGATTCGAACCGACCAAACAAATTCTTGCGCAAATGCTGGGCTGCGTCAGCCGCCGGCTTGTGGATAGCTCACGTTTTTCGGGTGCTGCGGACAGAGGCGCTAGCTTCAGTTCCCGCCGCGGCCTCCGCGCTGGACACCAAAATGCCCATCATAAGCGCTGCCTCGGTCCCAATGACGACCATTCGCCGACTAAATCTGCGTCAAAAGTCACGCGGGTTTTTTGCCGCATTGCTTCAGGACTTCAGTTCCAGATCTTGTTTTGAGTGAGGCTGCAGAATGGCGCCAGTCAAGTCCAGCCTGATGGCGGTCGCTGTCATACTTGGTCTCGCCTTAGCCGCTTCCTTTTGCTGGGAAGTATCGGAATTGGTGCGGAACCATAACTGGAGCGGGTCGGGTGAACAGTGGGTAGCTTTCGTCTCCATAGTTCTCGGCGGGTGCGCTACGCTTGTGGGCGGTGCCGCGCTCTTTGCGCTTTTGCGACAGGGTAAGGCGAGACGACTAAGCCAATCTCGTTCTGCCGACGGCTCCCTACGATTGGTCTCGCATATAGCGGTGAAGCAGGCTGATTTTCGCGCGGCGTTCTTCGGCGACTGAATCCACTACGAGCGTAGTACGGGTTGCGACGCCGTCAGCGATGCCATGGTCGCAGAGTTCACCATTTCTGAATGAGCGGTCAATGGCGCGTTCAGTCGTTCATCGAAGGTCTTCGCAAAGCGGGACTTTGGGAATGATAAGCACTCTAGCATTTTTTGCTATTCCCGACTGGTAAGTTGGTCGCGCTCGCCAATCCGGAGCCGTCCACACATGGCACGAACCGGACCAACCGGATCAGTGCATTGATGTCCGTTCATCGGGGTAGACGGTGTCCGGCACGCCGTCACGACGACGCGAAAGACCCGAAGCCGACATTCGTCCCATTTTCACCGGAATGCTCGCCTCTTCTCGCGTAGATTGTACCCGCGTGCGAGGGGTACCGTGACCCGCTTCGTGATTGCCACTGCGCAGGCGCGGCTGGACACGCGGCAACGACGTCAAGGTTCCGCCCATTCGGTGTGGCGCGGCCGCCACTCCGGGAGATTTTCGTTCTGACGCTGTCGCATGGTGCTTGCCCCGCAGCCGAAACGGGCCAAGCTAGCGCGCGAGCAATCCCCAGGGCGTCGGGAGCTTGGCATGGCAAAGTCGCGAACTTGTGCCGCGTTGCTTCTTTCGGTTGTTGTCGCCTCGAGCGCCGCCGACGCGTGGGCCGACGACGTGATGCCGGCCAAGGCGCCGCCGATGCTGACGGACTCAAAGCCGCGTCTTTGCACCGACCCCACCGACTTCATCACGACTAATTGCCAGCTCACCTGGCAGGGCATCACGGTGTTCGGCATCGTTGACGCGGGTTTCGGCTGGCAAAGCCACGGCGCGCCGTTTGACACACGATCCGCGGTCGGCGCCTCATACCTGATCCAAAAACAGAACAGGGGATCGCTGTGGAGCCTTGCACCCAACGCGTTAAGCAACTCGACCATTGGCATCAAGGGAATCGAGCCGATCGGCGGAAGCTTTTCTTTCATCTTTGATCTCGACGCGGGATTCGATCCGTATTCTCTGCGCTTCTCGAACGGAGCGGGATCGGTTGCAGCGAGCAACGGCGTCCCCCAAAATCTGCAAAGCTCTTACTCGGACTCTAGCCGGGCGGGCCAGTGGTACAACGGTCAGGGTTATGCCGGCGTCGAGTCTCCGACCTACGGGAGGCTGACCTTTTTGCGGCAGAACTCGCTGACGCTGGATGCTGTCTTCGACTACGACCCGTTTGGTGCTTCCTACGCCTTCTCGCCGATCGGCTTTCAAGGCATCACCTGCGGCGGCGGCAATACGCAAAACTGCAGAGACACGACGTCGGTGAAATACCGGCTCAACATCGACCATTTCCGATTTGCCGCGCTGTGGCAGTTCGGCGGCTACGGCCAGAACAATGCTTCAAACGGAGCCTATCAGTTCGGCGTCGGCGCCGACATCCCGATCCGGGGCAAGGATGTGCTTTCGGTCGACGCCATCTTCAGCCACGTCACAGATTCCGTGGCGCTCGCGCTTGCGCCGGGAGCCAATAATGCCTTCGGGATGCCGATCCCTCCGTTCCTGCCGCAGACGCTGACGGCGACGATCTCCGACAACACCGCCGCGATGTTCGTGGGCAAATACACGACCGGGCCGCTCAAGCTGTTCGCCGGTTACGAATATATCCACTATGGGGCGCCCAGCGATCCACAGGCCGCCTTCACGGATATCGCGGGAAATTTTCTTTGCCTGGCGTGCCAGGCGGTCAACAACACGAATATCAACAATACGGCCTATGGCGTGAACGGGCTTGGTAACAAGGTTCTGCAGATCATGTGGACCGGTGCGAAATACGCCGTTACGGATGAACTGGATGTCATCGGCGCCTATTATCATTACATTCAGAATTCGTACTTTGGCACCGCCACCGGAGGGCCCGCCTTCTGCTCCGACAGTTCGCATGCGCAATGCGCCGGAACGTACGATGCGATTTCTGCGGCAGTGGATTGGAGGTTTGCACCAAAGTGGGATCTCTATTTTGGCATGATGTTCAACCAGGTGCATGGCGGGTTGGGTTTCGGCTTCTTCCAGCACAGCAATATTGATCCCACGGTTGGGATGCGCTTGCGGTTTTGAAGACCCGCGATCGCAGGGACTTTGGGCGACGGTCCGGCAGAATGACAACCGCAATGCCGCACGAGGCAGAAGCATTTGCGCGATTCGGCCTCAGGCCGGATTGGGTTTCCGACAGAGGCAGCGCCGCGACCCATGCCAAAATGAATTGTTCGACGACAGGCTATTCTGTTATGGAATTGAGATGGAGATCCGGACGCTTCGCGCTTTCGTCGAGGTGGTACGGCAGGGCGGCTTCTCGCAGGCCGCCAAGACCGTGTTCGCGACACAGTCGACGGTCAGCAAGGCAGTCAAGCAGCTGGAGGACGAGTGCGGCGTGCTGTTGCTCGATCGCATCGGCCATCGCAGCAAGCTGACGGCCGCCGGCGAGATCGTCTACCGGCGGGCACAGCGCATCCTCGCGGAGCGGGACGACCTGATCGCCGAGCTCGGCGAACTGCGTGGCCTCAAGCGCGGCGTGCTCAGGCTCGGGCTGATGCCCGTTGGCAGCGGGACGTTGTTCGCACCGCTGTTTGCGATCTACCGCAAGCGCTATCCCGGCATCGACATCCGGCTGGTGGAGTACGGCAGCGAGCGCCTGCAGGAGATTCTGCTCTCGGGCGAAATCGAACTCGCGGCTTCGCTCCTACCCGTGTCGGAAGCCTTCGAAGGGAAAGACGTCCATCGCGAGCCCCTGACGGTTCTGCTGCCGGCGGGCCACACGCTCTCGCAACGCCGGTCCGTCGACCTCCCGGCGTTGCGGGAGGTACCGTTCATTCTGTTCGAATCCGGATTTGCACTCAACCGCATCATTCTGGACGGCTGCCACAGACACGGCTTCGAGCCGACTGTCGTTGCGCGTAGCAGCCGGATCGATTTCATTGTCGCGCTTGCCGCAACAGGCGTAGGGGCCGCCTTTCTGCCGCGGATGATCGCGGAGCAGCGCAAGCATCCTTCCATCGCCCGCGTGCCGCTCGCCGAAGCGGACATGGACTGGCACATCGCCATGATCTGGCGGCGCGGCGCGTATCTGTCGCATGCCGCGAAGGCCTGGCTCGATCTCGTGGCGACCACGCGCGGCAAGAAATAGGGCCGCAAGCCACGCGATCATTCCAATAACGACTGAATTTCAGTCGAACAATTCATTTTCATCATGGCCCATTGCGACATACATGTCCTGGCAAGGCATCGCACTCGGATGCCGCGTTCTCGCACAGGAGACCAGCCATGACGATGCGTTCTCTTTTGGCGTTGGGGCTGTTGATGACCCTATGTGCCCCTGCCAGTGCCGCGACAGTGAATCAATCTCGCACACGTGGTGGCTCCGCCGGTGGCGACGTGGGAGGATACAGCAGCGCGCAGGTCAGCAATATCGAGATTGACCACGTGGCACATTTTCCCACCACGCTCCGCTTCGGAAGACAATGGTCTGGATACAGCATGTATCCGTACGACCCGGATTGTCACGACTTCAACTTTCGACATCCGGACTATCCTTCGCAGCCGAGCTGCGGCTAGTCACATCCCTACCATTGGTCGCTCCTTGATTGTCATTTGCGGGGGAATGAAATAAGCGCCGGGTTGGCCCCAGGACCAAACCGGCGCTGTTTTTTAGGTCGCGCGAAGGCGGACGGATTGTGGTTAGAAGCGCCCCTCCCCCGGAGGGAAATCGAACATGTCAAAGAGATCGCCGATCGCCGGCATGTTCAAAGGCACCCACGGGTTCAACTCTTCGATCATGATCGGGTTCGGCAGGTTGTCGCGGCTGCGATTCGAAATCTTGTTGAGACGCCAGTTCCGTTCGATGAACTTCAGGACCGACACCTGATCGGTGTAGGTATGCGACACGCGTCCGCCGGTGGAGTACGGCGAGATCACGAGCAGCGGAATACGCGGGCCGTCGCCGAAGAAGTCGAGCGGCTGAATGAACCCGCTGTCGTACAGGCCACCGCTTTCGTCGAAGGTGACGATGATCGCGGTCTCGGCGAACAGCTCAGGGTTGGCCTGGGTGCGGTTGACGATATCCTGGATGAACTCTTCCAGAAGACTGACCTTGCCGCTGCCGGGATGGCCCTGAAGACCGCCGTCCATCTTCACGAAAGAAACCGCCGGCAAATTGCCGCTGGCAATGTCGGCGTAGAGATTGTCCGCGATGTCCTTGAGATGAGCCGCCCGCTGGTTCGGATCGGCCATGACCGACTTCGAATACTGGAACGGATTGCAAATATCGCAATATCCGCTCCGGAGGATCGCGTCGAAGGTGTCCGTGGCGCCGTTCGTAACCTTGACCGCGGAGTCGAAGCCGCCGCTGTAAAACGCCCAGGAGATGTTATGGGCATTCAGTTCATCGCCGATATGCCGGATCGTTATCGGCGGCATCACGGTCGAACTGACCGGGTTCAGCGTGCCGGTCGGCGTAAAGGCCGGGTCGGCGTCACGAATGGGATAGTAGGCGCCCGGCGCGCAGTTCGGACCGACAAAATAGGGAAGTGAGGCGAGATAGGAGTGAATCGCGCCAACGCCGGGCTGCGTCTTGTCCTTGCACATCACCCAGGTGCCGTTCGACTGATAGGTGTTGACCGTGCCGGCTTGCGGATTGGGATTGGTGATGCTTCCCGTCGGCGTCCCCGGCGTACCGTCGGGGTTGGCGAAGAACGGGTTGTCGCCGTAGGCGATCCCGAAAGCGCCTGTGACCGATCCACCCATGATCGCCTGGTGGAAATTGTCGGAAATCGCGTACTGGTCCGCCAGCGCCTTGAAGATCGGCGCGTCTCCGTCCGTCATGTTGAAGAACGCCATGTCCTGGCCGCCGTCGCCCGGGACCTGGCCCGGCGCGGTGCCGTTGGTGACGGCGACAAACGGATACAGATCGTGCAGGCAGCCCGTCGGATTTTCCAACGTCGCATGGTGCATGCTGCAATCGTTCATCTGCCACATCTGGAACAGCTGGTGGATCGTGTCACCTTCATAGGCGTCGTAAGGCAGCTCAGTGCTGGTCTGCTGGAAAGGGCCCGAAGGCAGCTGATTGAAGCCGGGGATACGGATATCCGGGCCGCTCGCTTTGGTCGATGTAATGGGCGAAGGCGCTTGTGCGAAGCCGCCGGTCGCCAGCGTCTTCTGGTCCTGCGGCGGCAGATCGGGATCGCCTTGCGGGAAAGTGGCGGTCGGCACGCCGGCCGCGTTGACGATGCCGGCCTCGATGCCGATGCCGAAAGGCTGCGCCGAGTTGAGGGTTGGCACCGGCAGGAAGGTGTAAGGCGTCTTGCTCACCGGACTCAAAAAGAACTGGCCGTTGTTGCTGCCGGTCGTTACCTCGAATTGCTGTCCCTTGGCGAAATTCTTGCCCGGCGTGCCGTCAGCATTGACGATCCCCTGCGACAGCAGGTTCCAGATCTTCTGCCCGTTTTTCGGCCGATACGTGGCGTAGATATTATCGAAGCTGCGGTTTTCGGCGACGATATAGATGACGTGCTTGATCGGCGTTTCCGTCGAGAACTGCTTCGCCGGAAACGGCGGCGGGAACGGAAACGGAAATGACGGCAGCGGTGGCAGCAGCGCTGACGGCGTCGCAGCGAGCGCACCGCGCTCGGCGCCATTCGGGAGCAGAGCCGCACCCAAACCCAACAGGGCCGTGACAGAAACGCCGGCGATCATCTTGAGCCGGCTTTTTCGACGAATGGAAGTTTGCGGAGACATATTTCTCTTTCTGAACGGAGATTCGGGGCAATTCCGCGCGATGATTAGTCAGGCTCGATGACAAAAAAGATTAGGATTTATGTAACGCTCACGACGAGCGATCACGAAAACGAATTCGCGGTCGAGACCGCCGCAGTAATATGCAATTGACGTCGCAAACAGCATGCGTCCGCGCTCGACGCGGCGACGATGTCCCTTCGGCGGGGCCAATCAGACGAGAAGAACGCCAAATGGCCGAACAAATAAAAGTTGTTCAAATGGAACTTATTCTCGTTTTGGTTGTTGTGACGGCGGTCCCCCAAAGCTGACGGATCGAAGACGAAAAGCCAGTTTGCCGCCGGTATGAAACCGAAATCCTCTCGAATGCCGCCGCAATTGATGATGTTCAGCGATGAACTTCTCATCTCCGCCCGCCGATTTCGCGCGGGTCACGGATGTTCGGTTATCGCGTTGCGATGACAGGTCTGCCGAGCGTTGCGAATTAGCTCGCTATCTTCTCTCGAAAGGCGCAGCGATGATCCCTGCTGTGGCGCTCGGCAGCTGCTGAGTGGCCAGGCAACTGCGGCAACTCCATCGGCTCCCCGTGAGAGAGTGAGGCTATCCATGTCGACAGATCAGACGCCGGTGCCGAATGTGCTTGTCGTGGAAGACGAGATGGTCCTGCGCATGCGCGCAGTCGACATCGTGGAGGATGCCGGGTTTCGTCCCGTCGAAGCCGTCAACGCAGACGAGGCAATATCGATTCTCGAGTCCCGCTCGGACATCTCGCTGCTATTCACCGACATCCAGATGCCCGGCAGCATCGACGGCCTGAAACTCGCCCACGCGGTGCACGAACGCTGGCCCTCGATCAAGATCATACTGGTTTCTGGTCAAGTGAAGCCATCCGACGCGGAAAGGCCGGAGAACAGCCGGTTCTTCGGCAAACCGCTGGGCGTCGAGCAAATGATCGCCGAGTTGCAGGCGATGGTCGGCGCGGGTGCGCTAAGGATCGTCCCGAGCGCAATCAACTGGCCGACGGATCAAGCGCTTCAGGCAACGGAGACGATCGACCCCTCGTTCCGATCCGCGCAGGAGGCCGTCCTGTCGGCGGAGAACGACAGCCTTCGCCTGCTGCTCGAACAAGCCGGGATAGATGCGCAGGCCCTTCTAATCCAGGCCGGGATCGATGCCGAGCAGCGAGAGGCCGCCGACAAATTGCAGAAGCTGATCCTCGGGGAACTTCATCATCGCGTCAAAAATACCCTGGCTATGGTCAGCGCGATCGCATCCCAGAGCTTCCGCGCAGCGCCGAGTATCGAACACGGACAGAAGGCAATGGAAGGCAGGCTGGCCGCATTGGGACGAGCCCACGATCTGTTGATGCAGGTCAGCTGGGCCAATGCAAGCCTTACTCATACGCTAAGCAGTGCGACGGAGCCCTATGACAGTCAGGGGGACCGGCGCTTTCATTTCAATGGACCGGATATCAGGATCACCTCCGTAGCCGTCATCGCGCTTGCGATGACGCTTAACGAGCTGTGCACCAACACGACCAAATTCGGAGCCCTGTCCGTTCCCGCAGGCCGCGTCGAAATCGCATGGACGATAGACGAGGCGAAGCAGAGGCTCTGCCTTGTTTGGACAGAACGAGGAGGTCCGGCGGTCGAGCCTCCGACACGGCGAAGCTTCGGCACCCGAATGATGGGGTCTCTCGGCCGACAATTGACGGGACAGGTGCGGCTCGAATACGAACCGGGTGGATTCATCTACTCGTTGGATGTGCCGCTCAGCTCGGTCGCGGCGGCCGCGTAAGCTGCCCGCGATCCGACGCCAATTCGGGCGGAAGTTGGCCGGCACTACTCGTGCGGCGCACTCTTCGTCTTCGACGACGAGGCGAAAGCGTCCTTCACGGCGCTGGAGAGTTTTGACAGCGTGCAGAACAGCGCGTCCTCGGCGCAATGCCGCGCCTTCTCCCGCTGCTCGGCGACGCGGCGCGGGACAGGCAACGGCACGCTGGCCGGCGTCAGCGCCAGCGGCGCGCCGGCCGGTTGACGCGCGGTTTCGATGTCGACGCGGAGCTTCTCGTTCTGCTGGGTGGCGAGCGCCGCCGAAATCGCCTCGCGCCGTTGCGTCTCGAGGTAGCCGATATATTCGCGGTCGATCGCCTTGCGTTCGTCCGCGGTCGGATTGGGACCCGCGATGTCGAACTTCTTGTCCTGCATGAAATCGTAATAGCTGTAGCCGCCGTCCGGCTTGCGCCGTCCCGCAAACCGCGCGCCGCAGCCGGCGATCAGATTGCCGGCTTCATCGCCGGGCAGGCCCTGGGCCTGCGCCCGCTCGACACAATCTTCGTAATCGCGCGCCAAATCCGGCGATGGCCCGGGAAGAAGCCACACCACGACGAGCGCAACGGCAGCCGCCGCGGCTGCGGCCGCCACCAGCCAGATGCGCTCGCGATTCCCTAACTGAAACATTCCCTCGGTTCCCCGCAGCACCGCCGATCCGAAATCACGCTGGCCCGCTGACATCAGCGTTCCGCCGCAGGACTTCAGATCAATAGAGATACCAGACCCCACCCAATATCGGCACCTGCTTATCAGAAGTTCGCAAAAAGGCGGTGATGCCGAGAGAAAAGCGAGCGTCAAAAAAGCCGGTTCCGATTCGCCCACTAGGCGGTCCGAATGAGGGTTTTTGCGGGCAAGATGAGGTTCATGTTGCAGCACTGCCACAACCGCTCGTTTTTTGGCGCGCGCATTTTCTCGCCATCATTGAGATGAGATCGTCCCACATAGTGCCTTGGTCAGCTCGAAAAAGGTGCGGCCATGCCGGTCAAGAAGATGATTGCAACGTTTGCCTCGGTCGCGGCGGCTGCCTGCGGCCTGTTTGCGTTCAGCTGGGTTGGCCTCGCGCTCCTCGGTTTTTAAGACTTTTAAGCCACACTGACCGGCGCAAGCGCGGCCCGATAGTGGCCGGCAAGCCACAGATGGGACGGAAAGCCGCAAGCGCTTGAGCCCGATCGAGGGCGAGCGCGGTCCCCAAGAATCATTCAAAAGAATCATTCAAAGAATCGGTCCAAGGACCGGTCGAACAGCCGGCCGGCAAACTGGCCTGACAAACCGCTCAAAACCTCAAACGAACTTCTTGAACGCGCTGTTGAGATCGGCGAACGCGATGGCGATTTCGTTGCGAATCGATTCCAGTTGCGCGAAATGCCGGTGGACCTCCGAAATGCGCTGCTCGGCCATCCGCTTATTGTCGGCGAACCCCGCCACGCGGGCGCCCAGCGTCTGGTTGCCGACGGTTTCGACGTCTTCGAGACCGGCGGCGAGCTCGGCGTGCCGTGTGTTCAATTCCGCGATCAGGGCCTGAACGCCTTCGCCGGGCGCGCGCAGCGGCGACAGTTCGTTTTGCGAATGGATCAGGTCTTTGCGGTAACGGTTGAGCGTGGTCAGTATCTCCTGCAACGCGCGCAAGCGACTTCGTGTCTCGCCTGAGAACTGGTCCAGTTCGTCCAGGCGATCCTTCAGGCTCTTGCCGTCGGCGTCGGTTTCGACCTCGGCAAAGGCTGCCGCGAGATCTTCCTGACGTTTCTTGAATTCGGCCATGTCGCGGCGGATGGTGTCGAGGACGGCAAAGGACCCCTCGAGCCGCGCGATCCGCAGTTCAGCGTCCTTCTTGCCGCTATCCAGCACCGCGACGCGGGCCGCGATCATGTCGCCCTCGCCTGTCGTCTCCAGCGCCTCGATCGCCTTGACCAGATGATCACGGGCCGTCTGCACTTCGCCGAGCAACGCCTTGACGCCGCTCTCGGGCGCCTGCAGCCGCACCAGCTCGCTTTGCGAGGTCGCGACTGCCTCCTTGAGGCGGGTGAGTAACGCAAAGGCGTCCTGCAAGGCCTGATGTCTGGCCTGAAGCGGCGCGGTCTTCTGATCGAACTCCTTCAGCGCATCGATGAAGTTGTTGTTGTTGTCGTCGGTCTCGATCTTGTCGAGCGAGCGGGCGAGCTGGCGCTGGCGATCCTTCAGCTCCTCGAACACCGGTTCGATGGCGCGGCGCTTTTCGGCGACTTCGCCAATCTGCTCGCGCAAGGCCTGCTGGCGGCGGCGGACGTCGTCCAGCCGTTCCTTCATGTCGACGGCCTCGTTGCGCCCGCGCTGCAACGCCAGCCGCGCCTCGGACTCCGCCAACTGCTTGTGAACGGTGGACAGCACATCCTCGGGATCGCTGGTCTGAAGATGGGCGACCGCGGCGTCGAAATCCTTTTGCGAAACGGCCGCGAGCGCCGCGCCCTTTTTGGCACCCAGCATGCCGCCCTGCGCCGCACGGGCGTCCTGCGCCTCACGTGTCAGGCGCCAGGACTGCCAGAGGGTCGAGGCGGTCAGCGCCAGCGCCACCAGGGCGATCAGGATCGCGGCGATCTGCTGGGCCGGCGACAAGGCCTGGAAGGCCTCAGGGGCCTGGGCCACGTCGAAATGAAAAGCGACACTTGCGAGCACGACGGTTGCGGCCAGCAGCAGCAGCCACGCCAAGAGACCCCACATCGCAAATCCCCAAAATCAAACTTCGAACCCGGCCTCTTTCGACGGCCGGTCACTCAAAACGAGACCGGCCCAAACACGGCCGGCAGGGGCATCAAAGCAAACGGGGACATCCATATCGGGCCAAAGCGGGCCCGGCAATGCTTCCAAGGATAGCTAATCAGGTCTGGCTTAGGCTCTCTCGACGTCCATTTGAGCACGGTTGGGCGGAAGGTTGTGAAGCGGCCTTGTCCCAAGTGGTACGAGCATGCTTCGCCTCAACTAGTAGTTTCGCAATGGTGTTCTTGCTACATCCGGCGAACGGAGTGGCTGGGTATCAAGGCGAACGGCGGACTGAGCAGATCATTACGCCGTTGAAAAGGCCCATCAATATCATTTATGTCATTAGGTGATATAATGACCTTGACATATATAGGTGTCTGATCTATATTGATTTTCATGAGGCGGCAGAGATGGAAGTGGAATTCGATGATCCCAGCTTGGATCGGCTTGAGACCGACCCAAGTTTCACAGCGGGTCACGACGCATCAACCGTCAAAGGATTCCGGAAGGTTATGCAGCTCATCAGAGCCGCCCTCGATGAAAGGGATTTTTACGCAATGAAGAGCCTGCACTACGAGAAACTAAAGGGAGGCAGGTCTCATCAACATTCATTTCGTATCACGATCAAATGGCGGCTGATCGTGGAGCTAGAGGGCAAAGCCCCGAGCAAAATTGTCCGCATTAAAGGCATCGAAGATTATCACTAAGAGGGAGGGCGAGATGGCAATTAAAATACCCGCCGAAGTATTCCCTCCCGGGGAGTTTTTGGCAGACGAGCTTGAAGCGCGTGGTTGGACGCAAACGGAATTCGCGGAAATCATTGGACGACCGTTCAAGTTAGTAAATGACATCATTCTTGCTAAGAGAAGCGTCACGCCCGAAACGGCTGCTGATTTTTCTGCTGCACTTGGTACGTCTCCGCAGTTCTGGATGAACTTAGAGACGGCTTGGCAACTCTCGAAAGTGCCACCTCGTGACGATTCGATCGCTCGCGCAGCGAAATTGCGCGAGCGGTTTCCCGTCCGTGAGATGTGTAAGCGAGGCTGGGTTCAGCCAGGAGGGTCCATTCATGAGTTGGAACAGAATGTTTTCGCGTTTTTCAACATTTCTTCGGTAGAAGAGCCGATTCAATTCCAGCATGCGGCGCGTCGTAACTACAAACACGATGTCACGGCACACCAATGGGCATGGATTTTTCGCGTCCATCAATTGGCGACTGCCCTGAAAATTCCTGCTTATTCAGAAGCAACGTTACGCAAGAGAATCCTCGAATTAGAAACCCTAATGACTGAGCCAGAGGGAGTCAGGCAGGTGCCTCGCCTCCTATTGGAATGCGGCGTTCGACTTGTCGTAGTCGAGCCGATACCCGGATCTGAGATCCAAGGTGTTTGCTTCTGGATAAATGAGAATAAATCCCCCGTTATCGGTCTAACATTGAAGGGAGACCAGATAGACAAGTTTTGGTTCGATCTGTGGCACGAACTGGAGCACGTTCTTGGCGGTGACGGGAAAGATGGCCCGATTATTGAAGATTTTGACGAGGACGATGTCGGAGATGACGAATCCGAGAAGAATGCCAATCGAGCGGCCGCCGACCATTGCGTTCCATTGGAGGCAATGAAGGACTTTATCCTACGGCACAATCCAATGTTCTCCGAAAAGAGCCTGCTTGGATTTGCTCGCATCATGAAGCGCCATCCAGGTATCATCGCGGGTCAAATCCAAAAACGGACGGGGCGATGGGATTTATTTAAAAGGCACCAAGCAAAGATCAGACACATCCTCATACAGGCCGCCCTTACGGACGGGTATGGAGTCAACACATGACGTACGTGAAGCAGATGCAGCGTATTGTTGATGAGTACCGCCTCAACGGATTGCCTTGGCCAACATCAGCTAAAAATATAGCGGATTGGGCGATTGGGACAGGACGATGGGAACTTCCCGCGGCAGCGATTAGGCGCCGCTGCGCAGATGATATCGCGTCGGCCATGCGCGAAGAGTATATGACCGACAGGAAAGGCCGCCGCGTCAGGCTCTTGCACCCTGCTCCGTTACCTATTGCCGGCCAGACAGAAATGGTTTGGGATGACATCCGAACCGCCCCGCGCGAGCATATGCAGATGTCATTTCAGCATCGACGGCACGGCATTGTCGGCGACTGCCGACAGATGAAAGTGGACGTTGATAGCTACAACGATGCCCACCCCGACGCAGAACCGATTCAGATCGTTTTTGACTTCACGATGGACTTGGCGGAATTGGAAGCGGCAGACGAAGCCGCTTAATCCGCACGCTCCCACTGACCTCGCCTGCCGGGCTCGTCAATGCCGCGTCGAGGCCAGCGGGGAATTCGCACCGATGAAGCGGCCGTGCCCGGCCTCCGTCGCATCGTCGGCCGGAAACATGCATTCGAGCCGCAGCTCCTCTGATGTGACGGTCTGCGGCGTGCCGACGGTGGTGATCATCGAGAAATAGCTCAGCCTCACGCCGTCCTTGACGAAGGTGAGCGGGATCATCGGCAGGCTGTCGTCAGGCGATGGCGCGCGCCATTCGGCCTTGACGCCGGGATACTGCGACAACTCCGCCAACAGCGTCCTGGTCTTTTCATCGATCACGCGGCCGAGCGCTTCGCGATAGACGCGCGCGAGCAACCCGCGTGCGGCCTGCGGCCAGTTCGCGACGAACGGGCGCATGCCGGCGGGATCGAACATCAGGTGCAACAGATTGCGCGGGGTCGGCCGCTTGGTCATGTCGATGAAACAGTTGAAAAGCTGCGGCGCGGCGTCGTTGGTCATCACCACGTTCCAGTGCCGGTCCATGACGATGGCGGGAAACGGCTCGTGCTGGCGCAGCATGCGGGCGAGAGCCTTGCTGATGCTGTCCATGATCGGCGCCTGGAGCGAGGTGTCCTGATATAACGGGGCGTAGCCCGCGGCCACCAGCAGCCCATTTCGTTCACGCAAGGGCACGTCGAGCGCCTGGGCCAGATCGAGCAGCATCTGGCGGCTCGGCGTGCTGCGGCCGCTTTCGATGAAGCTGATGTGCTTCTGCGAAACGCCGGCATCGAACGACAGATCCAGTTGGGTCTTGCCGCGAATATCCCGCCATTGGCGCAACAGGACGCCGGCGGGATTGGCGGCGGGTTTTTGTTCGCTGGCAGTCGCGTTCATGGTCGAGCGGTCCTTCGTTTGATCGTCTGCCCGTGATGCTCCTTGGACCAGGGACGAACGCCCTGATCCAAGGATAACGAGAAAGCACCATTCCAGGACATTATTCAAAGGCACCATTCTGGTCCCCCTTGTTTGGTCCTTTGGCGAAAGGGGCTTTCCGAACTAGCCGAAAGCGGTCGGACCCACCGCGCCGACCCAGCGGCGCACCTTGGTGTTGTCCTTCTCGTCCATGTAGAAGAAGTGGGTCATCGTCGGATGCACCGTCGCATCCGGCTTGTCGTCCGGCGTCATGTCCACCACCCCACGGAACACCTTCAGCGAACCGCCGTCCCAGTATTCGGTGACGTGATGCAGCGCCGTGAAACCGGTGTCGATGAAGGCCTTCAGGTTGGCGCGGATCGCCTCGCGGCCCTTCCAGTCCGCGACGCCAAGGTTGCAGACGGCATCTTCCGCAAAACAGTCAAACCCCTTGCCGAAGGTCTTGTCGTCGATCTCCTTCCACATATCGAGCAGCCACTGTGGTGCTTCTTTCTTCGTAAATACGACTTGCATGACTTTCTCCTTGATCTCTGCTTTTGCCTGGCGGCATGACCGGCTGTCAGGCGAATGATCAGGAAAATAGTCGACTGGCGGCTCGGCTCAATTACATCGGAGGTAATAGGCGGGACGCTTGAGGCGCCAGCTTACGCCTTCCTAAAAAGCCACGCCGATCCGGATGCCACGCCGCCAGACCACGCGGCTCTTCTTCTTCACCCCGCCGTGGAGCAGTTCGAACCGCTCCGGCAACGTCACCGTGGGAGAGACCTCGAGGCAGGCGCCGCCGCGCGAATAATCGACCAGCCGGCAAGCGACCACGGGCGCCTTCGGGCCGACGATGATCTGTGCTTTCGCAGCCTCGCCGCTCGCGGGCCGGACGCGCTGATAAAGCCGCTGCGGTTTGGTCTCGACTGCCATGTCCCATGCTGTGCCCTACCCGGTTACAGCATCCTTAAATCGGCGATGGTGCGCTAAGGAAAACTTTAGCGCGGGCAATTTGAATCAAAACCGCATTCGCAACAGCGCGATGCAGCCGTGGCTAGCGACTTGATGCAGTCTTCTCGTTCAAGTTTTAGCGAAGCCTCGAACACGGCCTTAAGCCGGTTCACGCAGACTGTGTCGCGATATTTCCAAAAGGGGGCATTCATGATCGACGACAAAGTCAGAATCAAATGCACGAAGTGCTCGCAAGTCTTTCGCGAGCGCGCGCAAAGGGTACGCCCGGGTTTTCAGACCAATTGCCAACACTGCAATCGCCTGATCACCTTCGACTTGACGATCGAAGACCGCAATGTCCGCAAAGCCCTGATCAGCGCCAAGGAGCTTCGCGCGGTGATCGAGGAGAGCCGCCGGGCCGCCGCCATCGCCCAGCAAACCACCCCGGCCCCGGCGATGGACCGCAGCCAGTATTAGAGTGCGCTGCAGCGACTATCGCCGAGCGGTAGCCGAGTGGCCCAGCATGGTAAATTTCCGGTTGTGACAGCCATAAATTCTACCGATGTTAACTACGCCAAACAGAGAAGCGCCCGTGTAACCACGGTTTAAACCGCCGAGGGGCGATAAAACGCATTCGTACTGTGCGTTTTCCCTGGGGGGCATTCGAGACATGATCGTGCGCGGCAAATGGCTGCTCTGGATGCGGGCTTTCCTGCATTCGGCTGCTATTGCAGGTATCGTCCTGATTGCCGCGAGCTGGTTCGTCGCCGCCTACATCTCCTCCGTCGAGCGCGAGAAGGCGATCGAGGAAGCGATGAAGCAATCCGACAGCCTGGTGCGGTTGTTCGAGCACGACACCATCGAAACCATCGGCCGCTTCGATCGCACGCTGCTTCTGTTGCGCAAGAGCTTCGAGGACGATCCCGCTTATTTCGACCTGCGCAAATGGGCCGGACAGACCGCGCTGATCAGCGAGGAGGCATTCCAGCTCTCCTTGATCAACTCCGACGGTTTCCAGGTCTCGACCACGCTGAATTACAACGGCCCGCATCTCTACGTCGGCGACCGTCCGCACACCCGAAAGCAACTGGATGCCACCAACGATGAGCTGATCATCAGCGAGCCGATCATGGGCCGAACCTCGAAGCGGCTGTCGATCCAGCTGTTGCGGCGGCTTCGCTATCCCGACGACAGTACGGCCGGCGTGATCCTGCTCTCGGTCGACCCCAATTTCATCGACCCGTTTTACCACGCGGTCGACCTCGGCGCGCGCGGCACCATCTCGATCCGCAATCAGGATAACGTCGTCCTCGCCGCGCAGGGATTTCCGGAAAACGTCGTCGGGCACAAGATCGTCCGCGGCAAGCCGATTGAAGGCCCCGCAGACAGCAAGTCAGGTCACTTTTGGGGCACCGGCGCCGTCGACGGCATCAATCGCCTGGTCGCCTTTCGCATTTCGGACAAATATCAGCTGAACTTCATGGTCGGCCTGTCCGAAGACAGCATCCTGAGCGAATACCACCAACACCGCACCGCCTATCAGATGGTGGCTTCAATCGTCACTTTGTTTGTCCTGATCGGCATCAGCTTTGCCGTCCGCTATCAGATCAGGCTCGACCGCAGCCAGCGCGAACTCGAACTGGCGAACACGCGGTTCACCGCAGCGCTTCAAAACATGTCGCAGGGGCTTTGCCTGTTCGACCCGGAGCAGCGGGTGGTGGTCGCCAACGCCCGCTATGCAGAGATCTACCGCCTGAGCGAAGATTACACCAAGCCCGGCACCAGTTTGCGGGACATTTTGCAGGCGCGCGAAGAGAACGGCACCGGCTTCGTGACCGACAGGGACGCCTATCTCAAGGTCAACGTCAAACGGGCCACCGAGATCCAGGAGGTCGCCGACGGGCGCGTGATTTCGATCAAGCGGCAGCCGATGTCCAATGGCGGATGGCTGACCACGCATGAAGACGTCACCACGGAGAAGCGCAGCGAAAAGCTGATCGCTGAAAAGGCCGCCGAACTCGAGCTGATGAATACGCGCTTCTCGACGGCGCTCGACAACATGGCGCAGGGGCTGTGCATGTTCGACGGCAACCAACGGCTGACGGTCTGGAACGACCGCTACGTCGAGCTCTTGAGCATGCCGGCGCACCTGTTGAAGGTCGGCACGCCGCTTCACGAAATTCTCAGCAGCCGGGTCGCAACCGGCATGCGGCGGAATCCCGATGATCCCGCAGTCAAGGTCAAGGTCAAGGAATTGCTGGCGTTGCCGGCCGATGCATCCCGCACCGACGAATTGCTGGATGGAAAAATCGTGATGCTGACGCGCCAGCCGATGGCGGGCGGCGGCTGGGTCACCCTGATCGAGGACATCACCGAACGGCGTCGCGCCGAGGCCGAAATCGTCCATTTGGCGCGGCACGACGTGCTGACGGGGCTTGCCAACCGCGCGGAATTCAACGCCCGGCTCGAGGAAGCCAGCCGCAGGCTGAAGCGCAACGGCGGCAACCTCGCCGTGATGATGATCGACCTCGACAGGTTCAAGGCGGTCAACGACACGCTTGGCCATCTGGCCGGCGACCAGCTCCTGAGCGAGGTCGCGCGCCGCCTGCAATCCACCGTGCGCGATACCGACGTGCTGGCGCGGCTCGGCGGCGACGAATTTGCGATCATCCAGGAAGGCGGCGCCGATCAGCGCGAAGGCGCGGTGGCGCTCGCGCTTCGGATCATCGAGGCGATCTCCGTCCCCTTCGATCTCAACGGCCAGCAAGTGGAAGTCGGCACCTCGATCGGGATCGCGCTGGCGCCGGAAGACGGCGTAGAGCCGGACGAACTGCTCAGGCGCGCCGACCTTGCGCTCTACAGCGTCAAGTCAAGCGGCCGCAACGACTTCTGCCTGTTCCGAAACGAGATGCTCGAGATCGTCAACACCCAGCAATCGGCGGAACGCGAATTGCGCGAGGCGATCGCGCAACGCCAGTTCGAGCTGCACTACCAGCCGGTGGTGGACGTGAAGACGCGCGAGCTTCGCGGCGTCGAAACGCTGGTCCGCTGGCGGCATCCTGACAAGGGCATGATCGCGCCCGACCACTTCATTCCGCTCGCCGAATCCACCGGCCTGATCGTGCCGCTCGGCGAATGGATCCTGAACCAGGCCTGTGCGGATGCCGCCAACTGGCCCGCCGATGTCAAGGTCGCCATCAATATCTCGGCGATCCAGTTCAAGAAGGGCAACCTGTTCGAGGTCATCCTCAGCGCGCTGGTGAAGACGGGCTTGCAGCCGGAACGGCTCGAGCTCGAAATCACCGAGACCTCGCTCTTGGAAAACCAGGACGCCCACCTGACGACCATCCGGCAGTTGAAGAACCTCGGCCTGTCGATCGCGCTCGACGATTTCGGCACCGGATTCTCGTCGATCAACTATCTGACGATCTTTCCGTTCGACAAGATCAAGATCGACAAGTCCTTTACCAAGGGCATTCTCAGCCGCGCCGACTGCAAGGCGGTGGTGGCCTGCTCGCTCGCGCTTGCCAAGGGGCTGGGCATCGTCACCACGGTCGAAGGCATCGAGACCGAAGAGCAGTTCGAGTATATGCGCGCGGCCGGCGTCGAACTCGCGCAAGGCTATCTGTTCGGCAAGCCGGTGCCGATTTCCGAATTCGGCCGCGCCAGCGCGCCGATGCTGACCACGCTGGTGGCCTGAACAGCCGTCGCAACGACTCGGGGCTGCCTTTCTGATCCCAAAAACGAATGGTTGCATCCGGGGGCCGGCCGCCAAAGCTTGCCAACCCACCGTACCGAGAACCTGCCGGCTGTCCGTTTCGAGTGTTCACGGTTCTCCCGAGGCGGCCATGCTCGCAGCGCCGGATTTCTTTCGGAAGGGATTGGTTCGGTGCACATTGAGCCGGGCCAGATCGCGATTGTCCAGAAAGGTGATCCTGGCTGGCGGCGTCGCGACGATTTTTCCGATGATGGAATGCGGCACTCCGAGGCCGACGAGAAGCCGCGACAGCTGGATAGTCATGCGGGCGCTGTCCGCATCTTCCCTCTCGTGATCGTTGGAAACGGAATGCACTCCGATCTTGCAGCCCCGGCCGATGTACCTTTCTTTCGCGGCCAGGAAGATGAAGGCGCACGCCGAGTCGCATTCCCTGGACGCGTATATGACGAGCCCCTTGTCTCGAACGATCCGTGCGATGTCGACGCCGTCTTCGAGGGAGCCGCCGCCGGACGTGATCTCCAGGCCAACGACCGATCCGTTTTGCAGAGCCGATTTCAATCGGCCGTAATCTCCGTCTCTCACGTCACCGCGCAATTTGAGAACGAGCCCAGAGACGGTCTCCACGCGCTTTATCTTGAAGGCACTGGCTGGCCGAAGAAGCGGAATCAGCACGAGGAGCGCAGCCAGCTTGAGTATCGTTGTCGGCTTGAGGAGCATCGCGCGAGCCAAACTGCTGGGCCTATTTGGTTGTTCGCATGGCAAACGTCGACCGCCCGGGTGCATTGATCCAAGTCAATTGGCACGAGAGCTTCGAGCCGAAGCCGGTGGCGGCGCGACGAATTCGAGATCGCCATCAACTTGTGCGGCGTCAGCTTTTTGACGGGCGCGGCGTCGAATTACACGCCGTTCTGGTCTTTCCGCTTTGACGGCACTGGCGATACTGTTCGGTCCGTTTTTCAAAAACGTCTCTGGCGGCTGCGCTTGGAAGCCGGGCCAGTTGTTCCGCCATCTCCCGGCCGAGTTGGAAGTGCTGATAATCGATGGGGTCGTGCCAATCGCCGCCCCAAATCAGAAAACCATTATCCGCAAAGACATCGACCACGGTCTCGGCCATGCCGGGCCTGATATCTTTTCTATCCAGATACTTGTCGCCGCCATCGGGCGAGACGTGGCGCATCGCGCCCGCACCTTCCAGGAACGGATTCTGCACCGGGTTCAAATCGATCGCCAGACCGTAGGCGTGCATCGACAGGCTTGTTCCGCCCGCAACCGGGCGATCGTTGAAGGAGGACGTGTTGTTGTCCGCCATTGAAGCGTCGTCATCGCCTTCGTAACGATTGATCGGCTGCGCTTTCGTCAACGGAAAACGGAGATCCAGAAGTCTGTCAAAGATCCTCGCAACCCGTGCCGCGACGGCAGCCATCACGATGATCTCACCATCTGCATGCACGCGTCCGTCGAAACCAAAATAGCTGAACTTGACGCTTGCCAGCCGATCGCACCCCACCGGACCGTGATTGGTCAGCGTCTTGTGGTTCTTCATTTCCTCGCAAAAGGCTTTTGAAATCGGGGCCGCTTCAGCCGCGCTCGCCGCAACCGGCATCAGATGAAGCAGCGCCAGGAAAACCAAAAGCAAAGCAACGATCGCAAAGCGAGGCTTGAACGGTTTGCACAACGGTTCGAGAGGCATCTCGGATGCGTCCTTGCCAGCGCGCCGATGCTGACCTCGGCTTGTCGGGTAGAACTTTACGCGTCTTCCCCGAACGGCCCCATCGCGCCGAGCCGCACCGTGAGCAGTTCGACGTCGCTGATGGCGACGTGAGGGCCCTGCCGCGTGCCGGCCGGCGTGGTCCAGAAGGTGCCGGCTTCGCAACGCCGGCCCCCGGTTTCGATCGTGCCCGACAGCACCTGCACGAATTCGTCGGCGGGATGGGTGTGAACCGGAATGACTGTGCCGGCGGCCAGCCGCGCGCGGTGGATCGAGCCTTGCGGTACCGGTTCGGCGAGCGGCATCAATTCGACGCCCGGCAGCGCCTCGATCTTCAGCCAGGCGGCCGTGCCTGGATCGGTAAAGGTCTGACGGCTGGTCATTCGTGCTGCCCCCGGGATTTATGTCGCTCCCGGGCGCTCGCCGGATGTTTTCGAAATCAGAACTGACCAGGCTGGGCCGGCGGCGACGGATAATCGTGGCGCAGATTATTCGGATTGTTGCGAGAGAATAGGTCCTGCCGCAGCACGCCGGGCGCCACGAAATCTCCCGGCGCGGGCGGCTTTCGAGCGGTCACCACCGGCTTTGGACGTATATCCTGTGCGGCTGCGACCACCGGAACGAACACGCACGCGATGGTCAGGATACGAACTAGTTTCATTCACGCTGCTCCTTGGGCGCCGGCTGATTTGCTGGCTGACTATATAGACCCGGAGCATCGAAAAGCCGAGACAAAACGGCTTTACCGGCAAGTCCCTGAAGGGGTACCGCGCGCCATCCCATTCAAGGCGGTGACGCTGTTTTCTTGCCGCTAATTCAGCGGCAGCCAGACGATCTCGCAGGCGATGTTGCAGGTGTTGCAGTGCGCCGGCCGGGCAAAGGTGTCGGCCAGCTCCCACTCCTGCTTCTCGTTGCTCCACTGCGCGGTCGCCTTGGAGATGATGTCGTCGGAGCGGCAATGGCTGCAGACCGGCGTCGCGCGCGTGGACACCACCGAACGCAGCCGCGTCTCCTGCGGGCGCTCCTGCACATTGTCCTGTTTCGAATGAAACGGATTTGAAAGAAGGTGATGCGTCATTTTCCGAAAGAATCCCAGCCTTGCTACCCCACTTTGAACTTAGCGCAGTTGCAGCCGATGTCTGCACCAGAGATGAATTGTGGCTTTAATAGCTGTGGACTGTGTTCGCCCCGCCACGTCCTGCCCATTTTTATCCGCCGCATCGCAACGAGAACGGGCGCGACCCGTGCCGTGAACAACACGCCCTATGCCGTCGTGCCGCATCAATAGACTCTTCTTCAGGCCAGCCTTCAGACTCTTCTTCAGGCCAGCCTTCGTTCTATCGAAAAAATCGGCACCAATACGAACGCCAGGTGTCGGCGGCGTGTCGATCAGGTGTCGACAGCGGCAGCTCGTCCGAAAGTCTAGCCGCAGGGTGCGAATCAAAACGGAACGCGCGCCACGTTCCCGCATTCTTCATGACAAGATTCGGCCCTTCCAGCCAACCCCGGCTTTTTACGGAGAGACGGCGATGCGACAGTGGCGCCTGAAATCGGTCTTCAACTTCAGTAACGAATCGGTCCTCGACCTCTACAACCTTTTGCTCGCGGTGGTGCTGTTCACTTCGCCCTGGTTTTTCGCCCATGCGAGCCGGACCGCCGGCCTCGATCTGCGGCTGAGTGCTGCCGCAGTCATCATCCTGTCGATCGCGGCGATGATCGCCTTCTCGACCTGGGAGGAATGGATCAACCTGGCGCTTGGCCTGTGGCTCGTGGTCTCGCCGTGGCTGCTCGGCTTTGCCCACACCGGCGCGATGCACTTCAGTATCGCCATTGGGGCGGGAATTGCGTTTTTTGCCGGCCTTGAATTGTGGCTGCGTTACGAGGCCGCGCACCGGGACGAGATGCCGGGTACGCCGTCAAGGAACTGAAAGCGGCCCACCATCCGCGTGTCGTGCTGCGGTTCGCTGGCCAACAAAAACCCCGCCGGAAGCGAGCTTCCTGCGGGGTCATGCACCGAGTGTCATCGTCAGGTCACCCCCTCTGAGCAGGGGACTTTGGCTATTTCAGCGAGGTGTTGATCGAGGTGAAGTTGGCATTCAGCGTGGAGCCAAGACCGTTCACTGCCGCGATAATGGCAAGCGAGATCCCGGCCGCGATCAGGCCGTATTCAATCGCGGTCGCGCCGGATTGGTCCGCCCAGAACTTCTGAAAAATCTTCCGCAAAGTCCGCCTCCGTGGTGAGCAATGGGTGCCTTGCACGCCGGTATGCTGCCAACCGGCGCGCGCACCCGTAGATGTACGGGACGCCTCTAAGCTTGCATTAAAGCTGGGATGCACAATTTTAACGGAAAGTGTGTTTCACGTGTGCGCAAGCGACACGTGTATACGGTCACCCCGTAACAAATCCTTGGGAACCCTAAGGAATTTTCGAGAGGCCAAACGGCGCGATCAGAGAAACCGCCATTCCGCGGTTTCAGGTCCGAGCGGCTCAGCTTTGGAAAATGGTTACTGGCTGGCTAATTGCGCCGGCTGCGCGTGGAATACGCCGGCACCCGATACCTGCGAGGCGATCAGAAAGGCCGCAACCACGGCCGGCACGCTGATAAGTCTCAGGAATTGATCAACGGAAAGCATGTTCGACGTCCCCCCACGGATTAAGCCGACATTTGCCAAACGCGCCCACCAGATAGGCAAATGTCAGAAACGCGCCGCCACCACTTGCTCCTGGTTTGTCAGGATCTGATCGGAGACCACCGCTCCGGAGATCGCCAGCAACGCCAAGATCGTTATGACCGTAATGGTTTGCATTTGGTTAACGTCGCGCCGGATTGTGGCCGAAAAGGTCAGAGTTCTGTCCCTTTTCGGGACAAAGCCGGGATATGAGTGTGGCCGGCCGGTGGCAAAGCGCCCGCCCGCCTTGCTGTCCCCTCCCGCTTCGCTCCTTCGGAGCAAAGCGACCTCTCCTTTTCAAGGGGAGGTTGAGGCATCACGGCTTCCAGCAGCTCTAATGCCCGCCGCGGGCGATAAGGATCTGCGAGACACCGATCACGATCTCGAAGCCGATCAGGATCACGATGATGATCTCGAGCCGCAGCGAGCGGCGGGTGTCGATGATATCGGCCAGCGTATCGGCGGTCTCGGCCACCACCTCGAGCTTGCGGTTGAGCGTCTCGACCCGCCCGATCAGCTCGTATTCGTCTTCCAGCCGCGCATAAAGCCGCTCCAGGTCGGGACGGTCCCATAGCGCATCGGGCTTGTCGGTGATCGCGACCCGGCCGGAGACATTGTGCTGCACCAGCAGCGCCTCGCCGATCAGCCGCAGGATGCCGCGCCGATCGCGCGAAACCTTTCCGGAAGACGCCAGTTCCCGCACAAAGGGCTCGATGGTCACGAACACTTTCGCGACGTCGCGCTCATCATGGGCGAGCGCGACGCTCTTGGCGAGCACGTCCGACACCACGAGCAGCCGCGCTATCGACATGTCGCGCACGTGGATCGGGCCGCCTGAGCCGACCTGGTCGTCGGTCTCGCCCAATACTTCGACGGTGGCGGATTCTTCTTCCGGCGGGGTCAAGCGCCCGCCGATGCGCGGCAGCAACCGGTCGAGAAAGGCCGCCTCCTCCTCCATCGTCATGTTGAGGAACACCACCGCGCCATAGCGAAACAGCACGGCGACGCCGTCGTGGCCCGCCCGCAGCGCCAGCGGCACCGCCGACAGCGCTTCCTTCTCAAAGCCCGCCGTGTTGATCCGTTCGCCGACATTGAGCGCATGCGCGGTGACGCGAGTGAGCTGCGGCTGGTTGCGAAAGGCGGAACTCGTCATACCGGAAAAGGCCTGAATGAACGGGCGAGGACCGTCCAAGCCTAGCAGCCCACCGGCACAGTTGCACCTCATCCTGAGGAGCGCTTCAGCCGCTATTACCCGCGCGGGACGATCCGCAATTCGACCAGCGCGATGCGCTCGAGCACGCCGACGTCGCGCTCGCCGCGGCCGGCGGTGTGCAAAATCGATTCAGCGAGCGTGTGGACCTGGGTCGCAGATACCGGCTCCGGCAGGCTCTCGATGGAGGCCTGCAGCGCCGCCGACATGATCTCGATCACCTCGGGAGAATACACCACGTCGCAACCCGAAAAGTTCAGTATCGTTGCCGTCACGCGCCAGTTCCCCTCTGGTGCGCTTGCCGCGCACGATTCAAACAGCCCTCGATGCGATAAGTAGCGCACCCGCCTCGAAGTTCCCTTCCGCAAAGTATGCTTTGTAACTCAGGAACCCGGCGGGCTGACGGTTTCCGACATTCCTCACACGAGACTGTCCCGCAACAGCGACGCTGTGTCACGCAAGCACTGTGATTTCCGACTCCATTCCTTCATCCACTTTAGATATGATGATTGACATCCGGGGCTGAGCGAATTTCATCCTTATCCCTTACTTCTACCCGGGAGGCCGCTGGCTTTTGCCAGCGGCCTTTTCGTTTGAAGTGGCAAATCCATAGATCAGCGCCAGGCGATCGAGGCATTCGCGAAAGCGCTTGGCGAAATAATCCATCCAGCGCTGGCCGCGTAAGCCCCGCCGCTGGCCGATCTGTTCCATGGTCAGCCCCTGCACCAGCACCTCATGCACCAGCATGATGCCGTCGGCGCCGAGTTCGCGCTCGATGCGATTGAGCCGCAGTACCGCGCGGCGTTGCCGCTCGGTGATCGGCTCGCGCGCCTGCCCGCCATCGACATATTCGCGCGTCGGATCGACCGCGCGAGGTCCGCGCTCGGCCTTCTCCCAATCGTCCTGAAAGGCGCGGCCGCCGCGATACTGCGCCTCGTCGATCTGATGATGGCTGTGCAGCCTCCCTAAGGGATCGTTGCGGATCGAGCGTAACGCGACGATCTTTTCGCCGGGCTCGAGCGCGAGTGGATCGTCGATCTCGACCGCGGCCACTTGCGCATTCAGGGGAAGATCCTGCGCCCGGCGATCGTGAATTTTGGTGCTTTTCCGAATCCTGGTGCGTTTGGCACGGGACATGGTCGAGAACTCCTTTAGAGATCATTTTGCTCAGGAAGTTTTTCGCGCGACATAGGCGGCAAGCTCCGCGCTGACTGATATCGCTTTGCTTGCTTTCGGCGCGGGCGGCGCTGTGCCGGACTTCGCACCCTCTTTGTCGCCGGCCGGCCTGGAAGAAAGATTCTGATGTGAGTGTGGGTGTGAGTGGTCGGCGCCCGCCAAAGCCTCGCTCGACACGCGTTGAGCAATTGCTGTGGGCTGCGACCTTCCCCGCGAGGCATTTTCGAGTTTCATGCGGGCCAGCGCCGAACCAAGCCCGCCCTTCTGGCCCGCTACGGCGCGCTTCTCCGACAGGCGCACCATGCGTTCGAGCTCGGCATCGATCCGCTTGTGCTTCCAGCCATCGTGGAAGAAATCCTGCAGGATCGGGCGATAGTCGCACCAGGTCTTCAGCGGCAGTTTGGTGATCTTCGACAACTGGCGGTCGTCGTCAGGCAATTCGCCCTTGCGCCAGTAATGCATCATCAGAAGCAGATACGCGCCATGCTGCGCCGTGGTCAGATGACCGGTATCGCCGAGATAGTCGCCGACATAAAGCGGCATCCACGGTCGCTTCACCCCGCGCGGCCGCCGTTCATGGAAGCCAGCAAATGCTTGAGCTCGCCGGCGCGCGGCGAACCCGTCGGCTCGCAACGAATCAAAGCAATGAGATGCGCGATGCGGAGCCGCACCGGCAGCCGCTTCAACCTCAGGAATATGGGATCGGTCTCTATGTGATAGGCCGCACCGTTCATGCCGCCTCCACGAGCCGCAGCGGTGTCTTGGCGGGGCCGCGCTTCTCCAGGAGCTCCGGCGCGCTCGTCAGATTGAAATGCGCAAGGCAATAGCTCGAACCTTCCTGGCGCTGATGGCCGCAAAAGGTGATGGGCTCGCCCTCCGCGTCGCCCCCGTAAGGATAGCGGCAATCGCCGGCCTCGAGATCAACCAGCGCCAGATGACGCGGCGTGATCGCGACGCACCGAAGCTGAAGCACGGCCGCGCGCTCGAAGGTGGTGGGTTTGGGGGCGGCACTCGCAGCTTTGCGGGCGCGCAGCTCGCGGATCCGCCGCGCGTCGGCCTGCTTCGGCTTGTTCAGGGCCCGCGCGGCGCGTTCGCGCATGGGCACCGAGAGCCCCAGGCGGCGGGCGCGGCCGATCGCGGCATTGCGGGTATAGGCGGTGCCGAACCGCTCATTGAGCGCGCGGGCGATCTCCGCAAACGACATTCCCTTTTCCAGGCAGTCGCGCAGCGCCACGGAGTGCGCTTCCTCCCATGTTGATTGCATTTCCTAGTGCTCACTTTCCGAAGTTCGTGCTCTGCCTCAGCACCCACCTTTCACGAACTTCGGAAAGTCATGAGCACTAGCAGACGTTTTTGATTCTAATGCCGCTTAACCATTTGAAGTTGCTGGATGGAGTTCGCCGCTTGAGGTGCAGCAACTTCAAATGGGCGGCATTAGTTTCCTGAAGTTTCACGTTGTGTTCTCTTTATTTCGGATATTCCGAAATATGTCAAGCTTGATTTCGGATAATCGGAATTGCTATGGTGTCGTCGATTCGAACGGCGGCGGGAGGAGGCCATGCTGGACATCAAGATGATCGAGCGGGGATTGGCCAAGCCGGGCAAGACCAAGGGCGGCCTTGCAGCCGCGATGGGCGTGCGTCCGGGCGCGGTGTCCGAGATCCTTGCCGAGGCGCGGCTGATCAAGGCGTCCGAGCTCACCCCGATCATCGATTATCTCGAACTCAACGCGGTGCCGATCATGGGAAGGGTCGGCGCCGGCGCCTCGATCGGCCCGGAGCTGGAGCAGATGCCGCCGGAGGGTCTCGGCGAAGTCGAACTGCCGTTCCCGATCGCGGAGGAAACCATCGCGTTCGAGGTGGTCGGCGACTCCATGCTGCCGAAATACGAAAATGGCGATATTATCGTGGTTTATCGCGACCAGCGGCACCCTTTGACGAGCTTCTATGGCGAGGAAGCGGCCGTGCGCCTGAAGAGCGGCGAGCGCTATCTGAAGACGATCGAGCGCGGCAAGACCGGCCATGTCGTCAACCTAACGAGCTTCAACGCCAAGCCGATATCAGGCGTCAAGCTGGAATGGATCGGGGAAATCTGCGTGACCTTGCCCAGGGGCCAGATCGAACGCCTGCGGGCGCGCGCTGCCGGCCGATCGCGAAGGAAGACCACGCATAAGGACAGCAAGTGAGCTTCGATGCGAAATAGTGTCGCCGTCATTCCGGCGTTCATGCGACGCTATGGCTTCCGGGTCTGCCCCTTCGGGTCATCCCGGAATGACCAATTTCTGATATTCCGAAATATCAGTTGTATATTTTCTGATTTTCAGAAATAATGGAACCTCCCGCCACGAGGTGATTCCATCCCCCATGCAGTATTTCGTCGTCATGATCGATTACGGAAGGCGCGGCCGCGAGGCCATCGTCGATCCCGAAATCACCCGCCGCGAGGTCGTCTCGCGCATTTCGTCCGGCGAATACGCCAATATCAGCTTCATCCACGAGATCGCGGACTCGAGCGTCGAGGACATCACCGAGGATATCCTCAGCGAGGCCGCCCTGCCCGACATTGCGGCCTCAGGCACTGAGCTTCAGGCGACGTCTTTCGATCATCTCAGAGATTTGCGCAAGCATGAGACGGTGTGAAGGGCGCCGACCGGCGCGCCATCACTATCCTCTGGCTTCAGGTGCTCCAACAGCCGGACTCTTCCTCGCCGGGACTCGCAAGGCGGGATAACCCGCCGCTAGGCCGCTCTCACCGTGCCCAGGAACTTGCCGACCTCGCTTCGAAGGCGAGTGCTGTCGCTCGACAGGGACTGGGCCGCCGAAAGCACTTGCGAGGAAGCCGAACCGGTCTCGGTCGCCCCGCGTTGCACGTCCACGATATTGGAGGAAACCTCGTGGGTGCTTTGCGCGGCCTGCTGAACGTTGCGGGAGATTTCCTGGGTCGCGGCCCCCTGCTCTTCCACTGCGGCGGCGATGGCCGCGGAAATTTCCGCAAGCTTCTCGATGGTACCCGAGATTTCCTTGATCGCGGTCACCGAGTCCTGCGTCGCCGTCTGAATACCGGAAATCTGTTGACCGATTTCGTCCGTCGCTTTCGCGGTCTGTTCGGCCAGCGCCTTCACCTCGGATGCGACCACGGCAAATCCGCGACCGGCGTCTCCGGCACGCGCAGCCTCAATGGTGGCGTTGAGCGCGAGCAGATTGGTCTGGCCGGCAATGGTGTTGATCAGTTCGACGACGTCGCCGATCCGGCTCGCGGCCTTCGACAGATCGCTGACACGGCTGGTCGTGGATTGCGCCTGACCGACGGCGTCGGTCGCCATGCGCGCGGATTCCTGCACCTGGCGGCTGATCTCGTTGACCGAAGAGGATAGTTCCTCGGTCGCGGATGCCACAGATTGCACGTTGGCGGATGCTTCCTCCGAAGCGCCCGCGACCATGGTGGTCTTCTGCTCGGCGCGCTCGGCATTCGACGTCAGCGTCTTGGCGGAAATTTCCAGCTCATGCGAGGCTTTCGAGACGGCTTCCACGATCTGGCCGACGGCGGCATCGAAATTATCGGCGAGCTTCTGCATCTCCACCTTGCGCTGACGTGCGATGGCCTCGTCCTGCATGGTCTTGGTTTCGGCTTCTTCGCGGGCCTTCTCCGCGGCGCGAACCTTGAAGCCCTCCACCGCATGCGCCATGTCGCCGACTTCATCCTTGCGCTCAAGCCCGGGAAGCACCACGCCGAAATTTCCCTTGGCAAGCTCCTTCATGGCGGCGGTAAGCGCCGCAAGCGGGACGACGATGCTCCGCGCAATCAGGAACGAGATCATCAGACCGAGCAGAATGGCGGCACCCGCCACGGCTTCCTGCGTGGTCGTGACGGCTTCAATGCGAGCGTCGGTTTCGGCGACGGTCTTTTCGAAGGCATCGCTGACCTGCGCCTTCACCCGATCCATCCTGTCGGTGGCATCGATGGTGATCGGGGCGATGCTCTTGGTGTAAAGCTCGTCGCCGCGCAGGAGATTGGGTGCGGTCTTCTCGAATGCCGTTTCGTATTTGACGAGGCCGGCCTTGACGGTCGCCAGCAACGAGGCCAGCGGGCCCGGCAACTCGGATTTCTCGAGAGTGGCAATCTGCTCTCGCGCCTTGCCGATATTGGTCTTGAAGGTTTCAAGACCCTTGGCATCGCGCGTCGCCAGCGTCCGCCAGTTGGCGACGCGCACAAGCAATACCCCGATCCCGAGCGTATTCGCGGCCATCTGGAACGCTGTTCCCTGCGCCGCATCGACCAGTTTTTGGACGTCGGCCGCCATCTGGTCGCCATCGGTGAACAGAAGCTTGCGGCCCGCCATCATCTGCGCCTCGGTCTCGCCGAGCTGGGCTCTCTTGGCCTTCAATTCGGTGATACCCTTGGCGAGGTCGCGATACGCCGCGCGCCGTTCTTCGTTCGGGGCGGCCTTTTCGGCCTCGGCGAGCAGATCGGCGGCTTTCACAAGCCGCTTCTCCGCTTCCGCGAAGGAAGCTTCGTCCTGGTCGAACGCATAACGCAGAATGGCGCGGCGGACCGCCTGAAGTTCGATTTGAATATTGCCGGCGCGGATGCTGCCCTGCGATTGAAGCTCCATCGTTTTGACCTGATCGTGGACCGCGGCGAGTTGCCAAACGCCACATCCGGCAAGCGCTGCGCAAAAGGCAAGCAGCAAGCCGAAGCCGCCATAGAGCCGGCCGCCAATCCGAAGGTTCAGAAACGACATGAAGGAAACCCCCAATGCGGCGGGATGAACTGACCACGACCAATGCCGACGGCTGCGCCGGAATCGGCGCCGTGTCACCACCATTGGGGTAACCCGTTAAGAAACTTGGTTACGATCTTCATTTTCGTGCTCCCGTAACTCTACGGAGGCCGCGCCGGGAGCGAGCTTATGGCGAGCGCCGCTTCCTCAGGTCACGCCGACTGCCGGGCTCTCCGCCAACACCGGAACGTGCTCGGCTTCGTCGATCGAGGCGTTGCGGGGCAGGAGTTGCACCAGCAGAGCGCCTAATATCATCGCGGCCGCCATCAGATAGAGGCCGAAGTCGGTGCGCCCCGTGGCTTCCTTGGCGAGACCAACGACATAAGGCGCAACATAGCCGCCGAGATTGCCGACGGTTGCCATCAACGCGAGCCCGCCGGCATTGGCGGCGCCGGTCAGCAGCCCGCTCGGCAACACCCACAGCACGGCAATCGAGGCCAGCGCGCCGCCGAGCGCCAGAGAGAGGCTCGCAAGCGCCAGTGCGGGCGTCGCCGTCAGCGTCGCACCGCCCACGAGGCCGAGCGCGCCGACGAACGCCGACAGCATGATGTGCCACTTGCGCTCGCGCGTGCGATCGGAGGAGCGGCCGACGACGATCATCGCGACGCAGGCGACTGCAAAGGGAATGCTGGTGACCAGTCCGTTCAAGAAGACATCCTGCACGCCGAGATCCTTGACGATCTGCGGCATCCAGAACGAAACGCCGTAGATGCCGCCGAGCAGCGTGAAGTTGGTGACCGCGAGCAGCCAGACCTTGCCACTCAACAGCGCATCGATCAGCCGGTGGCCATGCCCCATCGCGCGATGGGTGGCCTCCTCGGCCTCGAGCGCCGGCACGATGATGTTGCGATCGCGCAGGCTCAGCCACTTCGCATCCTTCGGTCCGTTCGAGAGATAGAAGAAGGTGACGACGCCGCCGATGATCGCGGGCGCGCCTTCCAACAGGAACAGCCATTGCCAGCCTGAAAAACCGGAGACGCCGGCCATCGTCTTCATGATGAAGCCGCTCAGGGGACCGCCGACGAAGCCGGCGATGGGAATACCGACGAAAAACAGCGCGCAGACCTGCGAGCGAAGTTTGCCGGGAAACCAGTAGGTCAGATACAACACGATGCCCGGATAGAAACCGGCCTCCGCAATGCCGAGCAGAAAGCGCAGCGTCAGAAACTGCGCCGGCGTGGTGACGAACATGAAGCAGACCGAAATGATGCCCCACACGACAAGAATGCGCGAAATCCAGAACCGCGCGCCGAAACGCTGCAGCAGCAGGTTGCTCGGAATCTCGCAGGCCGCGTAACCGACAAAGAAAATGCCGGCGCCCAACCCGAACACGGCATCGGACAGCCCGATATCCGCGCTCATCTGCAGCTTGGCAAAGCCGACGTTCACCCGATCTAGAAATGAGATGATGTAGAGAATGAGCAAGAACGGAATGAGCTTCCAGGCGGCGCGATTGTAAGCCGCGGCTTCTTCGTCCGAACCGAACGACACGCGCGTGAAGAACTGAGCCATTCGATCGGGCCCTCCTTGGGCTTCCTCAATTGATTGGCGAAGTTTCGCCATGCGGGCCGTTTGGCTCCGCGATTTTTTGGCGATCAGTGCGCGGCCGGCATCGGATAGTCCGCGGCGTTGAGCACAAAACCTTCGCGCGACGAGAAATCCATCCGCGGCGGGCCGAACACATCGACCAGCCAGGTCGTGCCATCGCCGATGTCCTGCGTCGTGTGAAGCACGCGCGCGGGGATCACCAGTACCGACGGGCTCTGCTCGTAGCGGGCATGCTCGTCCTCGCGCCAGCGCGTCTTGTCGGGTGACCACGGGTAACGCAGGTGATGAACGAAGGCGCCTTCCATGCTGAGCGAGATCTGCTCGAAATCATCGTGGCTGTGCGGTGAGAGCTTGGTCTCGTCGCGGCGCTTCTGCCACGGCATGAAGATGTTGACCATAAGATTGGTCGAGCGAAACACGCGCATCTTCAGGGGACTCGGATCGGGACTCTCCGCCTTGCCCAGGTCGTAGTGGCGCAGGCGAAAACCGCCGGCCGGATCGGGCCAGGGCTTGAGATCAGCAACTTCAGGCGCGCCATCGGCATAGGTTGCCGCGTTCACGGCCTTCGCCGCCAGATCTTCGGCGCGCTTGGAAAACACCCGCGCGACCATGCCCGCTCTGCGAACGGTGACGCGGCTTTGGCCGGGCGGCACAATGATCAGGCTGTTGCCTTGGCTCTCGATGCGCTCAGTGCCAGCCTCGACCGTCACTTCGGTCCCCGGCGGCAACAGCAGCATGTATTCGTCCGGATTGTTGCGCGCGAGCACGGCACCTTCCTCGGCGCGGCTCACCACGGTGATGAAGTTCGCCGCGCGCGTGATCCAGTGGCGCGTCCCGTCGGCGTCGGTGGCCTGCGGCGGTTCGGCGTAATGCCGGGCATGGGTCGCGGCGCGCATGGCTTCGCTCATTTCGAAAAATCCTCCAGCACGTGCGCGATTTTCGGAAATGACGGATTGTTTGTTGTTCGCGACCGTGATACAGCGTTCTGTATATCGATACACTCGAAGACGTCAACATGAATCTGCGCAGGCCGAACGCAACGGGGTTTTGCCTTTGAAAACCAAAGCGGAAATGCCCTCACTGCCGGAGGAGCGCGGGGACGGCGGAGTGCGCTCGGTGCAGGTCGCGCTCGACGTCCTGGAAGCCGTCGCCTTCTCGGATGAAGAGCTCGGCGTCACCCAGATCGCCGAACGGCTCGGGCTCACTAAAGGCTCGGTGCATCGTCATCTGCTGACGCTGGTCGAGCGCGGCTATCTCGTGCAGAACGCCGCCACGACGCGTTACTCGCGCGGGCCACGCAGCCGTCTTCTTGCTCACTACGCGCCCGGGACCGATCTCATTCAACTCGCCGCGGGGCCGATGCGCGAGTTGCGCGATCTGCTCGGCCACTCCGTCGTGCTGTCGGAATCTTCCCCGCGCGGCGCGCTGGTACTGAGCATGGTGGTCGGCACCGCCGCGATCGAGATCGGCGTGCGGCCGGGCAGCGAATTGCCGTTCCATTCGTCCGCGCAAGGCAAGGTGTTTTTGGCCTTCGCGCCGCGCCCGCAACGAGAGCGCATACTGTCAAAACCCCTGCACGCTTTCACCGCGCATACGGTGACGGATGTAAAGCTGCTCGAAGCAGAACTGACCCGCGTCGCGCAACAAGGCTTTGCGACGGCGCCGGATCAGGCGATGCTCGGCATCAATGCCGTGGCAGCGCCGATCTTCGATGAGAAGGATTCCTGCGCCGGTGCGCTGGCGCTGGTCGGCTCGATCCAGTTCCTGCCCGCCGAACTCGACACCAAAAGCATCGCCGCGCTGAAAGCGGCGGCGGCGCAAATCTCGCGAACCCTCGGTCACGGCCGCGTCGGCAATGCCGAGGCGCGCGCGGCGCGGGCGCGCACGGCATAGACAGTATCGGCGCGAGAAGCGCGCTTACTTAAAAAAGAAAAAGGGAGAACGGTCATGAGTGAAGCCAAGGTAGCCGACAAGGCAGGCGCCGCCGCGCGGGAAGCGCGCATCGACAAGATCCTGCAGGGCGCGGTCGATCCGCACGTCCACAGCGGACCGTCGATTGCGCCTCGCGCCGTCGATCATCTCGATCTGGTCCGGCAATATTCGGAAGCCGGCTTTGCCGCCGTCCTCACCAAGGATCACGATTATGCTGGGGTTGCGACCGCGCAACTGATCACCAAGCATCATCCGGAGCTGCGCACGAAAATCTTCTCCGGCATCGTGCTCAATAATGTCGTTGGCGGCATCAACCCCTACGCGGTCGAGCACACCGCGGCGATGGGCGGCAAAACAGTATGGATGCCGACGCTCGCCGCCGAGAACCATTTGCGCTGGGAAAAGAACGCGAGCTTCGCGCACCCGGCCTCGACCACGAAGATGCGTCACGCCACCGCCGTGCCGGTGCTCGATGCCAACAAGAAGATCCTGGATTCGGTCAAGGAAGTGCTGGATGTGATCGCCAAAAACGACATGCTGCTGGCGAGCGGCCACCTGCATGTCAGCGAGACCTGGATCATCTTCGAGGAGGCCAAGCGCCGCGGCGTCAAGCGGCTCGCCTTTACCCATCCCGAGGAAATCGTCGGCGCCAGCCTCAACGACGTCAAGGGCATCGCCGCAATGGGTGCCTTTGTCGAACATTCGATCTGCATGTTCCTGGAAGGTTCGAAGTTCAAGGTCGCCACAGGCGAAGACCTGCGCCACCACATCGAGGCCGCCGGCATCGACCAGACCGTGATCTGCTCGGATCTGGGCCAGGTCGGCGTGTTCTCGCCGCTCGAAGGGTTTCGGCGGGGCGTCGCGCTGTGCATGGACCTCGGCTACAGCGATGAGGATATCCATAAGATGGTGGCGACCAACGCCGCGAGGATGCTCGGCCTCGAACAGCAGGCGGCGTGACGCGACATGGCGAGTGAACTCGGCGTCACCATCGGCGCGCTCCGTTTGAAGAATCCGCTCATTGCGGGCGCAGCTGAACATCTGATCGAGGAAGCGGGCGTGCGGCGTGCGCTGGCCGCCGGTGCGGCCGTGGTGGTGATGAAATCGACCAACGAAGTCGAGGCCGCAAAAGCCCAGCTCGATGCCGCCGAATACGCCGTGTTCGACGAGACCTGGCAACGGCGGGAGTGGAACGCCTCAGCACCGGCGTCGGCCTTCATTGCCTGCCGGTCCGGGCTTTATCCGGGCAGTTTCGACAGTTGGCTCGAGAGTCTTGCCCGGCTCGATCGCGAAGCCGCCAAAAGCGATGCGTATGTCGCCGCGAGCCTCATCCTCGGCGACCTCGATCACGCCAAGCGCATGGCGCAGCAAGTGCAGGAGGCCGGGGTTCGTTTGCTCGAACTCAACATCGGCACGCCCTATGCCTCTCAGGCCGCCAAGGGCGCGGTCGCAACGGAGCTGTTGCCGGAACGCGTCGCCGCGATCGTCGGCGCCGTTCGCGCCGCCGTATCGATGCCGCTCTGGGTCAAGATCACCGGCCAGAGCGAGCGCGTGCCGGAACTGGCGCGCGCGGCATTCGAAGCCGGCGCCGACAGCGTCGTGATGGCAGGACGTTTGCTTGGGCTGATCCCCGATCTCGACACCATGGCCCCTCACCTCGGGACGACATTGGGCGTCGGTGGCTACTGGAATCTGCCGCTGACCTGTCATTGGCTGGCGCTGTCGCGCGCCGCTGTCGGGCGCGACAGACCGTTGATCGCGACCAACGGCATCCAGAACGGCCTCGATATCGCGCGCGTGATGCTGGCCGGCGCCAGCGCGGCCGAGATGTCCTCGCCCGTGATGCTGCGTGGTTTCGAATTGATCGAACGCTCGCTCGCGGAATTGAAGGACTATCTCAACGCCAAGCACATCGACGCGCGGGATTTGATCGGCCGCGCCGCGGATGCGCGCAAGAGTTTTGCCGAGATGCCGCAGCTCGACGGCAACTGGCGCAACTACGTGCCGCAAGCTTCGCTGAATTCAAAAGACTGAACAAGCCGCACACGGCGGGGGAAACAAAAATGGATCGCGTCGTCGACGAGACAAAACTGATGTCGCGCATCATCTGGCGGATCATGCCGATCCTGATGCTCGTCTATCTGGTCGCGGTGATCGATCGCAGCAATATCGGTTTTGCCAAGCTGCAAATGGCGCGCGAATTGAAGATGTCCGAGCAGGCGTTTGGGCTGGCGTCCTCGCTGTTCTTCATCGGCTATCTCATTTGCGAAATTCCGAGCACGCTGGCGATCCACCGCTTCGGCGCACGGGCCTGGCTCACGCGCATCCTCGTGAGCTGGGGCGCGGTCACCGTCGCAATGGCGTTCGTGTCATCTGACTGGACCTTCACCGTGATGCGCTTCTTGCTCGGCATCGCCGAAGCCGGCGCCTATCCCGGCATCATCTACGTCACTTCGATCTGGTTTCCGCAGGCCTATCGCGTGCGCGTGATGGGCATCATCACGCTCGGCAGCGCCTTCGGCAACATGTTCGGCGCGCTCGCCTCGGGTCCGCTGCTCGACCTGCATGGGCTTCTCGGTCTTTCAGGCTGGCAATGGGTCTTCATCGCAACCGGCGCGCCGGCGGTGCTGCTCGGGCTTCTGGTCTTCACACTGTTGCCGAACCGGCCCGATGAAGCGGCGTTTCTGGATCCATCCGAAAAGGCCTGGCTGACGCGACGGCTCGGCGAGGAAAACGAAGCCAAACGCGAGAGCCATTCGCTTCTACAGGTGTTGTGGGATGGAAGGGTGTGGTTCCTCTCGGCGGTCTATGCGCTGATCCTGACGTCGCTCTACGGCGTGATCTACTGGACGCCGACCGTCATCAAGGCGTTCGGCGCCACCGGCACAGAGAACGGTCTCCTGACCGCGTTGCCCTGGCTGATGACGGTGCCGATGCTGCTGATCCTGCCGAAGCGGCTGCGCGAACATCGCTCGGTCATCACCGCGATGGTCGTGCTCTCGGGCATCGGCGTGGTGGCTTTCCTGCTCTCGACCATCGTCCCGGAAAACTGGATGCGCCTTTCCGCGATGATCGTCGGCACGCCCTGCATCTCGCTGCTGTTGCCGTGCTTCTGGTCGTTGCCGTCGCGCTTCCTGACCGGACAGCGCGCGGCAGCCGGGATTGGCGCGATCTCGATGCTGGGCAGTTTCGGCGGCTTTGCCGCCCAGAACCTGATGCCGATGGTGGCCGGGATCGGCGGCAGCGCGGCCGCCGCGATGCTGGTGCCGGCGGTCTGCCTGGGATTGCTCGGATTGGGCGCGGCCTCGCAGTTGCTCGCCGGCGAGACCAAGCCCGCGATGCCGTCTGCGGCCTGATCTTAAAAAAATCTCCCCGCGTGAGACACGCGGGGAGAGAGATTGAGGACATGCGCGTCTGGCGAGACCGCCGGACGCGCTGGTCTTAGTGCTGCGGCGGGCAGAGGCCGAAGTCGCACAGCAGCGAAGAGATCTCCTGGCCAGGGCTGAGGCCCGTGCCCGGCGTGAACGAAATGCCGCGGAGCACTTCGCCTGATTTCGCCGTGCGCAAGGTGGTGAAGCTCTCGTTGGCCGGCAGCGTGGTGGCCTTGAGCTTGTCCTTGATCATCACGAGCTTGTTCGGGTCGGCGCCCTGGTCGCCGCCGCCGCTGACGGTGGAGGTGATCGCATAGATGGTGACGGTGCCGTCGCCGTTGACCTGGCCGGTGAGGTTGCGCAGGCCGTCGGTCGCGGGCGACCACGGCAGGTTGGTCACCGGGTTGGTGCCGGTCGGATAGCCCTTCACGGTGTAGGGCTCGCCGAGATTGAGGCCAACCTGCATCGTGTAGGCGAGCGACCAGGTGTTGGTCTGCGTGTTCAGCACCCACTTCTGCAGGCCCGCGGTGGTCGACGCAGCGGCTGCCGTGTAGCTGTTGGAAGCGAACTTATTGTCGCCGGCGCCCTCGTCGGCGACGTACAGCGTCGTCGCGTTGGCGAACCAGATGCCGAACGGATACAGCGATGCGTCGGTTGCGTTCTTGGCGATCGCGGTCGGGAAACCGTTCAGCACGCACATGTTGAGCGGCGTGATGCCCGCGGTCTGCACGGTGGCCGCGGTAAACGCGATGCCCTGGGTCGGCAGCGTTGCGCCCTGAGCCGGCACGCCGGTGCCTGCCGGGCACGCCTTCGGATTGCCGCTGGCGGCGTTGCCCGTGGTGTCGATGAAGTACACCGTGTTGACGCCGTTGCTGCCCGAACCCTTGGTCGTGTAGATCACGTTGTTGAACACGGTCAGGCCGCGGAAGTTGGTGTCCTTGCCGACCTTGTCGGCCTTGTCGCCGAGCTCGGCGACGCTGAAAGCACCAACCGGCGACGGCGTTTCCGGCACCACCTGGTGAGCCTCAGGCAGACGCGAGGCCGGGATGATCTGCGCGCCAGCGCCTTCGATCACGCCGACGGGCTGCGGGTTGGCGCCGTTACCGGCGTTGCCCACGGTGTAATAGACGTTGGCTCCATTGGCGTTGTTGAGGATCGCGGCGCGGCCATTGTTGCCGCTATAGGCATTGGTCTTGGTGAAGTGGAACTGGCCGAACGCGTCGACGCTGGCGACCACGCGATAATCAGCGCCGGGCACCGGGTTGGTTGGATCGACCACGGCGGGCGTGTTGGAGTTGGAGACGTCGATCGTGTTGACCGGGGCGAGGTAACCCATAAACGAGACGCTGTTGCGATCAAGCGAGAGATTGAGCGCGATTTCCGACTTGGACGAGAAGCTCGTGACCATCTGGTCCGCGGTCGAGTTCACGCCGCGCTCCGAGGTGTTCGGCACTTCGATGCTCTGCACGAGATCGCCATTGGGACGCAGTTCGTCGAGCAGGATCGGCGCGGTGATACCGAAGGAGGCGTCGACCTGATCGTTATTGAACACTGTCGGATAGGTGCCGTCCGCGTTCGCGGTGACACAGGGTGTGGCTGACGCGGCTGCGGTGGTTGCCGTGCAGCCCGGCGGGAGCACCGTGGTGCCCGGCGTGAGGATGCTGGCCGGGCTCGAATAAATGCTGTGGCTGAGCAACAGGTTGCCCGGCAGGAAAAACGTGATTTCGTTGGCATAAGCGAGCGTGCCGCCCAGCGCCGTGGTGGCGAGCAGGGCAATGGCAAAGCGCGTGTTCGAGAGCGACCGTCCGCGAAGCGGACGCGTTTCCTTGGCGATCATTTTTGTATTCCCGAAAGTGAAGCCTCGCGATACAAAACGCCGCGAAGACAAAGGTGAGCTAAGGCCGCGCAATCTGCTCAGCGCCTGTTACAGGAATGCGAAGGGTTTGCGATATTTTCCTATTTCTCCCGTAAAATTCGGGAAAATTATGGAAACATATCCGATCGACCACCCCAAACGGCATGGCCGGACGATCTGCAGATGCAAGTCGTTATCAATTCGCGGGCGCGGGCGCGCGCATGGCTACTCGCGCGAAATGAAAAGCTTCAGCGACAATGATGCGAGCGTCGAGGCGAAAATGATGGCGGCGACCGCCAACAGCCCAACGACGTAAGAGCCGGAAAACTCCTTCAGCCAGCCCATCATATAGGGGCCGAAAAAGCCGCCAGTCGTGGCGACGCTGTTGATGAAGGCGAGGCCGCCCGCGGCCGCCACGCCGGTGAGGAAGCGCGTCGGGATGGTCCAGAAGATCGCGCGCGCCGCGGTGACGCCAATCAGCGCGAGGGAAAATCCGATCACGGCCGATATAAGCGAGTTGGACAGGATCGGCGCCAGCAGGCCAATACCGCCGAGCGCACAGGCGATTGCGAGATTGGCGATGCGCCGGCCCTTCTCATCGACATAGCGCGCCCACAGGATCATCCCGACCGAGGCGAACAGATAAGGAATCGCGGTGACCCAGCCGACCGCGATATTGGAGAGGTGATACTCCTTCAGCATCAAGGGCAGCCAGATGCCGATACCGTAGGAGCCGAGGGTGAAGCCGAACTGGATCGCCGCGCAAATCAAGACGCGCGCATCCTTCAGCGCTGCCCAAAGCGAAGACTGCGGCCGCTCCCGTACTTCCGAAGCCAATACGCCTTCGAGCGTGTCGCGCTCTTCTTTCGTGAGCCAGGAGGCGGTCTGCGGCCGGTCGGCGAGCAGGATCAGCGTGAGAATGCCGAGCGGCAAGCACGGCAAGCTCACCAGGAAAAACATCCATTGCCAGCCGTGAAAACCCCAGATGCCGTCCATCTGAAGCAACATGCTGCAAACGGGGGTTCCGATCAGCGACGACAAGGGAATGCCGACCAGAAACCAGGCCAGCATCCGCGTGCGGTATTGCGTTGGAAACCAGGCGGCAAGAAAGAACGTCACGCCTGGAAAGAAGCCGGCTTCCATGACCCCGAGCAGGAACCGCAAACCGTAAAAGCTGTTCGGCCCAACCACGAAGGCCATCGCCGCCGACACCAGCCCCCAACTGATCATGATCCGCGCGATCCAGCGCCGCGCGCCGACCTTATAGAGCAGGAGGTTGCTCGGGATCTCGAACGTAGAATAGCTGAGGAAGAAGATTCCGGCGGCGAGCCCGAACTGCGAGGGTGTCAGGCCGAGTTGCTGGTTCATGGTCAGCGCGGCGACGCTGAGGCTGGTGCGGTCGAGATAATTAAAGAGATAGGCAACCGTCAGCAGCGGCACGAACCGCAGCGCGGCCTTTTTTACGGCGCTTTGCAGCACGGCATCGGCGGCGTCCGCCTGCGATACACCGAGATCGCGGGGTGTGCCCTGCTGTAAAACCGTCATCCGCCCTGCCCTTGCCCGTTCCGGCTTTTGTTGTTGATCTTCACGGGCTTGGCTTAGCAGAACGTTCCCTCCCCTTGAAAGGGGGAGGGTCGGGGTGGGGGTCAATTACTGGTGGGGGGTCGAATTGCTCGTCAAACCCTCATGGTGAGGAGGCGCGAATGCGCCGTCTCGAACCCATGAGGCCCGCATATCGGCCCCATCCTTCGAGACGCCGCTCGCGCGGCTCCTCAGGATGAGGAGAGAGGGCCTGGCCGTTCCCCCAAGGGCATGGAGCACAGCCGCGACAGCCTGCAGCTACCCGGCCACCCGCGACAGAACAACAATTTCGCTTTTGAGTTACGCGGCGTTCAGAGATTGACTTGGGATTGAGTGGCCTGGAGTTTTGATATTGCACTCCCGGAAGTGGAACGCGATCTCGTCGAGCGCGCGCTGTTCCCAGATTTCCGCCTCCGCGAGCCAGAACGTCTTACGCTCGGAATCGAATAACGCACGCTCACGGCAA
>Ga0210383_10000271_pt1 | contig 50308 bp, 62 predicted proteins | sample IncBWC14OmetaG_FD_160072 | JGI IMG/M metagenome (GOLD analysis project Ga0210383, IMG submission 160072) | Forest soil microbial communities from Barre Woods Harvard Forest LTER site, Petersham, Massachusetts, United States - Inc-BW-C-14-O ...
TCCCTTGCGGCCGATGTAGCCCATGTGTTTGCCCACGGCCTTGAAGTCGTTGCTGGCTCGAGGCAATACCTTCACCACCGCTTCCGGTGTCCGCCGAACAGTCCGCTGGATCAGCTCTAGCTGTGCCGACGTCAATCTGCCTCCAGTCTCGCGAGGTCCGCCGCGGCCATAGCTCACGATATCTAACAACGGTTCGCCTTCCCGAATCCTAAAGATCCGCTTCGGCATGCCCCGCCTCCCAGCTGGCCTCATTGGCCTTAAGCAGCGACTTGGTGTTGTCCCGCAAGGCGACGCATATCTTGAGCATCGCCCGAAATTCTGCGCCCCCAGAGTCCGGTATCCGACCCCCCTGATTGGCTACCTTGGCGATCTGGTTGATGTTCCGGCCAATCGACGCGAGCATCGCGATGCTGTGCTTGAGCGCCAGGTACTCGTCCTTGGGCAGGGGCGTGAGCTTGCGCAGATGCGATCGCAGCAGGACCGAAGCGTAGGTCGCCGGGCGCATTCCCCGCGCTTCGGCACGGGCATCCAACAGGAGCCTGTCCTCGGTCCTCAATCGCACGAGCATTGGCTTGCCGCCATCCGATCCGCGCGCCTCCCTACCCTGGCGACGATTGCCTTTCGCCGGGGAGAATTCACCCTCACCGACGCGCGCGGCATCGCATGCCCGGATCTCCCTAAGGACTAGGCGTTTCAGCCACGCCGCTTCCGACAGAAACTCACGTTCCGCGACCGCCTTCGCCTGAAGTTTGATCTCGGGTGAGACGTGCGCCTTCAATGTTTCCGTACAAATCACAGGGCCATTCTGGCCCTCAAAGTAAGCCGGAGGCTATCCTGCCTTTGCACTAAATTAAGCGAAACTCTTACCACAACGCGATTAATCGAGCGCCGCCGGAATCGTTGCCGATGGGATCACGTACCTCGAATTCAGACTGCTACAGCCCTAGACCAGGGGAGATTCCGTTTATACCTGCCGAATCGCGCCGGCTATTCCCTACACCTAATTCGCCGGGTCAGTCCGCTAGCGCCCCGTCATTTTAGGTTCCTAATGCAAAACACAAACTCAAATTGACCGGCGTCAAGGTTGGGAGGAGAGAGTTCGTTGCAAGCTTTGCATCGTGCATCCGCAAAGTGTTGCCCGTAGAGCGCGAAGCCTTGTGGAGCTCTTGGCTCAATTCGCTAAGGGAGAAGCTCGTGAGACTACGAATTTTTGCTATCGTGATTTTGAGCGGTGCACTTGTTTCCCCGGCACTGGCCCATCCCGCCGCCGGGCAAGTCTATTCCTTCGCTGCCGGACTAGCCCATCCCTTTACCGGCGCGGATCACATTCTTGCCATGTTGGCGGTCGGTCTTTGGGGAGTACTGGCGCGCGGGCGCGCAATCTGGTTGTGGCCATCCGCCTTCGTTGCAACCATGCTGGTCGGGTTTGCAGCCGCGAGTATGGGCTTACACATTCTCTTCCTTGAATCTGCCATTTCCGCCTCGGTTGTCGTCTTAGGCCTGTGCGTTGCACTCGCGATCGCCGCCCCAATTTGGGTGGGTGCCGCAATCGTGGGGCTCTTCGCATTCTTTCACGGCTTCGCTCATGGAATCGAGACCCCTACCGCCAACACCATTCCGTATGTGGCCGGTTTCGCTCTCGCCACGAGCTGGATTCATTCCGCCGGCATCGGGCTCGGATTACTCGCCGAAGGCTTGATCGGAAGGGTCGCACTACGCGTGATGGGTGCACTCACCGTGCTGAGCGGCGTCTTCTTGATTGCAAGCTGACAATGATTCCGGGCGAAATCATTCCTGCAGGCGGTGACATCGTACTAAACAAAGACCGGGTCGCCATCTCCCTTCAAGTCGCCAATACGGGCGACAGGCCGATCCAGGTTGGCAGTCACTATCATTTCGCGGAGAGCAACCCCGCCCTCGCCTTTGAGCGACAGCTTGCCCTTGGCTACCGGCTGGATATCCCGGCAGGAACCGCCATGCGTTTCGAACCCGGTCAGTCTCGCCAAGTCCGGCTCATTCCCTATTCTGGCGCACGGCAGGTCTACGGCTTCCAGCAGGCCGTCATGGGCACGCTCCCACCACTCTCTTCCTAACACGGCTCAGCGCTATTTCCTGTATTGATATGCCGATCCCGCAGCACGCATCCATTCATCGCTCGGCAGGCCACTGGCCAGGTGAGCAAGCGGCCAGCGCCGTCACTCTTGATTTTGAAGCGCGGCACCGCCGGCGCACTCTGCTCACTCTGGACGACGGTGAAGTAATCATACTGAATCTTCCTAGAGCCGTGGCCATGTCGGATGGAGACGGTCTGCAACTAGAAGACGGCCGATGGGTAAGGGTACACGCCTCCAAAGAGCGCCTCGTCGAAATCCGGCACCCCGATCTCGTTCAGCTCGTTCGACTCGCCTGGCACCTGGGCAATCGGCATCTGCCAACCGACATTTGCGGCCCGCTGCTGCGCATTCGTCCTGACCATGTCATTGAGGGCATGCTCCGCGACATGGGCGCAGATCTTAGAACCGTCGCAGCATCATTCCAACCGGAGGGCGGCGCTTATGCGGGTCACAGCCACTCGCATCATGCTGGCGAAATAGAGCATCATCATGGCTGACCACGCATACCCGTTGACTCCGCTCGCACTGCTAAGATTACAAAGCTGGCTGTCTCCGGCTTTTCCGACCGGATCTTATAGCTATTCGCATGGGCTAGAATGGGCGGTGGAGGCCGGGCATGTACACGACCGCAAGAGTCTGGTTGCTTGGCTCGATGCAGATCTTTGTTACGGTTCTGGAAGAAATGAGGCAATTCTCTTTTCTGAGGCCTGGCGCTGCGCGGTAAATCGAGACTCCAGCCGGCTTGTTGACATTGCGGAGCTCGCAGCGGCATTTCGAGCGACGTCGGAACTAGCGCTTGAATCATCGCAGCCAGCGGGTGCCTGCCTCTCGACGCTTCGTCTGGTCTGGCCTGATCAACTTCTTGACTCGGTGGAACGAATGCTGCGCGAACGCCACATTTCGCCCGCGCTCGCCGTGGTGCTCGCGGCTCGCGCGGCCAGATCAGGCATTCCGCTTCCCCTGGCGTTGCCCGCGTTCCTGCAGAGCTACATTGCCAATTGGATAACTGCCGCGGTCCGCCTAATTCCCTTGGGCCAAACCGATGGCCAGCTCGCCATCGCCGAGCTCGAACATTCTGTGCTGGCGGCAAGTGCGCAAGCCAACTGCGCTACCACGAATGATCTTGGATCGGCCGCCTTCATGATCGATCTCGCCTCAATGGCACACGAAACTCAATATACGAGGTTATTCCGCTCATGACCCTCGGCAAACCCTCAGAGTCCGGCGCCAGAAATCGAGCAGCGCGACATGGACCTTTACGCGTTGGGATCGGAGGACCCGTGGGGTCAGGCAAGACCGCTCTTGTGGAAGCATTGTGCAAGCAACTTCGCGACCGCTACGATCTTTACGTGATCACGAACGATATCTACACAAAGGAGGATCAGCTGATTCTCACGCGTGCGCAAGCGCTACCGGCGGATCGGATTATGGGCGTCGAGACGGGCGGCTGCCCGCACACCGCGATTCGCGAGGATGCATCCATGAACCTCGCCGCTCTCGATTACATGAATGAGAAATTCCCGCTGGCTGAATTGTGCTTTATCGAGTCAGGTGGAGATAATCTCGCGGCTACTTTCAGTCCTGAGCTCGCTGATCTCACGATCTATGTCATCGACGTTGCCGAGGGCGAAAAGATCCCTCGCAAGGGCGGTCCAGGCATCACGCGTTCGGATCTCCTTATCATCAACAAAATCGATCTCGCCCCTTACGTGGGGGCGGACTTACAGGTAATGGAAGCGGATGCGCGCAAAATGCGGCCCACGCGACCTTTCATTTTTTCAAATTTGAAGAGCGGCGAGGGGGTCGCCAGCATCGCACGCCTTATCATTGAGAAGGGCGGCCTGAGGCTCCCACCCACGTCAACTACAGAGAATGTTGCAATCTCAACCGATGACAGGGTCAGCGGTCCTGGCCCCGAGTTTGCGCTCTCAGAGGAATCCTTCTCCGCCTCGATTTGACGCTGCGCAGACTGGCAAAGAACGTCCTTTGGCGTACCACTGCAACGAGACGCCGCAACAATTCCAATATTGCGGCCGTGGAGAGCGCAGACTCATCTTCGCTGGTATCGAGGAGCAGATGTCACATTGTGGCTGGATTGCTGGTCATAGCGGATGGAGTTGATGGACGACTTGGTGCCATCGACCGCGCCATGTCCGCAGCGCTAATACCCTCCAATGCAAGACCGTAGCCGACTCCCTCGTCGATGATGCGGCGCAGCTTTTGGGTCGATGCAATTCGAGTGTAGCTTGTGGTCAGCGGTGGGAGTTTGGCGAGACCTTCGGCAATTTCGCGCGCTCGAGGGAGCAACTTTGCCGGAGGCACGACTTCGTTGACAGCACCCCACTCCATCGCGGTCTTTGCATCAAGTTCCTGTCGGGTGAGGATAAAGTAACGGCCCCGAACGCTGCCGATAACCTCTGACCACAGTAGATTCACGCCGTCGCCGGAGGCAACACCAAGTTCCAGGTGCGGCTTATCCTGAAATACCGTTGAGGGAGTCGCCAGCACAATATCCGCGAGCAAAATGTATTCCGAATGGAGACGCACGGGACCATTCACAGCTGCGATAAGCGGCACTTCAATGTCCAGAATGTTCATCAGCACTTTTTTCCCTTCGCGATAGATCTTGTCGTATCCCTGTGGCGTGAAGAAGTCGAAGCCGTCGATGGCGAGTGACTCCATGAACGAGTTGCCGCAGCCGGTCAATATTACGACGCGATTGTCGCGATCAGCTCCAATTGCGTGAAACAGATCGACAAACTGCTCGTGCGTATGTCCATTGAAAACGAGCGGGCCCCCATCAGTATGAAGCGTCACCTCAATTACACCACTTGCAGTGCGGCTCAGACGCGCGTTCGGAAAAGTGTCGCGATAGCTTGTAAATGGGTTCATTGGACTTTTGCTCGCAGCGTTAGACGGATGCACCGCACAATGCGCTAAACGTGTCCTCGGCCCCTTGACGTAGATCAACTTCGATCCCTGCGAGAGCGCGACTTTGAGCCTCAGCCTCTGCAGCCTTCAATCATGAATACATGAATATCGCAAATTGACTTGCGTCAAGGTCGAGCGGCGCGCACCACCTAACCTATCCTTTGTTCGATTAATGAAAACGCGACCGGCCGCCCCAACGCGAGGAGCTATTTCATGAGAGGCACTGGATTTGCAGCTATCAGCATTGCGGCAATTGCGGCGGGACTTGCCCTCGCAGCATACGGACGCGTGGATTCGAACGCGTCAGCCAAGGCAACACCTTCCGTAGTCGATTCCAAAGGGAATCTAAGCGTGCCACACGGCTATCGCGCTACCTATCAGTATTTGGGAAGCTGGGCGGTGGCGGCTGATCAGGGACCCGGCGCGAAGGAGCTTCACGTCGTGTACGCATCGCCGGGGGCGGTCGCCGCGTATCGCAGCCACGGAAGCTTCTCTGACGGCGCCGTCCTCGTGAAGGAAGTGTACGCTGCCGCGACCGGACAGATGACAACCGGTACGGTTAGTCATGCCGACACCCTAAAGGGCTGGTTTGTGATGATGAAGGACAGTCGTGGCCGCCATCCCGACAATAAGCTGTGGGGAGACGGATGGGGCTGGTCGTGGTTCGATGCCGCCAACCCGTCGAAAACTACATCCACTGACTACAAAACAAATTGTCTGGCCTGTCATGTGCCTGCGAAGTCGTCCGATTGGATTTACATCAGCGGTTATCCGTCCTTGAAACCATAGTGTCAAGTCATTCGATTGCTTTCGCGAAGGAGATCACGATGCCAATAACTCGGGGGTTTAAGGGCAAACGACCCAGTGCGGACACTGCGCATGATCGAATACCCCCAGGACAGTATGTCACTCAAGATTTCCCTGTACTCACTGCCGGGCCGACTCAGCGCACGCCGCTCGAAAATTGGTCCCTTACTCTCCAACGGGGCGCCGAGATGCTCGCACACTGGAGTTGGGAGCAATTCGAAGCGCTGCAGCAAACCGAGCGTACTACCGATATTCACTGTGTCACCAAGTGGACGAAATTCGACACACGATGGCGCGGCGTGACGATCGACGACCTCATGAAGGCCGCGGGATTATCTGCGACCCCCACTCAATTTGTGATGGCGCATTGCGACGGCGGATACACGACCAATCTTCTCATCGCGGATTTGCTCGACGGCAAAGCAATGATTGCAACCCACTATGACAACTTGCCGATCCCCGTTACTCACGGCGGCCCTGCCCGATTGCTGGTGCCACATCTGTATTTCTGGAAGAGCGCTAAATGGGTGCGACGACTCGAATTTATCGAAGCGAATACGCCCGGATTCTGGGAGTCAATGGGCTACCACATCCACGGGGACCCTTGGCGCGAGCAGCGTTATACCGGCGATGCCTGACGCCTCTCCCCTGTTCCGGGGCTGGCAGCTAGCCACCGTTGCCGCGATTCGCGATGAGACGCCTTCAGTCAGGACCATCGCGTTCTCCTTGCCGCAATGGACCGGGCATCTCGCTGGCCAACACGTCGACGTGCGGCTGACAACGGACGACGGCTATCAGGCAGAGCGCAGCTATTCTATCGCTTCGGCCAGCGGAAGCATCGCGCTGATCGAAATCACTGTTGAACGCATAGCTGATGGTGAGGTATCGCCATTTCTCACCGAGCATCTCGCCTTGGGCGACACCATCGAACTGCGCGGACCCCTTGGTGGATATTTCACTTGGAGCCCAGAGATTCCGGCACCTCTCATGCTCATCGCAGGCGGCTCAGGGATAGTGCCTCTGATGTCGATGCTGAGAACACGAACCAAAGCAGTCGATCGACCGCCCGCCCGCCTTCTGTACTCTTCCCGCAATTTCGACGAGATCATCTATCGAAGCGAGCTTGATAGGTTAGTTGCTATCAAAGATGGCTTCTCCATTGCCAACGTGCTCACGCGTGGCGCCCCGGCCAATTGGAGTGGCGAGACACGCCGTGTCGATGGTGAAATGCTTGCCAAGTACGCTTTCCCCGCTGCACAAGCGCCTCACAATTTTGTCTGCGGCCCGACATCCTTTGTGGAGACGGTGGCAGACCGTCTCGTTACGCTCGGCCATCAGGAGACCGTAATCAAGACCGAACGCTTCGGTCCAACGGGCGAAAAGCGATGATCGACGATGCCCGATCGTCGGATGGGAACGCCGTCGCGGGACCACTCGGCCGATTTTTCGCATTTGATGTAACTCGGATGATTGTCACCTGCGGCACTTGCGACGCAGAATCACCACTGGGTGCGCTCCGCCTGTACGGTGACCAGATGGGAATCGTTCTAAGGTGCGTCCATTGTGGTGAGGTCAACCTGCGCGCGCTGGAATTTAACGGCGCCCTCAGCCTGGATGCCCGCGGTTCGACCCGAATAACATTCCGCCCACCAAGCGATCTGCTTTAATGCCACGTTAAGCGTCGCCCAATTACACGTTCATCGCAGACGTCGCGCGCTTAACGTCTCGCCGTCGCAGTTCATCACGGCGCCTATGCTTCCTACAATGCTCTAACGGAAGTTACTCCAAGTGCGCAAAGGGGCCGATGCGGGTTCGACGTATAGTCACCGACAGCAATGGGCTGATGGGTTTTCACATCACGTGTAGAACTCTCAATCACTCTTTCGAGCGCGTCTCGATTGCAAATTCTAACGCGCCGTACGCCCTCCAGGTGGATCACATCCATTCGGCGCAGATTTGTCAGCGCCCGACTCACCGTCTCCACTGCCATGGCGAGATAGTCCGCGATGTCATAGCGGGACATCGGCAAGGTCACTGCGCCATCTGATCTCGCGCGGAACCGATCGGCCATCTCTAGAAGAAAACTGCAAACTTTCTCCAGCGCGGTGGCACGGCCCAGGATCAGCATCCGTGTTTGCACCCTATGTACCGACTCGAACGCTAGTTGACGTATTTGTTTCGCGACTTGCGGCTCAGAATCAGCCACCTGCTCCGCTTTGAGTCGAGGATAGCGCACGACCCTAGTACCGGAGGCTATCGCTTCCACCGCAAATGTATGCAGATTTGGTGCATCGTAACCAAACAGATCACCAGGCTGCAGGAAATCTACGATTTGCCGGCTGCCGTATAGAGTAAATGCGCATTGTCGAGCCGCGCCCGTCACAATTCGGTACCAGAATTCCACGGGCTCGCCGTCGCGATATATCGATTCTCCAACTGCGAAACTGGCGACGCGGGACCACTCTTCCAGCGATCCGAGCGGGCTGATCGCAATTTGCCCGGTTGTCCATTTGCGAATCGATGCCGCGATTGGTGTAAGCACTGCGCCGCTCCTAGTAACAAGGAACACCTTATTCGATCAAGACTAGCGTGCGAGAAACGCGCCCCCATCTCAATTAGACCTTACTGGAGGCGCTATTGAACTGGATGCGGATTGGCATAACACCTTGGTAGTAGCACTTGATCTTTCAGAAGGACGTAACTGGGATACGCTTCACCAGACCTCGCTCCGGCGTCGCCCCACCGAATTGACCGATAGGTCTTAGTCAAGCTCTACGATCGAGCTATCCGTCCCAGACATGGGTGCGATGGTTTTTGCAGGTCTGCGCCGCTATTGTTCCATCGTATCGAGCGTCCGGCTGCAACTCGCCAGAGGTCCGCATGAAAGCGCAGGAGCCAGAACTGATTCCAATTTTTTGCACTCTCGATGAGGAACAGGCGTTCGGGCGCCACGCTGCGGCACGAGGAGTCCGGTGAGAAGCGTAACAGATTCGGGCGCGCCCTTTGTCTCCATACCAAACATAGCTGCGCATAGCCTCGGCAGCGAAGCGCTCTCGAAGCTCATCTCCATTGCGGCCGCCACGCTGGACAGTGATCGCGCAACTGCAAGAGCATGCATTGAGCGCGCCGCAAAGCTTTTGAGTGCGACCGACGAGGCGCGCCCTGTCTCGGCCGCGAATCGCGGCGGCCTCGCCCCTTGGCAACAAAAAAACGTTGCCGCGTACGTTTCAGCCCACATCGGCTCAACTATCAGGGTCTGTGAACTTGCTCGCGTCGCACGACTGAGCGTCGGGCATTTCTTCCGGGCTTTTCGCGAGAGCTTCGGTGAGCCTCCATTCGCTCACATTGCAAGGCAGCGCATCCAGCGCGCACAGTCGCTCATGCTGAGTTCCCGGGCGTCTCTGTCACAGATCGCCTTCGACTGCGGGATGTGCGATCAGGCGCACTTCACGCGGGTCTTTCGCCGAGTCGTCGGAATTAATCCAGGCGTTTGGCGACGACAGTCCAGTAATTGCGAGGCGAACACGAACATTAAAATGAGTTCGAGCATCACCGCAAGAAACATGACTACCGTTCAAGACGGTTCGCGTCACGCCCGGGCATGATGATCCCAGAAGCTCATTGAATTGAAATCGGATGTTCAAGGCGGTGACGCTCTCCGAAATCGAGGGTGGTGGTTTGTGCCGACTCGCGCTTTGGCCAGCACCTCGAGGGTTGAAGAATTGACGCGTAGATTGAGGTCAGGTCAGTACATGAAATAGAGTTGCGCCATGGGGAGCACTCTCGCCGGTTCGCAAGTCAGAAGTCGCCCGTCGGCCCGCACCTCATACGTTTCGGAGTTAACCTCCATGCGCGGTACGGCATTATTCAACAGCATGGAATGCTTGCCAATGCTGCGGGTGTTCATGACGGGAAGAACCTTTTTTGCGAGTCCGAGTCTCTGCGCTTTCTCAACCCCGGCTCGACTGACGAAGGTAACCGAACTTTGGGCCCGGCAGCGGCCAAACGCAGCAAACATCGGACGGTAATATTGCGGTTGGGGGGTCGGGATGGAGCCGTTCGGGTCTCCGATGACAGCCGCAGCGATCGCGCCGCTCTTCAGCACCATGTCCGGCTTCACGCCGAAAAACGCTGGGTCCCAGATACACAGGTCGGCGAGTTTCCCGACCTCGATGGAGCCGACGTAGGTTGAAATTCCCTGCGCGATCGCCGGATTGATGGTGTACTTTGCGACGTAACGGCGTGCTCTAAAGTTGTCATTGCTACCCTTCTCTTCTGACAGCTGCCCGAACTGTTTCTTCATTTTGTCGGCGGTCTGCCAGGTGCGGATGACTACTTCGCCAACGCGGCCCATGGCTTGACTGTCCGACGACATAATGGAGAGGGCCCCCATGTCGTGCAGAATGTCCTCGGCCGCTATGGTTTCCTTGCGAATGCGGCTTTCGGCGAAAGCCACATCCTCCGGAACTCGTCTGTCGAGGTGATGGGTAATCATGAGCATGTCGAGCGCCTCGTCCAGCGTATTCACCGTGTAAGGGCGCGTCGGACTCGTGGACGAGGGGATGACATTGGCTTCGCCACACACTTTGATGATGTCCGGCGCGTGTCCGCCGCCGGCTCCTTCGGTATGGAATGTGTGAATAGTCCTGCCCTTGAATGCGGCGATGGTCTGATCGACGAAGCCGCTTTCATTCAGCGTGTCAGTATGGATCAGAACCTGGATATCCATCTCATCGGCCACCGACAGACAGCAGTCGATGGCCGCGGGAGTCGTACCCCAGTCTTCATGGAGTTTCAGCCCGCATGCGCCCGCTTCTATTTGCTCGATCAGCGCTGCCGGCAAGCTTGCGTTGCCTTTACCAAAAAAACCGAGGTTCATGGGAAATGCATCGGCAGCCTCGAGCATCCTCTCGATGTGCCAGGGCCCTGGCGTGCAGGTCGTTGCATTGGTCCCGGTGGCGGGCCCGGTCCCCCCGCCCATCATGGTTGTGATACCCGAATACAGCGCCTCTTCGATTTGTTGAGGACAGATGTAATGAACGTGGGTATCGATCCCGCCAGCCGTGACAATCTTGCCTTCGCCGGAGATGATCTCGGTTCCGGGGCCAATCACGATATCGACGTTTGGCTGCACATCGGGGTTGCCGGCCTTACCAATTGCGGCGATACGCCCTGCCCTGAGAGCGATATCAGCCTTGACGATCCCCCAATGATCGAGAATAAGTGCGTTGGTGATGACTGTATCCACGGCGCCTTCGGCTCTGGAGCGCTGTGACTGACCCATGCCGTCGCGAATCACTTTTCCTCCGCCGAACCTCACCTCCTCGCCGTAGATCGTGTGATCTTGCTCCACCTCGATAAGGAGATCGGTGTCTGCAAGTCGGATTCTGTCTCCAACCGTCGGCCCGAACATCTGGGCATAGGCGGCACGGCTCATGACGTGGGGCATTTTCGGTCACCTCAGAAATTCGGAGCGAGCTATTGCGATGAGAACGTGGCTAGCGAACCCATGAACGGCTGCTGAAAGACGACTGCAAGTTTGAGCGCTCTCATGACTGGAACTCCTTTAGCGAATCGGGTTATGAATGGGAACGAGCTTCGTACCGTCCGTAAATGTTGCCTCCACCTGTATCTCCGGGATCATCTCCGCGATACCGTCCATAACTTCATCACGCGTCAAAATCTTGCCGCTCTCTGACATGAGCTCCGCCACGGATTTGCCGTCGCGTGCTCCTTCCAGAACGAAGTCCGTGATTATAGCGATGCTCTCGGGATAGTTGAGTTTGACGCCTCTCGCGCGACGGCTACGCGCCACCATTGCCGCCAGCGCGATCATCAGTTTGTCTCTTTCGCGTGGAGCGAGATTCATTGTCTCCCTCCGTCCACGCCGCCACTCAGCACGACCACATCTTCGGCAGCCGAAACGGACCCTGCTCCCGCGTCCGCTCGAACTGCAGCAGAATCTCCCGCAGACCCGCTTTCAACTCCGCCGCGTCGCGCGCCGCGAGGCGTGCGATCACGAGCCCGGATACTACGGTCGTGAAGCAGTGACACTGCAGCTGGGGAGCCAGGTCACGAAGGAATTGGACCTGCGCCGTCGGATCAGGGCCGACATAAATGAGCGTACCGATCGCTTTGAAGTCGGCGAGTAATGCCCGGCTTCGAAGCCGCGAGAACACGTCGTCCGTAGCACGAAATCGATCCGCCCAGATGAGACGACCATCTAGCCTTACCTGCCAGCCATCGGCAATCTCTCCGCCGACTATCTCCTCGCCGTGAGCCGCTCGACCGAGCACGAGCCATTCGAGAGCTAACAGCTCAGCTCCAGCGGAGATTTCGATTTGTGTATTTCGCCGTATGCGGCCTCCGTTGAAGACGATCGTCTCCTGCGGCAGCCATGCAAGTTTCGCGGTCTTGCATATTTTCAGCCGAGTCTCGATCAGTGCGGGTTCGTTTAAGGCTCGATAGACCCGTTCGGCGGCTTGTGATGTGATTGTGAAGGACGCATCGGCGAGTGCCGTCACAGCAAATTCGAGTCGGTCTCCGCCAGCGATACCACCCGCCGTGTTCACGACAACCGCTTCCTCAACGGGAGCGCCGCGAATCCCCGGAAACATGATCCTGATGGGAGACCGTTGAAACATGTCGACAATGCGTGTGCCTTGCGCTGAGCCAGCAAGGATGAGCCGCGCAAACCCTTCCGACCGCTGCAGGTCGTTGTCGCAGGGAATGGCGATGCCGGAAACGCCGACACGTGAATACCCGCTGAGATCAGCTGACGACAAGCCAGCGAGCACTTGCTGTTGCGTCGGCGATCAAAGACGCACACACGCCCACGTAGACCCACGCGCTGGCCGGCCCGTGGGTGCCAGTATCCCCGTAACCGGCGATCGGCAGGAGCATAGAGGCGGCCATGACGAGAGCGCGGGCCAAGTAGCTCCTGTTCAGCACTGTGTTTCTCTTTAAACAAGATGAATATCTGGGTACTGACTGCATCAGTGATCCAATCGTGGATAGAACTGCGTCCAGACCTCATCCTTCTTGGCGCTCGCCATGTGGCAATATCCACATTCCAGCTTGGGTTTTAATTTCGCGGTGGGCGCTTTCGGCTCATGGTGGTTGAAATTGTAATAACCCCAGCCGCCGGTATCGGCGTAGCGCTTGCTATCCTTGACCGTCACATCGGCACCGTTCAGGACACCGGGAAAATATCCTCTTCCCGAGGGCTCGGTTCGCGAACCATCCGGATATTGTGCCGGGAGTGTGAGCTGCAGCTCCTTGAAAAACATGGTTCCTTCCGGAAATACGTTTGTCTTCTGGTATATCTCGTAGGAGCCAGGCTCGATGTAAACATTGTGAAACTCGGGAAAATTCGCCTTCCCCCCATTGAGGGCGTTTGGAGTAAGCGGCGAACCCACGTACACCCATTTCTCGAAATTCTTTGGCAGAATGAGATCACCCTCGGCGGTGTACTCGGGCAGATAGCGCTTGATGTTTTGAGTGGCGCCAGAATCGCTCTTGGCGTGCAGCTCAGAAAATACTGCCGTCATGATGAGGCCGCTCGCAATGGCCGCTGTCGCTATCAGCGCTTTTGCACGACCTGTTCCGTTCGTCATAGTCATATTCGGACTCCTCTGTCATTCGAGATTCGGGGGCGCCGAGACGCACCCCCGAACGAAAAGCGCATTCAGAACCCCGTGAGCCCCTGCGGACTGTTGTAGGGGATTCCCACTCTGGTCATTTCCTTGAGTGAGCCGTCGGGTTGCGTGGCGTAACCGATGAGTTTCGCTGCGTTCCCATAAATCTGGTACAAGAACGCACCATCTGGCGTCACCCAATTGTCGCTTGGTCCACTGGTGACGGTTGTGTTGAGTCCTCTGGCAGTACCATCTCCCGGAACCTTTTGACTCGCTGGATCCTTGGCGATCTCGAGCCCTTTGCCATTGATACGGTAACTGCTGATGTAGCTGTAACCGAAATTCGTCGCGAACACGAACCTGTCATCCGGTGAGACACCGAGCCAACATAGCTCAGACGGCAGCCCTGGGCTCGTGTCGATCTTCACGAGCGGGCCAACATTGAGCTTGCCCTCTCCATCGATCGTTGCCATAGCGCATCCGTCACTGACGGCATATCCGATGATGAGGGTATCCGGGCGGCCGTTCAGGAAGGCGATGTAGAACGGAGAGGCCCCCTTTCCGTCCTGGAAGCTCGCCATACCCAGCGTGCCATCCTCCCGCACCGGAAATACGACAATGCCATCCGGATCCGGCGCATTCGAGGCGACCACCTTGTAGGTGTTGTCCGGCTGCGGGACCCAGAGAATCGGGGAGCCATCAGGATACGTACCAACATGAGCGATGGGCTGATCGAAGGTGGTACCGAGCAGGAGGTATTTCCCGTTCGGTGAAAGTACGCCCATGGTGGGAACACGATCGGTCTTGTCCTTCGTGTTCGCCGTGTATCGCTCTTTGCGCGCTGTCAGCTTGCCTTCGCTATCGACCGACATCAGCCGCAGATGATCAGGTCCGAAAGAGTGTAGGACGTAAAGCATGCCCTTCGAGGGGGCAAAGGCCAGCGATTTGGCAGTGCCGCTCTTTCCCTCGACGGGGTTCCCCGTCGGCTTGCGGTCCACTAACGTAAGACAGCCGTTACCGGCCACGGCGAAGCTCGACACTGAATTGTCGCCGCCGTTAGTAGCAAACAGTAGATGGCGATCTGGGGAAAGGATGACGCTCCCCGCTCCCTCAAAAGCATTCGGCGAGCTCTCCTGTCCGCTGATGGGCTTGAACTCCCCGGAACCGGCGCCGCCAGTTTGGACGCGTTCCACCTCCGTAAGAGTTCCGTCGGCCGCTCGCCTATAATGAAGAATGCAGTTTCGGATCTCGTTGGTCTGCATGTAGAGATGTCCAACGCCATTCATACCCGATCTGCGTGGACTCATCCCCGTCTCTTTGTCCGAGCCCATACCCATTTTTGCCGTTGCCATACGATTGACCCCGCTTCCAGTAGAAAATGCCACCGAACACCCGGTCGGAGCTCGGTCCCGAAGCTGGAATCATCAACGAGAAGATGCCGCCTGTATTGCACGACAGTAATGACTATTTGCACGCTGCTCGCATTCCAGGTACGAAACGCAAATGGCGTATTGATTCCACATGATCCTTTTGTGCGCGCGTACGAATGACCGCGCAGAAGGACCACGCCGGGTCACTTTAGGCCATGACGGCGCGTTGACAGAAGATCCGGGTCCGCGTCGCAATCTCCTCACTGGGACATTGAAGTAGTCAGAACAGATCAGTTGCCTTAGGACTGCCGAATATGTTCGCATCGCGCAACCTGTCGGCCATGCGCGTGAGCTGCGACACGGAAGAGGCCTTCATTTTTCGCACGACCTGCCCTCGGTGGATCTTGACCGTCATTTCGCTTATTCCAATATCATTGGCTATCTGCTTGTTTAGACGGCCGTTAACGACGTGCGCCAATACCTCGCGCTCGCGCGATGTGAGCTTCCCGAAGCGCTCACGGAGCCTCGTCAGCTCGCCTTCTCGCTCGCACCGGGCCCTATCGTTTACCAGCCCTAATTGGATCGCATCCAACAGGTCCTGGTCCCGAAAGGGTTTGATCAGGAATTCGATTGCGCCCGCTTTCATCGCCTGCACTGCCATGGGGACGTCAGCGTGTCCTGTGATGAATATGATCGGCACGTTGACATTGGCTGCTGTCAGCTCTCTTTGAAAATCGAGTCCGCTGCGTCCCGGAAGTCGTACGTCCAGCACCATGCAAGTGGGTCCGCTCGGCAGGTCAGATTTTGTAAATTTCGACGGAGACACAAATACCCTGGAATCCAGACTGACCGTGCGCAACAGGCATTGAAGCGATTCGCGTATGTCGGGATCATCGTCTACGATCAGAACAGTTGGTTTTCCCTCATCATGGGTCACGATCTCCATCGCGTCTTTTGCCTCTAAGCCATTGATGAGCTGGGACACGGGCGTCATACGAGCTGTCCGTTTCGCAGCCTAAACGGACGAGGAGGAGGCGCGATCGCGCACGCATTGGGTGCATTGATCTGATGCACTGCTGGTTCGCTGTAGAACGTGGCATCTCCTTGGAGATCTCAGTTCTGCGGATTCACTCGCTGCGCACTCTTCCTCTGTGATCTTGGAGCGGCGCTGCAGAGCTCTTGGCATTCGATCGGAGCAAATCTGGGGCAACGTGAATTGAAAAATGGCACCGTGCGGTTCGCTCAGGCTTGCCCACAGTCGCCCACCATGTGCCTCAATAATCGCGCGACAAATGGAAAGGCCGATCCCTAGCCCGCGGGGTTTGGTGCTGTAGAAGGCATCGAATAGGTGATCGGAGCTCTGCGGGTCCATTCCCGGACCGGAGTCTTGAACTGTAACGAGGACATCGCCATTGCTCGTCTGGCCCGTGGTGATGCACAGCTCCCGCGTGCCTTCGTAGAGCCCGCTCATCGCCTCCACGGCGTTCGTGATGAGATTCAGGATGACCTGCTGCACCTGGATTTGGTCAGCGCGGACGAGTGGCAAGCCTTGTGCGAGCCGGGTATGCACTGAGACGTCGTTCTTGATCTGATCTTCCTGGCTCAGCGAGATAATCTCCCGGATCGCCTGATTGATCTCAAAGTCATCCTTTTGCGGTGAGACTCTTTGCAGGAGAGCGTGCGTGCGTCGCACGATTTCGGCGATCCGATTCCCCAGCTGCAGCACACGGATGAGTGCATGCTGACTTTCCTCAAGGTCTGGGTTCGGACGGTCGAGAAAGCGCAGCGCCGCCTCGGTGTTGGTCAGGAGCGCTGTAACGGGCTGATTGATCTCGTGGACAATGCAGGCCGACATCTGTCCGAGCGCCGCGATGGGACTGGCACGAGCCCGCATCGTGCGGTACCTGCCGTTGGTCAATTCGGTCGAGGAGGCGATACCCTCCTCGGTATTCTGGTCGTTATCATCCGCAAGAGTGCAATCCAGTTCCAACGCGGCCGGTACCGGAGCGTTGAGCGTTGTCGCACTTCCATTATCGGCCGACTGTACCGACTCGCCACGGAGCGATTGAACACCCACACATGAAGACACTGAGTTAATCATTCGAATCCTCACATCTCGGACCCTCGCAGTTTCTCCTGCGGCTGATTACTCAATTTTGCGGGGATCCGGATCTCTCCACGGGAGTGCGCAATCCCCCGGCATCTCTACGAGGTCCGCATACAAATCCGCCCGCATTTTGCGTGTCCCCTTGCTCTCAGGAACGATCTGCGTAGTCAGATCCTCATCGCGGTCGCAGATTTATTAACATCGTGCTGCAACAAGCCTGACTCCGCGGCGTTCCGGCGACGTCACATTAATATTGCGGGCGCTTGGATGCGGTAACTATGATCTCGCTCAGTTGCATCGCCGCATCGCTGTCCGACGTTGGCCCTTCCCCGCCAGAAGGCGACTTCCCGGTCCCCTCTCTCTCAATGACCAAAGCGCCGCCGGCGATCCCGCGCACGCGCAGCCCGGAGCCCTTCAGAAGCATCTTGAGTGCCTGCTCCGGCGTATACGTGCCCTTCAACGAAGGAGAAATCTTGCCTCGTGTCAGTTCGGAGCTGTAAGCGATCTCGATATGGCTTTGCTGGGCAATCTGGTTCAGTGCCAGCGCGAGATCCTCGCGCGGAATGTCGAAAGCGAATGTCGCCGTGTCGGCGAATGGGCTGTGCACCAACACGGACAAGGCAGCTGCAAGCGCCACCATCGAGTACCTTCGCAGGACTTGTTTTGAACACCGCACCGTTTGATCCGGTGTTGACATGTCCTCCCCCCGGCTCTCAGGAACGATCCGCGCAATCAAATCCTCAGCAGCTGTTAGAGATTTACTGTCGCCTTGCGGCAAGAAGCCCGACGGCGCGACCATTCCGGCCGAGAGGTAGCGTCTCCACGACCAGCGACACTCAACAGATCGACTACTTTCCCGGGATTGAACGCACCGAATTGAAACCTTGGCTGCAAAACAGCCAGCGCAGTAGCAAAGCGTCGGCTTTCGACTACAAATGCCAGTCGAGCCGCAAACCAACGGTCCGCGGCCGGATGTAGAACACTCGATCGGAGTTGGGATCTGGGCCGTATCCACCGTAGTACGCCGCAGTGACACCGCGCCGGTCTGCGACATTGTCGACGTAGAGACTCAAGTCGAATTGCTTGATCTTTAACCCAGCACGCAGATCGAAAGCGCCGTAATTCATGATCGGCACGCTCTGCGCGCCCTTAACGGCGAAAACATTTTGGGTACCAGATATGAAGCGAGCCGACAAGGTGACGTAAGGCCGATAATCGACATTCCAGTGATACGTCGCCAGTCCCCAGGCCGACCAATGCGGAGCGCCGGGTATGGGAGCACCCTGCGGCAGCACGACACCGTTACCGAGATAAGTCGTCTTGGAGATCTGCGCCTGGAGATAGGTCGTGCTGAGCTGCAATTGCAGGTTGGGTGTCGGCCTCCAGGTAAGCGCATTCTCGAAGCCGACGTTGTGCGCGCCGCTCGCATTTGCCGCATAAGTGTAACCGTCCGGACGGCCCAGTCGCAGCTGGATGTCAGTCCAGTTGATAAAGAAGAGCGTGGAGTCCAAAGTCAGCTGGTGGTTGAACCATGACGGGCGCAAGCCAATCTCGTAATTCACCAGACTGTCCGGCCCGTAGGTCCCCGGAGTCGGGAATCCCGCCAGCGGCGGAATATTAATATTAACTCCCCCCGAGCGGTATCCCTTGGACACCAGAGCGTAGGCTAAGAGATCGCTGCTAGGCTCGTAGGTGATCGAGCCCTTGGGGCTGAAGCCCCGGCCCACCTCTCTTCCCGCAGAAATCTGAGGTGCGGCCGATGCTCCCGAAGTTGACTCGCTCTGCAGACTGATGTCGTAGTATCGCCCGCCAAGCGTGGCGCGCCATTGGTCCGAGAAGCGGTAGGTAGCCTCACCAAATTCCGATGTTTCGTCGGATACGTAGTCGGCCGTAATGTCTTCCAGCACCTGACCGTTCTGGATAGCCGGCGAGGGGAAGTACTCGTGCAGGTTCCCGTGATAGGCGCCAACGAGCCATTCAAACGTCCCGCCGTTGGGTGAAGTCAGCCGCGCCTCGAGGGATGTCATATGTGTCGTGGGATATTGAACGGTGGATGCGCCTGGACCGAAATATGTCGTGAAATCCACTTGGGATGATTGGCTTTTTTCAGTGTGGGCCCCGGAAAGCGTCAGCGTCGAGAAATCTAGGTCGCCATCCACCTTGAGGCGATCAATTCGGGTCACAAAATCCACGTATTCTGGAATGGTAGTATCGCGTTTTAGATCGCCCAATGCCGGAAAGGCATAGCTTTGATCGGGACTTTCTTCAGTGTCGTAGAAGGAGAAGAAGCTGACCGATATTCTTCGATTCACTTGCCATAGCGTATTGATGCGAAATTGTTCGTAATCAATACTGTTCGAGTCCTTCTGGCCAGTGCCTATGTTGTCCAGGTATCCCGGATCGAACCGCTTAATTGCCGTGATACGTAGGCCCAGGACATTCGTTACGATCGGCAGGTTGAGCGCCTCCTTGGCCGTGTAGCCGACATTGGAGCTGTGCTCGGTACCACTGACACTGCTCTCGAGTCGGGCACCAAAGTTCTCCAGATCAACGGGGTTGATGACGTAGTTGACGGCGCCGCCCAGCGTCGCCGTGCCGAACATCGTGCCTTGTGGGCCGCGCAGCACCTCAACGCGCTGCAGATCGAACGTGTCGATATCCGGAATGGATACGGCGTAGGAAGGGTCCGTTAGGGGGATGTCATTGAGGTAGATCCCCGTGGTGCTTTGTCCCTGGTTCGGACCATAGGTGGTGGTGCCGACGCCGCGGATGGTGACGTTCGAAAAGTAGGGAATTGATTGTTCGAAGATCACGCCGGGCGCGCACCCGATGTAGTCCTCGAAACTCTGTGCGCCCCTCCCGCTCAAGTCAGCGTCGCTGAAAGCCGTGACCGAATCAGCGACTTCGCGTTGATTTTGCGCGCGCTTGGATGCGGTCACGAGGATCTCGCCCATTTGCCTCGTCGCATCGCTGTCCCGCCTTTGCCCGCCAGAAGGCGACTTCCCGGCGTTCTCTTTCTCAATGACCAGAGCGCCGTTGGCAATTCGGCGCACATGCAGCCCGGACCCTTTCAGAAGCGTCTTGAGCGCCTCCTCCGACGTATAACTGCCCTTCAACGAGGGAGAGATCTTGCCGCGTGTCAGTTCGGCGCTGTAAGCGATCTCGATATGGCTTTGCTGTGCTATTTGGCTCAGTGCCAGCGCGAGATCCTCCCGCGGAATGTCGAAAGCGAACGTCGCCGTGTCGGCGAAGGCGCTATGCACCAACACCGGCAAGGCCGCAAGCGCCGCAATTAAGTAACTTCGCAGAACGTGTTTTGAACACCGCACCGTTCGATCCGGTGTTGGAACTCTCATGCCCTCCCCGCCCGCAAGGAACGATCAACGCCGTTACCCTGCACGTCTGCTGTTGCAGACTTGTTAGCGTCCAGCTATTAGCCTTACCGCGCCATTTTGGTCCCGGTAGAGAGTCAGCGCAAATGTCTCGGCAATCGTCTTCGCGAAGTTTTCCGGATCGCGGGTGTTGAACACGCCGCTGACCCTCAAGTCCCGGCTGGACTTGTCGACCAGCACGATTGGATTTGTCGTGTAACGATTCATCTCCTCGACGGCCTCGCTAAGCGGACGGTCATTGAACACCAGCACTCCGCTTTCCCAGCTCGCCAGGGTCTTCGCATCGTCGGGTTGAACCTGCATCGGCGCTGAGGGTGGAGCTTGAAGTACCTCGCCCGCGACCATTGATGCGGTCTCCAGGCTCGCCCGATCCGCGTTGGTGACATTGACGGTGCCTTCCAGCAATGCCACGCGAACAGTGGGCGTGTCAGGCGCTCCAAAAAGGCGCACATCGAATCTAGTGCCCGTCGCGGTGATGACTCTGCTTCCCGCGTGTACCCGGAACGGGAGAGGTTTGTGCTTCGCCACTTCGAATAGCGCCTGACCGTGAAACAGCCGCACGCCTCGCTCGATACTGCTATACGCGACTTCGACGGCGCTGTCGGTGTCCAGGATGACGGCCGAGCCGTCGGGCAACGTCACACTCGAGCGCTCTCCCTTCTGTGTCCGATAAGCGGCACTGTTCGGACTGAAGGTTGTTTCGTTGCCCGCAGCGCTAGGCGCCAGCGCAACCTGTGCTGGATCCCTTGCGAAATTTGGCGACTGCGCCAGCATCAGAAACCCGAGGCCAACTGCCGTGGCAGCCAGACTAGCGGCGATCAATAGATACCTCGACGCGCTCTGCCGTGGTCGAGAGCTGAGGGCCGCGCATCGCATGGCCATGATCTCGGGATGCGCGGAGTTCTGCGAAACAGCAACGCAGACCTGTTTCGCCGCCTCATACGCCTTCAAGCCTTCAGGGCTGGCTTGAAGCCAATCGGCGAGGCGCCTCTGGTCCTCAACGCCACTCTGACCCGATTGCTCGCGCAGAACATAGCTCGCTGCAATCTCGTGAACGTCCGGCAAACGTGACGGCCTCCGGAATATTGTCATGGCATGCCCATCCGTAGCGCCAGATATGCGAGCCCTTTCGTCAACTGTTTCTCTACCGCACTGACCGATATGCCGAGCCGCTGAGCAATTTCCGACTGCTTCATATCCTCAAGCCGAGCAAGTATGAAGATAGTGCGCGTTCGATCCGGTAACTCCCGCAGCGCTAAGAGCAGGCGCTCAACGGCTTCCTGGCCCTCAAATACCGTTTCGCAGGAACAGTCCGGTCTGCCATGCTGCGAATCGTCATAGACGACGTGGGATTCGAAACGCCGCACCCGGTTGTGTCTGTGTACGTCGATCGCTACATTCGCCGCGGTTTCAAATAAATATCCTTCAATTCGCTCTATCTCCGAAAGACCCTGACGACGGCTCAGACGAACGAAAACCTCCTGAACAGCGTCTTCCGCGTCCTCCTCTCGGACTCCACGCTTCATGAAATAGCGCAACAAGGACGAGTGGTGCTCGCGAACAAGGGCCTCGACCGCCAGGCTGTCCGAAGGCCTTGCCTTGAGCGTGGAAGGGTTGCCGTTCATCTGAGCACGTGCCGATTGAAACGTTTGGTGGGGTCGTAACAGGAACGATTTTCCCTCAATAACCCACACCGAAAACATAGAAATATTTATTCAGTGAAATCAGCGCAGTAGATGACCCCGGAGCCAAAGGGGCGTCAAAATTCTTATAAATCCTAAGGTTTGTCGGTTTTTTCAACTTATTTTCAATGGCTTTACCGAGTTCTATGCGCATTCTTAGACGGGACTCTTGCTCCGATATCAGGTAGCCACGACGAGACCGCCTGCGGCACGAATGACTTCTCCGGTGATCCAGGCTGACTCGTCTGACGCTAGGAACACTGCCAGTGGAGCGATATCCCTGACGCGACCCAGCCGACCGAGCGGTGTCTTACCAGCCAGAACGGCGCCGGCACCACCCTCAAAGATACCCGCGGCAACGTTGCCTTCGGTTTCTGTATGACCGGGAGCGATGGCGTTGACGCGTATCTTGCGCGACGCCAGTTCGAGCGCCAATCCCCTGGTCAGAGTTTCAATGGCGCCTTTCGTGGACGCATATAGCAGAACTCCCGCCACTGGATGTGAGCCGACGATAGAGCTGAGATTGATGATGCTCCCGCCGTCGGCGCCGAAACGCTTGACCGCCTCCTGCGCAGCGAAAATCGCCCCGAGAACGTTGATGTTGTAGTGGAGGTGAAAGCTCTCCTCGGTGATCTCCCCCAAGCCGCCGAAGCGGAATACTCCGGCGTTGTTGACCAAAACGTCCAGTCTTCCGAACGCAGAATCCACTTCTTTGAATAACCGCGCAACATCTGCGGCCTTGGACACGTCGGCCCCGACCGCGATCGCCTCGCCCCCGTTGTTCATGATGGCCTCAGCCACGCGTTCGGCGCGCTCCCGGTCGGAGGAGTAGTTCACCGCCACGCGCGCGCCCGCGGCTCCCAAGGCCATCGCAATTCCGGTACCTATTCCTTTCGACGCGCCCGTTACTACGGCCACTTTATTAGACAGTCTGCTCATTAAATTCACCATTGTTCCCTAATTCCGCCGGATGTTCCGTTGGTCGCACCGAAGTCATATGGAGCTTCAATCAGGACTGCACTTTCCACCCCTACAGAAGTTTTCGAGCAGATCACGTGACGCTGGGATTCTGTAGCGTTTTTTCGCTAAAGCCCGCTACCGCTAAGAGTATAGGGTTGCAATCGAATCATGCATCTTCTGTGACAGGGGCGAAGCGGCGTGGCGATCCGTAACCACCTCGATATAGGCGCCGGTGCCGCTCGACTCCGCCTTCTTGATGGCGCTGTCCAGGTCGCCGCAAGTCGTCACACGCGCCGTGAACCAACCGTCGCAACCCAGCGCCTCGGGGAGCTTGTGGTAATGCCACTGAGCCAGGTCGTTGTAGGAGCTGTCGAAATCTTTGCAAAGCAAGCGCTCGATGAGATACCCATCATTGTTGAGCACAAAGATGATCGGCTTCAACCCAAAGCGATGAAACTGGCTGATTTCCTGCGCTGTCAACTGATGGGAGCCCTCGCCCGTGATCAGAATCACGCGTCGATCGGGTGCCGCCAGCGCTGCGCCAAAAGATGCGGGCGTGGCCCAGCCAATTGAGCCCCATAGCGTCTGATTGTGGTACGTCGAACCCCTGGGCATGTTGGCAAAGGCTATGCCCATTGAGCTGGTCCCCGTCTCAGTCACGAGAATATCCTCTTCCCGGAGCATCGCCTCCCAGCGCGGGTAGAGGTACTCAACCGTGATTGGGTCGTGGGGCGAACCGATCGGTTTGCCAAGACCCGGGGCCTTGGTGACCTTTAGGTCCCTTCGCGAGACCTTAGCGGTCAGGGCGACCAAGATGTCCCGCATCTCGACATTGTTGTAGACCGCATCCCCCACGCGCACGCTGTGGTGCCGGATGTTGATGCTCTTCAAGTGATCGATCCGCGCAGTGAACGATCCCGAATCGAAGTCCGTGAGGACTGCCCCGATACCGAGTACAAGGTCGCATCCCTCGACAAAGGCGCGCACTTTCTCATTCATGAGCATGCCATCGTACATTCCGATGTAGTTGGGCAGCGTTTCGTCGAGTACGCTCTTGTCACCGAACATCGTCGCGAATGGCAGGTTCAACGATTTCACGAGACTAGTCGCCTGCATGCTCAGCCCTTGCCGAGCGACCAGAGTGCCAGGTAAGACACACACGGTTCTCGCTGCGTCGATCGCTGCAATCACGGCGTTGACCGCGGCAGTAAGTGCGGCAGGATCCGACTCTGGCGCCGGAATCGGCTGGGACGTACCGATAACGGGCGCCGTCGCATAGTCTGCTGGGAAAGCCATGTAGACGGGGCGGTGATGGTAAAGGGCTGCAGCGATCAATCGCTCCGTTTCCACAGCACAGTTCTCAGGCGTCATGATTGCCCTCGCACAGACTACCGGCTCGGTCATCTTATAGAACAGCTCAAACTCTCCGTTACCAAGCGTGTGGTGGACCACGCGGCGCGCCGCCTGCACCCGGTTGGGTGGCATACCAGCCAGGTGAAACACCGGGACATGTTCCGCATACGAGCCCGCGACGCCGTTGATCGCACTCAGCTCACCGACTCCATAGGTCGTACACAGCGCCGCCATACCGTAAATGCGGGCATAGCCGTCCGCGGAATAGGCAGCATTAAGCTCGTTGCAGCTGCCAATCCAGCGCATGTTCTTGTTGGCAGTGACAGCATCATTTAAAGGGAAAGCGAAGTCCCCAGCGACGCCGAAGACATCCTTGATGCCAATATCCTGCAGCCGGGATAGAACGTGCTCGATAACAGATTTGTTCATATCAACCTCCTCTCGAGGTTTCCCGAGATAGGGAAGTAGCGATAACCATCCGCTCGGCGCTAGGCGCCTCTCGGCGGCACAGACAAAAGGATCAACGCTGTGCCGGGTCGCCACATTGACGACGGTCAAATTCAGGAAAGTGCGTGGACGCGCGATTCAAATCATTCGCGCAGATTTCTAGCACACGGCGCATCTCTCTCAGGGAGGCATACACGCGTCCGGATGACTTCTGTCATCGTCGTGGGTCACAGTGTGACCCAATAGGCGCCGGCCAGCTATCCTGCATTTCGCGGTTTTTTCAGCGGAACTCAAGCAAGTTCTTCCGGCCTTGTCAGTGTTTCGAGATCCGCGAACTGCTGCCGAGATCCATGAACTTGTGCCGAGATCTGCGAACTCAGTTCACGATGTCGGCACACGTATCTGTAGCCTAGCCAGTTGATCCGGCGGATGAGCGATGAGCTCGTACCGCCATAGATCAGCTGTTGTAGGCTTTGTCGGGTTCTCAGGTCAGACAGTCGGGACAGTCCCGCCGTCGATCGCATACTCGGTGCCCGTGATGGAGCCGGCACGGGGTGAGGCAAGGAAAGCAACCAGATCTGCTACCTCCTTCGGCTTCGCCGGACGGCCGATTGGGATACCCCCGAGCAAATCCATGAGGAGTCTCCTGGCGCCTTCGTAATCGGTGCCGTTCTTTTGTGCGATCTCGCTGACCAGACCGACAGCCGCGTCTGTCTCCACCCAACCCGGCGAGACCCTCACCACGCGCACTCCCTTGGGGCTGACTTCCTTGGACAATCCCTTACTGTAGTTGGCGAGCGCCGCTTTGGCTGCCGCATACGCGATAGTTGCTTCAGAGAGCGGCAGAATGCGTTGAATCGAGGTGATGTGGATGATGACCCCGGATCTTCGCTTGAGGGCGTCGAGAGCGCGCTAAAGATTCTCGACGGCTGATGGAAGCTCATCATCTTGTTCCATCTGTTCGGCGGCAACGTGCTGCGCTTTTCCGACCTAGAAAAGGCGATCCCGGCGATTGCCCAAAAGATGTTGGTTCAACAATTGCGCCAACTGGAAAAGCATGGGGTCGTTCGGCGAATTGTCCACCTTCAAGTCCCCCCGAAAGTCGAATATGGGCCCACCGACTGGGGACAGGCACTCTGCCCGGCGCTGGACGCACTCCTGACGTGGTTTGAGCAACACGACGCACCGTCCGCTCCAGAAGATGGTGGATCTCGCTCAACCTAAGACTCGTCGTGTATTTTCTCACACCATTTGTGTTGACACTCAGTACAAGATCTCGGAACATTTCTTGGCAAGTTCACGATCTCGGAACCTACTCAATGGCCGCAAGGAGTTTTCATTGACCGGCCTTCTCGAAACGCCGGCTCGAGATACCTCGGGCGGTCGACTCGGCGGCCTTCACCTCCGTAGCCTTTCGCGAGAATCGATTTCAGGCAGATCGAGTCCCGGCACAGCGGGCTGTTCCGCAAACACCTCAAGGAGGGCGCACTCGCGACTGTAATCGCCATTGCACCTGGGCCCGCAACGAATGCACTGGTAATCATTTCCATCCATTAATGACACTCACGTGCAAGAACTCCTCCCGCGAAACTCTTACGGTTTGCTACACATTGCAAGCGGAGGTACCCAAAATGCACATAGTCGCCACAGTCACTCTTGCTGTCGCGCTCGTACTCTTGTTGATCCGAGGATTCTTGCGCATAGCACGCGAGTTACTGTCGAGAGGTATCTGTGAAGTTCCGTCGCGGGCCGACGAGGTTAGTTTTCGGCAGATCGAACGCGAGTCAGGCCGTCGGCAGCCAGCCATGGTCGAATTCGGTGGCGATTCAATCGAATCGCGCATACTCACAAAACAGTCCAGATCCGGTAAGCCCGGAGAGCATCATGTCACCGCATGAGCAGACAAAAAAGGGACAAATCGTAGCGCGGTCTCTGGCTGCGCCCGACCCCGTGGCGAGTGCTGAGCAGCGCCTATCGGCAAGCGTTCCTCTTAAACAAATCTCTGCTGCCGTTATGCAGGCTCGCAGACGACCCTTATCGGAAGCGTTGCTGTGAGGATTGGTGGCGTTGCCGCACCTACGATTCACGACGGCGAACTCGTCGGACTGCAACTTCTCGAAGACCTCTAAGTTGATCAATACTTCTCGAGGACCTCTAAGTTGATCAATACGGTGACTGACATGTTTGATTCCGCAAACGACCCTTCAACTCATCCGCGGGAGAAAGAAGGTCTCGCACTAAGCAATGAATGCTCAGTTGAAACCGTTGCCATATTGGAAGAATTGCTTGCGCAATCAATTCGGCTGCGTAACCTTTACAAAGCCGCGCGCTGGCAAACCTGCAATGGTGAACTGTGTCGAATGCATCAGCTATTCGAGGGTCACTACAAGGAACAGCTTCACCTCGTTGATGTGCTCATCGATCGAGTGCGTATGCTGGGTGGCACCGGCCGCATGCTTGCTGGCGACTTTTTAAAAGGAACTCCGCTGCGCTGCGAGGTTCGAGGTCACAGTGCACCCGGCCGCTTGGTAGAAGAACTGCTAGACGCTCATGAATCGGTACTGAGCACGGCACAACCAGCCGGAGCAAACGACAAGCGTCAGTCGGGGCACGAATACGCCGTTGGTCTCGTCGTTCTAACCAGTGATCTCCAGAGCGTGTCCCTTCGCGAACAGTGGCTACGAGAGACTGTTTGATGTCGTGTTCGAACAATTCTGCACAACGACAAGTGGATGTGACCCTTGTACGGAGCGAGATGAACAATCCCCGTTTGTAAGTTGATCTAACGAAATACCTTCGTCCAGCTGGAAATCTCTGCAGTCAACGGCAGGACGGGTGAAAAACCTTGCTGCAGTTGCGAGCTTGCAACCTTTCGCGACGTCCATCATCTCTCCAAAACATCGCTAATCTCTAACATCCGCATCGGCCTTACAGTAAGGGTACCTAGCCACCAGCTGGTGAACCCCCATCAACCCCACAGCCGCAAGAGACCTCCCGCCCTCGGCGCGTCGCGGCAGTGTCATTGATTGTCGCCTTGGGCGGCCAGCATGGGATCCACCTGCATTGCTAGATGTATTTGACCAGATTCATGAAGCCGAAATCCATGTGCTCCTGCATATGACAATGCAGCAACGTGAGTCCCGGATTGTCTGCGACAAAATCGACTTCAACAATCTTGCGCGCCGGGACGTTCACGACATCCTTAATGATGCCGGAGGTCTCCTTGCCATCAAACTTCACGAGTTCGAAACTATGCCGGTGCAGATGCATCGGGTGCATGTCGCCACTGTCATTGTTAAAAACCAGGCGGTAGCTCTTGCCGCGCTCGACCATCAGGGGATCCGTGTCGGGCCAGGATTTGCCGTTGATGGTCCAGCGATTAAACCCACCGCGTCCCCCGAGAATCTTCTGCGACAACAATTCAAATCGGCCATCGGGGTCCCGGACCGGCTTGCTTGTTCCAAATTTGAGATAGTCCCACATCGGCATTCCCGTCTTCTTCAGCGGGCGCCACTGCGCTTCTCCGGAAGCGTTAGAATATTCGATGACGATGCCCATGCCTGATGCGCGCTCATCTTCATTCACGGAGCCAAACACCCAGACTCCGGGATTGTTCATCTCAACGACCGCGTCGATACGTTCCGCCGGCGCGAGCACCAGCATATCCAGACTCTGCGGCGCGGGAACCGGGTTGCCGTCCAGCGCCAACACGGTGAATTGATGGCCCGGTAACGCCAGGGCTACATCGTCGGTGGCACTCGCATTGAGCAACCTGAATAGTACGTGTTGACCGCGACGTACGCGCACCGGCTCCCCATGACCAAGCGCTTTGCTGTTAAAGGACGCTGACTTGTAGGCCACCTCCAATCCATTGTCCGGCGGCGGACCACGGTAAAGATCCTGCATGCTGACGAATGAGGGTTCCCACTGATGTATCGCAATGAAGACCTCTTGATCGTAGCGGCCCGGATCGTGCGCGGGCTCGACGTAAAAAAACCCATACTGTCCGCCATATAGACTTAAGCGCAGATCGTCCTTCGCCGTTGCATGTGTATGGTACCAACGCGTTCCGGCTGGGTTCGACGTAAAGATATAGGACGCCGATTGGCCCGGCATGAGCATGGGCGTCCCCTCCTCCATGGCGCCGTCCACGCGGGAAGATATTTTCAATCCGTGCCAATGAACCAGGTCTGGCACCGTGGAATCGTTAATCACTTTGATCATCACTTGTTTCCCGTGCCGCACACGGATCAGCGGGCCTGGTACTGTGCCGTTGTAACCGACGGTTTGAATGATTTTCCCCGGCGCTATCTCGAGTGTTGTCGGCGCGATACGCAGGGTGTAGTCAGGCTTGGCACGAGGTGCGGCCAACGCGGGTGCCCCGGTAACCGCGAGAGCGAGCCCGGCCGTCGTGGCATTTTGTAAAAACTCTCGGCGGGTTTGGCTGCCGACGCGGGCGTAAATTGGCATGATGATTCTCTAAAGACAGCGCTGAAAAGACATACGGACGCATGTCCGACGTGGTGCACAGGTACTGATGATCGTCGCTGAATTCGGCGATGCCGTCCCGTCCTCCCCCCAACGATAGGCACGGCTGCGCGCGTGGTCGTGCGGCAGATACTCTCGGAGAGATACCGACGCCAGCAGCGCCAATTCACCTTGCCCGCTCTCGTTGGCAAATCGAAGTCTTTCGGTTGAGATCTTAATCGATGACTGTGGTGCTGCGGTCGGTGACATGCGAGCTTCCTGGTTCTCTGTTCTGTTTGCAGCCTCTAGCGAGGGGGCGCTCAGAAGCTAATGGAGAGTCTTAGACCGAGAATTACATCGTCGATATTTTGGGCGACGCCGCCCGGCTGACGAACGTACTGAATATTTGGACGCAGATTCAACCACCGCGCCGCGTGCAGGTTGTAGAAAAGCTCACCGGCATATTCCGACCCCTGCACACCCACTGGGACAAGACCGGCTGCGTTTTGTTGGATTTCGACGTCCGCGACGCGGCTATTGACGTGAGTGCGGCCAAGTGAGAAACCGAGTTCATCAGCGGGACGCGACGCAAGAGGACCTATGTAGAGGAGTCCCGCCGCAATCTGGTTATCAAGAATGGTGGTTCGTCGATCGGCAAAGGTTGCGTTTAGAAAGACGCTAAGGCCTTGTTGAGAATCGGGGGATGAGGGATTGGTCAACCGCTGAAGGAAATTGACATATGCGCCGTACTGACCTCTGTGCATGAGCGGCTGACCCCCGGCCAGTGCCACCGGCTGGCCATTCGTGTTCTCGACGACGTCGGGGGCTTTGGACGTGTTGTACCAGGCGCCGAACTTGTAGCTGCCGTTGAGCCGATTGCCAAACGTTGGTAACCAGCCAACCTCCAGGGGAAGCAACGCTCCCGTCGCGCCGGGTGGATCCCCAAGGTCCAGGGCGTATTTTGTCAGGAGATAGCTGGGATTTACCTCAAAGGCACCGAACTGTACATAGCCGAGCCCGGTGGCCGATAGCTTTAGTCGCGTCCCCCATTCACTCACCGGCGCGTTGTACCAATGACTCCCGGCGAGATTGCCCGGTGGCGAGTCGCAGAAGGTCAAATTCTGGAACTCGCAGCCGAACGCCGCAAAATCGTCGTCCTCGGACATGCGACCGAATTTCCAGTCTAACATTCCGTTGAGATAGCTCTGATCGTACCAGAACTGCGTCCAGCGCCAGGTTTGCCCCCGGCCGTAGATCTCCTGAACTGACTCTAGGGTATGAAGATTCGCATCGGCACTTAGACTGCGGCCGTTCCGGTCCGTGACCACTATCTTAAACTGCGCCTGATCGAGCCCGAGAAGCTTTTGAAGATCAAGTGTAGTGGCGAACCTCCATTGATCGGCGTAACGCCATAGCTCCTCATCGCCGCCTTGGAGGTTGCTGGCCGTTTCCGATGTATAGCCGACACGAAATTCGATCCCTTTATCGAGCAGATAGGTGCGAAGGCCATCCCAGTCCCCGGATAAATCGTCGCTGAAACGTGTTGGTGCGTCCGCATATGCAGTCGCCCACGACAACATTATTATTGCCATCGAACAAAGTGGCAGTTTGCATTGCATAACACCGGCGCTCCGGGACAGCTTTCAGGACAGCTGAGCGAGGATGCGGAAATCCTTTGGTCGCTCATCGTGCAGTTCCCTAGAGTTGTTGACCGCATTCACTGTGCGCGTTGTTCGACGTGGTGGATTGAATGCGATTGCGTGCCTGGAACGATACTGCGTGGAGAAGGAATTCCCTTTAATCTAAGAAATGAACAAAGGCATCAACACTGCTCAATCTCCCTCCGCGGCCTTTGATGCATCGTGACGCCTCACGAACGTGCGGCGTATCGCTGGCAAGAAGACCATCATGTTGTCAACACGGCCACACGCAACTTCCGTAGTAGCTCAACACTCACACCATGAGCCACCCTAATGGATCAATAATCGATGGCCCTGCAGTGAAGACTCTTGTCTGCGAAGTGGCGGACCTCGTCCCGGTATGTTTCAGGCGCTGCCCGGCGCCAGCGCGGCGTACTGGACCTCTTCGCGGTCGGAGCGCGGAGAAGTCGAGATCCCCGCTGCCTTCTCACAATGACGTTACTCAAGCATCCCGCTATGCGTTGATGTAGCTCAACCAGCGCGGGACCGACTCATGCTGTGGGCTAAGAACTCATGCAGACCCGCCACGACCTGTGCACCATCACCGACAGCCGTAGCGATGCGCTTGGTAGATCCCGAACGAATGTCGCCAACGGCAAACACACCTGGGCAACTCGTCTCAACAGTTCGACACTCGCGCTGCAAGGCGTCGGCGCCAGTAAGCACAAAGCCGTTCCGATCAATCGCGACTCCGGCACCGTTGAGCCATGCTGAATTGGGCTCAGCGCCTATGAACAGGAAGAGATGGCGAATCGCCCGCCGTGTCTCTGAGCCCAGATCCTGACGCCACGTAAGAGCCTGAAGGACACCATTTGCACCCTCGAGAGAGGTGATGTTGGCTTGCGGGACGACTTCGACATTTGAAAGGCCGTTGACGCGATCAACGAGGAATCGGGACATATTGGCGGCCAAATCCTGCCTTCGTACCAGGAGATAAAGCTTTCTTACGACGCCTGCCAGAAAGACCACTGCCTGAGCTGCTGAGTTGCCCCCACCTACCACCACAACCTCTTGTCCGGCGCACAGCTTTCCCTCCATCGGTGATGCCCAATAGTGAACGCTCGAGCCGTCAAAAGAAGCAAGGTTGTCGAGGCTGAGGCGTCGGTACCGCGCGCCAGTCGCAACGATGACTGAGCGAGCTCGAATCCGGTCCCCCTCGGCGAGACTCAGAATGAAGCCCTCTTCGTTCTCATCGACCACGAAATTTAGCGCAGTTACGGTCTTCGGTATCGCCATCTCGACGCCGAACTTGTCCGCCTGGTTGTAAGCCCTGGCCATGAGGGCCAGGCCGCTGATTCCCGTGGGGAAGCCGAGATAGTTCTCAATCCGGGCGGATGCCCCGGCCTGCCCGCCGAATGAGTGTTGATCAAACAAGACCGTCGAGAGGCCTTCCGAAGCAGCATAAACGGCGGCAGACAATCCCGCAGGTCCTGCGCCGACGATCGCTACGTCATACACCCGCTTAGAGTCAAAACGCGTGACGAGGCCAAGAGAGCGTGCCAGTTCACCCTCAGTAGGATTTCGGAGCACTCGCCCATTTGGCGTAAGAACTATTGGTAGGTCCGCGACCGCGATATTAAAGCGCTGGATAAGTGCATTCGCTTCCGCGTCTGCCTCGGTGTTTAGGGTGAGTTGAGGATGGGCATTGCGTCGAAGAAACTCAACCAACCGCAGCACATTACGATCGTCTGGGCAACCCACGATAACCGGGCCGCCCAGACCGCGTTCCAGCAGGTACGCCCGACGAAGAATGATAGCGCGGAAAATGCGCTCTCCGAGTTCAGCCTCAGCGATGAGCAAGGCGCGCATCCGTTCGGGGGCAATAGTCAGGACAGACACCGCTCCGTTAGCGCGCGCATCGAGCAGCGACGGCCTTGCGGCGAACGCCGCAAGCTCGCCCAAGATACTTCCGCGAGCATACGTAGTGATCTCGTCTACGACTCCCGACAGGCCCGTCCTGGAAACCGTGATATTCCCATAGAGGAGGACCATCAGTCCCTCAACGGGCTCCCCGGCTTTAGCTATGTCCGCACCATCGCTGTAAGACTGCGTGAAACCAAAGCGTTGAATGCGCAGCATCTCGTCCTCGGCCAGGACTGGAAACATCTGCTGCCCGCGTGTGGCGAGCGTTGGCGAATCAGGAAGCACCATCGTCGCACACGTCCTCTACACCCGCTATCCTTCGCGGTCGGGCCAACAGCTCTTTCGGCGCCGCGAGCAATCGATCCGGCTCAAATCTAAATTTACTTTGGAGCTCAGCGTCCATCGAGAGCGTTCGCATCGTGTTGATACAGAGCTGATCGGACGCGTCGGCGCTCAACGGAGGCACGGGGCTGGTCGGCACTCATGATGCATCCTTGGGCTGGTCAGGCGTGGGCTTGAGCCAGGATGCGGAAATCCTGTTGGTCGCTCATTGCCGGATTGACCCATCCTCCCGGCGGCGAAAGCCTTTGTTCCAGCTCCTTAGGGCCCCAGGAACCCCTCTCGTATGGATAGGGTGCTGGGCCAGAATTAAGCACCGGAGCGACGATCCGCCACGCTTCCTCGACGTAATCCTGGCGAGCGAACAAGGTCGTGTCCCCGGCCATGGCATCTCCGAGTACCCGTTCGTACGCCTCCATCTCCTGCGGGCACGGTCGAGTGCTCGCGACCATCTCGACGAATTCTTCTTCCATTTTGTATCCGGGTCCCATCACAGTCGCACCAATCGCGATGGTCATCTCCGGGCTGATGCGGAAGCGCAAATGGTTCGGGGGAAGACCATCGGATTTGACAGAGCCGGGAGGCGCCCGAAAATGCGCAACCACTTCGGTACAGGTGGTCGGCAGATTCTTTCCGGCACGGATATAGAATGGAACACCCCTCCAACGCCAGGAATCGACCTCGACTTGGAATGCCACGAAGGACTCGGTGTTCGAATCGGATGCGACTCCGCTTTCCTGCCGATAGCCACGATACTGGCCGCGGACCAGACGACTCGGATCTATTGGCGCAATTGCCTTCAGCACTTTCACCTTCTCATCGCGAACGCTAGCGCTGTCGCTCCTGACCGGGGGCTCCATTGCCAAGTTGCTGAGAATCTGAAACAGGTGGTTTTGCACTACGTCTCGAATGACACCCGTTTGATCGTAGAACGCACCGCGTCCTTCGACGCCGAATGCTTCCGCCATGGTCATCTGCACGCTTTCGATGTAGTTTCGATTCCAGAAGGTTTCCATGAAAGCGTTCGCAAAACGAAACGTGAACACGTTGTTCACGGGCCGCTTGCCGAGATAGTGGTCGATGCGAAAGATCGCGGACTCGGGGAACACCAGATTAAGGTACTGGTTGAGCTCCTGCGCGGAGGCCAGGTCATGCCCGAACGGCTTTTCTATCACGATGCGTCCGTCGTGTGCGCAGCCCGCCTCCACCAATTGTTCCACTACCGTTTTAAACAGGAGTGGCGGGATGGCCAGGTAGAATGCCGGCGCCCGCGCGCCGCTGAGCTCCTTGCGCAGCGCCTGAAACGTTGACGTAGCCGTGTATTCGCCGCCAACGTAACGCAAAAGCGCTGTCAGTTTCCCGAACGCCGCTAGATCGACTCCGCCGTGCTCCTGGAGGCTGTCATGCACACGCGAGAGAAACCGCTCGGGGCTCCAATTTTCCTTGGCTACGCCGATCACGGGCACGTCCAGATGGCCCCGTTTCACCATGGCCTGCAGCGCGGGAAAAATCTTCTTGTAGGCGAGATCGCCTGTCGCTCCGAAGAAAACCAGGGCATCAGAACCGCCTTCGCTCATCGCGTTCTTCCCTGCAGGCTGGTGCTGGCTGCCTGCTCTAAGTGAGCGCCGAACCCATAGCGCATCCCTGACAGCACCTTGTCTTGAAAGGCGGCTGCGCCGCGCGAGGTGAAACGCTGATAAAGAGCAGCGGAGAGAACGTGCGCCGGAACGGCCTCATCGATGGCCGCCCTAAGGGTCCATCGGCCCTCGCCGGAATCCGAAATGCGCCCGGCGAACTGGGAGAGTGCTGGGTCCTTCGCCAGGTTATTCGTCGAAATGTCGTGACCGAGCGCGGGCGCGGCCTCGATCTCCGGGATGACGGGCTGGGCCAGTGCCACATGCATCAGAAATTTGAATCCCTTAATCGGCCAGTGACTCATCGTGAATTCCCCTTAAATTGCCATTCACTGTGCGCGTTGTTCGACGTGGTGGATTGAAGCCGATTGCCGGCCTGGAACGATATTGCGTCGAGCGCGGCCTTCAGGCGATTGGCCAGATCGCCGCGTCGGGCAGCTCGCGCCCTGCACCGTGTGTGAAGCTGAAGTCCGTCAGCCGTGTGATCCAACCGCCGCCGAGGCTGGCGCCGGTCACATCGGCCAGTGTGTATTCAGTTCCCTTCAGAATGGCATCGGCGGCGCGCCGGCCGCTGCGGATCGCAGGCCCGATCCCTTCGCACAGATCGCGGGTGGCGAGGCCGGCCCCGGCCTGCAATCCCTTCGCAGCTGAGACGCCGGCGAGTCCCCCTCCGACTACGATGACATCGCAGGTGCGCACGAATACAGATGCTCGCGCGTCATTGGGACGCGGTTGTTCTGCCCCGTAGTAAAGACCACCTGAAACAACTGCAGCGTACCGGTCTCGAATCCAGCGATCGATCCGGCTAGATACAGTCGCCACATGCGCACGAACTCTCCATCGAACAGCTCGCGCACTCGCTCCTCGGCTGCGCGATAGCGCCTCAGCCAGTCGCGCAGCGTCAGCGCGTAGTGCAGGCGTATGTTTTCGATATCGAGCACCGACAGATGCCAGGGCTCGAATATCCGTGACATCTCGCTCAATGCCGGCGCGTAAGCTCCGGGAAAGATGCGTCGTTCGATCCAGGGCTGCAGCGGCGCCGGCCGATTGCGGCCGATCGAGTGGATCAGACCGAGCGCCTCACTCTTCATGGCATTGCAGGCGACGCGGCCGAGTTCAGGGTAGTGTTCGATTCCCACGTGCTCGAGCATTCCCACGGAGACGAAGGCATCGTATCGGCCGCTGATGTTGCGATAGTCATCCTCGATGAATTCCACCCGGTCCGACAGGCCAAGCGCCTTGGCGCGATCACGCGCGTAGCTGAGTTGCTCGCGCGAAATATTGAAAGCTCTGACGCGCGCGCCGTAGCGGCTGGCCATGTGGAGGGCCAGGGCCCCCCAGCCGCAGCCCGCCTCGACGACGCTGTCGCCGCTCTTGAGCCGAACCTTGCGGCAGACGTGATCCATCTTGGCGATATGTGCCTGATCGAGCGTCGCATCGGAGTTCGGATAGTAGGCACAGGTGTAGGCCATGGTCTCACCCAACCACAGCGCATAGAACGCGTTGCCAATGTCATAGTGGTGATGAATGTTGTCGCGCGAACCGGCAAGGCTGTTGCGCTTGGGCCGGTGCACCCAGCGCGCGAGCCTATCCAGGATCGAGGGATTGGCTTCGCGGGTCTGTTCGTCACCCAATATCACCGACAGCGTCTGCACCAGATCGCCATCCACCTCGATGTGGCCGCTGCTATAGGCGTCGCCGAAACGCACGAAAGGGTCGCGCAGCAGGCCGAACAACGTGGCGCGATCGTGGATGTGAATCCGTGAAAGGACTGGCGCGCCTGAGACCACCACTCGCTCACCGGTCCACAGCACGACCTCGATCGGCGGTTCGCCGATTGCCCGCAGCAGGGCACGCAGCAGCCGGGCGGACCAGGATGCCGCAGCGACCGGAGCTGAGTCGCCTGCCCGCGCCTCGCCCGACACTACTGCATCCGAGAAACCCTCGGATTCAGTATTGGCGTTCATTCAATCCTTCAATAGATGACTATCGCAATTCGCAATGTGAAGATGCATCAGAGTGCGCAGCCTGAGCTTGAACAGTGTTGATGCCTTTGTTCATTTCTTTGATTAAGAGGAATTCCTTCTCAACCACAGTATCGTTCCAGGCCGGCAACCGCCTTCAATCCACGACGCCGAACAACGTGCACAGTGAACGGAAGTGGCCAACCAAGGAGAATGCAGGACGAAACTTTACTGGCTGGTTAGGCCATCCCAATTTTTGATGTTTGCGGCGCTGGGTCTAATTTTGTTCAGCGGCCTGATCATGACGCTTTGGAATTGGCTCGTGCCGACTCTGTTCGGCGGTCCGGTGATGAATATTTCGCCGGCGCTAGGATCGCTGTGCTCATGAGACCGCTACTCGGTCGCTTCCGCGGCCGACATTGGCACGGTCGCCTGCTTGGTATTGCTCCGGAGTTCCTCGCCTGAAAGAAAGATCGCGCAAAGGAATTCGTGGGAAGCCGGCATTCGGCGGTGAGCTGAGCAACCGGTAAGTACGGGGCGCCAATGATTCCGACGGTTCAGATTCTGGTCTTGCTGCTGATCGTGATCGCCGCCGTTGCGGTCGTGGCGAGGCGGCTGAAGATCCCGCCGGCCATTCTGTTGGTGATCACCGGGGTGATTCTGGCGCTCATCCCCGGACTGCCGACCGTGAAGCTCGCCCCGGAATTCGTTTTGCTGATCGTGCTGCCACCCATCATCTATTCATCGGCGGTGGCGATGAGTTGGTGCGAGTTCAAATTCAATTTGCGACCCATTTCGCTGCTGGCCGTGGGCTGCGTGCTATTTACGACGATCGCCGCCGCTGCGGTAACCCATTGGCTATTGGGTTTCTCCTGGGCCGTGGGCTTCGTGTTGGGATCCATTGTGTCGCCGCCGGATGCTGTGGCGCCACTGTCCATTGCGCGCCGAATGCAGCTACCGAGGCGGCTCGTCGTGATCCTCGAAGGTGAGGGCCTAGCGAATGATGCCAGTGCACTCATTCTCTATCGCTTCGCGGTGGCGGCCGTCAGCTCGAGCGTATTTTCGTTCGATAAAGCCGCCGGCATGTTTGCCGCCATTATCGGCGGCGAAATTCTGTGGGGCATCGGCGTGGGTTGGCTCATGCTGCGATTGCGGCGTTGGGTGCAAGATCCACGAATCGAGATCATGCTCTCGATCGTCACGCCCTTCCTGGCTTACTGGCCGCCCGAGCACCTCGGCGGTTCCGGCGTGCTCGCCACTGTGACCGCTGGGCTCTATATCAGTTGGAATGGTATCAAGCTGATCAGTGCGGCAACGCGGTTGCAGGGCATTTTCTTCTGGGATTTCCTGATTTACATGACGGAAGGGTTTGTGTTCCTGATCACCGGCCTGGAGGCGCGCACGCTCATTGCCGGCATCCATGGTGATTCACTGTCCGACCAAGCCATCTCCGCAGCCGTTGTCTGCGCCGCGGTCATAATGGCCCGCTTCGTATGGATGTTCCCGGCCACTTACCTTCCGCGCTGGCTGATTCCCTCCGTCGCGCGTGCCGATCCCTCGCCGCCCTGGCAATGGATTTTTGCCCTGGCGTTCGTCGGCGTCCGCGGCACGGTCTCGCTCGCAGCGGCGCTAGCAATTCCACTAACCATCGAGAGTGGCGCGCTCTTTCCTGAGCGCGATCGGATTCTCTTCCTCACGTTCTCGGTCATTTTGGTAACGCTCGTGGGGCAGGGTTTGATGCTGCCCACGGTGATCCGTGCACTTGGGCTTGCCAACGCCGGCCTCCGAGAGCGTCACGCCGACCGACTCGAGGAATTCGCAGCAGGTCGGCAAGCCATCGAGGCGGCAATGCAGCGTCTCGACGAACTCGTCACGGAACGTAAGCTCACGGAGGACTTCGTTCGCCCATTGCGCACACAGCACCACGATCGGCTCGAGGCTGTCGAGCATCGCAGTGACGGCGACGAGAAGCACAAACGACTCATCGAGCTGCATGACGAGATTGAATGCACGCTAATCAGCACCGAACGGCAGCAAATCAATAACCTGTATCGAGGCGGCAAGCTGAAAAATGAAGCGAGGCGTCGAATCGAGCTGGAACTCGATCTGCGCGAGGCGCAACTGACCAATGTGCGAGCCGAGGAATGAGGCCCTCGTTTCTATCGGCTCCTTGAGTGTATTCGGTTGCCTAATTGAACGCCTGTCGCGCCCGCCGCCCTCATCGGACGAATATCAGGCGCATCGAGCGCGAGGCGATGGATTCGTATTTCGATTGAAATATTTCTGATAGGCTTGGGGCGCGGGAGTTTTGGGGAGCCACGATGACGCGGCCCAGCAATCGCGCCTTTCAACCGGTTCCAGATGGACTCCGTGATAACGGCAATGTGTTCGAGTGTTGGTTGCTGCGTTCGTGTTGGTCTGCGAGATTCAGATAGGCGATTGGGCCTCTTGCAATGTTTTCGTGCAGAACCTCGCGCGCAAGTTTATTCAACGCTTCCACGACCCGTTTCGGTGTACCCAGGTCACTCCATCCACATCGGGGTACCGGCACGACTTGAAGCATCCTTGCGTGTTGCTCGAGGATTTCGCGGGAAAAATCGACGGTAGGCAAGTGCTCGTAAAGCTCCGCGAGCGCGGCATGGCCTGCCGGGCGAGCGCGATCTAGCTCAAGCGTCGCGCGCATTGCACCGACTGTAGCGGCGAGCGATTGCTCGTACATCTGTAAGATAGTGCGCGCCAAGCCAGCGAGAATAAATACGTTCCACAGCGCGCCTTCGCCAAGAAGAGACAGTGCCCGGTCCGTATCTGGCTTTTCGACGAACCGCACGACACGGGATGGCTTATCTCGCCTTTTTTCAGCGGGCACGATATAGCCCACTTCGGTGTCTGGCTCGCTCGGTTCGGCACCGAGCACATAGAGTGCATCTGAATTGGTCGCGGCAAGCGCCGCCGCCTTTTTGAGCGCACGAGTCATGGTCTCTTCATCGAGCGAATAGTGGTCGGCGGGCAGCAAGACAACGTTAGCGTTCGGGTCGCGAGTCAATATGTCCAGGAGCGGCAATAAGATGCCAAACGCGGTACCGCGGTTAGCCGGCTGAACAACGACATTCCGCTTCGGCAAGTAGTCGAGCGGCGCAACCCACCATCGCTTGTGTTGCAAGGCCACGACTACGCAGATGCGGTGCACAGGTGCCACGCCGGCAGCGCGAGCTAAAGCTAATTGCAATAAGCAGGCGCCACCTCGTAAAGAACAAAATTGTTTAGGAACAGCAATGCCGCTCGGCGTCATCGTCAAGTCGCGCAGCCGGTTTCCGTCGCCCCCAGCGAGCACAATCGCCCACGGTTTTTTGCTCTTCGTCATTTGCGTGAGTTCCGATCGAATTGTGCACATTGCTGGGCATGAGACATTGGATGACTTTGTGTGGTGTCTTTATCGAACTTCGCAAGGATATCTATAGAGTTCAAGTGGTAATTGGACGAAAATGCGAAGACTTGATCCGCTGTGTGGCGCAAATCTGGCGAGCTCATTCGCTCCAGGGCGACACCGACTTGCGCCCATGGACAATTCGATTTTGCAACACGAACCCGACCGGTGGTTTGTAGAGTGTCACGAGGGACGGCGGATACCACCATTTGCACGGCATCCACCCCACCCGCTGCAGGATGCCAGGTCGAACGAATCCTACAGGGAGCGGGTGCATGTGAATGTCCTGGGGACATGGGCTCACTCCTCACAAGGGCGCGTGGCGCCCGCAGAAGATTCCGGCGGAAGAGTCGACGTGACGCCATAACACCTGTAGCGCAGCAATCGCCAGGCGCAGCGGCTTCGCAATCAATTCAACTTGTACGCTGCGCGACTCCCCGAGCTGAGACCACGTGGAGAAATGCTCGCAGTTGTTCTCGAGCAGGTTATAGCAACGCTCACCCAGCCGTGATCGGGCCCGCCGCACAATGTCGCGGCCTCTACGCAAGTCGGGCGGATTGAGGGTCACATTGAACTCACGTCCCTCCGTGAATTCGTCGAGCCGGGATCTCCTCAATCAATCCTCGGCGCCCGCGAATCCAGCCCGCATAGTGGATCACGCGACCGCTGCCGGCATGGATTCCGTAGTAGCGGTAAATCGAATAAGGGACAACCAGCTGAGCGCCAGGAATCATTTGCTCGATCGGCTGCGAACCCGTGCATCTCACGAAATCTCCAGAATGGATGGAACATCGTCGAGGTTCGCGCTAGCACCGAAGACGGAACACTGATTGAACGGGCTTGCGCCGTTGTTGCACTCTTGCTCCTCCGCGGAGACTCGGCTGCGGCTTGCAGTGAACGAGGACGCAATGCCATTCGTTGCCCCACGACCAAAGAGCAACGCTGGCTGAGCCCTGCCAATGATTGAGAGATTTCTGCCTTCAGTGCGGGATCTGATCCCAGTCAAATGATTGACGGCCCTGTCGCCATTCCCAGCTGCTTATCGTTCGATCATAGGCGCCGATATTTTGATGAGGGGTATCAATGATCTCGCGTCGAGGAGGAATTCCCGTTAATCGAAGAAATGAACAAAGGCGTCAACACTGTTCAATCTCCCTCAGCGTCCTCTGATGCATCGTGACTGCTCGCGAACGCGCGGCATATCGCCCGCAAGGAGACCATCATGTTGCAGTCCCAGAACGAGATCGAGAATGGGACAAAGTCCGTGTCGCGCAGGCCGAATCCGCTGCGCATAGGTTTCGGCGCGCTGCTCTTCGTGATATGGGGCATCCTGACCGCCGTGTGGGTGTCGAGTACAGTCTACTCGGTGGCGCACGGCCACCCAATCGCAGCGGTCAATGCATTCGGCGCACTCGCCCTCTTAGTGGTGCTGGGCGCGATGGAAGGTCTCGAAGTCTCGGTCATCGATCGTTGGCAGACGATTTGGCCGGGTCGCTCGACCAATCAACTGGCGCGTTGGCTGGCCGCGCGGCAATTGTTCGTGGCTTCGATCGTCACCGCCGCAACTCTGCTCGCGAACCTGAACGTACTCATCATCCCCTTGACATCGGTGAAGACCACCGATGGGTTTACTTTGGGCGTGTTCGATCTGGTGTGGACTACTTTCACGGTGCTCTGGTTCGCGCAGATCATGCCGAAGCATCTAGGGGCGATGAACCCCGACCGGTATTTAGATCGCCTTCTCCGGTTCTGTTTCCCGGTCGTCGAGGTCGTGCGGATCGTCGGCGTATCACAACCAGGGGAATGGATAGCCTACGTACTCGAGTACTGGTTTGCGTGGCCCGTGCAAAGCAAAGACGAGTTATCGAAGACGGCAAGCAAGCATTCGCTGGCCGGCATTTGGAGAGGGCTTCGAGAAGATCTCGTCGAGGAGGCGGAGCCAAAGCCATAACCCGGACCGGCGAGAGGGACAAGAATGACCGTCCACCTGTCACTGGTCTTGGCCTTGGTCGGGCTCGCGGTCACGCTTGCTGTCGCGGTTGCGCGGCCGACGTGGCTTCCAGAGGCAGTGGCCGCAGTCGTCGCAGCCGCGGTGCTCCTGGCCTTCGGCGCAGTCAGCGTCGGTCGGACGCGTCAGGCGCTCGGCGATCTGGCGCCGACAATCGGGTTCCTTGCCGCGTTACTCCTGATCGGTGACGGGTGCCGGCGCGAAGGGCTGTTCGATGCGCTCGGCACGCTCATGGCACGCCGCTCGAATGACAGCCCGCGACGGCTGCTGGCGCTCGTGTTCATCCTCGCGGCCAGCGTTACGGCGGTGATCAGTCTGGACTCGACGATCGTGCTGCTCACGCCAGTCATCTTCGCGACAGTGACTCGGCTGCGCATGACGCCCACGCCCTATGTCTACGCGTGCGACCATCTGGCGAACTCGGCCTCATTGCTGCTACCGATCTCGAATCTTACGAACTTGCTCGCCTTCCGAGCGAGCGGCCTAACGTTTGCTCATTTCTCGCTGCTGATGGCGTTGCCAACCTTGGGCGTGATCGCGATCGAGTGGGTCGTTCTGACGCGCTTCTTCGGGGCCGAGCTTCGTCGCCCGCGTGAACAGGTGGCAGTGTCCGACGAGGTAAAACTACCGCGCTTCACGCTCGCCGTGGTGGGTGTCACTCTGATCGGCTTCCTCGTCAGTTCGCTCATTGGAGTTGACCTGCTCTGGATTGCCGCGGCAGGTGCCGCGGCACTTACGGTGCCGGCGCTAGTGCGCCGGAAAACAACGTTGCGGGGAATTCTCCAGGCGCTCCAGCCTGGCTTTCTGATTTTTGTCTTTGGGCTCGGCATCATCGTCGCAGCGGCGAGCGACAATGGTCTTACCGCGGCTGTGCGCGCCGTTCTCCCGCACGGCGAGTCATTCATATATATGCTCGGCATCGCGGCTGTGAGCGCGGTACTCGCCAACTTAGTCAATAACCTCCCTGCGACCCTGATACTCGCGCCAGCGCTGGCTCCTGCTGGTCACGTAGCAGTCCTCGCGGCGCTTCTGGGCGTCAACATCGGCCCGAACCTGACCTACGTCGGGTCGCTGGCGACACTCCTATGGCGGCGCATTCTGCGTGCGGAGGGCACTGAGGTGAACCTCGGCGAATTTCTTCGCCTCGGAGCGCTGACCGTTCCGGCGGCTCTGCTTGTGTCGGCGGCGCTGCTCTGGGCGGTTACGCGGCTGGGAGCGTGAGATGCGTGTTCTGGTCTGGATCGTTGAAGGCACATGGATGGCGGCCGTAGCCGCCGCGAAGCAGTTCGTCCCCGCGGATGCGCAGATCACGCTGCTCCATGTGATGCCGGCCGAAGCACAGGCGGTAGCCCGCGAAGCGCCGCAGGCGCTGCTCGGCCGCTGGCACGCCCGTTCCACGGAGGCACTTCAGTCGATCGCAGTGCAGGTCGCGAGCGGACTGCTCGCCGACGCACGGGTACTGCTTGGGCGCGACGCCACCCTTAATGCGCAGGGTGGGCGCGTTGGAGACGCAGTGGTAGCGGCAGCGCAGAAGACGGACCTGTTGGTAGTCGCACGAGACTGCGACCACGCCGGTGAGGGACCGCGCAGCATGGGCCCAACTGCCCGCTATGTGCTCGATCACGCACCCTGTCCAGTGTTACTCGTCTGGTCCAAACAGGCCGACGCCACATGAGAGCAGAAGGCACTATTTTCAGAGGCATCACATTGAGGAGGACGATATGAACCAGGAATTGATATGCGAACTGCAACTGGCACTCATTCCCGAGAAGTCGCTCGCCGACCGCCACGTCGCACTAAGCAAGCAGATGGCAACACAATACCCGGCGCTCATTACGCTCACCGGCGTCACCGCGCGACTGGCGTTCACACCGCATCTCACCATTTATCAATTTGCGCTAAAGGTAAAGGATCTCGACCGGATGTGCGGGGCACTTGCCAAGGTGGCATCAACCGCTCCGTTTGCTCTGGCTGCGAAGGAATACCGCGCCAACCCGAATGAGGGCTCATTCGAGGTCCGCTACGAAGGCGTATCTCGGCTGATGCAGTTTCAGAGTGCGGTTCTCGCGGTGGTGAACCCGCTCAGAGGCAACCTTCTGGTAGAGCTGAATCCGGCCGGCCGTCCGTTCAGCGAGCTGATACAGCAATCGGGAACTATAGGCGACAACATTCGTCGCACCGGCTTCGACGCCGTCGGCGACCCTGCAATTGGCGGAACGTTTGGTCCCCACGTCACCATCAATTGGTTTCGGCTGGGCACCTCGGTGAAGATGAATGCCTCCGATTGGCCGCCGATCTCGGATTTCAATGGGCAGTTCGGCGCGCTCGGCCTCTTCGTGCTCGGTCCATACGGGACGTGCATCCAACGGCTGGCGGCGATTGACCTCGCTGGTAGCGGTTCAACTCGCAGTTGACCGCCGAGTCAGTGGGGAGGGTCTTCGGTGAACACTTCAGTGCCGTCAACGTTACGCTGCACAGCATGAACCACGCTGCCCGCAGCACCTGACTCCTCGCGATCCAGCGAAAAGTGAGAATCAACTATGGCCGACACCTCATCCAGTAAAGATCAACGCGCCGTGAAAGAAATCATGGATAAGGCCGCTCCCGTGCATTCAAGGACACCGGTATCGTTGAACGATGTAGTCATTCTGGTTGTCTCATTGGCGTTGCTGACCGCGATAGTAGTCTTCATTCCCTAAAAAGACGGCTCGGATACTATTCATGTCCTTCCGGTAGGGTTGCGTACATTTGGAGAAATCTCTCGCTGATCTCACCTTATCCAACTGGATGTCGAAAGCCGTAGCGGAATTGTTGGTAGATACGCGGATCAAGTCGGAGTCATGCAATTCTTCCGTCTGATTGGCGATTCACTGAATCCCATTACGGAAGGGCTGGCCACCGGACTGGTCACATCGCTGGTGCGCGCGCACGCCGAGGGCCGACTTCGATGCGCGCCGCTCGATGCTGGTGACCAGCGATTTCTCGCTCGCGTATATGGGGTAACGTGTTCGGCGCCTATCTGGCGATGCTGACCTACCTCTATGCTTTGGCGAAAGCACTACTCCCAGGAACCCGGCGCAGCGCCGTGCCCAGCGCAATCCATGACGCACCGTCAAAAATGAATTCGATACCAATGGCCAAGCCGATGAACCAGAGGCTCGATGCCGGCAGCTGCATGAGGAGCATGATGCCGAGCGCCACGGAGACGATTCCGGAGAATGCTGCCCAGCCCCACTGGGGAAACTGCAGCGCACCCGCGCCAATCGCCCGGAACAAGCCGCCGACGATGAAGAGCGAAGCGAGAACCAGTGTCAGACTCATTTCGCCGGTAATCGGATAGCGGATCAGCAAGTAACCGGTAACGCCCCGCAGCAGGGCGCTGAGGAGATATAGAAGTAACCCGCTCCAGCTGTGCACGCGAAACGCCTGAACTAGCGACAGCACCGCGCCCACGATGAGCAGCCAGCCGAACGCCAGCACCGTGACGAGCGTCGCTGTTACTTCGCCGATGACGCAAATGGCACCCAGCAAAATGAGCCCAATGCCGAGCGCCACTAGCCAGCCCCGGGAACTGTGGATCTGGTCGAGGCCTTCCGCGGTCGAGGTGGCAAGCGATTTGTACTGTGACATGGTCATAACCTTCAGCAACTCTTAGCGTTGCTATTGATTCAGTGGGTGGGAGACGCGTACTCGAACTCGGGCGATGCCTTCAGCGCCTCCTTGGTTGCGCCTGGGAGGACGAGCTTTCCGGCCTGCTGTTTCAGTTGCCACACCGGGATCGCGACGTCGTGCCGGTCCACGCCGAGGCATCCTCCGGCACCGATGATGGCGTAGGACACCGCCTTGTCGCGGGCGATGATGAGGTCGTCGATCGTGCCAATACGCTGGCTCTTGTCGTTAAACACAGCCTTGCCGAGAATCTCGTGTTTTGCGCTCCAACCGAGCGTGACGATTTGCATGTCGGCCGCTGCAACGCCGAGGACTGTTGATCCGGCGACCTGTGCGGGTGCCGGGACGGGCAGGAGCAGGAAGCCTTCGATGAGCGTGATAAGACCGACGCGCGTCATGAGGTTCTCCTAAGGATTATCAAGATTAAAGGGCAATCAAATCTTTCTCAGTCGCATTCTGGGACTGCAACATCGTTGTCTCCTGGGCGGCGATATGCCGCGCGTTTGTGAGGCTTTAGGATGCATTAGATGTCGCGGACAGAGATTGAACAGTGTTGACGCCTTTGTTCATTTCTTCGATTAACGGGAATGCCTACCTAACCACAGTATCGTTCCAGCCACCCAATCGTCTTCAATCCACCACATCGAACAGCGCGCACAGCTGTACATGGGTTGCGGAACATCATCGTCGAATCCACCAGGTTTAGCCCGTTGATCAGCCGGGCGCTGGCGGTCGGTCCGATTTTGCTGCCCGGCGCCATCGGCCGGGGGCTGAACCGTGCACTGACCTGAACACCCGAGTTAAATGACTCTGATCCGCGAATCCGCAAGAGAGCGCGATGTCTATGATCGACAGGGGCGATTGCCTCAGAAGTTCTGTGGCTCTCTCTACGCGACGATGCATCAACCATCGGTGAGGTGAAATTCCCATGCTGTCCCTGAAAGATCGCGCAAAGTGACACGTGGAAAGCCCGCATTCGGCGGCGAGACGAGCAACCGATACGGAACCCACGATGTGCGCGTTGAGAATTTCCTTGGCCCGTCGTAACTGCCACGGTGCCAGGCCGCCCTGCGGTAGTTTGGACTCGATGCGCATGCCCGAATGCCTACCGCTTGGTTGGTGAAATCCATGTGTCGGGTCCACCGTTTGCTGCGCTATCGCTTGCAGTCGCTCCTTCCGGAAGACCCGCAAGAGATCGCCTGCCCGCTGTATGCAATCCCTCGCAGTCGCGCGATCGCTATCCAAGCTGGCCGACGCCGTCGCAATGAGCTTTGACAGCATCTCGGCGAAGGACTGGCTTGGCCCGTGGAATGTCGCGGCGGCCAAGACTCCCGGAGATGTTGAGCTCAACATCGGACTGCTCCTATCGGTCTGATGCCTCGATCGGCGCGAGCATGCTGTTGAAATCATGCGCGATACCCTCCGCCATCGTTTTTGAGATGTTGCTCGCCTGGCGGGTGCCCACGGAAATCTTCGGGTCTACTAGAGGGACTCATCGTAGTGACCGAAACGGGATTTTTTTGCCAACTAGTCCGTATGGTGCAGGACCCACGGTGAATTCACGCCTCCAGGCATTTGGAGTGACTCCGACGATCTTACGAAAGGTGCGGCAGAAATGGGCGTGATCGCTCATGCCGCACTCGAGAGCCACCTGCGACAGAGGTAGCCGCGACGCCAACATTAGCTCCTGAGCTCTGCAGATGCGCCGCTGCATGATGTAGGCGAGAGGTGTTTCTCCAAAGGTCTCTCGAAAGACACGGGAGAAATGACTCCTGCTGAGTTGAACGACACCGGCAAGGTCAGTGGCTCGGATACTAGAGCCCAGTTTGTCGTCGATATAGGATTTGAGCCGTTTGGCCTGCCACGGCGCCAGACCGCCATGCGCACACAAGCGCTTTGCAGCCCAATCGCCTCCCAAGCTAAGTTCGATTCCCAACAGTGCCGCGGCGCGCTGAATGCAGCTCTTTGCCGCGCGTCGGTCGGTGTCCAGCGCGACAGTCGCGGTAGATAGAAGACTGGCCAGTGCGCCGTTGGTAGCGTCAGATGTTGAGCTCAACTTTGGACTGCTCCGTTTGATTACCTGTGGTCGACGGAGAGCAGCTTGTGTCAATCTAAGTGTGTTAAGGAAGTGATTCGTAGTTAGGTTCTGTTAGTGCCCGCTGTTGCCCTGGAGCACCTGTTCCTCCTTTAGCGTGCAAATGGCATTGCAAATCGCTTTGAGTCCAGGCTGTGGAATCGGCTTACCACTGACATCTGCCAAACCGTAACGGCCTCTGCTATCTGCATCAGCGTACGATTCACACAATCCAAATATTCAAGACTACGAACGAACCGATCGCCATCGATCTCTCAATCGCGATCTCCTTCGCGCAAGTCCGATACGCTCAACCCTGCGAAGAACGTCGCGTGTCGTAAGCCTGACAGTCTGTTACTGCCAAGTTCCTCCTAAGCCAGCCGAATACACCCCGACGTATTTCGGAATTGCCCCTTAAAGGCTTGAATGTGTGTACCACTCGAGCCACCGCTTTGCGTCTCTCTCGTGAGACCGGGTCTCGCGGGGCTGTGCGGCTCTTTGTTGCTCGATCAGCCGCCAGGGTTTGCTCGCGCGGAGGTGTTAGACGTTGTTAGACCGCGTTATTTCCCTGTTCTCGATCATCACCAATCTCTTGCACTTCGGCATGGTGATCGTTGGCCTCGACTATACGGGTCAAATGGCCCTTGACGAGATCGCGGGTGGTCTCCGTACGGTGCCACGACAATTACCGAAGATGATGGCTCGCCTATGCCGAGCGCGAACGAGCTGGTCGGGGCACGCTACCGGGGCCTGCCTCTCCCAGATCAGTTTTAAGAGAACTCAAGCGCTCGGATCGGCCGGGGACGAGAAGAAGTCGTCCTCCGGCCGGTTTTTTTCTACCAGCATCTTAGGCAGAGCGTGCTTGCTTCGAGGCCGTTTGGAGTTCAACGCTTCGAGGCGCCGATGTGGCTGAATTCTTATTCAGACCGAACAGACGCTCCGCATTGAGATACGCGATCTTCTCCCTGTCACTTGCGCTGACGGGCATTTGGTCGAAGCTTTGCCGGGCGGCTTTCATGCTGCCATAGGGATGATCGGTGGTGAAAAGGACGCGATCGATACCGATCGTGTTCGCCATGCCTAGATAGGCCTGGTATGACAAACTCCAGCTCTTATCCATCGCGCCAGGCTCCTGGTTCACGTACTCACCAGCGAGGATTCCACCGTAGAAGTTCTCCCGCAGATATTCCTTGATAGTCCGTTTCAGCCCACCATTCTTGTTTGGCGGAAATCCGTAGTCCGCTCGCCACGCCATCCAACTCAATATTTCGAAATTATGGCCGACGATAATTTGCAGTCCGGGAAACCGGTCGAACACGCCGCCCAGGATCAAGCGGATGCAGTGAATCCCAACGTCGATGTGCCAACCACATCCCGCAATTGCCAGAAATGTAGACACCTCGGGAGCGAAGCCGCTGTAGCAGGCGTCGACCACCGCCTTCGGCGGCATTTGGGGATGCAGGTAGATGGGCACGCCGAGCGATTCGGCGCATTCAAACACGGGCCAGAAAAACTTGTCGTCAAGGTAACGCCCGTTGACCTGGCCATTGATCAATGCGCCCACGAAGCCCAGGTCGCCGACCGTGCGCTCGAACTCGCGGACCGCCGCCGCCGGGTCGAGCATCGGAAGTGTGGCAAATCCGAGAAAACGATCTGGGTACTTAGAGATCGCAGTCGCCACGGCATCGTTCGCCTGGCTAGTTAGCTCCCTTGCAAGCGACGGTTCGAGGCCCTCTGCGCTCGGGGTAGCATGCGAGAGGACCTGAACATCGATACCGGCAGCGTCCATAAGAGCGATCCGCCCCGCGCCCAGATCAAAGATGCCCGTCGGGAAGCCGGTTTTCGAGTCCCCGGAGAACTGACCCGATTTTTTCATTCTCTCCAACACCATCGCATAAGGATCGTTCGACTTCGTAGCGGCTTCGTGTATAGCTGGAAGCCCGTAGTGTTCCTCAAACGCGATAATCTTCATTGGACCATTTGCAGTGTCAATCATAGAAAGCCCTCCAACGTTCCTTCAAAAGACCTCATCGCCAACAGGCAACATGATTTGTCAGTGGATAGTGGTGATTCTCACGGAGCACGCCGTCGTCTAACAATGACTCTGGTCAAATTTGATACCATTTCTCGGTGCCAACTTCTTCTCGTAGTCGAAGTGGCTCTAATGCTGTTGTTGGCGGCAAAATGGAAATCCGAAACATCGAGCGGAGTTGCGACGCAAGCCCATTCGATTCGACGACACCCAAGTGAGCTTAAGTATGTCTAGCCCGGGCGGCATGCCGGGCGTGGGGGCTCATGGAGATTTCCCGGATTCTAGAAGTGCATGCCCGCGGTAATTCCAAACGTGCGCGGAGGTGCGGGCGAGA
>Ga0210383_10000272_pt1 | contig 50244 bp, 45 predicted proteins | sample IncBWC14OmetaG_FD_160072 | JGI IMG/M metagenome (GOLD analysis project Ga0210383, IMG submission 160072) | Forest soil microbial communities from Barre Woods Harvard Forest LTER site, Petersham, Massachusetts, United States - Inc-BW-C-14-O ...
AGTTGGTGATCGCCAACACTTTCCAGTTACGTTAGTTTGGGGCAGCAAGACAGGCCTCATTTGCCGGACTCACACAGACGGTTCGTTGGCGTTCTTGGTTTCGAATTGATTTGCTCCGAATCAATTGGCCTCGAATTAATTTGCCCCACGGCCCAATTCTTAGTAACTGCTGCTGAAGCCGTTTGTGCCCTGAGGGTCCGCCTTGCCCATTTCCGCTTCCGACTCGATTACGCTGGCCGTCGAACACACCCGGCAACAACTGTTTCAACGCTTCCGCATCGGGCAGTGGACCAAGCTTGCGTTCGTCGGCCTGCTGGCCGGCGAACTCGGTTCCAACGGATGCAACCGCTCATTCTTCAATCTTCCCCAACATCCCGGGTCAACGCCGCACCCGGGCATCCCTGGCTCTTTAGGAATTGATCCAGCGCTGCTAGCGGCTCTGGGCGCTCTTCTCGCGGCCCTGCTCATCGCCGCCTTCGCCTTCGGAATCATCATGATGTATGTGAGCAGCGTGATGCGCTTCGTCCTGTTCGACAGTATCGTCACTCGGGAGTGTCACATCCGCTGGAGCTGGAGTCGCCGCCTCGGCGCCGGTTGGCGATTCTTCGTCTGGAAGTTGCTTTACGTTCTGCTGAGCCTCGCGGGCTTCGCTGTCGTAGTCGGAATTCCAGTGGCTGTGGCCTTCAAGCAAGGATGGTTTACGGCACCGAACGACCATGTAGTCGCTCTGGTGTCAGGCGGAATCATTCTCTTCGTGGTGTTCGCCGCTTTCGCCGTCGTTACGGCCGTGATCTTTGTGCTGACAAAAGACTTCGTTGTCCCCCAGATGGCTCTCGAGAATATCGACGCGATGGAAGGGTGGCGCCGCCTGTGGGCGATGATGACAGTTGAGAAAGGGGCCTACGCCGCCTACATCGGCTTGAAGATCGTATTGGCAATCGTCGTGAGCCTCGTCGTCGGAATCGCCACGCTCGTCTTAGGGTTGATCTTCGTCATACCCAGCGTGGGAATCGGCGTGCTCGCGTTCCTCACTGGCAAGACCGCCGGACTCACCTGGAACGCGCAAACCATCACGCTGGCCATCGTGGTGGGCTGCATTTTGGTGGGAGTTTTCTTGTATCTCGTTTCACTGATCTCCGTGCCCGCCATCGTGTTCTTCCCAGCGTATGCCATGTATTTCTTTGCGGGGCGGTATCCGCAGCTGCACGCCGTGCTATATCGCTCATCGCCCGCAGCGCCGGTACCCGTGAGCGCCGCGCCTTATACGGCATAACCGGTTCCGGGTTATTCGTCGCTGGGGAGTAACGGTCAGATTATCCCGCTCATTCCAGCCTGATCCTTTCTCAACGTCGCCGGCATGATTCGGCCTTTCGTGACGAACGTCGCCCTGGGATGCGATACTGCTCACCAGCAATTTGGCCTCGCGTCTTATAAACCAGGCCGTGCGGCAGTCACAGGCAATCATCTTCGAACGGAGTGTGTACTTTGAAAATGTCTTTGGCAACAGTGATGGCGCGTCCGCTAGCGATTGTGGCACTAGCTTTAGGAACGGTTGCAATTCCCGCTCATGCCCAACAGGCCTCCAGTGCCGAGCAGCCCGATAACTACACTTGGCTCGAAGACATTCACGGCGAGCGGCCCATGGCCTGGGTGAAGGCCGAGAACGCGCGCAGCGCCGCGGTGCTCGAGAAAGATGCCCACTTCGCCACTCTCGATGCCGAGGCCCTTAAGGTGTTGGAATCTCCCGAGCGGTTGCCCGACCCCGAGCTTCGCAACGGAGCCGTCTACAATACCTGGCGCGATGCCGATCACGTGCGGGGAATCGTTCGCCGCACCACGCTCAAGGATTATCTGACCGCCGAGCCGCATTGGGAAACCGTGCTCGACTATGATGCGCTCGCCAAAACCGACAAGCAGAGCTGGGTCGGTCACGGACTGAATTGCCTGCCTCCCGAAGAGGAATTCTGTCTGGTGGCGCTCTCCGCCGGCGGCGAGGATGCCGATACCCTGCGCGAGTTCAATCTGAAGTCGGGCAAGTTTGTCGACGGCGGCTTCACGCTGTCCCGCGGCAAGCAGACGGTTTCGTGGGTCGACAAAGACACGCTGCTGATTGGCCGCGATTGGGGCCCGGGAACGATGAGCGAGGCCGGTTACCCCATCACCGTACGGCAGTGGAAGCGCGGCCAGCCCCTGGAGAGTGCCGTCGAAGTCTACCGCGGGGAAGTCAAAGACAACGGCTACGGCGACAATGCGCAGGTATTCATCGACGGACAGGGCCATCTCGCCAAGATCGTGCAGCGCAATCTGAGCACCTTCGCGCAAGAAACGTACCTGCTTCTGCCCGCCGGACCAAAGAAGCTCGCCCTGCCCCTCAAGGCCTATGTAAGCGGCATGCTCGACGGTCAGTTACTTATAGAGTTGAATGAGGATTGGACGCCCGAAGGACAAACCAACAAGTTCGTTCAGGGATCGGTGGTTTCACTGGATTTGGCCGCGGCTGAAAAGGATCCGGTTCGGCTCAAACCCGCCGTCGTGTTTGCCCCGACCTCTCAGGAATTTGAACAGTGGGTCGCCACCACCAAGAATCATCTGATCGTGGCCACCCTCGAACACGTGCAGCAGCGCGCCTATGTGTACAGCTTCGGCAGCGACGGCAATTGGACGCGCAAGCCCCTTCCCGTGCCCGACAATCTCACCGTGGGTTCCCCGACATTCAGCCTCACCGACGACCGTTTCTTTGTCGCCGTGGAGGGCTTTCTGACTCCGCCCTCGCTTTGGCTGGGCGATGCCGGCGACGGATCGTTCGCTCAGGCCAAGTCGCAGAAGGCACAGTTTGACGCCAGCAACGAAGTGGTCGAGCAGTTGGAAGCCACTTCCAATGATGGAACCAAGGTCCCGTACTTCGTCGTGCATCGTAAGGATATGCACTATGACGGTTCGAATCCGACTCTGTTGAACGCCTATGGCGGATTCCAGATTGCGATGACTCCGCTCTACCGGCCGATTTCGGGCAAGCTCTGGCTGGAGCGTGGCGGGGTCTTCGTGCTCGCCAACATCCGAGGCGGCGGCGAGTTCGGCCCCGCCTGGCATGATGCCGGGCTCAAGACCCACCGGCAGCGCATTTACGACGATTTTTACGCCGTGGCCCAGGATCTGGTCACGCGCAAAATCACGTCAACGCGCAGGCTGGGGATTATCGGCGGATCAAACGGCGGTCTGTTGATGGGTGTCGAGTTTACACAGCACCCCGAGACGTGGAACGCCGTCGTGATCCAGGTGCCGCTGCTCGACATGCTGGCCTTTGAGCATATGTCTGCGGGCGCGTCGTGGGTTGGTGAGTACGGTTCGGTCTCGGTGCCCGAGGAGCGCGCGTTTCTGGCGTCCATTTCACCCTATAACCAGCTCAAGCCCGATGTGCAGTATCCCGAGCCGCTGATCTTCACCACCACCAAAGATGATCGTGTAGGCCCGGTTCATGCCCGCAAATTCGCCGCCCGCCTGGAGGAGTTTCACAAGCCGTTTTTCTATGACGAAATCACCGAAGGCGGCCACGGCGCCGGCGCCGATAAAAAGCAGGAAGCCCGAACCGACGCCGAGACCTTCACCTATCTCATGATGAAGCTGATGGACTGACCGGTCTGCCCTGGTGTTGAGCTCTCCGCGCTCGCACAACTAAGGAGCAGGCACCTGCATGTTGGAGACTACGTTGGAATACCCGCTCTCTTCGTTGCTGCTATTGACGGCAGTTGTGGCATAGCAGTAGGTCGCACCGTCGACCACGACGGAATCCGTGTACAGGGTGCCGGTATTCAGCATTGGGTTGATCTTGGCAAAAGATCCGCACGCATTCGTGTAGGCCGCGCGATAAATGTTATAGCCAGAAACATTCGAGGACGTGCTTGCAGCCCACGACAGGTTGATCGAGTGTACGGGCGCAGCTGCACCGGTTCCAGTGAGGGCTTCGACCGTGGTCGAGGGCTGGGCATTGCTCGTGAAGGTGAGCGAGGCCGTCACGGCGCCGGTGGCCTGAGGGCTGAAGGTCACCGTAAACGCCGCGCTGTTCCCGGCGGGAATCGTAACCGGCAGCGACAGTCCACCGATAGTGAGCGCTGGGTTGTTGCTGCTGATGGCGCTGACGGTAACACTCGTTCCGCCCGCGGTGAGAGTTCCGGAAGCCGTTCCGCTGGTGCCCACGACCACGCTACCCAAAGCGAGGGTGGCCGGGCTGACGCCGAGCGTGTCAGTGACCGCAGCCGTTCCGATCCCCGAGAGTGGAAGAGTTACCGTCGAATTCGACGCGGTCGAGTAGATCGTGATGGTGCCAGTGCGAGTCCCGGTTGCCGTTGGCGCGAACTTTGCACTGTACTTACAGGTTGCTCCCGGAGCCAGCGTGCCGTAGTTGCAGGTGCCCTCGTCGCCCCAATTGAAGTCGCCGGCGGTAATCGCGTCGTTGGTAATCGTCAACGGAGCATTCCCCGTGTTGGTCAAGGTGCTGAACAGGACCGGACTCGTCTGGCCGACCGTGACGCTGCCGAAGCTGATGCTCGTTGGGTTCAGCGTGAGAATGCCGGCCGCGACATTTACGGTCACGGTAGCGCTCGCGGATTTGGTGGTGTCGGCGACGCTGGTCGCCGTTACGGTCACGGTTTTCGTGGCGGTCACGGTGGGAGCGGTAAACAGTCCGGCGGTGCTCACGGTGCCGGAAGTGGCCGACCAGGTAACCGCCGTGTTGCTGCTGTTTGTGATTTGAGCCGAGAACTGCTCTGTTGCTCCCGAGGCCACCGTCGCCGTAGTGGGCGAGACCGAGACAATGATGGCCGCGGACGGAGTCGTAAAGACGTTGTCCAGGCCCGTGACCAGCGCGCCAGTGGAGTCAGCCGACAGCACGCGATAGTGGTATGTGGTCCCGGCGGTCAGCGACGCCAGGGCAACGGAGTGCGCCGTCACCGGGCTTGAGTTCAGGGCGCTGCTACTGCCGTAGCTGGTCGTCGTACCGTAGGCGACCTGCGAATTCGCAGCCACGGCGGTCGTCCAGCTTACGGTAGCGGTGGTTGTTGTTGGGGTCGCGGCGACGGCACTGATCCAGGTTTGTGTTTGTGCAAAGGCCGAAGGCGTGACGAGGAAGAAGAACAGGAGAGTAACCGATACTAAGGGAACACGAATCAATCTACACATGGGCCCAAGTACAGAAACGATCCACGACCAGAAAAGCGAGGGGGAAGCGCTTCATCCGTTTCGTTAGATTTGATTAAGAGTTGCAGCTCGATCATAGGGGCAGCAGGGCGCTGTACAACACAGGATGAACTAGTCACTCGGACAATGAACCTTGGATTTTCCCCGAACGGGAAATCACATCAATGGCCGAGAAGCCGCGGGTTCCGCGGCGTCGGGTCAGTCCCCTAAGTACAACTGCAAAGAGACCAAGGTAACCTGAAACAGCGGACAACTCGGGTTACCCTGTAACCGACATAGGGGTTTCATCGCAAGCGCTATCACCACGATAGCCGGCACGGCACCTGGGGCATTCTGCGGCACGCAGATGCGGTGCACGTGAGGTTCGAGCCTCCACCGGAGTGATGCATCATGCGAAGAGTTCTGAGTTGTAGAAGTTTGGTTTGCCGGGTTCTGCTCTGCGGTTTCTTATTCGCCGCGCCGCTTATAGCGCAATCGCGCTGGGCTGGAGGTCCGCCGGCTGCAGCGACCAATCCTACTTTTGAGGCAAGCTTCGGCTTTGTCTATCTCGACATGCCCGTGCCCTCCCAGCAGCGGGTTGCGCTCACTGGAATCGACGGCAGCGGCGTGGTTCGCTTCCTCCCGCGCTGGGGAGCCACGGTCGACGGCACCTATGCCAGCACCGGCAACGTCTTTAACACAGGACATGGCGCCAATATTCTGAGCTTACTGGCTGGGCCGGTGTTTTATCCTGTGAACGGCCGGACCTCGGTCTTCGTCCACGCTTTGGTCGGCGCTGGACGCGTCGGCGGCGCTGTCCCGACCAGCGGACCCTACTACCTGGGCGGCTGGGTCGCGCGCCCCTCCTACGCTTTTGGTGGAGGAATCGAACAATACCTTTTCGGAACATTTGCCGTCCGCATCCAGGGAGACTATCAGCGCACCACGTTTGGCGACTCCACCGGCGCCATCGAGGGCCAGAACAATCTGCGCGTGATCACCAGCATGGTTTACCGCTTCGGCAACACGCGCGAGTAGGGTGCGGCCTGGATTTGATTTGTGCGGATTCGCGGCTCACTTTATTGTAGGAGCAGATTTCGATCCGGTGTTCTCGGACCCACAGTCCGCGCAGAACGAGCATCCAGGTAGGCACACGCCGCAAAAATCAATTCTTCGCGCAGCGCGTCGAGTTGCTCCTCGGGAGTACTCGATTCCAGCAGTATCCGAACCACTCCGCCCATCGATGCCAGCAGCATGGTCGCAACCAGTTGTGGATCACCTGCGAGCGGATCGGAAGCGGTTCGCAGCATTTCAACGATCGCTTTGTGGAATCGAGTCGTTATCTGTTGCACGATCCTCGCCCCGTCGACGTCGGAGCTAACGGAGTACAAAGCGCTGCTGGTCTTGGCAACCTTCATTTTGGCATCAAGATATGCAGTGATGACGGCCGTCGCCATCTCCCGCAGCGCGCGACCCTGCTGTGCCCTGCAAACTTGTTCGACCGCTTCTGCCACCTCGGTCAGGTGACGTTTTAAAGCAGCCTGCAGAAGCGCCTTCTTATTCGGGAAATATTGATATAAGGTCCCGACGGAGACACCGGCTCGCAAAGCCACATTCGTGGTGGTCAGCCGTTCTTTCCCGAGGCGGAGCAAAACCTGAACGGTCGCCTTCAGAATCGCATCCACGCTGGCCACCGACCGGGCTTGAATGGGCGATTTCCGCGGCTCTAAGACTTCCGACGCGCGTTGAGGCAAATGCGAACTCCTAACCTGAAGCTTTCTTCATCTAACCGACAAGTAAAGCAGACCGGAGCGAAACTGGCAACTAACCGCTGGCAACGAACTCAAGGAGAAACAAAATGACCGAACAACCGAAGCTTGGCGGCGCCTTCACCCTTCGAGGTACGTCGACAACCGTCCACCGCATGGGTTATGGCGCGATGCAACTCGCAGGCCCTGAAGTCTGGGGACCGCCTCGCGATGTCGACGCGGCGATCGCTGTTCTGCGAGAGGCGGTCGCGGCCGGCGTGAATCACATTGATACCAGCGACTATTACGGTCCTCACGTGACCAATCAGATTATCAAGCAGGCGCTCCATCCTTATCCTGAGGGGCTGGTGATCGTCACCAAAGTGGGCGCTCGCCGCGCTGCCGACAAGTCCTGGCCGCAGGCGCGCTCGCGCCAGGAATTGATCGATGCCGTTCATGACAACCTGCGCAATCTCGCCGTCGACGCGCTCGACGTGGTCAATCTTCGGGTCGGAGGCTTCATGGGGCCGATAGAAGAGTCGATTGCAGAGCCCGTCACGGTCCTCGCGGAACTTAAACGTCAGGGCCTGATCCGTCACCTCGGCTTGAGCAACATCTCTACCGCACAGTTGGTTGAAGCGCAAAAGATTACCGAGATCGTTTGCGTGCAGAATTTCTACAACGTGGCGCACCGCGCGGACGACAGCTTCATCGATCGACTGGCAGGGCAGGGAATCGCGTACGTGCCGTTCTTCCCACTCGGCGGATTCACTCCGCTGCAATCGTCCGTTCTGGATGCGGCGGCCGCGGAAGTGCAAGTAACGCCTATGCAGGCCGCGGTGGCGTGGCTGCTGCAGCGCTCGCCCAACATCCTGCTGATACCCGGCACGTCGTCGGTCGCGCATCTTCGTGAAAATCTGCAGGCGGCGACGTTAGAACTTCCGCCGGAAATACTCACCCGGCTCAACTCAATTGGGCAAGGTCGCACTAGCGACGGAGAAGAGACTGCTCCAGACTCCGTTGCGAACTAAGGCAGAGCAGAACCCGCAACTGGTCAAGGTCGTCCAACGAGAGAAATCAGGAGAAATCGAAATGCGTGTCTTCGTAACAGGTGCCACAGGTTTCGTCGGTTCCGTCGTCGTTCTGGACCTCATCCGAGCAGGTCACCAGGTGACCGGTCTCGCCCGCTCCGACGCGGCTGCCAAGTCGCTGGCCGCAGCCGGGGCTCAGTCTCATCGCGGAGATCTCGAGGATCTTGACAGCCTACGCAGCGGCGCAGCCGCGTCGGACGGCGTGATTCACACCGGCTTCATCCATGACTTCTCGAGATTCAAGCAGGTCTGCGAGACCGACCGGCGTGCCGTGGAGGCTCTGGGCGGTGCCCTCGCCGGCTCGGATCGGCCCTTGATCGTGACCTCCGGCACCGCACTGGTTTCGCCCGGCCGCCTCGCGACCGAGGAGGATGCGGGGACTTTGACCTCGAACGATTTCCCTCGAGCCGCGACCGACGAAGCAACGCGCGTGCTGTTGCAGCGAGGAGTCCGCGTATCGCTGGTCCGTCTTCCGCCCTCGGTGCACGGAGAGGGCGATCACGGCTTCGTTCCCATTCTTATTCGCACCGCACGGGAAAAAGGTGTATCGGCCTACGTTGGCGATGGCCTCAATCGCTGGCCCGCCGTGCACCGGCTCGACGCCGGCCCTCTCTACCGTCTCGCGCTTGAGAAGGGTTCCGCGGGAGCCCGGTATCACGGCGTCGCCGAAGAGGCAGTTCCGTTTCGCGAGGTCGCTGAAGTCATCGGCCGCCGTCTGAATCTTCCGGTTGTAGCCAAAACCTCCGAGGAGGCCGCCACTCACTTTGGCTGGTTCGCCCACTTCGCCGCCCTCGACTGCCCGGCCTCAAGTACGCTGACTCAGGAACGCCTCGCATGGCGCCCAAAGCAGCCCGGCCTGATTACTGACGTCGATCATGAATACTATTTCAAACTTTGACGCTGAAGATCCCACCGCTCGAACCGCGCACGAGATTTCTGAGGTGTCGCCGAAACGGCGCCTCCCTTAGACGCTCCTCGCCCATGGACCATGCAACTCAGCGCAACCGTCCTCCAGCCTCGCGCACCTTCCCCCGCATCTGCTAAAGTATGGGCAAGCCTGTCCGAATTCCTCTTCCGAGATACAGCGATGCGAGTCGTTCCCAAAATTCCTCCTTCGGCCTACGTGAACTGGTACAAAGTCATCGACGTGTGGACCTCCGCCGGTCCAATTAAAGAGGCGAGCGTCACCCGTTATTTGTGCAACAGTCCGCAGTTCGGCGGAGTGGGCGACTCTCCTCTGTTTTGGCAGAGCATCCTCCAGGCCGGCCGAGCCAACCAGGTCTACTGGAATTCCACCCATATCGACGGCGCGACGCAGTGCTTCTACGGAAAGGGATCGCCCGACGATGTTGCGAACGCCCTGCGAGTCGTCGAAGACGTTGCCGTCGCCGCCCTTGACCACCCCGCGTTGAAGCCGTTTCGAAAAATCCTCGAAAATCCGGATTCCCGCCTGGCCGACGTTTGCTCAACCTACATTGGCGTGGATTGCAACGGGTTTGTGGGGAACTACGGCAAAGAGAACGCGCTGCCAAAAGCTGACCCGAACCTAGTTCCGTCCCTGTGGAAGAATGTCGGCCCTATTGATCAATGGCGATCGAAAGTTGAGGACATCACCGAACTCGACGTGCTTATCTGGCCGCACGGCTCTCACATTGCCATCATCGACAGCATGGATCATGGTCAGTTCACGGTCTGTCAGTCGACAGGCGGAGGCGGCCCGCAAATTTCTACCGGACACACCATAACGGCGGCGGGCCAAACCGCCGAGGGCACTCCGCAATTCAGCGTCAGCGCAGGCAGTCCGCGCCCCGTAACCATGCCAGCTAAAGTGCGCATTAAGCCCGTCGGTTTCGAAGTCACGAACTATCCGTGGTAGCGTGCCGAATGAGAAGCCAGTTTCAGGTTCATTGCAGGTTCGCGGTGTTGGTTGTTCTATCAGCTCTTGTTCTTGCTGCCGCCGGCTCTGCGGGCAATCGAGAACGCGAATCCAGCGCAGAGTTAGTCAAGAAATTTCAGAGCAGTCGAGATTTCTACGAGCAATTTCAGATCGCTCAAGAGCTCGTACGACTGCACGATACGGCCGTTCTTAAGCCGCTTGAGCACTATCTGGGAGACGTGGACAGGCATGTTCGAGGCAACGCCGCGTTTGTTTTTGCCAGTTTGGGTGATGACCGCGGCTTCGATGTGATACGCGCAATTCTTCAAGACCATTCGTCCGACAGACCGGTGGGTCAAGGCACGATGGGCAACTGGACCGTGGAAGGTCAGATCGCATCTGACCGGTACTACGCCGCACATCTTTTCGGCGATTTGAAAGACCCTCGCGCCGTTCCGATCCTTGTGCCTCTCTTGAAAGATCGACAGGTCAACTGGATCGTGCCCTGGTCCCTAGGCGAGATTGGCGATCGCGCGGCCGTTGCTCCGCTCATCGAGACGCTTCACGATTCCAGTCCAGACCTGCGCGTGCTTTCGATTTATGCTCTTCAACAGCTGCGCGCTAAAGACGCCCTTCCCGAGCTTCGCCTGCTCACACAGGATGATGCCAACATCCACTTCGACGGTCTGGGAACGGTCGCCGAAGCTGCGAGGTTAGCGATCTCAAAGCTGGAAGCGACGCCGTAGAAAACGACGACCATTTAACCTTTCTGCATCGCGGCGACCACGAGCATTGAGTTGAGAGTAGAGTCCACGGCGTTGAGTTGAGCAGGAGTCCTCGTTTACCATGCTCTGAGATGAGGCTTGCAGAGCCGCGTTTGGGCCAGACGCAGCCACCGAGCGCGGCACGTGATCGAGCCGCCATAAAAGATCTTAAGGGGTAGTGGTATGGGGATGAGCGACCCGGAGATTCGAAAAAAGTTGTCGGAAGCCAGATTTGTCCAGTACAAGCACGTGTCCGACAAACAGAACTGGCCGTATTGGAAGCGGCTGATCCATCTCTTCCAACGCTGCCCGATTTGCCGGCCAGAGAAGCTGAAGCAATGATTCGCCGCCTCGTCGAACCCGCAAGCAGGGTTTTGAGCGTAATCGCCTTGATTCCATAGCTGACGATTCTGCGCAAGCGGAGCGGTCTGGACCGTTCAGTACAAGTAGATACCATGAACAGATTCAGGCTTACACTGATGAGCGTCCTCGCTTTGTCGAGCCTTGCGTTTTCTCAAGAAGGCTCCATCGTGGGAACGGTAGTAGATGAAGACGGGAATTTTGTGGCGGGTGCTACAGCCTACGCAAGCACTGCCAGCCGAATTCATAAAGGCGTAACTCCTTACGCTTCGACAGACGTCAATGGTCAATTCGTAATCTCGAAATTGGACTTCGGAAAGTACTCCGTTTGGGCAGCAAAGCCAGTAGAGGATTATCCAGAACTTTATCTTGCATTCTACACAGGATTCGCAGCCAAATTTCCCGTCATAACGATCTCGGCCCACCATCGCTCGCCAACCATTGTTCTGCGATTGGGAAAGAAGGCTGGAATTTTGAGGGGCACCGTGACCGATGCGGTAACTGAAAGACCGTTGAACGCCAATGTTGAATTTCGATGGCTGCTCGAACCAAAGAACTTTATGAGCGGGAGCGGGCTTACAAACGCGCAGTTCAGGATTCTCATTCCATCCGACACGCTTATAACAATGGTTGTCTCTTTGGATGGCTACGAGAATTGGCGATACGAGAGCACTGACGAGAGCCGGAAAAATGCAATTCTCCTGCGGCCTCAGGAAGAGATGCAATTGGACATCCGGTTAACCCCAAAGCAACCGACTCGTGGCAAGCCGCAATAGTTGGCGAAACATCCCCAGTTCACTCTAATGATCCATCGCTTATTCCACCGAACGAAGATCGCACAGAGCTCACCGGCCGGCGCGTGCCGCCATGCCGAGCGCTGGCAGCATACTTGGTCGGCCCCGGCGGAGATCACCCGCATCGATCTTGAACTGCTCAACCAGGCTGCTCAGCTGCGCCGACATCTGCACTAACTCCTGCACCGCCTTCTGCGTGTCACTCGCTCCCAGCGACGTGCTTTCCGCCGCCTGCGCGATCCCGCTGATGCTTCCGGTGATGTCTTTGCTGCCGCGCGCCGCGTCGCCCAGGTTGCGGGTCATTTCGTTGGTAGTTGCGCTCTGCTCTTCGACCGCGGTAGCGATGGTGCCCGAAATGTCGTTGATGTGGTTGATGACGCCGCTGATGGTGGCGATGGCCTCAATCGCGCCGTGAGTGTCGGTCTGAATCGCGGTTATCTTCCGGCTGATGTCTTCGGTAGCTTTGGCCGTCTGTTTTGCCAGTTCTTTCACTTCGTTGGCGACGACCGCAAAGCCCTTACCGGACTCGCCGGCCCGGGCCGCCTCAATGGTTGCGTTCAGGGCGAGCAGGTTGGTCTGCTGCGCGATGGAGGTGATGACCTTGATAACTTCTCCGATCTCGGCGCTGGAGGCGCTTAGCTTGGCAACATTGGCGTTGGCGGCTTGCGCCGTCTGCACAGCTTCTGAAGCCACCGTGGCAGCCTCGTGCGCGTTGTTTGCGATCGACTGAATGGTGGATCCCATTTCTCCTGCGCCGATGGCCACGGTTTGCAGGTTCTGACTCACCTGTTGGGCGGATTGAGAAACCACAGTGGCCTGGGTCGACGTTTCTCCGGAGTTGGCGGTGATCTGGTGGCTGGTGGCCGAAAGTTTTGCGCAGGCCTCAGATAGTTGGTAAGTGTTGGACGCGATCTGCCGCATGACCTCCTGCAGCTTGTCCATGAACAGGTTGAAAGATTCGCTGGTTTCGCCCAGTTCATCGTCGCTGGTCAGCTCGAGGCGCTGGGTCAGATCGCCTTCGCCCTCGGCAATGTCTTTGAGGCAGCCGGTCAGTTGGCGCAGCGGGGTCGCAATATAGCGTTCAATCACGACCGCGGACACGCTTCCACCACAGAGCGCTCCTATCAACAGGACCAGGATTCCAAACGTGCGTTGCCGCCGCGACCAATCCGTAACCGTATCCAGTTCTGCCTGAAAGTCCGTGGTCAGCCCGGCCTGCAGTTCCTTGAGAGACGCGCTCATCTCCCGGTTCTCCTCCGCCAGAGCCGCAACGGATTGCTGGGTCTGCGGAGTGTTGTCGGGATGCTCGATCATGTTCGAATACAGCGACTGAGAGCGGCCGTGAATGCTCTCGAATCGCTGGATCAGCGTGGTCGTCTGCTTCTGCCGTTCCGTCCGAAAGCTGACTTTCTCCTGCACCGAACGCAGCGCCGACGTCACTAACTCAGCATCTTCATCCGCCTTCGCTAACGCCTTACGGTCTTGCATCAGGACGGCGTCGTTATAGCGCTCCAGCATTCTCTCGAAGCCAGCGCTGGCTTCCTGGCTGCTCAGGGCGGCAGGAAACAGCGAACCGGAAGCCACCTGCGTGTGCTGTTGAGTCTCCGAGGACGTCCACTGCAGGAGCACCAGAAATGCCACGTAGCCTGCGGCAAATATGCCGATGCTCATCCATATCTTCGCCTTGATTCCCAGCTTCTTCATTGCCAACCTCACCTGACCGCCAAGGTTTTCGCTTTCCCAGCGCCCGTGTTCTCGTTCACATAGCCACCCGCCCCCGGCGTGGACGCTCCTCTGGATACTGTTCTTTCAATCGGCCTGCCGTCTCCACGCTTTAGAGGGAACGCACCGGGCAGGACACTAAAGGAGCGCCCGAAGGAGCAAACGACCGACCATGACGGCACGAATCATCCTGAGGGGATCACTGTTAGATGGGCATCCTTTGTGGGCCTCAGCTGTCCTTGCTGATTGAAGTTTTGGGCTGATGGGGGCGAATTCCAACGCGCGTGTATAATTCGCCGCACTTATGCCCCCGTCGGAACGCGAAAACCCGAGTGGTAACCGGCGCGAAGACCACGGTGGATCGTTTCGTTCCTCGTTGCCGATCCGGATCGCGGTGACCGCAGTCGCGCTCCTGATCTGGTTTGGGACGCAGTCCCTGATTGGGGCGCGTGGCGCGCCGACAGCCGGAATCGTGGACAGAGTCCACGTCGCTACCGCCTCGGAGAATCGTTACCTGCATCAGCATCCCGGGGCGGCGAATGCGCTACTGACTATCAGCTCGGCCATCATTGACCTGCTGGGAGTCTTTCTCCTATCGAAATGGATCTTCGCCGGTGAGTTGCGACCCTTTTTGGGACTGGTGATCGTTCTGGGCCTGCGCCAGGTCATGCAGGCCGTGGTCGCGCTCCCTGCACCTCCTGATGCGATCTGGCACTCGCCGGGGATCCCGTCGCTGCTCGTAACCTACAGTGTTGCCAACGATTATTTCTTTTCCGGGCACACCGCGATTGCTGTTCTGGGGGCCGCGGAGCTGGCGCGCGCGGGCAGGCGCTGGCTGACTGCGGGCGCGGTTGGGATCGTGCTTTTCGAGGCCGCCACCGTCCTGATCCTGCGTGCTCACTATACGATGGACGTTTTCACTGGCCTGATTGCCGGACTGTACGCCGCTCACCTGGCGGAACGCATTTGCGGGAGACGAGATCAACGCTGAAGGCCCGGTCGGTCAGCCCCCCTCCAAATCCAGTTCCCTCGCCGCATCTCCCGTCGTTAGTGCCGTCTAGCGAAAATCACAAATCCGTGATTGCGATCACAGAGACCCGTGATGAGCGCCATTTGCCCTGCCGATGACTTCAAGGAAGATCGCTTGGAGAAGGTGCAGGTCGAGGTAGCGGAAGGCGTTCCCACGAGAGCGCCAGGGAGTCAAAAGTGGCAGCCGAATATACTTATCGTGTGTCGGCCTGGTGGACCTCAGGCCTTACTGGACTGGCGAAGTGTGAGTCCTCTCCCAACACGATCCATTTCTCCGAGGCAACGGAGTTGGGTGGCCTGCAGGGCCGCTGGACTCCCGAACAATTGCTGCTCTGCGCTCTTGCGGGCTCCTTTACGACCACATTTCACGAGGTGGCGCGTGCCGCCGGCTTCGTCTTCGCTGATCTCGAAGTAGAGATTGAAGGCAGCGTCCGCCGCACCCGCCGCGCGGAATGCAATTTCACCGAAATCCTGGTGCGTCCCCGTTTGACCGTCGCGACCAAAGATCTACGCGAGTCCGGCATGGCGCTGCTGCGCAAGGCGAAAGCCGCGTGCCTGATCTCTCGCGCCATCTCCGTCCCACAGACTATGGAGCCCCGGGTAGAGACCGGAAAAGTTCCGGTCGAGGGCTGGAGCAACGAGGGCGCAACCGTCGAAGTGGGGGTGTAAATGGGAAGTAAACGTGGGGAGCGCAGGAAATCGCCTGGACGCCCACAAAGTGCTCGCTGCGCGTAGTCTAGTCATAATTTAGTCTGGGGGACCGGGAACGATGTCGATGCCGTGGGAAATGGAATACAAAAAGCGGGTAAAGACTGCCGACGATGCGTTGCGCTGCGTCGAGTCTCGCATGCGGGTTTACATCCAGCCGGGCTGTGCTGAGCCGGAGACGTTGGTCGAAGCGCTTATGCGCCGCGGGCCACACGTGCATGACGTGGAAATCGTCCACATGATGACGATGGGCTGCGCACCCTATGTCGCGCCTGAAATGGCCGGGCACTTCCGGCACAACGCCGTGTTCATCGGAGCCAACGTGCGCGACGCCATCAACGACGGCCGCGCCGACTATACGCCCATCTACCTCAGCGAAATCGAAGGCCTGTTCGAGAGCGGCGCCATGCCGATTGACGTGGCTCTGATTGAAGTCTCCCCACCCGATTCGCACGGATTCTGCAGTTTCGGCGTAGGCGTCGACACCACTCTCACCGCCGCGAAATGCGCCAAACATGTGGTCGCGCAGATCAACGACAACATGCCGCGCACCTACGGCGACAGCTTTATTCACGTCAACGATATCGACGACTTCGTCGAATCCTCGCGCCCGCTGTGTGCCCTGACCAGGCCGGTCGTAACCGATTTGCAGATTGCCATCGCGCGCAACGCGGCCACCCTGATCGAAGACGGCGCTGTATTACAGACCGGCATTGGCGGCATCCCCGACGCTGTATTGCCCCTGCTCATGGACCGCAAGGATCTCGGCGTGCACAGCGAACTCGTGTCCGACGGCGTAATCCCGCTGATCGAAGCCGGAGTGCTGACCGGGGCGCGCAAGAATTTCAAGCCGCGCAAAATCATTCTGGGATTCGCTCTCGGCACCAGGCGCCTGTTTGAGTTCGTCGACAACAATCCCATTTTCGAATTTCATCCTACGGCCTATACCAATGATCCCGGATTGATCGCGCGCAACGACAACATGGTGGCCATTAATTCCGCGGTGCAGATCGACCTGACTGGGCAGGTATGTTCCGATTCGATCGGCAACCAGTTCTACAGCGGCATTGGCGGACAGGTCGATTTTCTGCGGGGGGCTTCACGGTCGAAAGGTGGCAAGGCCATCATCGCGATTTCTTCCACGGCAAAGCAGGGAACTATTTCACGGATCGTGCCCATGCTCGATCCTGGGGCGGGAGTGGTCACGTCGCGCGGACTGGTGCGCTACGTCGTGACCGAATACGGAGTCGCGTTTCTGCACGGCAAGACGATTCGGGAGCGCGCCAAATCGCTGATCGAGATTGCGCATCCCGCATTTCGCCAGGAGCTTTACGAATATTGTGAAAAGACCAAGTGGGCGCACGGTCCGCGGCACGTGCACGGCGCCACAACGAGCTAGAAACATCGGCGCTGCTGGCGCGCCGGGTCCAACCCACGGAAGGCCGACGAATTTGGCGCGGCTGAGCACGCGATTCAACCACGGCTGTGCCCGGAAACATTTCCTCCAACCTTCCACAAGCCTTAGAATTCGGACGCGGCCAATCAGGTCTCAGCCGTGAGGCGTCCTATTTATGACGGTTACCGCAAAACCCGCGGTGCAGCGCCTGCGGATCACCTTGCGCGGAGCTGTGCAGGGAGTCGGTTTCCGTCCATTTGTCTACCGCCTGGCCACAGAGATGCTGCTGACCGGTTGGGTGCTGAATTCATCTGCCGGGCTGGTGGTAGAAGTCGAAGGGGCTAGCGATCAGCTCCGGCGTTTCGAGCAACGCCTGGAGCAGGAGCAGCCGAAGGCTTCCCTCGTAACCGTCCGCGAAGTGACGTGGCTGGCGGCGGAAGGCTCGACTCATTTCGAGATTCTGGCCAGTGACCACGATTCCGGCAAGACCGTCAACGTGTTGCCCGACCTGGCCACTTGCGGCGACTGCCGCCAGGATTTGTTCGACCCCCGCAATCGACGATTCGCGTATCCCTTCACTAACTGCACCAACTGCGGGCCGCGCTACACCATCGTCACGGACATTCCCTATGATCGGCCCAACACGACGATGCGTGACTTCGCGCTCTGCTCGCGGTGTCGCGAGGAATATGAGAATCCAGCGAACCGCCGATTTCATGCTCAGCCCAATGCCTGCCCGGTCTGTGGGCCGCAATTGGATGGCACGATCGAGGATGCGGTCGAGGCGCTGCGGCAAGGGGAAATCGTCGCCCTGAAAGGCATTGGAGGATTCCAGCTTCTGGCGGACGCACGGAATCACGAGGCCGTGGCCCGGCTGCGCGAGCGCAAGCATCGCGAAGAAAAACCGTTCGCGGTCATGATGCCGTCGCTCGAAGTGGCGCAGACCTATTGCGAAATATCGCCAGCCGAAGTGCAGTTGCTCGAATCGCAGGCCGCGCCGATTGTGTTGCTGCAGCCTAAGGCCGACACCGACATCGCGTGGAATGTGGCCCATTGTTCGCCGTATCTGGGAGTCATGCTGCCGTACTCGCCGCTGCATCATCTGCTCATGGAAGACTCCCGGTTTCCTTTGATTGCGACCAGCGGCAACCGCAGCGACGAGCCGATCGCGATTGCCAACGACGAAGCTACCGCTCGGCTGAAAGATATCGCCGACCGTTTCCTGATGCACAACCGGCCGATCGTGCGAGGCTGTGACGATTCCGTTGTTCGGCTGACGCGCGGACGCGCCGGAATCCTGCGGCGCGCGCGCGGTTACGCACCGCTTGGCATTCACGTTGGGCACAATCTTCCCCCGGTGCTGGCGGTCGGCGGACATCTCAAAAATACGGTCGCGATCGCCGTCGGCCAGGACGTTTTTCTCAGCCAACACATCGGCGACCTCGAAACCGTCGAGGCCCGCGCTGCGTTCGAGTCGGCAATTGACGACTTGTGCCGGCTCTACAGTTTTAAGCCCGAGATCGTGGCCTGCGATTTGCATCCCGATTACGCTTCGACGCAGTGGGCGGAACGGTCGGGGCTGCCGGTCATCCGCGTGCAGCATCATCAGGCGCACGTGGCCGCCTGCGCGGCGGAGAACAACGTGGAAGCTGCATACCTCGGCGTGGCGTGGGATGGTACGGGATATGGGCTCGACGGCGCGATCTGGGGCGGAGAGTTTTTCCGGGTGGAAGGGAACGAGTTCAAGCGCATCGCGCACCTGCGGTCGTTCGGGCTGCCCGGCGGCGACGCAGCCGTGCGCGAAGGCTGGCGATCGGCAGCCAGCCTGCTGTTCGAAGTCGGTGATTCCGAGGCGAATGATTCTCAGACCAACGGCTCGCAAGTTCAAGCTAACGATCGGTGGACCCAATCCCCTGATGCCAAAGAACAATCGCCGGGGAATCCCCGATTGGACGACGCCAAGGTTCGCTATATGCTCCGCCACGGCATCAATGTGGTGCCCACGACGAGCGTAGGTCGATTGTTTGACGCCGTCGCCTGCATTAGCGGCGTGGCTCGTCAGAGCCGTTTCGAGGGCCAGGCCGCCATGTTGCTGGAAAATGAAATCGGTCCTCTGCGCACGGAAGAGGCGTATGCTTTAGCCGGCGGAGATTGGGATCCTATGATTCGGGCGGCAATGGCCGACAAGCGCGCCGGAGTGGCCGTCCCGCTGATAGCGGCTCGGTTCCATAACGCGCTGGTCGCGTGGATTGTGGAAGTGGCCGCGAGTGCCAAACTGAAACAGGTCGTGCTGAGCGGCGGAGTGTTTCAGAATCGTTATTTGACCGAGCACGCGGCGGCTGCGCTGGAATCGCGCGGCTTCGTGGTCCACACGCACCAGCGGGTCCCGCCGAATGACGGCGGAATCGCGCTGGGGCAGGCGGTGATGAGCAGGTTGTACCGTCGGCAGTACAAGACAGAAAGAGCACGACTTTCATCCAAGGACGCAAAGAGCGTCACGTCTTCAGCCGAGGATTCGAAGAGCACACGTCTTCAGCAGTAACGTGGAAGAGCGGCCCTTCAGGGCCGCGTCAAAGCGACCGTCTCGATGGGCTTTAGCCCCTGTCGTGCCGGTGGAGGGTAGATCTCATGTGTCTCGCAGTTCCAGGCCGGGTGGTCGAAATCATGGACGACGGCGACATCGCCTTCCGCCGCGGGCGAGTCGACTTCGGCGGCATCCGCAAAGAGGTCAACCTCGCCTACGTTCCCGAAGCAGAGATCGGAAAATATGTTCTTGTGCACGTAGGCTTCGCCATTAGCGTGATCGACGAGGACGAAGCCCGGCGCGTCTTCAAGTATCTCGAAGAACTCGGCGGGCTGAAGGAGGAACTCGGTGAAATTCCTCAGTGAATATCGCGATCAGAGGGCCGCTGAACAGCTCTCACAGCTGATCTGGAAAAGAGTGACCCGCCCGTGGACGATCATGGAAATCTGCGGCGGGCAGACTCATACCATCGTCAAAAGTGGCCTCGAAGACTTGCTGCCGCCCCAAATCACACTGGTGCACGGGCCCGGCTGCCCGGTCTGCGTAACACCAATCGAATTGATCGACAAAGCAGTCGCCATCGCGCATCGGCCGGAAGTTATCTTCTGTTCATTCGGCGACATGCTGCGCGTGCCCGGATCGTCCAAGAGCCTGTTCGACGCCAAGGCCGAAGGCGCCGACGTTCGCATCGTCTATTCGCCGCTCGATGCGCTGAAACTTGCCCGCACCAATCCGGATCGGCAGGTGGTGTTCTTTGCCGTTGGATTCGAGACCACTGCGCCCGCCAACGCCATGGCCGCGTGGCAGGCCGATCACGACCGCGTCGACAATTTCTCATTGTTGGTTTCGCATGTGCTGGTTCCTCCCGCGATGGAGGCGTTGCTCTCGTCCTCGAATTGCGTGGTGCAGGGATTCCTGGCCGCGGGCCACGTCTGCACCATCATGGGATACGAAGAATATTTTCCGATCGCGGAGCGCTATGGAGTTCCGATTGTCGTGACCGGCTTCGAGCCGCTCGACATTCTCGACGGCATACTCATGACCGTGATCCAATTGGAAGAAGGCCGCCACGAAGTGGAGAACCAGTATGCGCGCGCCACGCGGAGGGAAGGGAACAGGCCGGCGCAGGAGCGCATTATCGAAGTGTTTGAGGTGGTGAACCGGGAATGGCGCGGGCTGGGCGAAATTCCCGCCAGCGGATTTCAGTTGCGCGGACGCTTTCAGAAATATGATGCCAACCGCCGCTTCCCGTTCTCAGGCGAAGTGGCTCACGAGTCGCCGGAGTGCATCAGTGGGCTGATTCTGCAGGGTCTGAAGAAGCCGCACCAGTGTCCGGCCTTTGCAGTAAAGTGCACGCCGGAAAATCCGCTCGGCGCGCCGATGGTTTCGTCGGAAGGCGCGTGCGCGGCCTATTATCACTATGGCAGACGCCAAGATCATGATCGCCAAGCCAATGACCGAATTCAACCTGAGTTGTCCGGTGCCCCGAGTCGCTGACGATCGCATCGTGCTGGCACACGGCGGGGGCGGACGGCTGACCCATCAACTCATCGAGAAGATTTTCATGCCCGCGTTCGGCAATCCCATGCTCGAACAGCGGCACGATGGCGCGGTTCTGCCAGTCAATGGATCGCGCCTGGCATTCACGACGGATTCGTTTGTCGTGCGCCCGCTCATTTTTCCCGGTGGCACCATCGGCGATCTCGCGATCTACGGGACGGTGAACGACCTTGCCATGTGCGGAGCGCGTCCGCTCTACTTGAGCGCCGGATTCATTCTGGAAGAAGGCCTGGCAATGGACACCCTGCGCACCGTGGTCGCGTCCATGCAGGAAGCGGCGGCGAAGGCAGGCGTGCAACTCGTGACCGGCGATACGAAGGTCGTCGACAAGGGTAAAGGCGACGGCATCTTTATTAACACCTCAGGGATCGGCCTGATCGAGTCAAATGTGCAAGGGACGATCGGTCCGGCTTCAGTTCAAGTGGGAGATGCCGTGATCGTGAGCGGCGATCTCGGCCGCCATGGCGTTGCGATTCTTTCCGTGCGCGAAGGCCTGGAATTTGAGTCGCCGATTTTGAGTGATACGGCGTCGGTCTGGCCTGCGGTGGAAGCTCTGTTGAATTCCGGAATCGAGATTCACTGCCTGCGCGATCTGACCCGCGGAGGCCTCGCAACTACGCTGAACGAGATCGCATCCGACCGTAATATCTGCATCAAGCTGGAAGAGAGTCTCATTCCGGTGCAGGAGACGGTGCAGAGCGCGTGCGAAATTCTCGGCCTCGATCCGCTGTATGTGGCGAATGAAGGCCGGTTCGCCGTGTTCGTGCCCGCAGCGCAGGCAGACTCTGCCCTCGAAGTGATGAAAAAGATTCCTGTGTCAGAAGGCTCGGTCCGCATCGGCAAAGTTGAGGAAACTCCCGGTCGCACGGTGGTCCTGCAAAGCCGCATCGGCGGCAACCGCGTCGTCGACATGTTGAGCGGCGAACAATTACCCCGCATTTGCTAGCTCGCGAGTACGCGGGAAGGCGAGCCTGAGCCTACAGCACGGCCTTCTCGCCCGCGTCTCCGAACCCGTATCCCTCGGCCATCGCCTTTCGAAATTTCTCCCGCTCTTCCGGACTCATGTTCCGGCAGCGATCACGAAAGCGCCATCCGCGATTGTGGCGAGGCCCGTGGCCGCCCAGTCCGCCGAACAGGATCCGGCACAGGGCCAGTAATCCCAAGGCTTGCCAGAAGCCCAGCATGCGCCAGCCGAACAGCGGCGGCAGAAGCCAGTTCCACAGGTGCATCACCACTTCGCCACCCACGAAGGCAAACAGCACCATGCCTACGATTGCCAGCGGAATCCAAAACCATCGTTTTCTCATAGCCAGTCCCTCATTTCTAAAGTTCTCAGTTCGCCCTAAGTTCGTCACTTCGCAAGTTTGTCATTTTCCAAATTCGTCGTACACTCGCCGCAGCCGCTCGCGCAGATGCAGCACGGCATACCGCTTGCGCGACAGCAGAGTATTCACGCTGACTCCGCTCTCCGCCGACAACTCCTTAAAACTGCGCCCGTCGAACTCATGGGCAATAAACACGTCACGCTGATCTTTCGGAAGTTCTGCCACCGCTCGCTCGAGTTCGTCCAGCATCACGCTTCGCGCGTACAGCGCCTCCGGTCCGGCCTCCGGCGAGGGCAAAAGATCTTCGAACGGCAGCCACTCGTCTTCCTCATCTTCTCCCACCGCCTCGATCTCGCTGAAGTTTTCCGGCTCCTTCTTGCGGAAAAGATCGGTAATACGGTTCCGCGCCACACGAAACAACCAGCCGGTCATGTGTTCGATCGGCATCAGCAGCCGGTTCGCCTCCACCAGCCGATAGAACACGTCCTGCAGAACGTCCTCCGCGTCGAGCGGGTCCGGCACACGTCTGCGAATAAAGTTACGCAACCGGGATTGCTCCCGCTTCACTACGTCGGAGATGCGCTGGTCCTGTTCGGTCGCCATGCGATCGAGGGCCGTGAACTTCGGGCTCGCCGCGTCGCTCATCTACTGCTGTAGACGAATGAGGGGTGCGAATATTGTATGGGCGGGGGTGCAGACCGGCAGGTGCCCCACTTTTGTGCCTGCGCTCTTTGGGGGTACAGGGTGGGGATTGTGACTTTTGGAGCGTTTGATTTTTCCGCGCAGCGCTACCTGCCCGGGTCGGGCACCGGTACGTAGGCCTGGCGAAATCTTAGACGCACGTTTGGATGCTGACTCCGCGCTGCTCCGGTCAGTTTGACGGTAAGCTTATGCCGCTTGCCGTCCAAAGCCGCGGGCTGGAATCCCAACTCGTAGCGGAAATGCAGTTGCCTCAGGATTTCTTCCAAGCCGTCGGCGTAGGTCTCCGGCGTCACCTCCAGATATTGGCCTCCGGTCTCGGTCGCAATGTAATGCGCGACCTGCCGCTGTTCGCCCGGAACCCACCAGATATGTGGAGATCGCTGATCCTGGAGTCCGAACGCTATGGCCGACGTCTCTAACAGCTCATCAATAAAGTGATCGGCCTCATGTCTGGGCATCCCGCTCCAGTCCCCATAAAGAAAGATGACGGCCGGCAACGGTTCAGGTTTCGCCGCGCGTGTGCTATCCACGATCAGCTGCAGAGTTTTTTGCAGTGCTAGTTCGCCAGGCCGGGAATGATTGTCTGGCGTAACTGGAGCGGCCAGCACCTTCTCTACGGCGGGGAGCAAAGTATCGGCATCGCTTGTGGGTTGCAGATCGACTTGCGAATCGCCGTTGTCACACCAGTGCGCCACGCCCACCGTATCCTGTTTGTCGAGACTTTTCAGCGCGGGAACAAAGCGACTCATCTGACCAGCAAACAACCCGGAGCCCTGCCGCTCCTGGCCGGGCATCGTGCATTGCACGACTAGCCAGAGCGCGAGGGGCCGGGTGGTAGCCTGCGTTCGCGTGTCAAACGTTTTGATCGCAATGGGCCGCCCGTTGTCAAAAAGGCGAAAGTCATCGCGCCGCAGCGTCTCATCGGGAAGTCCGTTCCTTAGCGCGATTACGTCGACCAGAACCAGATTCGACGAGCTACGAAAAACGATTTCAGGCTGCTGTGCGATGGCGGATGTCAAAAGGAAAACAGGTTCAAGCAAGGCGATGAGCAGGGTGATGAGCGGGGTGACGAGTAGGAACCGCCATGAATTCCAATCGCGCATTCGAAGCGTATGCGGCGCTTTCATGCTTCGGCCTTTCCTTGATCCGATCGATCTTTGGGGAAGGAAACCCGCGGGGGGCGGAAAAGTCGCAACCAAGGGCAATCCCATGCCGCGCAAAAGCGGCGAGACACTCCTCCTTACCTGAGCTCAGTTCCACAAGGGTTACGGGAAACTGATCTCGATATAAGTATCTGTGCGCGCCCAGACCAGCGGAATGCGTGCCATCCAATACTTGCGGTTGATCGCCTGCCGTGCCCGCGCCTGCTCTTCGGGCGGAAGGATGCGCGCCGCTGCCCCAAACTCCGCACCGGTCACCTTTCCGCGGATCGTGCTAGGCGCCACCCGCACCTGCGGATTGTTGCGAATCCGTTTGGTTTTCCCCATGTCGCTGCGAGTCATCACATAGAGCTTGCCATCTTGCTCGCCAAACCACACCGGAGTCGCAACGCCCGCTCCGTTCTTGCGGAAAGTTGTCAGCGAAATATATTTCTGACCTTGAATCGGGGTAGGAACTTGGCTGCTCATGGGTCCATTTTAGAATGACAAAACACAAAAGTCGCCGGATTCTGATGTTTGCTCGGCTTCTCCTGTCTTCGCTGGTACGCCACGGATTGCCCCCGTCCGGTCATCTGTGTTACAAGCCTGAACATGCGTAAATGGATGAAGGATCGATTGCAGCGCCGCAAAAAGAAAACTCCGGAGCAGGGAACTGAGCCGGCGCCCCCGCCGCTGCAGCCGGCATATTTCGATGCGGAGCAAACTCCCAGCGCGGCGCCACTATCCAGCGATGCCGATCCTCAGCACCTTGAGTCGAGCCCGCGGCCGAGCTCGGGCGCGAGTCATCACGACGAGGCGGAGTTGCCGCCCCCGTCCGAATCTGAATCCGACGTGCAACCCAGTTCTGAAGAACCAGACGGCGCCGTTGAGGCCCGGCAGCCCGCCGGCGCGGGGGGAGATGCCCAGCGCGGGCGCGGACGACGCCGCCGTGGTGGCCGTGGCCGCGGAGGCCGCGGGCGCGAGCAAGCCGTTGCCCAGGCATTTACGCCAGCCGCTGCGAAAGGAATCATCCCCGATGTTTCCGCAGAAGGCGCAGGGGCGCAGCCAGAACAAATCGGCGGCGAAGCAGAAGTGGCGCCGCACGCTCCCGCGATTCCTGCCACCGTACCCGCAGCCGCGGCCCGGCCGCCCAAAGGCATCGTCGTGTTGGCCATCGGACTGCCTGGCTCCGGCAAGAGTTCATGGTTTAAACGCCACGACATTGTGCCGCTCTCCAGCGATATGGTGCGGTCGCTCTTGTTTGACGATGTGCGCGAGCAGCGCTTCCAGGATCTCGTGTTCTCAAATCTGCGTTCGATGTTGAAAGCGCGCTTGATCGCCAAGCGTCCGACGAATTACGTGGACGCCACCAACCTGACCCCGCAGGAACGTCAGCACTGGATTAAACTCGCCAAAGATTACAACTACGAAGTGCACGCCGTATTTTTCGACGTTCCGCTCGAGGTCTGCCTGGAGCGTCACCAGCGCCGCGATCGTGTGGTCCCGGAAGACATGATGCGCCGCATGGCCGCCAAGCTGAAGACGCCGACCTTCGAGGAAGGTTTTGCGAAGATCACCGTGGTGCGGGTGAAGAAGAAAGAAGAATAAACCTCAGCCCTTCAAGTGCGGCAGCAACTCCTTGAACGCCGCCGAGGAAGAAGAACGCATCAATTCATAAATCATCATTTCGGTCGACGAAATCACCGCGCCCGCTGCCCGCATACGTTCGAGACCGATCTTCCAGTTCCACTCGGTCCGCGAGCTGACCGCGTCTGACGCGACGTGGACGAGATAGCCCTCGCGCAGCGCTCCCAGCGCCGTTTGTGTAACGCAGATGTGACTCTCCATTCCGCATAGCAGCAAAGTATTGCGCGGACCCGGCAGCCGCTTCAGCACGCTGCAAAAAGCATCGCTGCCGAAGCAGGAAAATAAAGTCTTGTCGATCGCTTCCGTCCCAGCCAGCAGGGAAGTGATCTCAGGCACGGTCGCGCCCAGACCCTTCGCATACTGCGTGCTGACCAGCACTGGAATGTTCAGAATAGTCGCCGCGCGAATCAGCAGCTGCGTATTCCGCACCAGTTGTTCCTTCTGAAGAATCGGCGGCAGCAACTTCTCCTGAATGTCGATCACAACCAGCGCACACTGCTCGGGCTGCAACGGTCGGCGCGCTATCTCGGCGTATTCAGGAACGGTTGCGGCAGTCTCGAAAGCGGTGACCATCTTCGTTCCCTCGTCGCCAAACCAAGCCATCACAGGAATTCTACAGCGCTCCCCGCACCTTGGTGATACTGCCCGCAGATGCTTCCCGGTTGACCGCGCTTCTCTGGAAACATAAAATGAAACTAGGTTGCGCAGCTTCAACCAGCATACTGCCCCCTCGTTCAACGGCTAGGACACCTGCCTCTGGAGCAGGTTATCGGGGTTCGAATCCCTGGGGGGCAGCCAAACTTTCCTTCGGCAGGACCAAGTCGGTTACGGTTTACCAGCCTTCCAGACCACAGCGCCCTCGGTATTGATGTACGCTGCGCCGGCGCCCCGGCTCGCTACCCGCGCCAGCCCGTGGTCGAAATCCGTGGCAGCGTCATACTGATTCTTGATCTTTATGTTGCCCGACTTGTCGAGATAGCCATACTGGCCGTCGAGCCTGAATCTGGCCAGCCCGTCGGAAAACTTAAATGCCTCCTGGTACTTGCGCATAGGAAACGCCAGATTGCCATGCGCGTCGATCCAGCCCTGCAGGTCGTGGTCGGTCGCCAGTGCGAGCCCTTCCGAATAAGGCCCGCTGGGGAAGACCTTCTGGCGAACTTCGTTTCCATGGACGTCGATTACGATCCATTGGGTTCCGAGTTGCACTTTCGCCAGACCATCTTTGAAATCCTTCGCGTCGTTGAATTTCGCAGGAATCGCCCAGGCGCCGGTTGCATCCTTGTAGCCCCAGGTGAATCCGTCTTTCATACGGACTCGCCCGTTCACGAACGGGTCCGCTGGCTCCAGAGGCCCGGCCGGCATTCGGATCACGACCTTGCCGGTTCGATCGAAATAGCACCAACTCTTATCCATCCCCACGGCGAGATCGGCGGGATCGTCAGGAAACTCGCTTGCGCTCACAAATTGCGGCGCAATCACAACCTTCCCCTGAAGATCGACGAAACCAGTTTTGGTAGGAAGCTTCTTGCCTGTGCCATCGACCAGATTGTTCGCCGAGACACGCAGCAGCCCCTGATGAAACTCGCCGAGCACGCGATAGGGGATGTCGGCGATCAATTTTCCCGAGGGATCAATCAGTGAGTACTTGTCGCCGACGCGCACCACGGCGCGCGAGTCATGAAAGCTGCTGGTGCCTTCGTACTTCGGCTCGATCACGACCTTCCCCGTCAGATCGATGTAGCCGCCGAGCGAGCCCGAGTGTATGGCAATGCGACCTTCGTGCACTTCGCCGGCTCCGTCATACTTCGGAGCGACCACGACCGTGCCCGAGTGGTTAATGAAGCCAATTTTCTGACCGTCCCTGATCACGTACAAATAATCGTTGTCGTGTTGCGCGAGGGCAAAAACAGCACCCAGCAGAACAAGGGCCGCAGCAAGGCTAGTTTTCATGGCCGTCAGTATAACTCCGGTTTTCAGTAGCGGGCCGAGCTTCCCATCCGTTACCATCTCACTCCGAGGCAGCTCAACAAGACTTGTCCTGGCTTGCCTCGCGCGCCCTTCCATTCATGCGAACGAATCGCAATCGCTACCGTCTTGGTGCTCTCGCACTGCTCGTGATTTTGTGCGTTCCGGGCGCGTTTGCGAAGAACAGCACGCAGGTTGTAGTGATCCCCGTCGCCAACATGTACTCACATCCCAGCGATCAATCGGATGTTGTGTCGCAGGCGATCTACGGCACGAACGTGACCCTGCTGACCGCTCGCGGCGAATGGTGTCGCATCCAGACCGCCGACCACTACAAAGGATGGATTCCCAGCCGGCATATTCGCCTCGTTCAAATTGGCGCGGGATACGCTACCGCCGGACCGGTCATCCGGGTCGAAAGTCTTTTCGCCAATATCTATCATGAGCCCGACGTCACCCGCCACCAGCCGGTTATCACCGTCCCGTTCGAAACCCGGCTGGAGTTGATCCCAGACGAGACTCCGGCAGCCGGGCAGAAAACTAGTGGCAATAAAGCGACGGGAACCGGGGCCGTGAACACGGCAAAAAAGACGACCGCAACAAAGACGACCGGAACCAAGACAGCCGAGTCGAATCGCCATCACGACGGCTGGCTTCAGGTTCGTCTTCCTGGTAAAACCCTGGCCTGGATCCAGTCGAGCGACGTCGTCACCGACGCGCAGCCGTTGTCCATCGCCGACTCCATTGAACTCGCGAAACGCTTCCTCGGCCTACCCTATCTGTGGGGAGGGACTTCGAGCTTCGGCTTCGACTGCTCCGGCTACACGCAGATGCTGCTGCGCGCCCGCGGCTTCAACATGCCGCGCGATGCGGACCAGCAAGCCGCGTGGAGCGGCCTGATCGCGGTCGATCGCACCGATCTTCAGGCGGGCGACCTGCTCTTTTTCGGTTCGTCGCTGCGCAACATCACCCATACCGGAATGTACATCGGCGACGGCCAGTTCATTCAAGCGACCACCAACGGACATCCGGTCATCCAGATCAGCCGCCTCGATGATCAGCCCTGGACGCGTCTTCTCGTCGCCAGCCGCCGGACGAAATAATCCTCATGCCGCAAACTCTCGACGCGCTGCTCACCGGCCTCGAAGCCGCCAAAGGACAATTCGTACCAGACGCAGCCGAGAAAACGAAAGCCTTGCTCGATCAGCTCGCGCGGTGTAGCTTTCGCGATCCTAAACCACTCATTCGCTTTCACGAGGCTCTGCTTTTTCTTCGCGCCTTTCCGCAGTCTGTCTCGCTCGTGCCCGGCATCGAAAAACTTCTGAATTCGTTCCATGAACGAGTCGATTTCGTTCGCGAGGCCGGCGCCGACATGTCGGAGTTTGATGACTTCGACACTTCCGGCATTGCGGGCACCGTCATGCAAGACTCGCTCAACTTCGAAGCCGCGCGCTGGCTGGCGCGCCGCATACCGCGCAACGTCGAAATTGCATGGGATGATTATGCCGAGGACTATCCGGCCGAACGCGCTATGGGATCGACCTGGCCGCGCCTCATCCCCCTGCTCGCCGAAGACGCCGACGTGGAAGCCAACATTCCCTGGCGCCGGTGGCTAGACGCCGCCCGCGGCCGCGAGCGGGACCTCGAGTGGCTGATCCGCCAGTTCGAACAGCTGCTCGTGCGCGACCGCGAGGGCGCGGAACTCTACGACTCGCTGCGTCTTCCGTTGCGCTGGCGTCTCGAGAATCTCAAGTTTTCGCGCACCCGCAACTGGACGCGCCCACGCCAGTTCTACTACCACACAGAACCGCTGATCGTGAGGAGCCAGGTCTCGCTGGCCACCGAACTCGCGCGGCCCGCGCCGCAACTCGTCAAGCTCTCGCGCCGTGAAGGCGAGTCCATTCTGCACTCGGTTCGCGAAGTGATGGCCGTGCGCTACCGCGAACTCTACGGGACCACCCTCAGCGATCCGGATTCGGTCGTACGCGCAACACTCGGCCGTGGCGTCGGGATGTATTTCTGGAGTCTGCCGCCAGCGCGGCGCTTGCCCCTACGCGCCTACGTCGCTGGCTTCACCCTCAAGAACGGAGTGCCCATCAACTACATCGAAGCCATCGGCCTCTGCGAATGGATCGAGGTAGGCTTCAACACTTTTTACACCTACCGCCAAGGCGAGACTGCATGGATCTACGCGCAGGCGCTGCGCTGCCTCTGCGCGTTCACCGGCGCAACCACGATTTCTGTCTATCCCTACCAGATCGGCCAGAACAACGACGAGGCCCTCGATTCCGGCGCGTTCTGGTTCTACCGCAAACTCGGCTTCCGCTCCGGCCGCAAAGATATGGAACAACTCGCCAGAACGGAAGAGCAGAAGATCGGGGCAAACCCGCAATATCGAACTCCGAAAAAGATATTGAAACGCCTCGCCGAGGCGCACGTGTTTTACGAACTGCCGGGAAGCCAACCCTTTGCCTGGGACAATTTCTCTACGCGCAATGTCGGCTTGCAAGTGAACCGGCGCATAGCGCGCGACTTTGGCGGCGACAGCCTACGCGCGCGTCGAGCGGCCGTGGCCAAAGTCAGCCATGCACTCAAGATCGATTCGTCACGCTGGAGTTTGGCTGAGTGGAGCGCTCTGGAGAATTGGTCGTTGGTTCTGGCGCTCATGCCGAATCTGTCCCGCTGGTCGCCGCAGGAAAAGCAGGATGCAAGCAAGATCATCCGCGCCCAGGCCGGTCCCAACGAAATGCGCTATCTGCGCCTGACCCAGCAGCATTCTCAACTACGCCAGGAACTTCTACAGCTGGGATCGAAAGAGTGACTTCTTAGGGCCGGTGAGCGTCGACGCATGTCCCACCCAATCCTCCTCTACGACGGCGTTTGCGGGCTGTGCAACGGGTTTGTGCAGTTTGTGCTGCGTCGCGATGCAGCGGGCATGTTCCGATTTGCCGCCCTGCAGAGCCCGCTGGCAGCACGGATTCTGGCACGGCATGGGTTGGATGCTCGGGATCTCGACTCTCTGTATGTCGTAGTGAATCCCGAGCAGGCCGATGAGATTCTATTGCCTCGCTCAGATGCCGTGATCTGTATTTTGCAGCGGCTGGGAGGCGCGACGCGCAAATTCTGGCGGTTGACCGGATTTCTCTTGCAACTCGTGCCGCGGGCGATTCGCGACTGGGGGTATGGCGTAGCGGCTCGGCGGCGATACCGAGTGTTCGGTCGCTACGACGTGTGTCCCTTGCCGACTGAAGAAACGCGCAGGCGATTCCTCGATCTGTAGAGCAACGATCTGTAAGCCGCCGCTATTCGCCGGTTCCCATCATAATAATTGGCATGGTGGGTGTCGTGGCGCCAGCTTCGTTCTCGACGGTGATGGCGAAGGCTTTGGCTTCCATCCCAGAAGGCAGCGGGGGATTTACCACGGTCGCGCTGCCATGCGCATCCGGCTTGAACATGCCCGCGGGAACCGGCGCACCTTGCACGGGAATCAGCCACAACTCATACGCCTTCTGCGGCGGCAGCGGCGGCATGTTGTTGGCCATGAATACCAGGCTGCTGCGATTGCGCAAATAGAAAGCCTTGCCCTGCGGTTGCGGCGGCGTCTTCATCGCGACGAGCGTGATGCGCTGCGCCTCCGGTGCGATCAGCGGTGCGGATATCTTACGCAGGTCGTCGAGCTCGCGCGCGCTCTGGATGGCTTGCGCGCTGGCGGACGCTAGGCTTTGCTTCAGAGCTGTGTTTTCCTTCCACAACGACGCAGCGAAAACAATGACGGCCGCAGTCGCGGCCCATCCCAGCGCGCCCCACCACGACCGTCGCGTCGCCGTCGTGGGTGCCCCATCCTTTCGCGTCTTTTGCGAAAGGGTGGGAGCCGCTTCCTTGGCCACCGCATCCAGCAACCGCTGCCGCGCCCGCGCCGGAGGCTTCGGCCCTATCGTCGAAAGTGCCAGCAGCGCGCCGTCGCCGCGCAACTCTTCGAGTTCCAAGCGGCACTCAGAACACGTAGCCAGATGTTTTTCGAGGATCGCGCGATCGTCGCCCTCCAGCGCACTCAGCGCGTAGAGCGCGAGATCCTCGGCGAATTGTTGGTGTACGCTCATCGCTTGAACTACGTCTGAAACGCCTTCCGCAATGCAATCAACCCACTGCGAATTCTCGTCTTAATCGTGCCCAGCGGCTCGCCCGTCTTCGTCGCTATTTCCGAATGGCTCATACCTTCGAAATAGGCCATCTCCAAAGCGCTGCGCTGCAGGGTTGGCATCGTGCCCAGCACGCCGCGAACTTTTTCCGCGGCGCGCGAGCGGTCGGCATTACCCGCCAGATCGGGAGCCACCGAAACGATCACGTCTTCAATATCCGTCTCAGGCTTGCGCCGCCGCAGCGCATCGATGGAGCGATTGCGCGTGATCACCGCCAGCCACGCTCCCAGACTTCCGCGCGCGGAATCGAACGCGCCGGGGTTGCGCCACAGCTGCAAAAACACCTCTTGCAACACGTCCTCCGCCGCGCCAGTATCGCCCAATACGCGCAATGCTACCGCATACACCACGGAAGAATAGCGATCGTAGAGCTCCGCCAGGGCGCTCTGGTCGCCCGACTTCATGGCCGTCACGGTGGCCAGATCGGGCGATATCCCTTGTCGTTCAGGATTCGGCAAACGCTCTAAGTCTCTTCTTCCTGGTAGAAATACGTATCCAAAGGCCCCGCCGGATTGCTTTGCGAAGGCCCACTCGGTTCATGCAACTTCTACTGGCTCAGCTTGATGGCCAGTTGCCGCTCGGGTTGCGTCATTTCTCCCCACAGCTTCGAAAGGTCGGTTTGTACGGACTGGTTGTCGGGGTCCTTGCGCAGGGCCAGCGCGAACCAGCGATACGCCGTCGGCAGATCGTGCGGTGTGCACAGCCCCGCCGAGTATAAAGCGCCCATCTCGATCATGGCCTTGGGATTGGCCTGATCCGCCGCGGGTTTCAAGAGCCGCATGCCGCGATCGCAATTCTGCGGCACGCCTCGTCCGTAAATATATTTCTGGGCCTCGCTCACCGGATCGACCTTCGCCGTCGGCTTGAGGGCTGCGGTCGGCTTGGCCGGGGGCGAGTCGTCTGCCTTACTGGGCTTGGCGCTCGTGGGTGGAGGAGTATCGCGTACGGATGCCGGCGCTTTGGCCGCGGGCGCTGACACTGGTCCAGCCTCGGCTGTAGCATCCGCAGGCGAATTCGCCGCGCCGTCCGTTGACGGAGCAGTTGCGCCCGCTGGCGCAGCATTGGAGGGCGCACTGGTGGTTACGGGACTTGGCACCGAACTGGCGGCCGCCGGAGGACTCGCGGGTGAAGCCGCCGCACCCGTAGTTTGCGTGGATGCCGGCGTTGTCATTGGTGTTGACGTCGCACCGACCGGCGGGGCGGACGTCGCCGGGGCAGGTGGGGTTGAGTCTGTAGGATTGCCGGTCGTGCCCGAAGGTGTCGACAAACCCTGCGTCGCATCAGACGCCGACGCGCTTGCCGACGGTTTGCTCGCGCCCGACCCCAGCCATCCGAAGCCCTGATTTCTCCAACGCAAATACCCGAGTCCAACGGCGAGCGCGAGAGCCAGCAGAATCAGAATGAACTTTCCCGCACCGCCGCCGCGCTCTTCCTCTTCGTCCCCGTCATCTTGCAGCAGGTAATCGAGGTTCGACGAACTGGGAGCGGAGTTCGGATCGATGCTCAAACTTCCGCTTCGTCGAGGAGCGGGACCAGGCTGGTTGAGTCCCAAAAACGACGGCCCGCTGATGGCGGGCGCATTCTCCGCCAACGGCGCTGCGGCTCGAGGAGTCGCAGTTTGAGGGCCGATGCTTTGAGAAGGCACCGACGTCGAGGCAGCAGATACAGGTGCGCGAAGAGAGGTGGGGCGGATCGCCGCGCTTTCAGCCGGCACCGCGGCGACGGGAACAGCTTCCGCCAGCAGCTTCGCGCCGCACATGCCGCAGAAGCGGTTCGCATCCGAATTCTCATTGCCGCAACGAGCGCAGCGCAACCGGTCCCTCCTGATTTCAACCTATAGCTTACGATATCTTGAACATTCGTTGCAGTATGAATCCGGGCGCGCCTAAGCCAGCCGTCCACGAGCTCGCGCGCGGAGAGTCTGCGGGAACAAATTGCGCGGAACCGACGTCCAAGCTCTCGACCGGATATCGTCGGCCGAGGCCGAAGTGTAATCCGAGGTGTAGAATCAAGACCGTTCTCTCAGCCCGCGCGGAGGTCCCAATGACCCGTCCCCTGGTGGCAAGTCTTCTCCTCCTCATCGCTCTCAGCTCTCTGGCTCTGTCACAGGTCCATACCGACGTCCGTATCGACGAGAACGTAATGTCGGTTCATCTGCTGAAGCGAGTTTCTCCCGTCTATCCGCCGCTGGCGCGGCAAGCCCGCATCCAGGGCACGGTGATTCTGAAAGTGCAAATCACCAAATCCGGAGAGGTTGCGAACATCCAACTGGTCAGCGGACATCCTATGCTTGCCCCCGCCGCGATCGAAGCGGTTAAGCAGTGGAAATATGATCCGTACCTGCTGAACGGCGACCCCATCGAGGTCCTGACCAATGTCGCCGTGAACTTCACGCTCGCTGGCGGGGCGCCGGCTGCGGGTGCTACAGGCAATGTCTCGGTCGGCCCGGCGCGAGGCGTGGTCAGCGGCGTCGTCTCTAACAATCCGGGGGATCAGACTTCCGCTGCGGTTCCCCAGCGCGTTCGAGTTTCCGCGGGCGTGACGCAGGGCCTGCTGGTCAGCAAAGTGAATCCGATGTACCCGCCGGATGCGAGGGACCAGCGCATTCAGGGAGTGGTCCTTCTGCAGGCCACCATCGACAAGGAAGGCAACGTTGCCAGCCTGCAGCTCATCACCGGACACCCGCTGCTGGCCCCGGCCGCAATTGAAGCCGTTAAGCAATGGAAGTATCGCCCCTACCTGCTGAATGGAAACCCACTCGAAGTGAATACGCAGATCCAGGTCAACTTCACGCTGACGGAGTAAGAATCAACGGAACGTGTCGCGCACGTAGAGCGTGAAAAATGGGTTCAAAGATGTGGAAAGCCGGGTGTCTGATTTTCCTGCTCGGCGCACCATGTCTCAGCCAGAGTGGCCATGCGGACAAGGCGAAGTCAGCGCCGCCGCCGCTCCCCACCTTCGAAGTAAAGTTCCAGCCCGATCCCAAGCTTTCTGTGCCGTTCGACGAAACCGGATACCCGTCCGTCTTCGCCGAAGGGTGCGACGACAGCGGGAACCCTTATGTTCAGGTGGACAGGATTATCCCTCCTCATTCCATCGAGGTTCTCAAATTCGACCCCAAGGGAATTGTTACGTTTGAGACCGGCAAGATTACCGACATTGTAGAACCCAAGTGGATCGCAGATTTTGTCTCGGATTCAGCACTCTACATGCTGATCGAAGGCGACACCCACACGGAACAAGTCACCTCGAAGCCGGAATGGGCGAACGGAAAGGATGCCGTGTCCTGGGAGACGAAAGGCGAACCGCACTACTACATCGCCCAGTTTGATTCCGATGGTTCCTACAAAGGCGCCTCGAAACTGGATCTTCCTTTTCGCCCGACGGGTTTGTCCGGTTTTCGGTCTGGAAGCTTTCTGACTACGGGCTTCGATCAAAACAAAATCTTGCGCGTTGCACTATTGGATTCCCGTGGGCAATTGCTGCGCTACATCGAATTTCCAAAAGAGAAGCAGGAAGCTGCTGAAAAGACGGTTGAGCGTGCATTCGGCTTCACTGAATCCCCAGACTCAGCTCCACTAACCCTCTCCGGTTTCGCCTCGTTCTTTCCTTATCAAGGCAACGTCCTTTACGTTCGCGGTCGCTCGGGCGCGCCGACTTATCGGATCAGCGCTGGAGGCGAGGCGAAAACCATCAAGATCAAGGCAGCAGAGGGCTACGCGGTCGAATATCTGCTTCCTTCGGACCGCAACTGGTTCGTCGTTTCGACCGAGCAGGGAAAATATACACAAGCAAAAACCGTGATTTACGAGGTCAACCCATCCAGCGGCGAATTTCTTGGACGCTACTTTGCCGAAGGTTCGGGCCGCACAAAAGCAGTTTCCGAAGGGCAGTCCGATTTGGCGTGTGTCCATGAAGGTGAATTCATTTCTGTCCGACACCAGGGCGGAAAACTGACGGTTCTGCGCGGGACGCCCGTCCTGGCGCAGGAAGCGCCGACGGCGAAACCAAAGTCACTCCCGCCCCCGCCCTAAACGATTTACATTTCTCCTGAGCGGGAGAAATGATGCGGCGCAAGAATCGAAAATGGGTGGCGACGGCCGTGCTTCTTTATCTGGCCGTCATGTGGTCCGCCTACCGTTGGAGCATCGCGCAGCGCCTGCCCGACGGCAACATCTTCGATCATATTGACCGTGAAATTAAGCGTAAGAACGCCGAGGCCGCCGCGAAAGAAGCAGCCACCCAACCTAGGCCCACGGGGGAGTCTCGTTTGACCGCTGGCGGCCCCGCCTTTGTGGCCGCTCGCTACGACTCGACCCACGTTGTCTTCATGGTCGCCGAAGAAACCGAATCCCGATTTGCGGCCTCACCGCAATTCGGAGGGAAGCCCACTAAGATTTCCGTCCCCGCCAAGCCATCCGCGCCGCTCGCCGGATTGCAGGAGTTGTGGGAGCCCGATTCGCAAGCGCTGCATTTCTTCCCGGAGATCGTGCAGAAGACGCGGCCCGGCGAGCAGTGGACGCTCGGTGTCTCCGCCGACTCGACGATTCCGGTGCTCATCGACCGCACTGTGATCGCGCCCATCGGCTGCTCGCTCGCTCTCGGATTCCTCGCGTCGGTGCCGTCCGATCAACAGGCCGCCTTCGCCGCGTCGCCGCGGGAATATTTTGCCGTCCGCCGCAATCAGGTCGAATCCGTCGAGACGCCAGTGCCCCCGCACATTGCCGAACTCCCCAACTGGAAGCTGTCGCCCGCGGCTCGGAAACAAATCGAGCAGCAACTGAACGAACGCATGGGCCAGGAACTGGCGAAGATCGATGCGCGTCTGGTTGCCAACGCATCGAGCCCGGGCGCAAGAGCCGGAGATTCGCCGGTCGGCTACATCCCCCGCGCTAAGGAATGGCTCCATGCCGACCACGGACTGAAACGCGGAGAGGGCGTCCTCGACTACGACGTTCAAGCCTTCCGGCTAACACCCGACGGCGCCCCGCGCCTTTTCGTACAGGCCCGCTGGAAGCTGGCCGATGCGCCTGTATTTCTAATGGCCGCCTGGTTCAAGGAAGGGTCGACCAAAGACGAGCCGATGACGGAAGAACCTGTCAAGGCTGAATCGCTGAACCCGGAGTCGATAAAAACCTCGGCCAAGACAAGCGCGTTAAAGACAGCGTCGTTCCAGCCGCGGCCGCTGCAGGATGCTGGCGAGCCTGTCCTGTTGTCGGCCGATTCGAGTTGGTCGACCATGTTGCGCGAAGCCGAGGCCACGGGCACGCTCGGCGATCGCCTCGACTTCCAATCGATTCTCAACGAGTTCGATGCCGATCATGACGGCTGGGCTGAATTGCTAGTCCATTCCGATCAAGGCGCATCAACTACGATCACCCTTTATCTCTACACGGACTTGGGCTTGGTCCCCATGAAGACTCCGTTCCGCCGCTACAACCAGTCGCCTGAATCCTGTGTCGACCCGTAGGCACTGGAGCTACTACTACTTCTTCTTCACTTCCGGAGTCATCGGAGTCGCCGGAACCGCGGGCGGAGTCAACACATCCTTCACCGCTTGCGGCAACTTATCCGCATTCGCGAGCAACAAACTGACCTGCCACATTTGCGTGGTCGAGAGCGTCTTATCGAATCCGGGCATGCCGGTCATCCGAATTCCGCCCGAAACTTTCCAGTAGGTTTCTCCCGGAGGATCGTCCGTTACTCCGGTGCCTTTCATCAGCAGGGGCGGCTTGGGAAACATTCCCTGCGCGATCGCCGTCTGCGGCTGTCCGGGCAGGCCGTGACACACTGCGCAATTCTCTTTGTAGATCTGCGCGCCCGCGATGTAAGCAGCCTCATCCGCAGAAATGGGGACCGACTTCGGCATTTCCTTGTCTAGCCGTGCGTGCAGCGCCATGCGCGCCAGCGTTTTCTCGAACGGCATCGGAGTCGATGATGTCGCCACCGGCGCGCTTCCTGAAGAGAAATAAAAATAGACGCCAGCCGGAACCGCAATCAATCCTAGAATCAGTCCGATCAGAAACTTGCGCATGCCTTTCTCCCTTATGTTTCACGTTAACTTGGACATTCATACTAAACCAAAGGGCGCGTCCCCGAATGCGAAAGCCCGAAGCCGATGCTAAACTCAGCATCGGTATGCTGACTCACCTGGAATGCACCCGCTGCGGCGAACACTATCCCGCAGACCGTCCGCAAACGGTTTGTCCTAAAGACGCCGGCATCCTTTACGCGCGTTACGATCTTTCTGCGATCAAGCGCGCGTTTTCGTCTGCAAGCCTGTCGGGACGCGCGCCCACCATGTGGCGCTACGATGCCATTCTGCCTGAGGCCGACCCTGTCTCTCTGGGCGAAGGCTTCACGCCCATGTTGCAAAGCCGCGAATATCCGAATGTCTACACCAAAGATGAAGGCCTCAACCCTACCGGTTCGTTCAAGGCGCGCGGCCTCTCCGCCTGTGTGACCATGGCGCGTCATTTCGGTCTGAAGAAACTCGCGATTCCTTCCGCGGGGAACGCCGCCGGAGCGCTCGCCGCTTACTGTGCCGCTTCCGGGCTTGAGGCGCACATCTTCATGCCGAAAGATGTGCCGATGGCTAACCGCATCGAGTGCGACTACTACGGCGCGCACGTTACCCTGGTCGACGGTTTGATCAGCGACTGCGCTCGCAAAGTCGCGGAGCTGAAGGAATCCGAAGCTTGGGAGAAGGACGGGTGGTTCGACGTCAGCACCACCAAAGAGCCGTATCGCGTCGAAGGCAAGAAAACCATGGGCTACGAAGTTGCCGAACAACTGGGCTGGAGAATGCCGCAGGGGATCATCTATCCGACGGGCGGCGGCGTTGGCTTGCTCGGCATGTGGAAGGCGTTTGAGGAAATGGAAGCGCTGGGCTGGATCGGTTCCGAGCGCCCGAGGATGATTACCGCGCAGGCTGCCGGGTGCGCGCCGATCGTGAAGGCCTGGGACGCTGGCCGGAAAGAGTCGGAAATGTGGCCGAACGCAGCAACCCTGGCCTCGGGATTGCGCGTGCCTAAGCCTTACGGTGATTATCTGATCCTCGACATACTTAAGAAAAGCCGCGGTACGGCGGTTAGCGCCACCGACGAAGAGATCGTTGACGCCACGCGCCACTGGGCGAAAGTCGAAGGGATTTTCGCGGCGCCCGAAGGTGCGGCGTCTCTGGTCGCGTATCGCAAACTCCGCACCAGCGGATTCTTCAAGCCTGAAGACCTGGTCGTGCTGTTCAACACCGGCAGCGGCCTGAAATATCTGGACGTTCTCGATGGCAAGGTGGGCACGGGCGTGTCGCCCGTGCGTCCCGCGCAAGCGCAGCCAGCCGCGCGCCAAATCGGCGGCATCATCGGGCCGTACTGAATCAGTAACGTAGAGGTAGCGATCCTTCGATTGCGCCGTGGCCTTCGCTTCGCTCTTGCCAGGGCTGCGCTCAGGATGACAACGCAATGGTGACGCGCAACTCCTCCGTGATCCTGCAGGCGCTCTGTGTTTAAAATGAAACTCTTCCTATGACCAACCGCCTGTACTACCACGACTCTTTCCTGTACGACTTTGACGCCGAAGTTCGTGAAGTCGTCGACTCTCCGCGTCTCGGGCTGATTCTCGATCGCACCGCTTTCTATCCCACGAGCGGCGGGCAGGTGCACGACACAGGATCGATCACCTCCGAGGCCAACGCCCGATTCCGCGTGACCGAGGTCGCTGACACTGAAGACGGACGGGTCGTTCATTATGTCGAGGCCGTCACCGATAGTCAGGATAAGAGCGCGGGCGATCTCAAACCTGGAACCCGCGTCCGCGGCCAGATTGACGCTGCCCGCCGGCGCGACCACATGCAGCAGCACTCCGGACAGCACGTGCTCTCGGCTGCCTTTGTTCGGCTGTACGACATCGCCACCGTGTCGTTTCATATGGCCGACGATTACTGCTCGATTGATCTCGACGCGGCGACGCTGACCAAAGAGCAGATCGAGTCCGCCGAGCGCCTGGCCAACGAAATCATTCTGGAGAACCGGGGCGTCGACATTCGCTTCGTGACTCGCGACGAAGCGGGACGGCTCGGCCTGCGGAAATTGCCGCCGACTGAACGCGACGAACTGCGCATCATCGACATTCGCGACTTCGACCTCAGCGCTTGCGGCGGGACGCACGTGGCGCAGACGGGACAGATTGCCAGTATCTTGTTGCGCAAAACTGAAAAAGTTCGCCAGGGCTGGCGCGTCGAATTTGTTGCCGGACAGCGCGCGGTCGCGACCGCGCGGCGCGATTTCACTGTGCTCACGGAAACTGCTGCATTGTTCTCGGCGCACATTTATGACGTGCCGCAGCAGGCTCGCAAGTCGCTTGACGAGATTCGGAGCTTGCGCAAGCAGCGCGAGCAGTCGCAGGAAGAACTCGCCGCAGCTCAGGCCGCCGCGTTGCTGGCCGAGACCGCCGAAGTGAACGGACGCAAGCTCGTGGTGCGCACACTCGCCGACCGCGACCTGAACTTTGTGAAGTTGCTGGCGCAAAAACTGACTCGACTTTCTCCCCACGCGGTGGCGCTGCTGGCCACCCGTTCGCCGCAAGCGTCGCTGGTGTTCGCGCAGTCCGCAGGACAGCCTTTCGATATGGGCGCGCTGATGAAAGAAACCATGACCAAGCTGGGCGGGCGCGGCGGAGGGAGTAAGGATCTGGCGCAGGGCGGCGTGCCCAATGCTGACGGGATCGAGACCGTGCTGAAAGCGATTGCCGAAAAGATGATCGCCTGAAAAAGCGGAGGGTGAGCCGGAGAAGGAATTTCGAAAGCGGGAAAGAAACCGGAGTGACCTGGAAATACTTTGCCCACGTTTCGATGTTCTGAAACGTGGGGTCCTGCGAATCGCGCTCTGGTTTAGGCCGGTTGCTGCGGTCTGCGCGCCCGCTCCCACCAGACCTTGGGATCGTCGGGACGGTTGAGGATCTTCGACAATTCCACTTTGATTTCGCGCAGGCGGTTGGTGCGTAATTCGAGCGCAGTCTGATCGACCGCATTGTGCCCACTTTTTTCCGAGAGTCGGGCATTCAGGTCGCGCAGATCGGCAATTTCCTGGCGAAGGCTGGAGAGACGTTCCGAGATATATGGCATCCCCTCGATCATACGCTCTATTTGGTGAAGCGCCGGTTAATTCGGTCGCGCGGGGTTGGCAGGGGCGCAGATTTTTTTTTGTCGTTCTTCCTAAGATATTCATTCTGCGCAAGTTTCCGGGCGGGGTATCGCGATGCCTGGCCAAAATATTGGGATGGAAGGACTTGCGGGCAAAATATTGTGAAACACGGACTTCGGTTTGGGCTGACGGCCTCTCCCGGGATGAGGTCGGGGAGGGCTGATGGGGAGAGGCCGCGCACATGAGATGAGCTTGCGCCTTTCAAAATCCTCGGTAAAGGTTGTACGTCACAAGAATGAAATATTGGCTGTGGAAAAGTTCGGGGTGCTCGTCCGGGGAACAGCAGGTTCCCTTCGACTTCGCTCAGGGCAGGCTCTCCACTGCGCCATCGCGTTCGCTCCGGCTCCGGTCGGAATGACGGAGGGGATTAGCGGCGCCAGCGTCGCATGGTTTTGCCGTTAGTCGGTTGGTGCCCCCGGGTGTAGACTTGCTGCCGGGGGACGAACGATTTGCCGGTCCGCTTTTAGGTATCCGGAGGCCAGCCATGTCCTCGAAGAGTAATGTTTTAAGTCTAGTTCGCTCGCTTGCTATTGCCCTCGCGTTTCTCACACTGCTGATCTGCTTCGCTGAGGTGGTTGTCGCCGCTCCACGGACTGCGGCGTGGGAGCGACAAGCAAGCCAAGCTTCGCAAACGCCTTTATTCCTGCCGCCAGTGAATTACCTCGCTGGTCCAGGTGGCCCCGCGTCGATTGCGGTCGCCGATGTGAACGGCGATGGGATTCCCGATCTCATCGTGGCCAACTGTATCGGATCGGGGGATCAGCCTTGTGGTGGGGAGGGCGCTGTCGGGGTTCTATTGGGAAAGGGCGACGGCACTTTCCAGCCCGTTGTTACTTATGATGCGGGCAAATATGGTTCCATGTCGGTCGCCGTAGGCGACCTGAATGGCGACGGCAAGCCTGACCTGGTGGTAGCGAACCCGTGCACCACCCAATTCTTTCCGTCCAATTGTCCGAGCGATGGTTCGGTGACGGTTCTGCTCGGCAATGGTGACGGTACATTTCAATCGGGTGTGGTTTACGACTCAGGTGGAGCCTCTACCCAATCGGTGGCGATAGCGGATTTTGACGGAGACGGGAAACTGGACGTAGTCGTCAGCAATCTTTATCCCGCCACGGTGAGTGTACTACGAGGCAATGGTGACGGAATGTTGCAATCGGCCGTGACTTACGCGTCCGGAGGACACCTTGCGGGCTTCGTCACGACCGCAGACGTAAACGGTGATGGTAAGCCGGACATCATCGTCGCGGATGAATATGGATCCTTCTATCTAACCACTGGCTCGATCGGAGTGTTGTTGGGCAATGGGGACGGGACCTTTCAATCGGCCGTAACCTATGGCTCCGGGGGGAAGGCCGCCGACTGGGTCGCCATCGCCGACGTGAATCACGACGGCCGGCCGGACTTGGTGGTTTCGAACTTGTGTGGGTTCAGCGGGCGAGCGAACTGTGGCGGATCGTTTCCGGGAGAGGTTGGCGTTCTAATCGGCAACGGCGACGGGACGTTTCAGCCCGCCGTGTCCTTCTCATCGGGAGGAAATTCAGCGACATCATTGGCGGTTGCAGATATAAACGGAGACGGGAACGTCGATGTTGTAGTTGGAAACCTGAATTCGAGTACGGTTGGTGTGCTCCTGGGAAATGGCGATGGGACGTTTCAGCCGGCAACAACGTTCAAGGCAGGCTTGCATCCGTATGGGTTAGCCGTCGCCGATTTGAATCGCGATGGCAGGCCCGACATCGTGTCGTACGGCTACTCGCCACTCGCGGTGGCGGTACTTTTGAACAGAAGCGGAGCTCAACCCACGAGCACTGCCCTCGAGTCGAACCTGAATCCAGCGATCTACAGGCAGAAAATTACATTCACGGCCGCCGTTCCTAGCTCCGGCGCGATCCCACCGACGGGGAAGGTAGCATTCCAAGGGAAATCGTTCTCTGGGACTTTTGGTCTTGGTTCCGCCATGCTTAACGGCAGCGGGGTCGCTACAGTCACGCAATCCTATCTCAATGCCGGCGCCTATTCGGTTTCGGCGGTTTATGCGGGCGACATAAATTACCTTGGCAGCACATCCGTCGCGTTGAAGCAGACTGTAACTCAGGCAATGAGTGCGGCCACGATCACGTCGTCGGCGAACCCCTCTTCAGCCGGCCAGGCTGTTACGTTTACAGCTTCGATCACGTCGTCGACGGTGACGCCGACAGGAATCGTGACTTTCAGCGCTGGGGAAAACGTCCTGGGTACGGCCACGCTCAGCCACGGGAAAGCGACGCTGTCGGTGTCGTCGTTGTCGGTTGGGTCGACGGCAATCGCGGCGACCTATGCTGGGGACTCCGACATAGGGGGAAGTTCGGCAACGCTACGGCAGGGCGTGCAGTAGCAGGGCGCTGCGCGAGGAACTAAAGCGAGGGGCGTGCTCTGTGGGAAGGCATCGGATGGCCCGAGGGGGAACAGCGGGTTTCTCCACTGCGCCGTCGCGTTCGCTCTGGCTCCGGTCGGAATGACAAATTGTTTTTGGCTGGCTCGATTGTGTCGGGGCATGTGGTGCCCACTCGTCGAAAACCGCGACGAGTGGGGCAGCCGGGTTCGTGGCGGAGCCGTGAGAACAACCTCCTAACGGAGCGCCCGCCGAAGTCAAAATCCCTATTCTAACGTCGCAGAAGGCGCGACGTTAGAATGGGGCACCGGGCGCATCTTTCTCTTGCTCTTCTTCTAATTATTTTGTGGTTACTGGGCGCTGCAGGTTACTTCGTTGTTCCAATCTACGAACGAGCCTTGCGGGTTATTGCGCCAGGCCCAGACGTGGAGTTCGAAGAAGGAAGGGATGTTGAAACGGTTGGGGGCGGGGACGAAATTGAACACCTGTCCGTTGAGCACCGGAGGAGTGTTGTTATTGGCGGCCAGCCAGCTGGCTGAGTCGAGGATGAATTCGACGCCTACCAGAGTCATCTTGCCATTGGTGGGTTCGTAGATGAGCGCCTGGGGTTGAGCGGGATCGAGGGTGAGATTTCCGAGCAAAGTACCGTTGACGTAGTGCACGCCCATGGCTCCGTGGTCGGTGCCGGCGACGCAACCTAGAAATGGTCCGTAGCCGGCGGCGGTAGCGTTGTTGACGTTGATGAACTGGCGCGTGCCTTCGCGAACCTGTTTCACCAACTTCTCCGAGGTGGAATCTGGAAGGGCAGCGTGATTGTGAGCCCTCTGGGCGACGAGCAGGGGCGTGGCAACGGCTAGGCTAAGCAGAACCAGACTGAAAGTTCGTAAGATCGATTTTTGCGGCGGATGGGAGATCGGTGTCGTCATGTTTTTTCCTTTGTGTGTTCTTCATTGAAGTCATCGTTGAAATTGTCAGCCGCGAATCGCTTCTGGCGGTCGACCCGACGGGAGCAATCTCGCATCGAACTGTGAGGCGAGCAATGCTGGCGACCTCCTTCCTTCCCCAAAATTTCCTCCATTGGATAACCCCAATAAAAACTTCGATTTAGCGGCATTTCGAGAGAAGCTGAAGTCTTCGGGATGTGGTAGCCTTGGTAGCTTGATGGGAGAAGTTCGTATGTTGACTGCGGCTCCAGCTTCGCGGGTTTTGCGGTTTGACAGGTTTGAGCTTGATGTTCGGGCCGGCGAACTGCGAAAGGCTGGCGTCAAGCTGCGCCTGCAGGGCCAACCTATTCAGGTACTAGCTACGCTGCTGAATCGGGCCGGCGAACTGGTGACCCGTGAGGAACTTCGAGCGCAGGTCTGGCCGGCGGAAACCTTTGTTGATTTCGATCACGGGCTGCACAACGCCATTGCGCGGCTTCGGGAGGCTCTGGGCGATTCGGCGGGAACTCCGCGATATATCGAAACGCTGCCGCGCAGGGGATACAGATTTATTGGCACGGTGGAACGAGTCGGGGTTGAAGAGCCCGCGCTGACTGGGCCGAGCGAGTCGTTCAGCGAAGCTCCAATAGTTGCGGCTTCTGGCAGGCCTCGACGGACGGTCGTCGGTGTGCCGTTGATGGTTGTTGCGGGCGTGGTTGCCCTCGCGATCGCCGCGGTTCTCGTAGCGGTAGGTCTTTCGCATCGTGCGGCGGTCACACCCTCGGTGCGTTCGATCGCGGTTCTGCCACTGGCTAATTTTTCAGGAGATCCGGCGCAGGAATTTTTCGTCGATGGCATGACGGATGAGTTGATTACCGACCTCGCCAAGATCGGCTCGCTGCGGGTTATCTCGCGGACTTCCGTGATGGGATACAAGGGCACGAGCAAGAGTTTGCCGGAGATTGCGCGCGAGCTGAATGTGGATGGGATCATTGAAGGATCGGTGACGCGGTCGGGGCAGCGCGTGCGGATTACGGCGCAGTTGCTGTATGGGCCCAGTGACAAACATCTTTGGGCCGAGACTTATGAGCGTGATCTGGGGGACGTGCTGGGATTGCAGAGCGAAGTGGCGCAGGCGATCGCGCAGCAGGTGCGGGCGCAGGTTACGCCGCAGCTGCAGGCTCGTTTTCGCGCGGCGCGGCCGGTCAATCCGGAAGCTTACGATGCTTACCTGAGGGGGCGCTACTATCTGTCGAACATGTTCACGATGGCGCACCCCCTCAATATGGCGAAGAACTATTTCGAAGAGGCGGTGCGAAAAGATCCCGGATTTGCGGCGGCTTATTCGGGGCTGGCGGAGGACTACATCTATCTGGCGATTTTCCGGCAGATGCCGGCAGAGGCCGCTCATCAGCAAGCGGAAGAGGCTCTTCGGCATGCTCTGGCTCTGGACGACAGTATCGGCGAGGCTCACGATGCCCTCGCTGTTTTAAGTTGGCGGTATAGCTGGGACTGGGACTCGACCGAACGAGAGTTGGACCAGGCGATTGCTTTGGCGCCGAGCTACAGCTGCGCCCATGAGGATCGAGCGGAATACCTCGCCTTCCGGGGACGACGGGCAGAGGCTGAGGCGGAGATGGTCAAGAGCCTGGAGTTGGATACTAGCATTGGGTCGTTCCTGACCGAGTCGGCGGTTTATTTTCAGCTGCGCGATTTCGATCGGTTGGTCGAGGCTAGCCGCAGAGGGATGGCTTTGAATCCGAATGAGTGGTTTGAGCATTTCTATCTGGGCGCGGGCTACGAGGGGACGGGTAAAGGGCTGGAATCGATCGCGGAGTACCAGAAGGCGGTCGAGTTGTCGGGCGGCGATCAGGATGCCATGGCGGCGCTGGCGCATGCCTATGCGGGCGTGGGGAGACGCGCTGAAGCTCAGAAGATGCTGCGGGATTTGGAGCAGAAGTCGGGCAAGGTTTATGTTTCGCCTTACTTGATCGCGACGCTGTATGGGGCGCTGGGTGATAAGGACACGGCTTTCGAGTTTCTGGAGAAGGCCTATCAAGAGAAATCGTTGGACCTCTCGTGGTATGTGAAGGCTGATTTGCGGATGGATAGTCTGCGTGGGGATCCGCGCTATGAGAGCTTGCTTGGGCGCATGGGATTGAAGGAGTAGAGCCAGTCTGAATCTCGGTCCTGGAGGGTGCCCCGTTCAAGCTCCGCTTGAGCGGGGTTTTTCTGTTTGAGTGCTTAACGTTGCTTTCAGGAATGTTCCTGCTCGTTCTCGCCTTTGCGCGGTCCACTGCGATTCGATTTCTACCACGCAGGTTTCCCCGGTCGCGTAGTGGCGGAAACTGCTCCACGGCCAGTCCTCGGGCTTGGGCACGAGTCCGCGCTTTACCGGATTGCGGTGAAGATAGCGCAGCTTTTCCACGAACTTGCGTTCGCTCCAGACGTTGAAGTCGTGGTATCGCTCTTGCCAGAACGGTTCCTCGGCGCGGAGAGCGAGGCGGCGTGCTACTCCTTGCTTCAGGGATTTCAAGGCTAGGGCGAGAGTGCTGCGCTCGGGTTCGTTGAGCAGCAGGTGCACGTGCTCTGGCATTATGACGTAGCCGTAGATGCAGAGTCCGTAGGATTGCCGGATCCTTTCCAGTGCGGAGAGGAAGGTTGCGCGAGCGTTCGTCGCTACGAGTTTTGGTTGGCGGTGGTAGCAGCTAAAGGTCAGGAAATGGCTCTGGTGGGTTTGGTGGAAACGATGGAGGGACCACGGCATCAGCGATAGTTTATTTGCGCGAGGTTGTGGATGTCTGTGACGGATGAACATCGAGGTCAAAAACCCCGCTCAAGCGGAGCTTGAACGGGGCACCCTCGGGATTCGTTGTAGTTCGGAAGTCCGGGATCGACCGCCGGCCTTTACCGTGTGCAAGTCCGCGTGATATCCTCAATAACGTCACAAAGATAAATCGAAACCAAAGAGACAGGAGTGCACCAGGCAAGTGTTAGCCAGAGAGCACAAGAAATCCCTCATCGACCAATACGGCACGCATCCGAGCGATACCGGCAGCCCTGAAGTCCAGATCGCGTTGCTCAGCGAACGCATTGGCCAATTGACGGAGCACTTCAAGACGCACCAGAAGGACCACGGCTCACGCCGCGGCCTGCTCATGCTGGTCAGCAAGCGGCGTAGCTTGCTCGACTACCTGAAGAAATACGATTCCGAGCGATATAAGACGGTCATTACGAAACTCGGTATCCGCAAGTAATTTGCTGCCCGGGTGGAAGTTGAAATCCCCACTCTAACTTCGCAGAAGGCGCGCCGTTAGATTGGGCCACCTACGAATCTCCGGGCTATTTCTCTGAAATCCGTCTCTGGGGAGACGGGCCAGCATCGAGGAAATCTCCACACGTGCGTTTTTCAAGCGCTGATCCCTCGCACCAATCCGGCACCGTTTCGGGTGCCCGGCCTTCCCGTGGGTATGCGGGAGGGTGCGCCTGCCTGTGTCATCTTCTATTTTGCCTGTCTCATCTCAAAGGAATGAATTATGAAACCAGAAGCAACTAGCGTTACGGTTCACCTCTCCGGCGGCAAACAAATTTCATTTGAAACTGGAAAGCTCGCCAAACAGGCCGGAGGCGCGGCTGTGGTCCGCCTCGGCGAAAACGTTGTGCTCGCCACCGCGACGGCCAATGCCGATCCGCGCGAAGGCATCGACTTTTTTCCCCTCACCGTGGATTACCGCGAATATACCTATGCCGGCGGACGTTTTCCCGGCGGCTTCATCAAGCGCGAAGGGCGCATGAGTGAGCGCGAAGTGCTGACCAGCCGGCAGATTGACCGTCCGGTGCGGCCTATGTTTGCCGAGGGATTTAAGTGCGAGACGCAGATCATTGCGTTCGTGCTGTCGGCGGACAGTAATAATGATCCTGACGTTCTGGGCATTAATGGCGCTTCATGCGCGCTGACGCTTTCTGACATTCCGTTTCTGGGGCCCATTGGCGCGGTGCGGGTGGGGCTGGTGGACGGGCAGTTCATTGTGAATCCGACATACGATGAGATGCGCGGGGGGCTCGTTAACATCATGGTGGTTGGAACGGCCGATGGCATTGTGATGATTGAGTCGGGCGCGAAGGAAGTGAAAGAAGAGACCGTGGTCGACGCGATCGAGTTTGGCCACACCGAGATTAAGAAGATTTGCGCGGCGATTAGTGAGTTGCGCGATAAGGTTGGCAAGGCTAAGCGCAAGGTTGAGCCGCCGGTGTTCGACGATGCTTATTTCAACGCGTTGCGGGGGAAGGTTGGTACCGAGCTGGCGGATGCGCTCGATACCAAGAAACATCCCAAGGCGGAGAGCCATACGCTGGTCAAGGACATCAAGAAGAAGCTGATCGCGGAGCTGCCGAAGAGCGAAAACGAAAAAGACGAGAAGGCAGCGCAGGAAAAGCTTAAACATTATTACGAAGTGTTGCGCGAGCGGATCTTCCGTGAGGCGGTGATCGAGCAGAAGCGGCGTCCGGATGCGCGGGCGTTTGATGAAGTACGCGAGATCTGGATTGAAGCTGGGGTGCTGCCGAGAACTCACGGGAGCGCGATTTTTACTCGGGGTGAGACGCAGGCGCTGGTTACGACCACGTTGGGCACGAGCGATGACATGCAGCGGTTGGAAGGGTTTGAGGGCGAGGCCAAGAAACGCTTCATGTTGCACTATAACTTTCCACCGTTTTCGGTTGGGGAGGTTGGGTTTATGCGTGGGGCTGGACGGCGTGAAATTGGGCACGGGGCGCTGGCCGAGCGGGCGGTTTCGGCGGTGCTGCCTACTGAAGAAAAGTGGCCTTATGCCATGCGCGTGGTTTCCGACATTCTGGAATCGAACGGATCGTCGTCGATGGCGACCATCTGCGGCGCGTCGATTGCGCTGATGGATGCGGGCGTTCCGCTTAAGGCTCCGGTGGCTGGAGTTGCGATGGGGCTGGTGAAGGAAGGCGACGCGTATGCCATTCTGACCGACATCGCGGGCGCGGAAGATCATTACGGCGACATGGACTTTAAAGTCGCCGGAACGAAGGATGGCATTACCGCGCTGCAGATGGACATTAAAGTTGCCGGCATTACGGCGCAGATTATGCGTGAGGCGCTGGCGCAAGCGCAGCGGGGAAGGCTGCACATCCTGGGCAAGATGGAAGAGGTCATCACTAGTGGGCGCGAGAAGATTTCCGATTACGCACCGCGGTTCTATACGGTGCAGATCCCGGTCGACAAGATTCGCGATCTGATTGGGCCGGGCGGGAAGATGATTCGCTCGATTGTGGAGCAGACCGGAGTGAAGATCGACGTGGAAGATTCCGGGCTGGTCAAAGTTGCGTCGAGCGATCAGGAGTCGGCGGCGAAGGCGCTGCAGATTATTGGCGACATCACGGCGACGGCTGAGGTCGGGAAGACTTATCTCGGGAAGGTGACGCGGCTGGCGGATTTCGGGGCGTTCGTCGAGATTCTGCCGGGGACTGATGGGTTGTTGCACATCAGCGAAGTGGCGGAGCATCGCATTGCCGATGTGCGCGATGAGTTGAAAGAAGGCGATCAGGTGCTGGTGAAGGTGCTGGCGGTTGAAGGCAACCGGATCCGGCTGTCGCGCAAGGCGATTCTGAAAGAGCAGCGGGCGAAGATGGGCGGCGGGGAAGCGCCGGTTCCGGCTGGCGATGTGGCTCCGGCGGGTGACGGGCATGCGGCACCGGCACCGGCGCCAGCATTGACCGGGTCGCTGGTGATTGAGGGGGGCGGGGATTTTCCCGATGAGCCGTCGGATGAGCCGAACTTTAACCGTGACGGGCCTCCGCATGTGAGTGCGGGCGGCGGTGGCGGAGATCGCCCGCGGGGCGGTGACCGAGGTGGAGATCGTGGGCGCGGCGGACGTCCGGGCGGCGGCGGTGGACGTGGTCGCGGGCGCGGTGGACGGCCGGGCGGCGGCGGTGGAGATCGTGGGCGTGGCGGGCGTCCTGGAGGCGGGGGCGGCGGAGGAAGACACTTAGGTTCGTTG